>Ga0137407_10000113_pt1 | contig 61449 bp, 41 predicted proteins | sample CZOMad2_2_16fung_FD_108410 | JGI IMG/M metagenome (GOLD analysis project Ga0137407, IMG submission 108410) | Vadose zone soil fungal communities from Angelo Coast Range Reserve, California, USA - CZOMad2_2_16fungal (Illumina Assembly) | ecosystem: Environmental > Terrestrial > Soil > Vadose... | reverse complement strand
TTGATGTTTGCTGTTTGGAGCTTCTCTGGAGCTTGATGTTTGGAGCTTGGAGCTTTCGGAAGGTGCGCCGCGCTCACCCGTCCCGGCACGATTGTGCGAAAACGGACCGCCGAATAAACGCCGCCCCGCCCCGTCCAAAGTTTCCTCTGAAAACAGGAAACGACATTCAAGTTCTCGAGCGCGTGCGCTTTTCTCCGGTGGAGACGACGCTGCTGACTAAGCCTTGTATTGACGAGGGCTTTCGTGTCTCCTCGGCGGTTCCCAAACCGGCGCCGATGAATCCCAAGCCAATCCTGTTCAGACCGTGGGCGTTGGGGTTGATGATCACGCTCGTCCAGGTCTTCGTGTCAGTGGTCCTGATCGCGCCGGAAGGGCCGCTCTCGTTCCGTTACAACACCCTCATCCAGCACGATAGCTACTGGTTCGCGAACATCGTCGATCGCGGCTACGAGTCGACCGTTCCGCCGGTCAGCCACAAAATGATGGAAGTCTCGAACGTGGCGTTTTTCCCGGCGTATCCGGCGATCGCGGCGATCCTACATTATGGCGCGCGGCTGAGCATTTACGACGCGCTGCTCGTCACGGCGCAGGCAGCCGCGTGGGCGTTCTGGAGTTATTTCTTCCTCTTCTGCCAACGGTGGAACCTCTCGCCGCTCCTGCAATTCTTCGGCGCGCTTGCGATTCTCGCGCACCCGGCGGCGTTCTTTCTGATCGCGGGTTACTCGGAGTCGATGTTCATGATGGGACTCCTTGGATTCATGTTCTGGAGCACGGCTGAGGGAAAGGGCGCGAGGGCCTTGGCCGTGTTTCACGGTTTCATCATGTCGGCGACGCGGATCGTCGGCATTCCGTGCGCCGGTTATCCCGTAGTGCAGGCAGTATTTCGGAATGGCTGGCGCGGCTTGGGGGAGGTCCGCTCGTGGGTGAAGCGCTACGGTTCGGCGGTTCTGGTGATGGTGGGGGCAACCCTGGGGGCGGGTGTGTTCTTTTTCTATTGCCTTCTCCGCTGGGGCCGCTGGGATATGTACATGCTCACGCAGCAGTCCGGCTGGGCCATCACTCCCGAATACCAGGCGGTGTTTAAGCCCTCCAGTTATCGATGGCTCGTTCCGGCGCTGAACAATCCCACCGAAGCGAGCCAGATGACGATGACGCTCGGCGGCGTTCTTCTATTAGCCATGATGATGTCCGAGCTGCTGCCGATTATTCGCCGGAGACTCGCCTGGACCACGCGGGTCGGGTTCTATTTCTGCGCCGCGGTCATCTATTATGTGTCGGTCAGCGGGGTGGCGTCGGTGGAGATGGAGAGCATGCTCCGCTATGAATTTTGCGTCCACGCGTTAATCGTGCTGGCAATTCTCCATTTTTTGCATCAATTACCGACCCCGCGACTGTGGGTGCGCGTCAGTGGCATGGCGGCCATGGCGTTGCTCAGCGCGGCTGGGCTCAGCGTGCAGGGTTGGTACGTGTGGAATTTCACGAGGGGCAACTGGGTAGCGTAAGGATTAATGAAAACGAACGTAGCAATCATAGGTGCGGGACCGGCTGGATTGACGGCGGCGTATCTTCTTTCGAAGAACAACGTCCCGGTCACCGTGCTCGAGGCCGATCCGGTTTACGTCGGCGGTATCTCGCGGACGGCGACCTACAAGGGTTTTCATTTCGACATCGGCGGGCACCGGTTCTTTTCGAAGTCGAAGGCAGTCGAGGATTTTTGGACGGAGATTTTGCCAGACGACATGCTGGTCCGGCCGCGCTCGTCGCGGATTTATTATAACGGGAAATTCTTTGCCTATCCGCTGCGCGCGTTTGAGGCGCTGATCAAGCTGGGCGTCGTGCGGTCGACGTTGTGTCTGCTCTCTTATTTCAAGGCGAAACTGTTCCCGGTCAAAAATCCGAAGAATTTCGAGGACTGGGTTAGCAATCAATTCGGCAAACGCCTCTTCAACACTTTCTTCAAGACCTACACCGAGAAGGTCTGGGGAATGAGCTGCAAAGATATTTCCGCGGACTGGGCGGCGCAGCGAATCAAAGGCCTGTCGTTAGGCAGCGCGATCAAGAACGCGCTCATCCCGCAGCGTTACAACGGCGACCGCAGCCGCGTCATTAAGACGCTGATCAATTCGTTCCGTTACCCGCGGCGCGGTCCCGGCATGATGTGGGAAGCGTGCGCGGAAAAAACGCAGGCAATGGGTGGCAAAGTAGAGATGGGCTGCAAAGTTGTCGGGCTCGATTACGACGCGGCGAACGAAACCTGGGCGGTCACGTTCAAGGATCCACAGGGCGAGACTCAGAAGCTCGAGGCTGATCACGTCATTTCATCCGCGCCCATGCGCGAGCTGGTCCGCGGGATTCAGCCGGCTGTTTCTGAGGCGGCGAAAACGGCGGCGGATTCGCTGAAGTATCGCGACTTCCTCACCGTGATGTTGATCGTCAAGAACCGCGACGCCTTTCACGACAACTGGATTTATATCCACGATCCAAATGTGAAGGTCGGCCGGATCCAGAACTTCCGTTCCTGGTCGCCCGAGATGGTGCCGGGTGACGACAAGGCTTGTTACGGCCTGGAATATTTCTGCTTCGAACACGACGGCGTTTGGGACGCGAAGGACGAAGACCTGATCACGCAGGCCGAACGCGAGCTGCTTCAGATCGGTCTCGCGAAACATGGCGATGTCCTGGACGGGACTGTCGTTCGCCAGAAGAAAGCATATCCGGTTTACGACGACGATTACGCGAGCCACGTCGAGACAATCCGCGAGGAGCTTGAGTCGCGTTATCCGAATTTGCATCTCGTCGGCCGCAACGGGATGCACAAATACAACAACCAGGACCACGCCATGATGACCGCGATGTTGTGCGCCGAGAATATCCTGGCTGACACGAAGCTTTACGATCTCTGGGAAGTAAACAGCGATGCCGAGTATCATGAGGCCGGCCACGCCGCCGCGAAAGAAACGAACGGCACCGCGCTGCGCCACGTCCCATCGCGCTTGTCCACGTCTGCCGAGCTCGCGCCGGAGCAGACTTAAGTCAGGATACCGCGTCGAACGCCTCGATCGGCGGGCAAGTGCAAAACAGATTTCGGTCCCCGTAAACGCTGTCGATTCGTCCGATCGCGGGCCAGAACTTGAACTCGCGGGTCCACGGCGCGGGATAGGCCGCCTCTTCGCGCGAATAGGCATGGTCCCATTTGTCGGAGACAACCTGCTGCGCGGTGTGCGGCGCATTTTTCAACACGTTGTTTTTCTTATCGGCCTTGCCGGAGACAACCGCGTCGATCTCCGCGTGGATTGAAATCATCGCATCGCAGAATCGATCCAGCTCGGCTTTCGATTCGCTCTCAGTCGGCTCGATCATCAATGTCCCTGCGACCGGGAAGGAAACAGTCGGGGCGTGGAATCCGTAATCCATCAATCGCTTTGCGACGTCTTCCACCTCCACGCCCCCGCTCTTCCACTGGCGCAGATCGACGATGCATTCATGCGCAACGAGCCCCCGTTTGCCCTTGAACAAAACGGGATAATAACCATCGAGCCGTTTTGCGATGTAGTTCGCATTCAGGATCGCGATCTTTGTCGCTTCGGTCAGCCCTTCGCCTCCCATCATGCGGATGTACATCCAGGAGATAGTGAGAATGCTGGCGCTCCCCATGGGAGCCGAGGTGACGGGACCGACAGGGGAATTGCCGATTGTCGATTGCCGATTGCCGATTGTTGAAAGAGCGGGCAGGAAAGGGACGAGATGTTTGGCGACGCCGATCGGGCCGACGCCGGGGCCGCCGCCGCCGTGTGGGATGCAAAACGTTTTGTGCAAATTGAGATGGCAAACATCGGCGCCAATGTCGCCGGGCCGGCAAAGGCCCACCTGCGCGTTCATGTTCGCGCCGTCCATGTAAACCTGGCCGCCGTGCGAATGCACGATCTCGCAAATCTCGCGGATCGTCGTTTCGAAGACGCCGTGCGTGGAAGGGTAGGTGACCATCAGCGCGGCGAGATCGTCCTTGTGCGTGTCGGCTTTGGCGCGGAGATCGGCCAGATCGATGTCGCCGTCTTTCAGGCAGGCGACGGGGACGACTTTGAATCCGGCCATCACCGCGCTTGCGGGGTTCGTTCCGTGCGCCGACGTGGGAATCAGGCAAATGTTGCGCGCAGCCTGGCCGCGGGACGCATGATACTCGCGGATCGCGAGCAAGCCCGCGTATTCACCTTGAGAGCCGGCGTTCGGTTGCAAAGCAACAGCAGCGAACCCTGTGATCTCTGCGAGCCAATCCGCCAGCTGATCGCACATCTCGTGGTAACCAACCGTTTGATCGTCGGGCGCGAACGGATGCAGCTTCGCGAACTCGGGCCATGAGATCGGGAACATCTCTGCCGTTGCGTTTAGCTTCATGGTGCACGAGCCGAGCGGAATCATCGAAGTCGTCAGCGACAGGTCGCGCGATTCGAGCCGACGCAAGTAACGCAGCATCTCTGTCTCGGTCTGATGCGTGTTGAAAACAGGATGGGAGAGGAAGGCGGATTTTCGATTTTCGATTCTCGATTCTCGATTGGAAGAAATCTGCAATTCGATGCGGAAAAACTGGCAGAGCGCAGCGAGATCCTTTTCGGTTGTGGTCTCGTCGAGCGAAATGCCGATTCCGGTTTCGTCGAGTGGGCGCAGGTTCATTCCGGCTTTGGCGGCGCGCGCGACAACCTTTTCCGGTTCGCTCAGTTCGATCCGAAGGGTGTCGAAGAAATGTGCGTGCGCAACTTTGATGCCCGCGCTTCGCAACGAATCCGCCAATCGATTCGTTAGGTCATTCACTTGCTGCGCGATGGCGCGCAGGCCGCGCGGGCCGTGATAAACGGCGTACATGGAGGCAATCACGGCGAGAAGAACCTGGGCGGTGCAGATGTTACTGGTTGCTTTGTCGCGACGGATGTGTTGCTCGCGGGTTTGCATCGAAAGGCGATAACCGGGGCGGCCGGTCGCATCGTGGGAAACGCCGACGAGACGGCCAGCCATGTGACGCTTGTGCGCGTCCCGGGTGGCGAAGTAGGCGGCGTGCGGGCCGCCGAATCCGAGAGGCACGCCAAAACGTTGCGTGCTGCCGACGGCGACATCGGCGCCGAACTCGCCGGGCGGTTTCAGTAACGTCAACGCGAGAATGTCTGCGGCCACAACAAGCAAGGCCCCGGCGTCGTGCGCAGCTTTGGCGAACGATTCGTAATCGAAGATCGCGCCGTCCGTCGCGGGATATTGGACGAGAGCGCCGAAGACCGTGTCGTCGAACTTGAAGTTCGAGAAATCGCCAACGATGACTTTGATGCCGAGCGGCTTCGCCCGCGTCTGGATGATCTCGATGGTTTGCGGATGGCAATTGTTCGCGACAAAAAAAGTTGATCGTTCACTTCCTACGGCGGCCCGACAGAGCGCCATCGCTTCCGCGGCGGCGGTGCCTTCATCGAGCAACGACGCGTTCGCGATATCAAGTGCCGTCAGGTCGGTGATCATCGTCTGAAAATTCAGGAGCGCTTCGAGGCGTCCCTGCGCGATCTCCGCCTGGTAAGGTGTGTAGGCCGTGTACCAGCCGGGATTCTCGAGGATGTTCCGCTGGATGACCGGCGGAATAATCGAGTCGGAATAGCCGGCGCCGATGAACGAACGTGCGACCGTGTTTTTCTGGGCGAGAGATCGGAGTTCGGCGAGGGCTTCGCTTTCCGATTTTGCCGCGGGCAAATTCAGCGGGTGATCGAGCCGGATGTTTTTTGGAACCGTCGCGTCGATCAGTTCGTCGAGATTTTCGAAACCAAGTTCAGCGAGCATCGCCGCGCGCGCTGCTTTGTTCGGGCCGATGTGCCGATCAGCGAATGAATCGACCCGATCCTTTTCGCGAACTGGTCGTGTCTTCGCTGCGGACTTAGCAGCCGGCAATTCGGTTTCGGCGGTTGGCATCCGCCAAACTACGAAGTGCGTTTAGCCGTTCAAGCATCGAGTGTCTGGACGCCGCTTTCCCGCAAGCGGGCGCGCAGTTCCGCAAGATGGGTGTGGTTCCGCGTCTCGACGGTGCACTGGACATGGACCGCGGAAACATCGGAGCCGGCAAAGGCGCGATCGTGCACGACTTGTTTAATGCTGGCGCCGGCGGACGCGATTTTGGCGGCGAGATCCGCGAGACCACCGGGCCGATCACTGATGATCGCAGTGAAACGCGCGAGCCGGCCATCGGCGACGAGGCCGCGCTCGACGACGCGGCTCAACACATTGGGATCGATGTTGCCGCCGCAGAGCAGCAGCACGACGCGTTTGCCGGCGAGTTCCGGGAGCTGCCCGGAAAGACAGGCAGCGAGCGCCGTCGCAGCTGAGCCTTCGACCACACCCTTCTCGAGCTCAAGGATGCGCAACACCGAAATAGCGATTTGTTCCTCGCTTACGACAACGATCCGATCGACCAGCGGCGCCGCCGTCGCGAACGCATTCGCGCCGACCTGCGCAATCGCCAATCCATCCGCAAGTGTCGGCTGCATATTAATGCGGACCGGTTTTCCCGCCTGAATCGCCGCGGAAAAACTGGCGACGTGGTCCGCTTCGACCGCGATCACTTTCGTTTGCGGCCGCAAACTTTTCACCGCCAGCGCCACGCCGGCGAGAAGTCCTCCTCCTCCGACCGGAACAACCACTGCGTCGACGTCCGGCACCTGGTCGAGGATTTCCAAACCCATCGTGCCCTGACCGGCGATAATCGCCGGATCGTCGTAGCCGTCGATATAAGCAAGTCCGCGTTCCGCTGCGATCTCGCAGGCCTTTTCTTTCGCCTCGCTGAAATCCTTTCCATGCAATATCACGTTCGCTCCGAGCTTTTCGCAGTTTCCGATTTTGATCAGCGGCGCGTACTTCGGCATGACGACCGTCGCTGGAATGCCGAGCAATTTCCCCTGGTAGGCGAGCGCCTGGGCGTGATTGCCGGCCGACGCCGCGATGACGCCTCGCTGTTGCTGGTCCGGTGGCAATTGCGCGAGGGCGTTGCGCGCGCCGCGTTCCTTGAAGCTGCCAGTGCGCTGCTCGTAATCGAGCTTGGTGAAAATCTTCATCCCGGTGAGCTCACTCAACGGAATCGATTCCGGGCAGGGCGAATAATAAACGGCGCCCTCGATGCGCTTTCGCGCGGCTTTGATGTCTTCGAGCGTCACCGGCGCAGTCACAACAGGCCACTTAAGACCTGTTCGACCTAGGCGTCGAGCGCTTGGCGGATTTTCGTGGCGAGCTGTTCGGAGTCGAACGGTTTCGGGAGGAAGAACATTTCCTGGTCGCGCCGATCGGCCGGCTGAAGCGATTCCTGCAGATAACCGGAAATGAAAATGACCTTCGTGCCCGGGCTCGTTTTGTTCATCCAATCGGCAAAATGGCGTCCGCTCATTTGCGGCATCACCACGTCCGTGAGTAACAGGTCGATCTTCTTGCCGTTGCGGCGACCGATTAATTGCTGCGCGTCGTCGCCATTCGCGGCTTCGAGCACTTCGTAGCCAAGACTACGCAGCACACGCACCGACAAATGCCGCACACTGATGTCGTCCTCGAGGACGAGGATCGTTTCCGTGCCGGTCGCCAGTTTGTTTGCGCCCGGTTTCTTGTAGGACGGTGGCGGCGGCGCGGCGACTTTCGGGAGAAAAATTCTAACGGTGGTGCCTTTATCCAGCTCGCTCTCGACACAAATGCGACCGCCGCTTTGCCGGACGATTCCGTAGCTGGTCGCCAGGCCGAGACCGCTGCCGCCTTCTTCTTTCGTGGTAAAAAACGGCTCAAACAAATGTTGCTTCACTTCGTCGGTCATGCCGGTGCCGTTATCGGTCACGCTGATCCGAACGTAGTCGCCGGCTGGAAGTTCTTCCTCCGTGCAATCGTGATCATCCGACGGCTCGATCGTAACCGCGGCGGTTTCCAACCCGAGACAGCCAACGCCCGGCATCGCGTCCCGCGCGTTCACGACGAGGTTCAGGATGATCTGGGTAAGCTGACCGGGATCGACCTTTGTGTGCAGTCCGTCCTTGCCGCCTTCGAAATCGCATTGCACGGAAATGTGTTCGCCGAGGAGGCGAAGGACCGAGCGCTCGAGATTCGTCAGAAGCGCATTCACATCCACGATGGCAGGCGCCAGCGGATGTTTGCGGCTGAACGCGAGGAGTTGTCCGGTCAATGCCGACGCGCGCGCGGCCGCGCCCCGAATTTCGCGGATGTGTTCCGCGATCTCGCCTTTCATTTCCAGCTCATCGAGCAACAAATCGCTGTAGCCAAGAATCGTGGTGAGAAAATTGTTGAAGTCGTGCGCGACGCCGCCAGCGAGCTGCCCGAACGCCTCAAATTTTTGGGAACGGACGAGCTGATCCTGGAGTTGTTTGCGCGCCGTGATGTTCATGAGCGAGCCGACGAATTGCGACGGCCGGCCTGACCCATCGCGAGCAATGTAAGCGCGCTCGAGGATATCGAGATATGACCCGTCGCTATGCCGCAACCGGTATTCTCCAGTCCAATGATCCGAATCGCCCGCTAGCGCTTCATGAATGGCCGTGCCGGCGCGAGCGCGATCCTGGGGATGGAGTTGTTTCTGCCAAAAGCCAATCGTGCCTGTGGAGGACGAAGGCGAAAAGCCGAGGAGCGCTTCGAGGCCCTGCGGCCAGGAGAGATCGCCGGTGGCTACAGACCAAAGCCGAACAGCATCATGCGTAGCTTGGGCAGCGAGCGCAAGATGTTGCGAGACTTCATTCGGGCGGCGCGCAGAGTCAGTAGGAATTTCATTGGATTGGTGGACCGTTGGTTGTGCGGCCCGGTATGTTTGAGCTCTTTCATCGCCCTGAATTTCGGTCGCAAATCGCATGATCAGGTCGTGGTGGAACCCGCATCTCCAAATAGCTAATTCCATGCCTCTGCGTTCGTGCGGTTGGGACTGATCAAACCGTTTGCGCCGGGGCGCGCGAACCTGATGTTGCGGCTTCGAGTTTACAGATTATGAGCGTTTCGCCAGACTCACTAAAGCCACTGAAAAACCAGAAGGCGCTCGTCACGGGCGCGAACTCCGGCATTGGCGAAGCGTGCGCGCTCGCGCTCGGCGCGGCCGGGGCGGATGTGGTCGTCAATTACCGATCCGAGCCCGACGAAGCCGCCCGAGTCGTCGATCGAATACAGGAAAGTGGCAGCGGCGCGATCGCGATCCGCGCCGATGTCAGCCGAGAGGAGGAGGTTCGCGTGATGTTCGCCGAAATGGTGAAGCAATTCGGGACAATCGATATTCTGGTGAACAACGCGGGCCTGCAGCGCGATGCGCCGTTTCACGAGATGACGCTCGAGCAATGGACCACCGTGATCGCGGTCAATCTGACGGGCCAGTTCCTTTGCGCGCGGGAAGCGGTGCGGGAATTTTTGCGGCGCGGCGTTGTGCCGGAGATTTCCTCCTCGGCCGGAAAGATCATCTGCATGAGCTCAGTGCATGAGGTCATTCCGTGGGCCGGGCACGTGAACTACGCCGCGTCGAAGGGCGGCATCATGCAGCTTATGAAAAGCATGGCGCAGGAGTTGGCGCCGAAAAAAATCCGCGTGAACAGCATCGCGCCGGGCGCGATCAAGACAGCGATCAATCGCGCGGCGTGGGAAACGCCGGAAGCGGAAGCGGAATTGTTACAGTTAATTCCGGCCGGACGGGTTGGTTTGCCGGAGGACATTGCGCGAGCGGCGGTTTGGCTTGCGTCCGACGCGTCGGATTACGTCACCGGCACGACGCTCTTTGTTGATGGCGGGATGACGCTATATCCCGGATTCAGCACCGGTGTTTAATTGTCCGCGGCGGCGGTCTTCATCACGGCCTGTGAATCGTGTTGAAGAAGTTTGCGCGTCGCAGCGGTGAGGAGCTGTTGTTCTTCGGGGAGGAGCTGCGCTTTGTTCGCGGCCGAGAGAAACGAATGGGCGCGTTCCATTTTTCCGTTCTCGACCAGCATCACAAAATAATAAGCGGCGATCGCGGGATGACGCAGCTGCGCTTCCTTCAGCGTCTCCATTTCGCGGAGCGCCTCGTTCGTTTTGCCTTCGGTAAACAACGCGAATGCGTAGGTGGATCTGAAGGCCGCGTTCGCGGGGTTTTCCGAATGCAATCTCGTCGCCAGCCGGCGCGAGGCGCTGTCGCCATTAAGGAGGAGACCGAGACTTGCGCAATTATTTGCCGCGACGAGATCGGCCGGGTTCAATTCGAGGGCGCGTTTGGCCACGCGCAGCAAGCCGTGGCTATTCTGCTTTGCTTTGTAAAGCCGCTGCAACGCCGTGAGCGCTTCCTTCGCGTTTTCGTTTCCATTCGCGATTAACCACCAGGAGTCCGCCGCTTCCTCAGCGTAATCCCAACCCTCCGCCAGTTGGGCGATCGCGGCGAGCCGGTCCGGCCGGTTTTTCGTCGCCCTCAACGCTGCGGCCCACGCCGTCTGCGATTCCATCGAAGCGCGATCGCCCGGCGTGAGGTGATGAAGCGCGTGGCTTAGGACGGCGAACCGAAGGAATTCTTCCTCGCCCCAATTCTTTTCGTCCACCCAGCCGTGCAGAGCGTTCCAATCCTGAAGAAAGCTGTAGGCTTCGGCGACCGCGAGCGGGACGGGCTGCGCATTCAAAATTTCGCCGGGCAAACCGAGCGCCCAATCGCGGGCGGCCTGCGCCATTTCATGGCGATTCATCCAGGTGATGAGCGCGGCGGCGGTAGCAGGCGATCGGGCCGCGTTCGTTTCGGCGTCGAGCAAGGCGTTTTGGTCGCCGGAATTTTTGCGGCATGCTTCGACGTAGAGCAGAAGATCCGAGAACGTCGCGCCTTTTTCCGCCCGCAATTGCGCCGCCCATTTTTCGGCGGCGCCTAACGACTTGTTTGCCAGCGCGTCCGCGGTGAGCGCGCGCAGCGCGTCGAGACGCAGATTATTTTGTTCGACGAGGCGCGCGAGCTCGGTGCGAGCTTTTTCGCGCGTTGCCGGTTCGGGGGAGGTGAGCCGGACCGTGGCGAGGTTCAGCACCAGCTGCTGGTTGTTCGGTTCGAGCTCGAACGCGGCGGCAAACTCCGTTTCGGCAAGTGCCGTGTTCCTCTCGGCAATCGCGAGCGCGCCGTTGAGCTGATGATATTTCAAATTCGCGCGACCCGACGGGTCGACCGCATCGAGGGTTTTGCGAGCGAGATCCAATTGACCGAAATGAACCGCGGCGCTAGCCAGCGCGATCCGGTTTGCCGCGTCGGAAGGATCGAGCGCGACTACTTGTTCGCGCCACGAAAGCGCTTCGCGTTTCCCGGCCAGCTCCGCCGTTTCCGCCATGATCCGGCAAGCGGCGATATTTTTTGGATCGAGCTGAAGGAGATGCCGGGCGACGAGCACCGCGCTCTGATAATCTTTTTGCGCGAAGAAATTCTGCGCCTGTTCCGCGAGATGCCGTTTCCGCCAGATGCCGTAACCGCGATATCCTCCGAACGCCATCAGCGCCAGGACAACGCCAATCACGAGCCGGCGCGCCCAGCGTTTGCAAAAATCTCGCCGCTGCAAGGCGCGGACGTTGCCGAAACAATCGTTACTTCCGGAATTTTGCACTGTGACGAAGAATTAAAACCGCCGCGAGCAGGCACGAACCGACCGCGCTCCAGGTCGGATTGATCTCGGGCACCGGCGTGAATGTGATGTCGGAAATGCCGACGTGCTGATAAGTCGGATCGGCCACGGTGCCGCTGCCGCTGCCATAAGTGAAGGTGAACGATTTGATCGGCGTCGCGCCAAAACTGATGGTCACATTTCCGTTGCCTGAACTGGGGCCGGTGTCCGCAGTGCTGACCGTTCCGTCGACGACTTGAGTGAGGCCGGAGCCTGACAGAGTATTATTGCTGCTCGTGGTGATAGTCGGTACAACCTGACTGCCATCAACCGCAGTTGCGACGATGTTCCTGAGCTGATCCTGGTAGGTTGAAATCCCGGCGACATTATCGAAATCGACGTCGAAAAGAGTGAAAGAAACGTTCTGAACTCCGAGGGTGTAAAGTGACGAGAAATCGACGGCGACGGTGACGGCCTGGCCTTGACTGGTGAAATTGACAGCCAGACAGAGGCTGCTCACAGGATTGGCCTGACCTCCTTGAAAATTCGTCGTGATCGCCGGGGTCAGCGGGTTGGGTGAGGCCAATTCAGGTTGGAGCTGCGCCGTGTTTCCTGAGACGGTGACGGTAATGTCGTTACCTGCCTTCGCCGGATCGATGTCGTAGGAGTTGGTAAGCGAACCTGGCGTCCACGATGTCGTGCTCCAGTCCAGCGTGACTGCGTGGGCCGTGGCGACGAGAAAGGGCGCGATCAAGGCAGATCGCAAAAAGCATTTAGAAAAGGACATAGAAGAGCGCCCGCATCTTCATAGCACCCGTCATGCCCCTGGCGGTTCGGCGTTGCCCTTTGCGTGCAGCCCGATGAATCTCTGGCAGATGTCGCGTTTTTTCCCGTGGCTTGTTCCGGGTCTGCTCTGGCTTTGGTTGTTCGCCCACCTGCGCGTGGAGTGGACGCTGAACCCGCAATACAACTACGGCTGGGGTGTTCCCTTCCTCGCGCTATTGCTTTTTTATTTGCGGTGGCAACACCGGCCCGCGCCCGACATTGGCGCGCGGAATAACGCGATGGTTACCGTGAGCATGGCGTTCACACTGGCGCTGCTCTTTCCCATTCGCGTCATCGAGGAAGCAAATCCTGATTGGAGATTGCTCAGCTGGGTCCTGGCGTTTTGCGTGATCGATTTTTCTCTGCTCTCGCTCCTCCGTGCCGGCGGCGCGCGGTGGCTAAAGCATTTTGCGTTTGTGGTTTGTTTTCCGCTCACGGCGGTGCCGTGGCCGGTGCAGTTCGAGAACTTCGTTGTCCAGACGATGATGCGTGCCGTCGCTTACGTGGCGGTGGAAATCGCGGGCTGGTTCGGAGTAGGAGCCTACCAACTGGGGAATGTCATCCAGTTGCGGAATGGATTCGTCGGCGTGGACGAAGCATGCAGCGGTGTGAAAACCCTCCAGGCCGGGATCATGGTCGCGCTCGTTCTGGGCGAATTGCTTCATCTGCGATGGACGAGGCGGATCGCGTTGCTCGTGCTCGGGTGCGGTTGGGTCTTTGTCTGCAACGTTTTTCGCGCAACCGCGCTCGTGTTCGTGGCGGCGAACAGCGGCCTGGACGCGCTCGGTCGCTGGCATGACGTAATCGGCACGGCGGCGTTACTGTGCGGGATGGCCGGAGTGCTCGTTTTGGCGTGGCTCTGGAAGGGGGGACCGCAAGCCGCGCCCGCGTCATCTGGCCCGCTGCGGATTTTTTCAGCGCAATGGGGCGCACTCGCCTGGATCGTTTTGGTCTTCGTCGGGACCGAGGTTTGGTACCGCAATCATGAGCGCAACCTGACTGAGCGTCCCGCGTGGGACGTCATCTGGCCGGCCAAAAACGAAACTGTCGCCTCGCTACCTATTCCTGAATCGACGCGCGTGATTCTTCACTATGACGATGCGAAAAGCGCGGCGTGGGAAGATCCCCGCGGGGTGCGGTGGTGGACCTTTTTTGGTCATTGGAAACCTGAGCGCGCTGCGCTTCAACTCGTCCGCAGTCATTCGCCGGAAATCTGTCTGCCCGCGATCGGCCGCACATTCCGCGGAGCGCGGCCCGACGCGAAAGTGCAGGCCGAACTTGTCGCTCTGGATTTTCGTTCGTACGAATTCGAGCAAAACGAGCGGCCGCTTTTTGTCTTCGTCTGTATCCAGGAAGACAAACGTGTCGCGTCGGGTCCGGCGGATACGGGCGAATGGAATTTCGCGGGGCGATTGAAAGCGGCGCTCGACGGAAAACGCAACCTCGGTCAGCGATTGCTCGAGGTGGCGGTGCTGGGTCTCGACGATTTCGAACAGGCGAGGGAAGCGCTCTCGCGGACAGTCCGGCAAATCCTGCGGGTCGAAAAAACTACTCGCTGACCAGCGGCAATACCGGCGGTTGCAAGACGAGCGGCGGACTCACCAGGCCTGCCGAATTGTCCGCGTAAATGTCCGGCGTTTCGATCGTGCTCAACATCGAAAGCGGCATCTCGCCAAACGCGCTGACTTCGGCGACTTCGAAACTGTGTGGCGTCGAATTGTCCGCGGGCGTCCAGCGGAGCGCGACGTAACGCGCGCCTTGCGTATCGAAATCCAGCGCAGCTTTGCCGTCACCGTCGGTATCCGTGACCGAGGCGACCGATTTCGCGCCGCTCAATTCTCCCGGATCGGTTCCGAGATCCTGCAAGAGAAAGACATCGAGGCGACCCTTCGCCATTTTGTAAACCGCGCTTACGCGGTGCAGCCGTTCGCGGTCCGCCAATTCCACGATGACCGTCGGATGCGGATCGGCCGGCGTGAATTCGAACGCCGTGATGACGTCATCGTCGATCATGCGGTTGGCCAATTCCTTCGGGCCCGAGCTGATGTAAACGATTCGGGCGCGCGCGTAGAGATTGGCGAAGTTGAAATTGAGCATGTCCTCGAGCCGGCGAGTGGCGGCGGTGTTCGTGACGCGGATCGCGCCGCGCTGCCGGGCCGCGAATTTTTGAAGCGATTGTGCGCCGTAGAGGCCGACGGCCGCGATGCTTCCTGCTTTCGTAACGTGGAACGTCAGACGCACGTAACGCGCTTCCGTTCCGGCGAGTGACAGATCGAAGAGCCGTTTCCCGGCGAATGACGTGCCGCCGTTCACCTCGATCCATTTCCGGCTGTTCGCCGGCAACCGATAATTCGACGCCGCAATTCTCATTTCGCCCTCGGCGGCAGCATTTTCATTCACGAAGGTGAAGCGATCTAGCGTGGAAATTCTCGGGAACGAAACGACGAACGTCGTGTCGCCTTCGGCGAGCGGATAATTCAGTGTGTCGTCGTCGAACGAGAGCTCGCTGGCGCTGGAATTTTTGTTCGTCACAACCACCGCGCGTCCATCCCGTCCGATCAAATCGATCGTCGCGCCGCAATTCATCCGCGCCAGATTTTTCGCCGGATTGCTGGTGTCGTAGACGCCGGTTGTCTGCTCGATCGTGGTTTCGCCCGCAAAGGCCGAATTCATCACGACCGCGAGAGACAGAGCAGTTGCGATCCGGCAACGCTTGAGAACTCCGGGAGAGAAATTCCAAGTCATATTGATCCTCTCCAAAAGCTAAGAGTGCGCCAACTATTCTAGTTTTTTGAGAGCCAATCGCTAAACATTTGCCCGCTACAACGTTGTGAGCGTGGGTCAGGCTTTTTCCGATACGGGGGCGATTGGGCGTTTTTTCCTTGCTGTGCGGGCCATCTCAATGAAAACTCGCCGTTACATCGCTTAACCTTGAAACTACAGATCTTGAATCCAAAACGGGCTTGCGCCGGGTTTGCGCCAGCTAACAAAATCGGCGCAGGATGCGCTCGATCGCTTTGGTATCACTTCTGCTAATCAACCGGATCGACACCCACATGAGTCACGCAACTTCTCCTTCGCCGTTCGCCCGAAGACTCGCCATCGCACTTTTGCTTCCGCTCCTTTGCGCAGGTGGAATCGTTCGCGCCCAGGATGCCGTCCGACCCTCTCTTGCGGGTGAAGCAGCTGCCGAAGCGCGTCGTCAATCGATCGACAAGATCCCCTACAATTTGGAAGTCGGCCCTATCAAGTTTCGATTCAGCGCCTCGCTGGGGGTCGAGTACAACGACAATGTCAACCTCGCGGAAGACGGATCGTTTACTTTCCCCAGCCCGACCGGTCCGATCACGGTCAGGACCTCGCCGCAGGAAGACATCATTCTGCGCCCCATGATCAACCTGAACGCTCTTTGGCCGATCACTCAGCTCAACACGCTGCGATTCGATATCGGCATCGGCCACTCATTCTATCTCGATCATTCCAATTACGACACCGACTCCATTCTGATCTCTCCCGGATCGCAGCTCGCGTTTGATATTTTCGTCGGCGATTTCCGGATCAATCTTCACGACCGGTTCTCGCTCCAACAGGATCCGGTGAGTGAGATCGCCCTCAGTAACGTGGCCGACTATGGCCGCTTCGAAAACACAGCCGGCGTTTCGGTCCTGTGGGATTTGAACCAGGCGGTCGTCACGCTCGGGTACGACCACTACAACTTTTTCGCGGTCAATGACGCCTTCGATTATCTTGATCGCAACGCCGACATCCTCTCTGGCTCGATCGGATTCACGCCCACCGCCACCATCACCATCGGCGTCGAGGGAAATGTGGTCGATACCTACTACGACCAGAACATCCTGAATGATTCCGTGAGCTACAGCGCCGGGCTCTTCCTGGAAACGCAGCTGACAAGTTATCTCAGAATCCGCGTCGCCGGCGGCTATCAGAACATTGATTTTGACAACACCGGGGTCGTCAACGACGCGCACGACCTCGACGATTACTACGCGAACCTGCTCATCTCTCATCGCGTTAACTCCGTCTTCAGCCACAATCTCTCGATTGGCCACGAGGGCCAGCTCGGCGTGAATTCGAATTACGTGAAGCTTGATTACATCCGCCACACCGCGAACTGGAACATTTTCTATCACACTCTGTTCACGACCGAGCTATTCTATGAGAAAGCGGATGATTCCGGCGGACAAGGCATTCTCTTCCTGCCGATTCCCGGCGTGCCGAACCTCAATCCGTTTGTCGCCGAACACATTCATCGTTATGGCGGCGCGCTCAGTCTTGGTTACCAGCTCACCCCGCACGTGACGCTCGGATTTCGTTATCAATACACTCAAAAGGATTCGGACCAGCCGCTCCGCGATTATCGGCAGAATCGCGTCTCGGTTGACGGCACTTACAGCTTCTAACAAGGATCCGCTTGCAACTGCATGAAAACCTGGACCTTCACCGCCATCGCCATCGCCTGCCTCACGGCACCGGTCGCGTTACGCGCGCAGGATTCCAGTCCCATGCCGACAATTCCAAAAGCGACCACGGTCGATCCGCCGACCACCAGCACGGTGATGCGGACCAATTCGATGACCGTGCTCGACGACAAGAAGCGGCTCGGTTCTAACGATTACGTCAGCTTCCGCGTTGTCGAAGATCGCGACAACGAATCGCAGCATCTCCGGGTCAACGATACTGGTGAGCTCGAAGTTCCCTACGTCGGTCTCGTCCCGGCTTCAGGCCGCACCTGCAAAGAGCTTGCTTATTCGGTCAAGAGTCTGCTCGAGCGCGAATATTACTATCACGCCACGGTGATCATCGCCGTCGATCGCGTCAGCGAGAAATCACGGGGCAAAATTTACGTTTACGGAAACGTCAAAGGCCAGGGGCCGCAGGAAATTCCAGCCGACGAAATCTACACGGTCAGCAAAGCGATTATTCGCGCCGGCGGTTTCGGCGATTTTGCCAACAAGCGCAAAGTGCGGGTGACGCGCAAGGACGGAAAGAATTTCTTCGTCGACTTGAAACGGGTTATTGAAGAAGGGCACACCGACGAAGATCTTGTGCTGGAGCCCGACGACCAGATCCAGGTGCCGCAGCGGTCAATCAATTTCTAAACCATGCACGCGCCTGCGCCCGTTACGACCGATCGACCCGCTTCCGCTCCGTGGAGCACCGCCTTCATCACGCGGCTCCATCGTTACAAGGCACTTCTGCAACGCCGCTGGTGGATCCCGGTCCTGACCATCTGCCTCGGGCTCTTCGTTCAGGCCTGGCTGATTTATCAGACGCCGCCGTCGTTCCAATCGATCAGCAAGATGATGCTGGCGGGCAAGCTCAACATCAGCCAGAGCGCGGTCTACAGCGAGGACAGCGTTAATTTCTACGGCACGCAGATTCAATTAATGCAGAGCCAGGAGGTGCGTCACAGCGCCGAGCAGCTGGTTCGCTCGACTCATCCGGAAATGCAGCCCGTGCAAGTTGAGATCACCGTGATGCAAAAACCGCGCACGTCGATTTTCGACCTGATCGCGATCGGCAGCGCGCCGGATTACACCCAGGCGTATCTCAACGCGGTGATGCAAAAGTATCTCGATTTCAAAAAAGGCATGCGCGAGAACCAGGGTTCGACGGTTACGACCGCGATCACCGAACAGCTCATCCAAGTCGAGAAAGATTTGCGCGGCGCCGAGGATGAAATGATCGAGTTCCAGAAGCAGAACAACATCGGCTTCATCCAGGAGGAGGGGAACAGCGCGGCGGCGTATCTGGTGCGGTTGAACCAGCAATACGCGCAGCTCAAGACCGAATACGATTTGCTGAGCCTGCTTGATCTCGACCAGAACCTCGATCGCGCCCAGGGAAAGACCGAGACGCCGCCCGGAGCCAACGGACAGACGGATGACAAGTCTGCCGGAATGGCGTTCTCCGATGTCGGGCCGGAAGCCGATTACCTCAAGGCAAAGCAGGCGCTTCAGTTGCTCAAGGCTGAACGCGAAACGCTTTCAAAAGATCTGCGGCCCAGACATCCGAAGATCATCAAGCTCAATGACGAGATCACGAAGCAGGAGAAACTGATCGAGCTTTATCGACAGGACACGGTCGAAAAACTCGAAACGCGCCGGAAATCCATCGGCAAGCAGATGGAAAACCTGCAGGCCAACATCAAGGAATGGGAAGCCAAGGCGCTCGATCTCAGCCAGCGGCTCGCGCAATTCAATCGCATCAAAGGAAAAGCCGAGCGGCTAAAGACTCTTTACGATCGCCTAACGAATAATCTCAAGGACGTCAACGTTTCCCAGAGTGTGGATAGCGGCGATCAGGTCTCGATCATGGAAATGGCCAGCGGACCGGTCTCGGTGCGCCCCGGACTACTGAAGAGTTTGCTCATCGGTCTTGGCGCGGGCGCGCTTGCCGGCATCGCCATTCTGCTGCTCCTCGATCGGATCGACGACCGGATGGCGTCGTTCGGCGAATTCCAGCACCATTTCTCTGAGAACGTTCTCGGACAGATTCCGAAAGAGAAAACCAAGGGCCGCGTTACTTTGTTGCAGCCCGACGACGCGCGCCACGTTTTCGCGGAATCGTATCGCAACGTTCGCTCCTCGATTTTCTTCATGCCGTATGAGGGTCCGCGGCCGAAGACGATGCTCATCACCAGCTCGGTGCCGAACGAAGGCAAATCGACAATCTCGTCCAACCTCGCAATTACGATGGCCCTCTCCGGCGCGCGCACCCTTTTGATTGACGGTGATCTGCGCCGCGGCGCGCTCCGTGAAACCTTCGGCGTGTCTTCTAAGATCGGGTTTTCGGAAGTGTTGAAACAGGAAGTGAACTGGCAGGAAGTCATTGTTCCGACGGCCTATCCGAACCTCTTCCTTCTGCCCCGCGGCAAAACCCTCGGCCAGCCGAGCGAACATCTTCTCCGCGAATCCACGGACGTGCTGATCGCGGACATGTACAATCACTACGATTACATTATCATCGACAGTTCACCGGTCCTGGCTGCGGATGATTCCACGAGTCTCGCGCCGAAGATCGACGCGACCCTGTTCATAGTGCGGCTCTCTTACACCTCCGCGCGTCTCGTCCGCAAATCGCTCGAGCTTCTCTACAGTCGCCAGGTCAACGTGCCCGGTGTCATTCTGAATTACGTCGATACCTCGCTGCCGGAATATTATTACTACCAGTATTCGGAGTACTACAACACGCCGGTGGCGGTGGAAGAACACGACGACGTTGCCGCCGCGAATCGGCATCATCAACCGAGACAGATTCAGTCTTCCTAGCGCGCGGTCCGAATTACGGACCGTGATCTCGGTCGGTCCGGCGTCGCGCGAAATCTCCCGATGAGTTTCTTCGGTCCGATTTCGCCGCCGGTTTTGAACGAGGCTTCCACGCCCATCATTCGGCGGGCGCTGCATCGCGCGCGCATCGTCGGAAATTTCGCGCTCGTCCAGAGCGCCGTGCAGGTCATCGGTTTTGTCAGCGGCATCCTTCTCATTCGCCGTCTCGATCAACGCGAATACGCGTATTTCACGATCACGAACACGATGCAGGGAACGCTGAATCTTCTCGCGGACATCGGCATCAGCATTGGGCTCGTTTCCATTGGCGGGCGTGTCTGGCATGACCGTCACCGGTTCGGCCAACTGGTGAACACGGCGCTCGGGTTGCGGCGAAAACTTGGTTTCCTCGCCGTGATCGTCGTGGTGCCGATCCTCTATTACCTGCTCGTCAAAAACGGAGCTTCGACGAATTACACGGCGCTGCTGATCGTCGCCGTCCTGGTGGGCCTCGGCGTCCAGCTTTCCAATGGTGTCCTCAGTGTCGTCCCGCGCCTGCAATCGGCCGTCGGAAAAATCCAGACGATTGATCTCACCGGCGCCATCGCCCGCCTTGTGGCAATCGTCGCCTTAATGTATCTCTTTTTGAATGGCGCCGTGGCGATCGCCATCGGCTCCGCGACGCTGTTGCTCCAATACTGGATGCTGCGTCGTTACGTTGCCGGCGTCATCGATCTCAACGCGCCCGAGAATGCAGAAGATCGCGCCGCGATGGTCGGTTTCATTCGGAGCCAGGCCGCGAATGCAATCTTCTTCTGTCTTCAGGGCCAGATCACGGTTTTCCTCATTAGCATTTTTGGACAGCAAGTCAGCTCGATTGCGGAAGTGGGAGCGCTCAGCCGGCTCGCCATGATCTTTGCGGTGTTGAGTAATCTCCTCGCGAACATTCTCGCGCCGGCATTCGCGCGCTCCCAGGAGGCAACGACACTCCGCTGGCGATACGCGGCGATCGTGAGCGCCGTCGCCGGATTCAGTCTCGCCATCGTCGCTGCCACAATATTTTTTCCGCAACAATTCCTCTTCGTCCTTGGCAACAAATACGCGCACCTCGATCGCGAGCTGTTGTTGATGGTCGGCGGCGCCGTCATTACGGCAATGGCGAGCACGCTTTGGTCGCTGAACGCCGCCAAAGCCTGGATATCTGGCTCCTGGCTTTACATTCCGCTTACTCTCGCTACTCAGCTCGCCTTGATTCCCTTCACAGATTTTTCCAGCGTCCGCGGCGTCCTCACCTTCAACCTCATCTCCGCGATCCCGAGTCTGCTCCTGAATCTCGTCCTGAGTTATCGCGGTTTCCGGCGCTGGCCGCCGGCCACCGGCTGATTCATGCCAAATTACGGCTATCATCTCGCTCGCGCGAAAGGCCGGATCGTCCGCGGAATCTATCGAGCTTCAATGCGGATGCTTCCGGCGATCGAACCGTCGCGCTCCTTTCCGCTTGAAGTTTTTTCTTACTCAGGCGAATCCGCCTTGCCGGAACAAGTCGCGTCGATCCGTTCCTTTCTTCGGCATGTTGGCCGGCCGGCGATGTTCAATGTCGTGTCGGACGGCAGCTATTCGGAATCGAGCAAACAATTCCTCCAGGCGCTCGACCCATGCGTCTGCGTCCGCGCGGCGAAAGACTGGGTGCCGAAGAATGTTCCCCAGAGAATGTATCCGTATCTGACCGAATATCAGATGGGTCGCCAGCTCGCGCTCATCATGTCGTTGTCGGTTATGCGACAAACTCTGTACGTCGATTCCGACGTCCTGTTTTTCGCGGGCGCCCACGATCTGCACGCGCGCGTCGAGACCCGTGACGCCCCGGCGATGTATCTGGCTGACTGCCTTTTCTCGGGTGATGAACGAGTCCTGCGCGATTCGAGCGAAACGAGCGAGCCCGTAAACTCCGGGTTCCTCCTTCTGTTACAAGAACTGGATTGGTCGCTCACTGCTCAGCGTTTTCTCGAATTGAAAGGCGAACCAAACTACTTCACGAACCAGACCCTGGTTCATCTCGCAATGCACGCGAATCGCGCCGCCCCCTTCGACCCGCGAAAATACGTGCTCCAGCTAGACGACCAGTTCGTTTATCCCGACCGTTACGCCAAACCCGCCATCGCGCTCCGTCATTACGTGAACCCAGTCCGGCACAAATTCTGGACGAGCCTCTTTACGTGATGGAGAAGCCGCTTCGCATTCTCGCCGTCGTCAACGTGCCGTGGGACCCGCGGCTCGGGGCCGCTCGCGTTTGGATCGAGCTCACCGAGGAGTGGTGCAAGGCCGGACATCATGTCGAAAAATTTTGCCTCACCGACGCATTTCCAGAACCGGCTGCTTCTCCCGGACACGCGGCGCTTCGCCTGCTTGGATTTCCTCAGCGCGCCGCAGAGTTTATTCGGGAAAATACCGAACGGTTCGATGTGATCGACGCGCTCATCGGCACGCTGCCATTCTCGAAGAAGTCGTTAGGCTTCCGCGGCCTTCTCGTAGCTCGTTCCGTTGGCTTGTATCGTCTCTACGAAAAATTCGAGCGCATGGCCGCGCAAAAGTGGGCGCCCGCGTCGAAAGGGAAACTGCTCGGCCGTCCCTTCTATTGGTTTTTCAATCAGCGCGGTCGCGCCTCGTCCGACGCATCGGTCTTCAATTGCGATCTGCTGAATCTGCCAAATTCGGATGAGCTGGCCTGTGTTCGCGACGAAATGAAGTTGGACACGCCTGCGATCGTCCAGCCTTACGGTCTCCGGCCGGAGCGCGCCCGCGCTTTGAGCGAGGCGGCGGCTCCAGCGGAAACGAGAGCGCAAAAAAAGAAAATCGTCTTCATCGGAATGTGGAGTCCGCGCAAGGGCGCCAGGGACTGGGGCGCAATCATCCGCGGAGTTCGGGCGCGGGTCCCCGCCGCCAAATTTCTTTTTCTCGGAACCATGATCGCGAACGAAAGCGTTTGGCGCGACCTTGAGATGATGCCCGACGATTCCATCGAGATCGTTCCGCAATTCGATCCGGATCAGCTTCCGCAGTTCGTCTCCGATTGCACGGTGGGCGCGTTTCCAAGTTACGTGGAAGGATTCGGGTTGGCCGTCGTCGAACAGCTTGCGGCTGGACTTCCGACGGTGGCTTACGATGCGCCCGGGCCGCGCGATATTTTGCGCGGCGAACTGGCGCCCCTGTTAGTTCCAGCCGGAGACGTTTCCCGATTTGCCGAAGTTCTATCCGGTCTCCTCGCGGACGATGTCGAACGTTACCAACAGCTGAGCCGGCAAAGCCTCGAGACCGCGGCAGAATTTTCCTGGCCGGAAATCGCGCGCGACACGACGGCCGAATACCGGAAGTATTTGTCCGATGGCGACGCGTGACACAGTTCTGCAAATTGTTCCGCATTTGCCCGGCACTTTTGACGGCGTTGGCGATTACGCCCTGAATCTCGCCCGCGCCCTGTTCGCCGGGCACGGCATCACCACCACATTTCTGGTCGCGGGAAAGACATCCGTAAGTTCGAAGGGCGGACACACGATCGTTTCAGGCTTCGCCAATGTTAGCGTGGCGGAGCTGGCTCGGACTCACGAGCACGTCATTCTGCACTATGCGAATTATGGTTATCAATCGCGCGGCGTTCCGTTCGCGTTGCGACGATTCGTCAAACAATTGCGACAACAACTGCGCGGCCGTTGGGTGACCATGTTCCATGAGCTTTACGCTTCCGGCCGGCCGTCACAGAGCGCGTTCTGGCTTCGACCCTTTCAAGTCAGGATTGCCCACGACCTCGTTGATGCTTCGACTTGTTGTGTGGTCAGCAATGCGCCCATCGAGAAGGCTATTCACGCCTACGATCCTCGGAAGGAAGTTCGCACCATTCCCGTCATGTCGAATTTTGGCGAGCCCGAGCTGACTGATCTCGCAGCGGCCTCCGCAAAACGCTGGGTTATTTGTGGCGGAACGGCGCTCATCTCGCGATCGCTTCGCCGGCTCGAACAACTTCTTCCGCTGATTCCAACTACTTTCGCGCCCGAACATTTGGATGTGGTCGGCGGCCGGCCGGATAATTTCATCGTCGCGGCGATCGACCGCTTGAAGCGTGGCTGCTCCGTCCATCACTACCCCGAAGTGACTGTCGATCTCGCTTCCGAAGTGCTCCGCCAATCTTCCTTTGGTTGGCTTGATTATTTTGGGGACGGAAAAGTCTGGCCCGGCATGGTCTTGAAATCCGGCGCGTTTGCCGCTCTTTGCGCGCATGGCGTCATCCCGATCGTTTCCCATCGCGAAGAATCCATCGCGGTCGATGGCGACGCACTGCCGGGGCCATTTTGCCTGACACCAAACGCAATTCATTTCCCACAACCGGCCGAAGTGCCGGCGCTGCGACGGCGTTGCTTCAATTGGTATCACGCCCACGCCGACTCGCGGCAGACGGCGGACATTTACGCGGAGGCGTTGCGATGATGCACTTCTCCGACCTCACGCTGGCCACGACCACGCACAACAATTACCAGATGCTGGCCACCATGCTGAGCTCGTTTGAGACGAACCTCGGCACCGTCGACAAGATCGTCATCGTCGACGACGGCTCGCGCCGGCCGTCCGCGCTTCCGCCGGTCAGCAGCGGCGTGCGTTTGATCCGCAACGAACAGCCGCACGGGTTCTGCCAGGCGTCCGATATGGCATTGCGCGCCGTGCGAACGAAATACGCGTTGCTCGTCGACGCCGATGTTCTCTTTGAACCGGGCGATCTCGCCGGCGGCTATCGGGAATTTCAAAATGGAAAATGGGCCTGGGTAAATTTTCGCCAAAAAAATTTCCAGGGTGTCGAGCAATCGAGCTACGAGCAGCCGCTTATGCCGCCCTGGATTTTCGCCGCGGGAAATCAGGCGCTGAAATGGTGGGAGAAATTTCAAAATCCTCCGGCCGCGCCGCCCGGCTCGCGAATTGTTGAGGTGGAAGCGGCCCACTCCAGTTGCACGCTGGTAAACATGGAAGCGTTTCGTGCAGCCAATGGATTCGACCACTGGTATTGGCAATGCCAGTCCGACATCGATTTGAGTTTGCGCCTTCGCAAAGCCGGCTGGCGCGTGGGCGTTGATCTCGGTTACAGCGTGAAACACGAGGGCGCCGGCGGAAAAACCGGCGGCGCGCCGCGCGTGCTCGATCTCTACCGGTCGCGCCTTCATCTTTACGAAAGTTTTTATCCCGCTTCACGATTTTATCTGCGGCCGCTTCTATTCGTTAGGCACCTGTTCGAGCTGGCGTGGTTCGCGTTGGTTGCTCTGTTCAAAAACGAGCCGAGACTGCCGGTGCGGATCGAAATGGTGAAAGGAGTTCTGAAAGGTTATCGCTGAATCCAACCCGGCTCCCGCCAATGCCAGCCTTGAAGATCAATTGCAGCGCCTCGTCGCCGAGTTCAACGGCGCTGCCGAGTCCAGCGCCGAAGTTCCCGCCTGGATCCTTCCGCCGCGCAGCTGCGAATTTCTCGAAAAGGTAGCGGCGCTTCTTCCGGCCGGAAGCACGGCGTTCGAGTTCGGTTCGGGGCGTTCGACGCACTCGCTCCGCCGCGCTTCGGCGGGGGCCTCGAGCATCGAGGACTCGGCCGATTACCTCACTCGAACTGAGGCGCTCGAGAACGGCATCGCAAAACGCGACTCGGATTTTTCCGGCGTGGTGCCGCTGACGCGATGCTGGAATCGTTTGCGGCCGATCCAATCCTTCAACGTTCTCGCGCAACGCGAATCGCTTCTGCGCTTGCAGCAGGCAAAACTAATCCTGGTGGACAGCCCGCCGAATCCGGCGAAGCGAGAGCACGCTCTTTTTCTCGCGATGGATCAGGCGCCCGTCGGCGCGGTCATCATTCTCGACGATCTCGAAGTCGGGGCCACGTCGCGATTCGCTCATCGCCTCGCGCGCCAGAACGCGGACCGTTTCCATTTTTGGCTGCTCGAGAAGGATCATAAACTCGGCGTTTTCCTGAAACTTCGCGCCGGCCGAATGCGCTCGCGTCCGTCGTTCCGGGAATTCGTCGGCGCCTGGCTTCGGGCATGAAAATTCTCCTCGGCTCCCACCATTTTTTTCCGAGCACCGGCGGCATCGAAACGGTTTCCAACTTACTCGCGCGGGAGTTCGTCGAGCGCGGCCATGAAGTGCGTGTCGTGAGTCAGACGCCGGGCAACGGCGATTTCCCGTTCGCCGTCATTCGCCAGCCCGGAACGTTCGAGCTGATTCGGCAAGTGCGATGGTGCGACGTTTTCCTTCAGAACAACATTTCTCTGCGAACGCTCTGGCCGTTGCTCTTCGTTCGCCGTCCGCTTTTCATCGCGCACCAAACCTGGATCACAAAGCCGGACGGCAGCACCGGCTGGCTGCATTGGTTGAAACGTTGTGTGCTTCGTCACGCAACGTCGTTCGCGATTAGCGGAGCGATCGCGGAATCGTTGCCGGTTCCTTCAATTCGCGTCGGCAATCCGTACGATGACGAGGTTTTTAAGGGTTCGCCCACCGAGTTGAAAAAGCGCGAACTGATTTTTGTCGGGCGATTGGTTTCCGATAAAGGCGCCAGTCTGTTGCTCGATGCGTTGAAGCTGATGACGACGAAGCCGCGACTGACGATCGCGGGAGACGGCCCGGAGCGCGCGGCGCTCGAAAAACAAACCGCTGATTCAGGATTGCAGGGGCAAGTCGAGTTCGCCGGTTCGCGTCACGGCGAGCAGTTGGCAGATGCACTCCGCGAACACGAAATTCTCGTGGTGCCGTCGCTCTGGCAGGAGCCATTTGGAATCGTGGCCCTGGAAGGGATCGCGTGCGGTTGCGTGGTGATCGGTTCCGCAGGTGGCGGTTTGGCCGAAACGATCGGCTCGTGCGGCGTGACATTTCCGAACGGAGACGCACGCGCTCTCGCTGACGGCATCACCCGACTGCTTGATGATCCTGCGGAACGCGATCGGCTTCGCCAAAATGCGCCGGGTCATCTCGCGCGTTTCACGCCGCAAGCGGTCGCCGCTGTTTATTTGGAAACGATGACCAAGGCGCAGCGATGATTCTGCTTGTCCATCCTTTCGGGAACGCCAACGTCCGCGCTGTCCTCGCCGCGCTCGATCGTTCCGATCGCCTGGCGAAATTCGTGACGACTCTCGGCTGGTCGAACACCTCGCCGATCCTGCAGATGTTGCCCGAAAATCTGCGCGCCGAACTGATCCGGCGCGGATACGATTTACCGCACTATAAAATTCGGACCCATCCGGCGCGCGAGATCGTCCGCCAGCTCGCGGCAAAGTTCGGATTTGCTTGGCTGACGAAACACGAAACGGGGTGGGCGAGCATCGACCGCGTTTGGACGGAACTGGATCGTGTCACTTCGGATTACCTCGAAGAAAATCACGATCGGCTAAAGATTCGCGGCGTGTATGCCTACGAGGATTGCGCCGCGCGCTCATTCGAGCGAGCGCGAGAACTTGGTCTCCGTCGAATTTACGATTTGCCGATCGCGTACTGGGAAACGGCGCAGCGACTCTTGCACGGAGAGGCCGAACGTTATCCCGACTGGGAACCAACGCTGGGCGGCACGCGCGACTCCGAAGAAAAGCTCGCGCGCAAAACTCGTGAACTGGAGCTGGCCGATATCGTCATTTGTCCGAGCGCTTTCGTCCTGGATTCGCTGCCGGAAAATGCGCGCCGCCAAAAACGCTGCGTTGTCGCTCCATTTGGATCGCCCGTGCAGACGGCGCATGCACCCGACAACATTAATTCGCCGCTGCGCTTTCTTTTTGCCGGCGCGCTCTCGCAACGGAAAGGTCTCGCCGATCTTTTCGCCGCCATGAAACTGGTGAACCTGACTGGTGCCGAATTGGTCGTGATGGGTTCTCCGATTTTGCCGATGCAATTCTACCGAAATCAGTTCGCCGAATTCATCTACGAACCGCCCCGGCCGCACGACGCTGTCTTGCGCCTCATGGCTTCCTGCGACGTCCTCGTGCTGCCGTCGATCGTGGAAGGGCGCGCTCTTGTTCAACAGGAAGCGATGGCCTGTGGACTGCCGTTGATCGTCACGCGAAATGCCGGCGGCGAAGACTTGATCGTTGAAGGCGAAACCGGATTTCTCGTTCCGCCCGGCTCGCCCGAAGCGATTGCGAAAAAGATCGAATGGTTTCTCCAAAACCGGGACAAATTACCCGGGATGCGCGAGGCTGCGCGCGCGAAAGCTGCTAAATTGAGCTGGGCCGCCTATGGCGACCAAATTCTCCATGCAATCGCCGACTAAACCGCGGGTCCTCATCCATCTCAAGGGGGCGATCTGGGTCTATTTTTTCCTCCTGATTTTCGAGGGCGTATTTCGCAAATGGCTTCTCCCCCAGTTTTCGGACGTGCTCCTCGTCGTTCGCGATCCGGTCGTGCTCGTGATTTACATGCTCGCGATCAAGGCGCGCTTGTTTCCGCGTAACAACTGGGTCCTGTCGCTCGCCATCATCGGAATAATTTCCTGGCTTGTCTCGCTGGTCGTGCTCGAACCGTATCTGTCCGTCAAACCGCTCTTTCTCGTCACCGCCTTCGGTTTTCGCTGCAACTTCCTTCATCTCCCGCTCATCTTCGTCCTGGCACGGGCGCTCGACGAGGAAGACGTCAAGAAATTGGGCTGGTGGATTTTGATCGGTCTGCTGCCGATGTGTGTTCTCCTCGCGATTCAGTTCAATGCCGCCCCCGAATCGTTCATCAATCGCACGGCCGGGCTTGGCGAGACCCAGCAGATCACTGCCGGCAGCGGAAAAATCCGGCCGCCCGGAACGTTCTCGTTTGTTTCGGGCGTCATTTTTTATGCGGCAATGGCGGCCGCCTATCTGGTTTACGGTGCGTTGACCCGCGGCGCTTACCGAAACTGGCTGATGTTTGCCGCCGGATTCGCGCTGGTCGTTACCATCGGCGTTTCCGGGAGCCGCTCGGTGCTGCTGGCCGTGTTACTCGTGGTCTCTTCACTAATAGCAGTGCTGATCTTTCGACCGACTGCGGTGAACCAGTTCGGGCGAAATTTGCTTATTGTCGTGGTGGTTCTTTTCCTCGCCGTGCGACTGCCCATCTTCAACGAAGGCGTCAAGGTTTTGTCCGATCGTTTTACGACCGTCGCCGAAGCAGAGGAGACGACTATCGCCGGTGGATTGATTGCTCGCACCTTCACCCCTTTCACAGAGGGAATTCTGCTTTGGTGCTATTCACCGCCAATGGGCGCGCCGTGGTGGGGTTTGGGTCTCGGAATTGGCACTAATGGCGGCGCGAAATTTTTGACCGGCCGCGCTCTGTTTCTTCTGACTGAAGGCGAATGGGGTCGCATTATTCTGGAAAGCGGAAAGATTCTTGGAGCCGCTTATCTGATCTGGCGAACGATGCTGACTTTCAGCATCGGCCTTTTCAGCGTGCGCCAACTCAAGGCCGGGCGACTTCTTCCCATTCTCCTCTACGCCGCCGGATTTCTTTCCCTGCTCAATGGACAATTTGGACAGCCGACGAATCTCGGGTTCTCGGTTTTCCTTTGCGGTCTCGCGCTCGCCGCGGGTAACTCCACCAGTCCGCGCGATCCGGAGCTGATGCCGGCGGCAGGTCGACCGCGTCAGCGAATCGCGCGGCGCTCGCGCTACGCGGAGCAATTGCACAGCGCGGCCGCAGCGCCACCTCGTCCTGATGATTTTGCTGATCGGTAATTACCCGCTCGAACGCCAGCAAAGCATGGAGCGATTCGCGATGATGATGCTTGATGGACTGACCGCCGCGGGAATCCAGGCGGAGGTGATTCGACCGCAGCCGTTCTTCGGGCGTTTTCGTTTTGCCGGCCGCTTCGTCGGGAAATGGCTCGCTTACCTCGACAAGTTCGTTTTGTTCCGGCGCGCACTCGCCCGCAAACTTCGCGAGCGACCAGCGCTCGTTCACATCTGCGATCATTCCAACGCGATGTATTCCAAAGCGGTCCGCGAACTCCCGGTCGTCGTTACCTGTCACGATTTGCTCGCCGTCCGCGGCGCGCTTGGGGAAGCGACCGATTGTCCGGCGAGCGCGACTGGCAGAATTTTACAACGCTGGATCGTGCGCGGTCTCGAAAGCGCGGCCGCGGTGGCGTGCGTTTCTCGAGCGACGTTAGGTGACGCGGAAAGGTTGGTTCGCCGAACGGACGGGAGACCGGTGCTCGAACTGATCACGCTCGGCCTGAGTTATCCCTATCACGTTCTGGCGCCGGCCGAAACGCGCGGACGGCTCGCGCAGATCTCGTCGCTTAAATCAGAGACGCCTTTTGTTCTCCACGTCGGATCGAACTTGCGCCGGAAGAATCGGGAAGGCGTCCTTCGAATTTTCGCGAAATGCAAAGACAAATGGAACGGCTCGCTTGTCTTCGCCGGCGATCCGCTTTCGGATTCGCTCCGTTCGTTAGGCCATGAGCTCGGCGTCGCCGATCGGATCGTCGAGATTCCGAATGCGAACAGCGAAATCCTCGAAGCTCTCTACAATCGTGCCGTAGCCCTTCTTTTTCCGTCCACGTTCGAAGGGTTCGGTTGGCCGATCGCTGAAGCGCACGCCTGCGGTTGTCCCGTCTTTTGTATCGATCGCGAACCGATGGTCGAAGTTGCCGGCGAAGCCGCGCTCGCTCATCCCGTCGAAGACGAAGCTGGATTCGCGGCTGACCTGTTGAGTCTGACAAATCCCGTCGAACGCGCGCGGTGGAGCGCGAAAGCCCTCGAGAACGCCAAACGCTTTTCGACCGCGCGCATGATTTCGGAATACGTCGCGCTTTACCGATCCCTCGGCGCCGCCGCATGAAGACGTTTCTCGGATTTTTTTCGCTTCTGCTGCCGTGGAGCCTGCGCCGCGCGTTCCTCGAAAAGCAGTTCGGTTATTCCATCCATCCTTCGAGCCACATCGGGTTCGCCTGGGTTTTCCCGAGAAAACTCGTGATGGAAGAAGGTTCACGGATCGGTCACCTCACGCTTTGCAAGAACATCGATCTGCTCCATCTCGGCGCGCGCGCGATTGTCGGGCAGCTGAATTGGATCACCGGTTTTCCCAGCGGATCGAGTCGCCATTTCGCGCACCAAACCGACCGCCGGCCTGAGTTGATCGTCGAACGGCATGCCGGCATTAGCAGCCGGCACCTGTTTGATTGCACTGCGAGCGTGCGGATTGGCGCGTTCGCGACGATCGGCGGGTTTCGTTCGCAGTTCCTGACCCACAGCATCGATTTCAACGCCGGCCGGCAAACGGCAGAGCCGATCGAGATCGGCGAATACAGTTTCACCGGAACGAATTCCGTCGTTCTCGGCGGTAGCGTTCTCCCGCATCATTCCGTTCTTGGCGCACAATCGCTTCTCAACAAGAAATGGGACGAGCCTTACCGGCTTTACGCGGGCGTCCCCGCGAAACCGGTGAAGGAATTGTCCCCCGATCTGGAGTATTTTCACCGGACAGAAGGCTTCGTTTGGTGAGCACCGATGTGCGGAATCGCGGTCCATTTTAATTCGTTAGGCTGGGCGATTCCGCTCGATCTCGATCTGATCCGTCATCGTGGACCGGATTCGCGGGGCGAATGGTGTTCCCCCGGCGGCCGTTACTGGCTCGGCAATACCCGGCTCGCCATCGTCGATCTTTCGCCGACCGGAGCCCAGCCGATGATGGACCCGGCCACCGGCAACGTCATTGTGACCAACGGCGAAATTTACAACCATCGCGCCGTCCGCGAGAAACTCGGCCCGAACGTTAATTGGCGCGGCACCAGCGATACCGAGACGCTCCTGGTCGGCTACGCCCGTTGGGGTCGCGCTGTGGTGGACCACATCAAAGGCATGTTTGCCTTCGCGATTTACGACGCGGCCCGGAAGGAATTGTTCCTCGCCCGCGATCGCCTCGGCCAGAAGCCGCTTTATTATGTCGTGGAACCGGATGCCGTTCGGGTCGCGTCCGAAGTGAGAGTCCTGGTCAACGGATCGGCGAAAATTACGCCGGCCGCCGTCTCCGCTTATCTGCAATGGGGTGCGTGCCCTGAATCCGAATTGATTTATCCGCGGATCCGGGTCTTGCCTGCAGGGCATGCGATGATCATCGCGGCGGACGGTGCAGTCGAGAGCTGGCGATATTGGCCGAAACAGAAGGCGTTCGGCTCATCCACGGAGAATGTCGTCCCACGGCTGCGCGGTTTGATCGACAAGGCCGTCGAGGAACATCTGCTCTCCGATGTCCCGGTCGCCAGTTTTCTCAGCGGCGGCATCGATTCATCCGTCATCACCGCGCTCGCCGCCCAGAAGCTCGCGAACAAACTTCAGACCTATTCCGTCGGTTTCGACCAGGCCGAGTTCGATGAGAGCGCGATCGCGGATGAAGTCGCGCGACGTTACGGAACGACTCATCATCAAATCCGGTTGTCGGAAGAGCAGGTCATCGAGTCTGTCACCGAGGCGGTCGCCAAACTCGATCTGCCGTCCGTCGACGCGATCAACACTTACATCGTGGCGCACGCGGTCGCGTCCCACGGCGTCAAAGTCGCGTTGTCTGGCCTGGGAGGCGACGAGTTGTTCGGTGGCTATCCGAGTTTTCATGATATTCCGCGGCTGCAATTGATCGCAGCGTTTCCCCGTTTCCTGCGACGCCTCGCCAGTCTCGCCGGCAACCTCGGAGATCGCCTCGCCGATGTTCCGTCGACGGGGGACCCAGTCGAGCTCGCCCACTGGCGTCGGCGTTTTTTTACCGATAAATCCATTCGCCGCGCCGGATTGCCGCTGACGCGAGAGACCCTGGACGTGCCGGTCGCGCTTCCCGACGATTTTTCTCGAATCAGTTGGGCGGAGTTGAACGGTTATATGCGCCGAATATTGTTGCGCGACGCCGATCAAATGAGCATGGCGGTTTCGCTCGAGTTGCGCGTGCCGTTCCTCGACCACGAGCTCGTCGAGTACGTTCTCGGGTTGCCGGTGGAAATTAAGAAGCGGTATCGCGGCGTAAAAGGTTTGCTCGTGGAAGCGTGTCGCGATTTGCTGCCGGCCGCGGTGTATGACCGTCCGAAAGCCGGTTTCGTGTTGCCGATGAAACAATGGATGCTCGGCCCACTCGCTTCGTTTGTGGAGGAAGGCAGTCTGGAAACCGTTTCGCGTGGTTTGCTCCCGGAAAGTTTCGTCAACCAGGTGCGCCAAAAATTTCGGCGGCAGCAACTGCATTGGACGCGTCTGTGGAGTATCGTTGTGCTTGGGCACTACGCGCGGCGGGGCGGCGTCGCCGGCCACGCGCCGGAATTAGTTTCCTCGCCGGCCCATTCAACTTCTGGTTAGCGATCGTTTGGCATTTCCTATGTTCGACTCGCTCTCAGGACTTCTGAAGCCATGCTACGTGTTCGCGCCGGCGACATTGGTCCGGCGGATTTATCTGCATTTCTCATGGCCCGACTCCGCCACCGCGACTGTAGAACTGCCGTGGGGAATGGAGATGGAGGTCAATCTCCACGACTTGATCGGTCGCGAGATCTTCAAGCAGCGAATTTTTGATCTCGCGGTGAGCGAGTGTGCCTGGCGTCTGTTATCTCCTGGGGATCACGTCATCGACGCCGGTGCAAACATCGGATACATGACGATGCTTTTCGCCGACCGGATTGGAGAGACGGGTCTGGTTCATGCCTTTGAGCCGCACCCGCGCGTGCTTAACCGGCTCCAGCGGAATGTGGATCGGATCAGCCGGCGTCCGGCTGCCGGCCGCGCGATTGTTCACCCTTGTGCGCTGGGCAATTCGCACGGGAACGCGGAGCTGATTGAAACCGGTTATTTTTCCATCAGCGAAGGGACAGCGAAGATTGCGACTACCGAAACACCAGCGGATAAAACTCAGAGCCATTCCGTTCCCGTGGAAATGCTCGATGAATTGTTTCCAAACGAAGAGTTCGCGCTCTTGAAAATCGACGTCGAAGGATTTGAACTAAACGTTCTCCGCGGCGCAAACAATCTGTTGTCATCCCACCGTGTCCGCCATGTGATTTACGAAGACCACACTCTCGGTCGGAGCGGACTCGCCGAGCTTTTAAGCGGCCACGGCTACACCGTGTTCTCCATCGGCCATGGCACCCTCGGATTGCGGTTGCTCGAAGCATCCGAAGGAAAAGTTGAGATCGACGCTTCGTGGGAGTCGGCGAGCTTCCTCGCTACCCTTATTCCAGATCACGTCATGACTTTGATGAGCAGAAAGGGATGGGGGGTCCTGAAGGGGTAGCGTCATCTTCGCCGTAGCCATGAGGCTTCTCCGCTCGACTCATACTGTTAACCCCGCCCTAGGCGGTCCGATTGAATCCATCAGGCAATCGTCAGCGGCGCTGGTTCGTCGCGGGCATGAAGTGGAAATTATTTCGCTCGATGCGCCGAACGACCCGTGGGTGCGCGACTCGGCGATCCCGGTCCACGCGCTCGGTCCTGGTCTCGGAAGTTACGGTTACGCGCCGCGTTTTTCGGATTGGATCAGAGAACAGCGCGCGAACTACGACGCGGTGATCGTGCATGGAGTCTGGCAATACAGTAGTCTTGGTGTGTGGCGAGCACTCGCAGGCACCGGCACGCCCTACTTTGTTTTTCCACACGGCATGCTCGATCCGTGGTTCAAGCGGACGTATCCACTGAAGCACATTAAGAAACTGCTCTACTGGCCATGGGGCGAATATCGCGTCCTGCGGGATGCCGCTGCGGTCCTCTTCACTTCGGAGGAGGAACGGCGGCTCGCCCGGGACTCGTTCAAGCTCTATCGCTCGAACGAGAAGGTCGTGAATTACGGGACTGCTGCCCCAGCCGATCTCGAAACAGCGCGGGAAAAATTTTTTGAAGCGTTCCCGCGCCTGCGTCAACAGCAGTTCCTCCTTTTCCTCGGACGCCTTCACGAAAAGAAAGGCTGCGATCTGTTGATCGAAGCATTTGTTGAGCTCCAAAATTCTTCCGGTGCGCCGCCGCATCTCGTCATGGCTGGCCCATGTTCGGATGACGGCTACCTTCGCCGGCTTCAACAAATCGCCGCCAGGGCGGGCGATTCAATTACCTTTCCAGGCATGTTGACCGGCGACGTGAAATCGGGCGCGTTAAGCGCGGCGGACGCGTTCGTGCTTCCATCGCATCAGGAAAATTTTGGCATCGCTGTCGCCGAAGCGCTCGCTTGTGGGACGCCGGTTCTTATATCGAACAAAATAAACATCTGGCGCGAGATCGAAACTGATGGCGCCGGTTACGTTGAAAACGACGATCTTGCCGGCACGGTCAATCTCCTGAAACGCTGGGTCGCCACACCCGAAACTTCGCGCGCAGAAATGCGGCGGAACGCCCGGAATTGTTTCGCCGCCCACTTCGAAATCGAACGCGCCACCGACTCGTTGCTGGCGGTGATCGCGAATCCTCGATCCATCTATTCGTGAAAATCCGTGTTCATCCGTGGCTGTCTTTCTGCTTGGCTAGGCGTTGATTTCCATGGAAGCGAAAACCCCGGTAAAGCCTGAGCAAAGCGTGGCGCAAGAATCGCCGTGGTCAGTCGAGGATCGCGCGTTGCGTTTGCTCTGGGAATTTTGCTGGTTCTTGTTTTGCCGCTGGACGCCGAAACCGGCGAACCCATGGCGACTTTTCTGGCTCGACGTGTTCGGCGCGAAGATCGAAGGCAAGCCATTCGTCCATCAACGCGCGCGAATTGAAATTCCCTGGCACCTCACGCTGCGGGACCGCGCCTGTCTCGGCGATCGCGCCAACGCCTACAGCCTGGGCGAAATCGAAATCGGCGAGCGTGCCACGGTTGCGCAGGAAGTTTACCTGAGCACTGGCAGTCACGATTTCGCGCATCCGGCGCTCCAATTGGTGACCGCTAAAATTACGATCGGCCCGGACGCATTCATCGGGGCGCGCGCCTTTGTCCTGCCCGGCGTGGAGATCGGCGCGCGGAGCGTGATCGGCGCCTGTTCCGTCGTGACAAAGGATGTTCCGCCGGATGTCATTGCCGCCGGCAATCCCTGCTCCGTCATCCGGCCCCGCGCATGAATTTTCCCGGACGCAATTTCGCGCGTCACCTTTTCTGGGTCACGGTCGGGCGCTTCCCGGCGGTGCGCGTTTGGTTGACCCGGCTGTTTGTTCCTTCGCGCGATTTCGACATTCAGATGTTCGGCGCAACTCTCCGGATCAATTCGCGCGAAGAGATCGGCCTCGCGCGCGCGGCACGAAAGTCCACCGACAATATTATTTTTCGCGATGAAGTCGCGACGCTGCTCAATCTCGCCTTGCTTCTTCAGCCCGGCGATGTCTTCGTCGACATCGGAGCGAACGTTGGACTCTACAGCTCGATCCTGAGTCGATTTGCGAATGCTTATCCTGAATCGCGATTCGTCGCGATCGAGCCGAATCCGGAAACCGTCCAGCGACTCCGCGAGTCGGTTCGAAATGCACCGGTGACGATCCTCAACGTAGCGATTTCCGACAACGAGTCGGAGCTGGCTTTCCAACGAGGAATCACTTCGGGCGTCTTCAAAGTGGCCGAGCCCGGGCAACCAGTCGAAGCCGTCGTGCCTTGCCAGAAACTGGATTCGCTTCCGATTCCAGACGGCAACTTGATTTTGAAGATCGACGTGGAGGAACATGAGCTTCAGGTCCTCAACGGGGCCGAAGAGCTGCTGAAATCCGGCCGGGTAAAAGTGGTGTATCTCGACGGTTACAGCTCGGATTTGATCCCCCCTCTTTTGCAACGACACGGTTTCAAATTTTTCGATGGCCGCGCGTTCACGCGCTCGGAGCACGAGGTCCCGCCGTACTCGCTCCTAGCCATTCACCATTCGCGCTTGCCTGCCGTATGATCCCGCCCGGCGAAAACGCCGTTCCGGTCTCCGTCATCATTCCCGTCCGTCAGGAGGCGGCGAACCTGGCGCGGTGCCTCGATTGCGTGAAATGGGCCGACGAAATTTTCGTGGTCGATTCTCACAGCACCGATGCCACCGCGGAAATCGCCGCGGCCCACGGCGCCAAAGTTGTGCAGTTCGATTTCAACGGCACCTGGCCGAAGAAAAAAAATTGGGCGCTCGGGAACCTGCCGTTTCGAAACGAATGGGTCTTCATTCTCGACGCCGATGAAGTTCTGCCTCCAGAAGCGAAGCCGGAATTCGCAAAAGCGATCGCTGACGCAGGCGAGGTCGCCGGCTATTGGATCAACCGCCGATTCAGGTTCATGGGGAAATGGCTTCGGCATTCCTATTACCCGAACTGGAACCTTCGGCTGTTTCGGCACTCGTTAGGCCGCTACGAAAAACTGACGGACGCCGACACCCAGAGCGGCGACAACGAAGTGCACGAGCACGTGATCGTGAACGGTCCAACCGGCCGGCTGCGTTGCGAGATGGATCATTTCGCGTTTCCGAGCGTGGAAGTGTTTGTCGAAAAACATAACCGCTATTCGAATTGGGAAGCGCGGGTCTCGGCGGAGCGCAAACTTGCGGGCAGCGATGCGCAGATCAGCAGTGGCACGGTCGGTCGGCGCCGGAAGCTGAAGAAATTTTCCCAACACCTGCCATTTCGGCCGCTTCTTCGCTTCCTCTACATTTATGTCTGGCAAAAAGGTTTTCTCGATGGCCGCGAGGGCTATTATTTCGCGCGCCTCCACGCCTTCTACGAATTTCTTTCCGTCGCGAAAACCTACGAGCTGACACGCGCGGCGAACCGGCCTAACGACTAAAGCGATGCGTGTCGTGGTCTGGGGAATCAACTACGCGCCGGAATTTACCGGGATCGCGCCGCACAGCGTGGCCTTATGCGAATTCCTCGAACGCGAGGGGCACGACGTCGAGATGGTCACGACCTTTCCCTATTATCCGACGTGGCAGAAACGCCCGGAAGATCGTGGTCGCCTTTATCGGACGGACGTAATCAACGGCGTCCCGGTCCACCGCTGCTGGCATTTTGTTCCCGCGCGGGTCTCGGCCCTTAAGCGCATCTTTCACGAAGCCAGTTTCGTTTTGACGTCCACGTTGCGAGCATTATTCCTCGCTCAACCGGATGTGTTCGTGGTCGTTTCTCCACCGCTGCTTTTGGGCGCCGCCGCGTGGTTCGTCGGAAAACTGAAACGGGCGCCGGACGCGTTTCACGTTCAGGATATGCAGCCCGACGCCGCGGTCGGACTCGGGATGCTGAAGCAAAGCTGGTTCACGCGTCTACTCTACGCACTCGAAGCGTTCGCTTATCGGCACGCGGCGCGCGTTTCCGGAATCACTCGCGGGATGCTGAAAACTTTTCGGAACAAAGGAGTGCCGGCATCGAAGCTCATTTATTTTCCGAATGCGATCGAGTTGAAGAACGACGAGCCGCCACCGGCTCGCGGCGAATTTCGCCAGCGTCATGGGTTTCCGGCGCACGAGTTCCTCGCGATTTATGCCGGGAACCTTGGCGTGAAGCAGGGCCTCGAAGTTTTACTCGAAACCGCTGCGCGGTTGCGTCACCAACCAATTCGTTTCCTGATTTGCGGCGACGGTGCGCAGCGCGAAACCCTGGCCGCGCGTGCCCGCGAAATGCAGTTGCCGAACTTCAATCTGCTTCCGCTCCAGGCTGGGCGCGATTATCGAGCGCTCCTCGTCGATGCCGATCTTTGCTTCATCACCCAACAGGCCGGCGCCGGAAATTCTTTTTTCCCGAGCAAGCTTCTTGGCTTGCTCGCGGAATCGAAGCCGGTCGTGACGGTGGCTGCGCCAGAATGCGAGTTGGCGCTTTCCCTGGCCGACGGAAATTTCGGAGTCAACGTGCCGCCGGGCCGGCCGGAGGAGCTCGCGGCGCTGCTCGATTCGCTGAGGAACGATCCCGAGCGGCTCTGGATTTACGGCGCCAACGGCCGGCGTTATGTCGAGCAGTTCGAGAAGCAGCGCGTCCTGCAGGGCTTCGTCGGCGAATTGAAATCCTGTTTAATAAGCGCTGCGCGGCGGAACGATCAGGTGCACGAAAGTGCGCAGGATGATTCCGCACTCGAGCGATAGGTTCCAGTTCTCGAGATATTCGATATCGCAGGCGACGCGGTTCTGGATATCGGCGCTGTTGCGGGCTTCGCCGCGATATCCGCGAACTTGCGCGAGCCCGGTGATGCCGGGTTTCACAAACGCACGAACATGATAGTTCGCCATCAGCTGTGAAAATTGATTATTGTGCTCGATCAGGTGCGGCCGCGGCCCGACGATGCTCATGTCGCCCACGAGCACGTTCCAAAACTGCGGCACTTCGTCGATGCTCAATTTGCGAAACCATTTTCCAAGCGGATAAACCCGATCGTCGTCGGCCCGTGCTTGCCGCGTTTCCTCGGCGTTGTCGGGACGCATGGTGCGGAATTTGTAAATCTTGAACCGGCGATTCTGCATCCCGGCCCGGGTTTGAACATGAAAGAGCGGGCCGGGCGATTGAATCCGTTGCGCCAGCCAGACGATCAGCGTCAGGACGGGGAAAACGATAAGCATCACGGGCAGCGAGATCGCGACATCGATCGCGCGTTTAAAGAAACGGTTCAGCGGATTCTCCAAGGGCTCTTCGCGCAGGCCGATGAAACGGAAGCCGTCGTCTTCGAAATGCGTCACGGGATGGCGGAGTTTTTCCTCGAGATCGCTCACGATAAGGAGCCGGATTCCGACGCGATCGCACACCTGGATGATCTGGCGATTGTCTTCGGTGAAGAGCGGGAACTCCAGCATGATGACCTGCGTTACGCCGCGATCGCGAATGATCTTCTCGAGCGTGGCCGCGTTGCCGAGCACCGGAATTCCATCGTTGGTTTGCTGGATCGGTTCGTCCGAAATCAACCCGATCGTGCGCAGTCCGACATCCGATTTGCGCCGAAGCCAGTTGCGCAACTGGGCCGCTTTCGCGCTCGTCCCGACGAGCAGAGTTTTTTCTTCCCGTGATCCGGTAAAGATCCGGCGGGCGAGAAAGTGCGGAAGATAATGATGAGAGAAGAGCAACGCGACATAAAGCCAGGGCACGAAATTGAAGAAGAAAATTCGCGAGATGAAAGCGTCCTTGGTCGCGATCAGGAAAAAGACGAGGGTGCCGACGCTGGCGAAGGTCTGGCGCAGACTGAGCCGGTGTTGCCGAAGCAATTCGTTTTGGAGGAAATAATTTTTCGATCCGTCACGACTGAGCGATTCGAGCGCCATGCCGAGCACGAGCAGCGCGCAATAGATTGAGTAACGTCGCCAGGTCCACTCGGCGCCGCCGGCCGAATAAAACGTAACCATCACCCAGACGCCAAACCAGAAGAGGATCGCGACGATGATGATCTGGCACAGCAGGAAAACGCGATAAAGACCCTGCGTGCGTTGCGTGACCATGATTAGCTGCGGGTGACGAATCTGAGAGTACGCGATGGCAGGCCGCGTTCAACTCGTGGTAAAACCAGACCGGCCATATGATAGGGGAGCGTGCTTAATTTACTAAGCTAATCCCATACCCTACGCCGTCGCCCACTGCCCATGCCCAGCTCGAAAATAAGGCAAACCAGATTGCCCGCCAGTTTCACCGGCGCACCCGGCCGCTGGTGGTTGAACTTCGCGGTGCCGATGCTGCCCGTGCTGGCCTGCTTCTTCGGCGGCGCCACGGTGAAATGGAGCGAAGGCATCGTCGTGGCATTGTTCGGCGCGATGTTGCTGATCAATCCGCCGAAGGTGTCGTTGGGGTGGGGGATCAATCTAACGTTGCTCGCATTACTCCTCTGCGCGGCCACAGCGTTCCTGCCGGCGAATTGGTTTCTGCAGCCGGCGTGGCGAACCGCGCTGGTCGAAGATTTCGGAGTGATTCTTCCGGGCACGCTTTCGCCGCAACCCTGGATCAGCCTTGGTTGCTTCCTCAGTTTTCTCGCGGGACTGACCTGGCTCTATTACGTAAGCACCCTCGATCTCGAGCTGCGCGATGTGCGAACGCAACTGCGGACTTTTGCGTTTGGCATCGCCTGCCTGACCGGCCTCTGCATCGCGCTCCGCGCCGGACACACCGCGCTGCCGTTCTGGCATAACGAACGCGGTTTCGGACCGTTCCCGAATCGCAACCAAACTGCGAACCTTTTCGGAATCACCGCCATCATCATTCTTGCCTGCGGACAGGAAGACATTCGTCATGGCCGCAAACGCTGGATTCTTTGGCTCGTCGCGCTGGCCGTGATCGTCGTCGGAATCATTCTCGATTTTTCGCGCGCGGGCGTTTTGCTTCTGGTTGCGGGCAGCGCGCTTTGGCTCGGCGTGTTCGCGTTCCGAAAAGGTTCCGCCGCGCGCATCGCCCTCGGAGTTTGTCTAGTTCTCATTCTGCTCACGGTGATGTTGCTCTTCGGTGGGCAAACGTTCGAGCGTTTCAATTTGCGCGCGGGCGATACCGGCGTGACGACCGATCTGCGCTGGGCCATTTTTCGCGACGCATCTCATCTCATCGCGACTTCGCCCTGGTGCGGCATTGGCCTTGGAAATTTCGATGAGGTCTTCGCCGTCTTTCGCGACGCATCGCTGACGACTGCGCGGACGATTCATCCCGAAAGCGATTGGTTCTGGTTTTGCGTGGAAGCGGGCTGGCCGGCAATCGTGCTGGTCCTTGTCGGTATCGCGCTCTTTGTCCGGCGAGTCTTTCCATTGCGTGAGGGAACCAATCAACGGTTCCGCGTCGCAGCGTTGATCGCGGCATTATTGTTCGCGCTTCACGGAGTGGTGGATGTCTCGGCGCACCGCGTCGGGACTGCGCTCGCCGCGTTGTTGCTCCTCGGGCTCGCGTTGCGGCGCCCTCTGGAATTGCCTCGCACGATTACCGTTCCCATCGTGTTTCGCCTGATCGGTCTCATTCTGCTCGTCGCGGGCGGCGCCTGGGTTTTCGCCACTCGTTTCGAGAAGCCGCTGCCGGGAGCGGTGGGCGTGGAGAACGAAATGCGGCTGGCGACTCTCGCCAATCGCGGCCGGAATTTTGCCGAAACCATTCAACGCACGACCCGCGCCCTCGGTTGGGCACCGCTGCGCTGGCAAATTTATTTCCTTCGCGCCCTCGGCGAAGTTGGCGCGCGCGGCCAGGTCGCGCCGGCATTGGACGATTTTCGCCGGGCGCGTTTTCTCGAGCCGAATGTTTACGAAGTTCCGTTCGAGGAAGGAAACGCGTGGGTCAGTGCCGGTCAGCAAAACCTCGCCCTCACGGCCTGGCGGGAAGCGCTGCGGCGCGCTGGCCCGCAACGGCCGGAAGTGTACGGACGCATGCTTGCGGTTGCGCGGAAGTCGAGTCCGCAGCTGCACCAGGGCCTCGAGGAGTTGGGCATGATCCATCACGATCTTGCCCTCATTTTCCTCGAACATTCCGGCGGCGCGCCCTTCATGGCGGCGCTTCAGCGTTTTCTTGATCACGATCCGGCGTTGCAAACGATGTCGGCCGAAGAGAAGGTCACGTTCTTTAAGCACTGGGCGCAACGCGGCGACCCGGCCGAACTTGTGCGAGCCATCGACGCCAATCCCGAATGGATGCCGTTTGCGTGGCGCGGCGTGGCGAATTATCAGGCGGCGCAGAAAAATTTTCGACGCGCGGTGGAGATCACGCGCGAGTATGGAGACAAGCCGGCGCTTCCGCTCGCCGCGCAGAATTCATCGATCGACCAATTACGACAGGCGCTGCATGCGAATCCCGACAATTACGCTCTCGGCTTTCAACTTTACCACGAGCAGATGCAGCAGGGGCTCGTCGACGAAGCGCTCATGACCGTGCGGCATTTTACCGATTTACCCGGCGCGCCGCGTTATTTTCATTTCCTCGAAGCGGAAGCCTGGGCTGAAAAACAAGACTGGGAACGCGCCTGGAACGCTCGGAAGAAATTCGAGGCCGCGAAATGACAGCTCAAACGTCGCCTCCACTCCAAGTGAGACATTCCTCCGGATGAGGGAAACGTGCGCGAAGGACGGAGCGCGGCTGACCACAAGAAGCAATTCTAGATGAAAGGAAAGTTAACGATCCTCGGAGAGTTCTGGAGTTTCCTCCGCGTCCGCAAAAACTAGTGGCTCGCGCCCATCGTGATTCTGCTTCTCACCCTCGGATTGATCCTTGTTGTGACCGAAGGCTCCGCCATCGCCCCCTTTATCTACAGTTTGTTTTAAAACTTTTTTGAAGCGCGCGAGCGCGGCGTCGGCGGCGAATACATTATGATGTCCCCGTCAGGCGAACCCTCGCACCTGCGATTGCTTGTCCTGTCCCGACAGGGCGCCTTCGCGTCAGTCGGTGCGGCTGTTCTCATTGTTCTGGGAGGCCTCTTGTTCGCAGCGGCGTTCATGTCGTCGGGGACGGAGGCAATCACCCCAGCTGTTTTGCCTGATGACGTTCAGGCGCCCACCGACGTCGCATTTTCCGCCCCGCTCCAATTACCCAAGCCGGTGCCGAACCCCGCCCTTTTTTTTCTTCAGGACGCGGAACCCGAAATCAAAGCGGATCTTTTCGGCAACATCTACGTTACCGCGATCAATGGCGTCCCGGGCGGAACCGATTTGTGGAAATCCGTCGATAACGGCGCAAGTTTCCAATACCTCGGGCAACCAGATGGCTTGCAGGACAAATGCCTGAACCCGACGCCGCAATGTCTGGCCGCCGGCGGCGCGGATGATTCGACCGACGTCTCGAGCGGCGGTTATCTTTACGTCACCGGCCTATATATCGGTTCGGTCACGGTTGCGACCTCGATGGATGGCGGCACCGGTGGCACGCAGCCGGGCCAGGCCTGGCAAGTCCAGCCGGTCGGTTCGCAAGTCCCGGCGGACGATCGTCAGTGGATCGCGGCCTACGGCCCGGAAACGCTTTACCTGACAATGCGCCAGGCGCCGGGCACGGGCCGGCTTTTCTTTTTCAAATCCACGGACGCCGGAAAGACCTTTGTGCCCACGGCAGCCAATCCGCTGACGACGATTGTTTCGCGCGAAGCGAACCTCGTGGTCGATAAATATAACGGCAATATTTACACGGCGTTTACGACGAACGGCAGCCCGAATCAGATCACACTTTTGCGTTCGACCGATGGCGGTAACACCTGGTCGACCGCGCCGATCTTTACGGCGCCGGCCGGAACGAGTTTAGAAAACGCGTTTACGATTCTCGCAGTGGATTTGGGAGGCAATCTGCATCTCGCCTTTACCCGATGCACCACCGGCGCCCAGCGGACAAATTGCCACGCCTATCTCATGAGCACGGCGAATCCAACCGCCGCGACTCCTACCTGGATTGGCCCGACTCAAATTGACACCGCGTCGCAGGACAACACGGCCATGATGCCGTGGATCGTCGGCGGAAGCCCGGGCGTTGTCGATGTCACTTGGTACGGTTCCACCATGGCCTCGCCGGATACGACGCCGACGAACCAGAGTCAATGGTGGAATGTCTATTTCGCTCAAACAACGAACGCGCTAGCCGCCACGCCCACCTTCACCTCGGCCGTCGTAGCGTCGGCCGTGCACAACCTGCCGATTTGTAGTTCGGGCACCGGATGCGTCACTTCGCCGACGGCGTTGTCGACCCGGAAACTTTTGGAGTATTTCACGATCACGCTCGACTCCAACGGCGTCGCGCATATTGCCTACGCCGACAGCGTCAATAACTGCGACCCGAATAGCGCGACGGCGCCGTGCCTCACTCACACTTGGTACGCCAAACAAACCGGCGGTCCAAGCGCGTATGCGCCGCCGGCGCCGCCGGGCCCCGCCACTTTCGCCGCCAACGTTCCCATGCCGGGCACGAATCCGGGGACAATCGGCGGCGGGGCCGAGCCGGGGATCAAGGTCGATTCGCACAACTGCATTTACACCACTGCGCCGGGGAACCCGTTCGTTTGGAAATCGAGCGATAAAGGCCTGACGTTTGCGCCGCCGGTAAATCCGGTCGCGGATGAACCGACCCTGACCGGTGGAGACGAAGAAATACTTCCGTTCCCGCCGAATCCAACCGGAAACGATCCGGTCTATTTTGGCGACCTCGGTTTGTCGTCGGTCCATGTTCGCAAATCGACTGATGGCGGCCAGACTTGGTTCAAACCGGGGACCGGCGGCGCGGCGGGAGACGTCGCGATCTCTTCGGACCGGCAATGGTTTGCTGGTGATCGCGCGCCGACTGCGGCTGATTTCACGATCTACGAAATGGATCACGAGCTGGCGAGCGAAGATATTCGCTTTCACGCTTTGACCAACGACACCGCGTGGTCGCCGCCGGCGAGCGGCATCACTTCTTCGGAGTTGATTCTGCCGCCCGACTCAACTTTTCCAAATACGAATCCGGGCCCCGTCCTGGTCGATCCGGCAACGCACGATGTCTTTGGTTTCTTCAACGCCTCCACGCTGCGCAACAACGCTGTCCAACCGCCCTTTGGGAAAATGCCCAATCTTTGGGAAGCAGTCGGTCCCGGTGTGATCAATGCCGGCACGCCCCCCGGACCGTTCACGAATTTTCCCGTGTTCAAGGGTGTGTTCGATTCGCCGACCACGCCGGCGCCCCCCGCCGGAACGCAAACCTTTGGCACGAACGTCTCGAACGATTTTCCGGCGGCTGCGATCGACAAGACCGGGAACCTTTACGTGGCGTGGGCCATGAACAACGCGCGCACGAATCGCTACTCGATTTGGTTCGCCTCTTCGCATGATCACGGCAAAAACTTTTATGGGCCGTTCGAAGTGAGCCGGGGAATCGGCGCCGCCGTCATGCCCTGGATTGCCGCCGGAGACGATGGACGCGTGGAGATCGCTTACTACGGCACCACCGCCCCGGTCGATCCGAACACGGTCGCGATTGGCGACCAGACTGTTCCGTGGAACGTGCTTTTCGCGCAATCCTTGAACGCGAACGCGCGCGAGCCGGTCTTCACCGTGAGTCAGGCGAGCGACCACATCAATCACTTTGGTGTGATCTGCAATCTCGGTCTGCTTTGCGGAAGCGGGACACGTTCGCTGCTCGATTACTTCCAGGTAGCAATCGGCCCCGACGGCTTGGCCAACATCGTTTATGCTGATGATGCCACTTCATCGACCCATCCTGTTTACGCCCGGCAGAACAGCGGACCGCTTGGGTTAACAAACCCCGTAGCGGCCCAATGCGTCGGTGGAGCTTCGCCGACCCCGACGGCAACCGCGACCGCCACCCCAACCGCTACCGCGACATCTACGCCCACCGCGACAGCAACTGCGACGGCGACAGCCACCGCGACAGCTTCGGCCACTGCGTCTCCGACCGCGACAGCTTCAGCAACCGCGTCTCCGACCGCGACGGCTTCGGCAACTGCATCGCCATCGGCCACCGCCACCGCTACCGCGACAGCCGCAGCCACCGCGACCGCCACGGCTACTGCGACCGCCACGGCTACCGCGACAGCGACTCCGAGCGCAACCGCGACGGCCACCGCGACACCCACGCCGCAACCGACACCGGCGAACGTCCAATTGCTCAACATTTCCGGACGAGCGCGCGTCGATACAGCCGATAACATTTCGATCGCCGGCTTCATCATCAGCGGCGAGCGTTCGAAGCGAGTAGTCGTCCGCGGCATTGGTCCGTCGCTCTCGAGCGGGGGGCCTGTCCCTGGGCGGCTCATGGATCCGATTATCGAGCTGCGTGACAACGCCGGCCGCTTGATCAGGTCGAACGATAACTGGCGCTCCGATCAACAGCAGGAAATCCAGGTCACCGGTCTCGCGCCAAGTGACGACCGCGAGTCCGCCATTGTGCTCACCCTGGTGCCGGACACTTACACGGTGATTTTGCGCGGGACGAATAACACGACCGGCATCGGGTTAATCGAAGTTTACGATGTAAGCCCCACCAGCGGGAGCGAGCTCGGGAATCTCTCCGTCCGGGCCAATGTTCTTACCGGCGACAACATTTTGATCGATGGCTTGATCTTGCGCGGCGGAACACCCAAGCGGGTTCTCTTCCGCGCCATCGGGCCGGAATTGAACGGCGTCGTGCCGAATGCGTTGCAGGACCCGACGATGGAGCTTCACGGTGAAAACGGCGCGCTCATCCTCAGCAACGACAATTGGCGCGACGCTCCCAACGCCAGCGAAATTCAAGCTACCGGCCTCGCCCCGAAGGACGACCGTGAATCGGCCATCCTTACGACGCTGCCACCCGCGAACTACACCACGATCGTCCGCGGCAAAAACAACACGACTGGCATCGCGCTCAACGAAGCTTACAAGCTTCAGTAATCAGGCCAACGCCGCTTGAGCGGCGGCCAGGCGTGCGATCGGAACTCGGAACGGACTGCAACTGACGTAGTTTAATCCGAGGCGGTGGCAGAACTTCACGCTCTCGGGATCGCCGCCGTGTTCGCCGCAGATACCGAGCTTGATGTTGGGCCGGCTTTTCCGGCCTTTCTCGACGGCGATTTGCATGAGCTGGCCGACGCCGGTTTGATCCAGTGACGCAAACGGGTTTTTCTTGAAAATCTCGTTCTCGACGTACGGCATGAGGAAGTTCCCCATGTCGTCGCGACTGATGCCGAGCGCCATCTGGGTGAGATCGTTCGTGCCGAAACTGAAGAATTGGGCGCTCTGCGCGATTTGATCGGCGGTCAACGCGCCGCGCGGCACTTCGATCATCGTGCCGACGAGATAATCGAACTTCACTTTCTTTTCCGACATCACCTGCGCGGCGACGCGATTTACGATTTCGGCCTGAAGATCGAATTCCTTTTTGAACCCGACCAACGGAATCATGATCTCAGGTTTTACTTTGATCTTCTGTTTCGCGACTTCGGCGGCAGCTTCGAACACGGCGCGCGCCTGCATCTCCGTGATTTCAGGATAGGCAATCCCGAGCCGGCAACCGCGATGGCCGAGCATCGGATTGAATTCGTGAAGCTCACGGACGCGTTGCGCGACGTGCTCGGGCGTAACGCCGATCTTCTTCGCTAACGCGGCCTGTGACTCGGCATCGTGCGGGAGAAATTCGTGCAGCGGCGGGTCGAGAAAACGGATCGTGGCCGGATACCCCTTCAGCGCGCGAAAGATCCCCGCGAAATCGTCGCGCTGATACGGGAGAAGCTTGGCGAGCGCGGCTTTCCGGTCGGCAACGTTGTCGGCGAGGATCATCTCGCGCATGGCATCGATCCGATCGCCTTCGAAAAACATGTGCTCCGTTCGCGTCAACCCGATCCCAACGGCGCCAAAGGCGAGCGCGTTCTCGGTTTGTTCCGGATTGTCCGCGTTACAACGCACGTCCAGCCGCGTGACCTTCGCACACCAGTTCATGAGCTGATTGAACGCCTTGAACTTTTCGGTCTTCTGCGCGGCCTTGTCGCCGTGCAGCGTGCCGGTGACGATTTCGCTCGGCGCGCTGGCGAGCTGGCCGGCGTAAACGGTGCCGCTCGTCCCATCGATCGAGAGAAAATCTTCACCTTCGCGAAACACCTGGTCCGCGACCGAAACGATTTTGCGACCGTAATCAATCTTCAACGCCGACGCGCCGCAGATGCAGACCTTCCCCATCTGCCGCGCCACCAGCGCGGCGTGCGATGAGACGCCGCCTTTCGCGGTCAGAATTCCCTCCGCTGCGATCATCCCGCGCAAGTCTTCCGGGCTCGTTTCGTTGCGAACAAGGAGCACCTTTTCGCCCTTCTCCGCTGCGGCCGCAGCACGATCGGCGTTCAGATAAATTTTGCCCGAGGCGGCTCCAGGCCCGGCCGGCAGCCCGGTCGCGATCGCCTTCGCTTTTTTGATTTCGTTTACATCGAAGATCGGCGCCAGAAGTTGGTCAAGCTGGTCGGCAGGATTGCGCAGGATCACCGTCTTCCAGTCGATGAGCTTCTCCTTGAACATGTCCATCGAGAACTTGAGCGCGGCCGCGGCGGTCCGTTTTCCGTTGCGCGTCTGGAGCATGAACAGCTTCCCGTCCTGGATCGTGAATTCGACGTCCTGGACATCGCGGAAATGCTTTTCAAGAATCGAGCGGACCTTTAGCAGCTCTGCATAGCATTTCGGCATTAGCTTTTTCAGCTCGATCACCGGTTGCGGCGTCCGCACGCCCGCGACGACGTCTTCGCCCTGGGCGTTGATCAGGAATTCGCCATAGAATTCGTTCTCGCCGTTGGCCGGATTGCGGGTGAACGCCACGCCGGAGCCGGAGTTCGCGCCAGTATTGCCGTAAACCATCGCCTGCACGTTCACCGCCGTGCCCCATTCTTCCGGGATGTTGTATTTCCGCCGGTAAACGATCGCCCGATCGTTCATCCACGAACCGAATACCGCGCCAGCCGCGCCTTTGAGTTGTTCCCACGGATCGTTCGGGAACGCCTGCCCGGTCCGATCTTTCACGAGCTTTTTGAAACGCGCGACGAGCTCCTGGTAATCCGAGGCATTCAACTTCGAATCGTCGATGTCGTGCCGGCCGTAGCGCTCGTCCTTGAAATGCTCGATGACCGATTCAAACGGCTCGTGGTCTTCGCCCTCGCGTTTCTGCACGCCCATGACGACGTCGCCATACATCTGAATGAAACGGCGGTAGCAATCCCACGCGAACCGCTCGTTGCTTGTCGCGCGGACCAGCGCCTTCACCGTTTGATCGTTGAGACCCAGGTTCAGGATCGTGTCCATCATCCCGGGCATCGAATCGCGCGCTCCGGAACGAACGGCCACAAGCAGCGGCATCTTTTCCGTGTCGCCGAACTTCGTGCCCATGATCCGCTCCATGTTCGCGATCCCGCGTTCGATCTCACCCTGCAACGATGCCGGGTAAGTGCGTTTGTGCGCGTAGAAATAGGTGCAGACTTCGGTCGTGATCGTGAATCCCGGCGGGACCGGAAGACCGATGCGCGTCATCTCGGCGAGGTTTGCGCCTTTGCCGCCGAGGAGCGGCTTCATGCTCCCGTCGCCATCCGCCTTGCCGCCGGCGAAATTATAAACGTAGCGCGGCATCTTCTTCTTTTTCGCGACGGCTTGAAAACCGCCGCGCGAAACTTTTCTAGCGACCTTTTTTTTCGTTGGCATGCGAAGTGAAATCGAGGCGAATACTGCGAGCGGACGCAAAACTAAGTCCGCCGCCCGAGGTGTCAACGCACGCGGCTGACGTGCGGCGACGCGGCGCCGTTAGTGAGCCACCGCTGCCCGACTGGTGTGAAGGACCTCGTCGATGGCGGCCGTGAAATTACCCACGCCCGTGCTCGGGACGATGATCGTGTTCCGTCGGCCGTGCGCTTCCTCGGTGATCCGGAGAAATCTGCCGCGATCGTTCTCACGAAACTCGACGTGGAAACGCTTCCGCTCGATCTGGAACTCTTTCGCCTCGATGATGCTGTCCATTTTCGAAAACGGCGCAGTCTAGGACAGTCGGCCTATCGAATGGAAGCAAATTCTGCGGCCCCCCTGTAGCGCCGGTCTACGACCGCCGATTTCTGCTTCGCCGTCCGCCTGTTTCCTTCGATTTCCCGGGTCGTTGATCAGCGATGGCGAAATCCACCTGGCGCTTGAAAACATCCACTCGCGCCACGAACACGCGTAGCTCGTCTCCGACCGAAAACCGGCGGCGCGATTGGCGGCCAATCAGCCGGCGCTGGACCGGGTTGTAAGCGTAAAAGTCGTCGGTCAGCGAAGAGACGTGGACTAGCCCTGTGAGCAGAACGTCCGGCAGTTCCACCACCAACCCAAAGTTCTTCACTTCCAGAACGGTCGCGCGAAACACCTGCGGATCGCGCGCATCGAGCTGCCGCTGGAAGAACTCCAGCTTCTTCATCTTCACACCGTCCATTTCCGCGTCGGCCGCAACCCGTTCGGTTTCGGAGATGTGGTCGGCGATCGCCGTGATAGAGCCCATGTCGGTTCGGCTGCGCCGCGATTGATCGCGTTCGGCCAGCCCGCGATGAACGACCAGATCCGCGTAACGCCGGATCGGACTGGTGAAATGCGTGTAGTTGTTTTTCGCCAGACCGTAATGCCCGAGGGGCTGCGGCGCATAGCGCGCTCGCTTCAGACTTTTTAGCAGGCCAATCTTGAGGGCCTGTTCTTCTGGCTTGCCGCGGAGAGAGGCTAGCAGCCGTTGCAGCTCCGTTCGTTTGCTTACGTCGCCGACCTTGTAACCGTAACTGAGAATCAGCTCGCGATATTCAGCCAGCTTCTCCGGATCGGGGTTTTCGTGGACGCGGTAGATCGTCGGCATGAGCCGGTTTTTCAGCTCGCGCGCGACGGCTTCGTTTGCCGCCAGCATGAACTCCTCGATGAGCTGGTGCGATTCGTCATTCTCAATCCGCTCGAGCTGGATTGGTTTGCCCTCTTTATCGAGGCGCACCTTCACTTCCGGGAAGTCGAGGTCGAGCGATCCCTGCGCGAAACGGTTCTTGCGCAGGAGCGACGCAAGCTCCCAGGCAACGTGGAGCCGCTCGCCTAACTGGTCGTTAGGCGGCGCTTTCAGAATCGCATAAGCCTCGCGATAGGTCAGCCGCTTCGCGCTCCGGATCACCGTCCGTCCGAAACGCGCGGATTTCGTCTGCCCGTCTTTTCCGAATTCGAGGAAGACAGAATGCGTTAGCCGGTTTACGCCGGGATTGAGGCTGCAGACGCCGTTGCTCAGGCGCTCCGGCAGCATCGGGATGACGCGATCGGGGAGATAGACACTGTTCCCGCGCTTGTAAGCTTCGCGATCGAGCGCGCTGCCGGGTTTTACATAGGCGGCCACGTCCGCGATATGGACGCCGAGCCGCCAGCCACCGCCGGGCATTCGTTCCACGTCGATCGCGTCGTCGAAATCGCGCGCATCATCCGGATCGACCGTGACGATGAATTTTTCGCGCAAATCCTCGCGGCCTTCGAACATTTCCTCGCGCACCGTTTCCGGAATTCGCTCCGCTTCGTCGAGCCCCGGCTTCGGAAATTCCGTCGGCAAATGGTACTTCCGGATGATCGAAAGCATGTCCACGCCGGGCGCCGAGCTCGGCCCAAGCACTTCGATGATTTCGCCCTCGGGATTGACATGGCGTGAGTCCCAGGTCTCGAGTCGAATGACGACCTTGTCGCCGGGCCGCGGCGTTTTTGGCAGCGGAGGGCGCGGTGGCACCTGGACATAAACGTTGTGAACGATGCGCGGATCATCCGGCACCACGTAGAAAAAGTTTTTCGATTGCTGGAGCGTGCCGACGATCGTGTCGTGGGCGCGTTCGAGAATGCGAATGACGCGTCCTTCCGCGCGGTCGCGGCCTTTCGCCCGCGCGTAACGTTCATCGCGCGTGATTCGCGCCACGACTTTGTCGCCATGCATCGCGGTGCCGGTGTTTTCCGCGGCGATGTAAAGATCGGGCTCGCCTTCTTTGCGCGGAAGAAAAGCGAATCCGGACTGATGAACCGAAAGCGTTCCGGTCACGAGGTCCGCTTCTGCCGGGAGGACGTAACGGTTCTTGCGAATCCGCGCGATCTCGCCATCGCGTTCCATTTCGCGCAGGATCGCGTTGAGATTCATGCGGACGCCGCTCTTGCGGCCCAGCGCTTTGCCGAGCTCGATCTTGTCGAGCGGCCGGTAGTTCGGGGCTCGCAACAAATCTAGGATTCGTTCGCGGAGTTGAGCGCTCTCTGGTTTCACAAGATTTGCACTCTCCGCGTGATTTCGTTAGGGCACGAGGGCAAAGTTTGTTGTAGCGACGCCGCTCTGTCGGCGGACTGACGCGTGTCACGGCGATCCCGCAGGCGCGGGACCGTCGCTACAACAAGAGCCCCGGTGTGATAGTCTGAACGACAATGGGTTCGACGCTTTGGAAAATTGGCGGCCAGTCCATCGATCTTGCTGCACGAACCATGATCATGGGTGTGCTGAACGTGACACCGGATTCGTTCTCGGATGGCGGCGAGTTCTTTAGCACCGGGAAAGCGGTGGAGCAGGGGAAACGGATGACCTCGGAAGGTGCGCAGATCATCGACATTGGTGGTGAGTCCACCCGGCCGGGCGCCGAAGCCGTTTCGGTCGATGAAGAACTCGAGCGCGTCATTCCCGTCATCGAACAACTGCGCGCAAGTGTGTCGGTCCTCATCTCGATCGACACTTCGAAAGCCGCAGTCGCGCGCGCCGCCCTGGATGCCGGAGCGACGATCATCAACGACGTCACCGCCGGCCGTGCCGATCCCGAAATGTTCGCGGTCGCCGCGGAACGAAACACGGCCCTCATTCTCATGCACATGCAGGGCACGCCGCGGACGATGCAGGTCGCGCCGCGTTACGATGAGGTGGTTCGCGAAGTGGCGAATTTTTTTCGACAACGTTACGAGCGCGCTCTAGAGTACGGCGTTGACGGAATGGCCATCGCGTTTGATCCGGGGATCGGATTCGGAAAAACGGTGGAGCACAATCTCTCGCTGCTCGGCCATCTCGAGTGTCTCCGGATTCAAGCGCGGCCGCTCGTCGTGGGCGTTTCGCGGAAGTCGTCACTCGGAAAAATGATCGCCTCGGCAAAAATGGAAGATCGACTGGCGCCAACCATTGCCTTCACGGCATTGCTGCGTGAGCGGGGAGCGAATATTCTGCGCGTCCACGACGTCAGAGAAAACGTGGCGGCGTTGCGCGCCACGGAAGCACTTTTGAAAGCGGAAACGGAATGATTCATCTGGTCCTCCAGTTCTGGGTTGAGCGCTGGCGGAGCTTCATCGAAATCATTCTTCTCAGTGTCGGAATTTATTACGGCTATCTCTATTTTCGAGGAACCCGCGGCGCGAAAGTGCTCACGGGCCTGGCTATTGTTTTCCTGACGCTGACCCTGATTTCGCAGTTGCTGAATCTGGTCGTGATCGGTTGGATCATTCGGAGCTTCTCGGTTTTCCTCGCCGTCGCGCTCGTGGTGATTTTCCAGCCGGAATTGCGGCGCGGCCTCGCCGAGCTGGGCGGTCACCCGATCTTTTCCCTCACGAGCGAGAAACGCGAGACGGTGCACGACATCGCCGAAGCGGTCACCCAGCTGGCGAACAAACAATTCGGGGCCTTGATCGCGATCGAACGCGACACGTCGATCCGCGTTTACGAAGAAACCGGCGTCGTTATCGATTCGCACTTTTCGGTGGAGCTGCTGCTTACGATTTTTCATCCAAAAGCAGCGCTGCATGACGGTGGCGTGATCATACGCAATGGACGGATCGCCGCAGCCGCCTGCATTTTCCCGGTAAGTCAGCGCGAGACGCTCGATCGCAGTCTCGGCCTGCGCCACCGCGCCGGCCTGGGCATTACCGAAGAATCCGATGCGATCGCCGTGGTGGTGTCAGAAGAGACCGGCGGGATTTCGATTTGCCATCGCCGCCGGATCGAGCGCGGCTTTACCCCCGAGACTTTCCGCAAACGCATCGGCGAATTGTTGCTCCAAGGGGCTTATGAAGAAACTGATCCTGAACAACTGGCGCGCGAAGTTGATCTCCCTCCTGCTCGCGACGACGCTCTGGTACCTGATCAAGAAGAACGTCGCGACAACACTCTCGCCGTTTGATAACTCGCCGGAGATAACGGCGCCTGACCGGCGGTAGTTACCTTAGCGTAAGAACCGCGCGAGATTGTCTTCTTCCCATTTCCGCGCACTGCGGTAGCGCGGAAATTTTCGTTCGCGTTCGTAAAATTTTTCGGTGTGAACGCAGCGGCGCCCGTTCGACCCGGGTTCATCTGGAACCACTGCGTGGAGCATTTCGTGATAAAGAATGTAACGGAGGAACCAGGGCGGCACGAAAGGCTGATCGAGAAGTGGATTGATCCGGATCACGCGGTCTTCTTCCTGGATGGTGCCGAAAATAAAATATTCTTTCGGGCGCCGTTTCCGTTTCCGGCCCCAGACGACTTTGTAGCCGCGAAGTTTGCTGCCGAAATATCGTTCGTTCAGCCGATTGAAGTTCGCCCGCAGGTCGAAGTATCTTCCTTCGTGCTGGAGGTTGAGCTGCCGTTGCATCGGCAGCTTCGGGTGGCCGACCTTTCGTTTTGTTTTCTTCGCCATGTTCTTCCCTTCACATTATTAGACCATCCCGACGCGAAAACATTTTATCGGCCCGGAATTACCACCACAAGTAAGTGCGCGGAATATTTTTTCGATAGGTAAATTCTACAAAGTGAGCTCTTTGCCGATCATTACTTATTCCGGAGAGCGAGAAATATCAGTCGTCGCCCCTCCTTTAAACAATCGCCGTTGGACCTTTCCGCAGATGGCGATTTTACGGGCAATCGGAGTGCGTTTATAGTCCCGCGCCCATTTAGCTCGCCATGACTCCATTGCTGCGAAAATTACTAGGCCTAAATTGGGTGCTGCTCCTCACGATGCTCGCGCTGGCGATCTTCGGAGTCGTCGCGATCTACAGCGCCACTTATATGCGTGAAGACTCCGTCGCGGCCGAGTTTTGGCGAAAGCAGGCGAACTGGGTCGCGGTCGGTTTTCTGGCGTTCATGATCACGAGCCTGATCGACTACCGTTGGGTGCGCTGGGGCGCGTTACCGATGTATCTGGCCGGCATCGTCTTTCTCGTCCTGACGAAATTCATCGGCTCGAAAGTTTACGGCGCGCGGAGCTGGCTTCATATCGGCCCGCTCAATTTTCAACCGGCTCAGGTCGCGGTCGTAGCCGGGATCATGGTGCTGTCGCTTTTGCTCAGTCACCATCAGTTTCGCGAAATGCATCCGATGCTGAAGCTGTTGCTCTGCGGCGTGATCGTCGGGGCGCCCTGTTTGCTCATCATGCTTCAACCCGATCTGGGCGAGACCATCATCTGGGGCCCGGTCCTGCTCGCGTTGCTTTTCGTGGGCGGAATTCCGTTGCGCTATTTGATCTGTATCGTCCTCATCGTCGTTGGCTTCATTCCGATTGCGATCAATCTCGGTCTAAAACCGTACCAGCAGGAGCGCATCACGGCGTTCATCAACCCTGATATCGACAAGCAGGGTTCCGCGTGGGCCATCAACCAGTCGCTCATCGCGATCGGTTCCGGCGGCTGGGCCGGCAAAGGGTTCAAGGCGCCGAATACCCAGATTGAGATGGGGTTCCTGCCCGCGACCGCCGTCCACAACGACTACATTTTTTCCGCCATCGGCGAGCAATGGGGCTTCGTTGGCGGAACGTTCCTGATCGGCGCGTTCGGTTTGCTCCTGCTTACGTGTCTCTTCGTCGCCTTCTTTGCCGGCGATCAGTTCGGTCTGCTCCTCACCATCGGGATCACCGCGCTCATATTCACCCACATCTTCCAGAACATCGGAATGACGATCTCGCTCCTGCCGATCACCGGTGTCCCGTTGCCACTGATTAGTTACTCCGGTTCGTTCGTCCTGATGATCATGTTCGGTCTCGGCATCATCAACAGCGTCTGGATCCACCGCAAAGAAATCGTCGAGCGGTAGAGGTCGAACGAGAGGTGCGTCTCCGACCTATTCAAACGCGCCGGTTAGGGCTTTGGCATTTTCGACGAATGGTGCTCGATAATGAGCCATTTACCATCGCGCTGCTTTTGGTAGACGAAAGTATAGCGAGCTGAAGCCTTTGTGCCGTCGCCGAAAGTGAACGTATAAAGACCGGAGTTGATCGCGATGTCTCCAATACATTTCAAGTAGTGTTTATCGATCTTTCCGCTTGGCTTTTTGGGAAGAAACTCCTCTTTGAAATAAGCGATGCGCTCGACGGGAGTGTGCCTGATCTGGTTAGAAAGGGTGGGGATTAGGACCGCATCCAGGGCATAGTTGGCGTCGACTGTTGCTGCGTCACCGGTTGCGAGGCTTCGGTTCCACTGGGCAAAAAGCGCGAGGATGTCAGCTTCTTGCTGTGGAGTGCAAGTAGACGATGTCGCTGCAAGTGGCGAGGCAGCTAGAGCGAGAAAAACAGTGGCTGCAATTAGGATGTTCCGTTGGGTTTTCATAGTGGGTGGTGAACTACGGGGATGATGTGGGAATTGAGCAGCGCGAGCCTACAAAAGCCAGGCCGTTTCGGCAATAATTCTTTGCGCGAAATCTTCAAGTCGTCCGCAGTCGCCACCAGAATGCCGGTCGTGCGAAAGGCGAAGACACCGCGCCGAAGAATGTCGGCCCGAATGCTCCGGCTCGTTTGCGCTCATGATCATGTTCGGACTCGGCATCATCAACAGCGTCTGGATCCACCGCAAAGAAATCGTCGAGCGGTAGCCCACAGAATCTGCCCAAACGATCAAGCTTCTTTCTCGACGCTCCGAGCCCAGACCCTTTTGTTTCGAGTTGCGTTAACTCGGGGATCCATGTCCTTGCCGCGATTCGAGTTCCTTTTTCCGCGCGCTGAGATGTTGAGCTCGTTAGACCACCTCGTTTTCAGGTTTTTTTGCTGGGACTAAATTTCCATGCCTGGATTCGATTGTATTCTCAACGCGTCCGAAAGTGTTCTCAAACTGTTTCACTAGATTGAAGCGGCGCGCTGCGCTACATCAGGCGCCGTGAAACTCTCCCTTCAGCTCTTACCATTCGCCTTTTTAACGACCGTTTGTTCGCTCGCAGCAACGCACACGGTTTTGGCACAATCTTCGTTACTCGAAACAAATCGCAATCTTCGCAGTAATGGCCCGGCCGCCTCGCCGCCGGGAGCGCGAAGGGAGCGCCGATTGCCCGTCGAGGCGATTGCTTCTATCGATTTCGGCAACAATCAATCGGTAACCGCAATCTGCCACAAAGGCAGCTTCGACCGAGTTGGATTGGGCCACGATCAGACCGTCGAGATTACGGTCCAGTATTCGACCGCCGATGCCGGCCAAGGGATCACCGTGGAGGCGCTGGATGGCGGTGCAATTGTCGCGCCGGCAAAAAACTTAATCGTCGCCGCTGATGGCACGATCCATTTCAAATTTCGAGCCGGTCACCAGCCGGGCGTTTATCAAATCGCGCTGGGCAATGGAGTTCAGGAACTCGGTCTTCAGTTTTGGGTGCTGGACGAAGAGCACCCCGCTAACAACCCGCGAGTCGTAAACCAGGGGAATTGAGGAACACCGCTATGATTCGCTTTTTTTCGTTAAGTATCTTCCGCCGGCTGGCGATCGCGGTTTTTCTGAGCGCGCTTGTGTCGGTTTCCGCCCGTGCCCAAATGGGTAATGATAATCCGACCGGGATCTCCGGCGTTTTCAACGGCAACGTCACCACTGCCGGTTCTTATGATCCGTATACCGGCAACGCGACCCGATCGGTGACTGATATTACGGTTGCGGGTGCGGTAGGGGCTTACCCACTCGCCTTTACTCGGACAATGAACAGCCGTTTTACGCCCGCCGGCACTTGGGAAATGGGCACAGCCGGAAGTTGGCGTCACAACTATCAATGGAGCATCGAACCCACCTATATCGACAGCTATAACACGACCATCCTCCCCGTAACCTATACGGTTGATTACCCCGATGGCAGACGTGTCAGTTTCAGTGCCAGGGCCGGCGATAGCGCGTTTCGCGGAGGATTCGGCATATCGGATCGGTTTCAGCAAATGCAAAGCGAAGCAAATCCAAACGTTTACCTCCTTTTGCCCGACGGCGGGAAAATCTGGTTTGAAGTCTCGATCGACCGCGAACCGCTCTGGGATGGTGGGCCTACGCGGTCTAGTTTCCAGTATAGTTTTATTGGCATCATCGATCCCCACGGACTTACAACGACGATTAGCTACCCCGCGGATGGGTCCATGCAGATTACTTCCCCCGACGGCCTGCGTTGGCTAAAGCTCTTCTACATCACTACGCCGTGGATGGGAGACACGGTTCTTGTCAACGTCCAGGCGAGTGACGGGCGGGCTGTTGTTTACAATTATGGTGGCTGGCAGCCAGCTGGTGCGACGATGTATAGTTTTCTCGGTAACGTCCAGTATCTGGATACAAACGGTGCGTCGTACGCCCAGGCGATTTATGCCTATCAGCAGAGCAACACGGATGCTAACGGTCGGCCGCTAATCTATTGGGCAATCGATCCCATGTACGGCGGACCTATGTGGACTATCAGTTATTTCTTTGTGCCCGGTTCTTCGGGCGGCGTTTATGGCCAACTCCAGAGCGAGAACTACCTGGATCCCTTTACGGGAACTCCCGGTCAGGCTGTATCGAGCCTATCTGCTAGCGGCAATAGCCGCACGGAAACTCGTGGGGACGGTCCATCCCGCACCTTCAATTACAGTGGCGGAAAGCTTGTCAGCAACACTGATTTTAAAGGGCAGGGCGCATCTCTTTCTTACGATGCAAATGGTTACGTGAACGCTACTGTCGATCAGCGGCAAAACCAGACCGATATCACCAAAGAGCCGCTCACCGGAAAACCGGCTCAGGTCACTTATCCCCTGACCGCGCCGGATACGGTTCGCGCTTCAGTGCAATTTGAATATGGAGGCGCGAATTGCCCTGACCCGAACAATCGCGATGGGAACAACCCCTACTATTTGTACCGAGTGACCAATGAGAGAGGTTATCCGACTACTTACCTCCGCGACGCGAACAAGCGCGTAATCCAAATTAATTATCCCGATGGCGCGTATGAAGCTTTCACTTACAATGACTTTGGCCAGGTGCTCACCCACCGGATGACCATCGGAGGCACGGAGACCTTCCGCTACGATGAAGGAATCAGTCCGCGGCGAGGATTACTAACCAGCTACATTCCTCCCGCTACGTCGAGCGACCCCAACCCGGCAGATCATCCCACGCGATATTATTACTACACCAGCGGCCCGAGTACGGACCGGCTGTACGAGGTGGAGGATCCTCGCCGGAACTGGACGGAATACGAATATAATGTTCGCGGGCAGGTAACCCATCTCCAGCACCAAGACTACACGTACATCCAGTACGGCTATAACGTGGATGGCACGCTGGCGTGGACAGCCGATGAGAATCACCCTGGCGCGGCAACGGATGAGGGCCAGCGGACGCGTTATGCCTACGACAACTACAAACGAATCGTCAGCGTAACGAAACCATCGGGCCAGCCTATGACTTTCAGCTACGCGCTTGATTGGTCGCACCCTTATGCCCACACAACGAGAAGTCTGAAATATATTTTGTCGCCGTTGCAAAAGAACGTGGTCTTCGATTACGACGAGAACCTACGCATGAAGTATCAGACGGTCGCCGCGAATACCGATGATGTCGCGACGACGTTTTTTGACTACGACGAGGTTGGGAATTTAACCTTGGTGAGAGATCCGCGGTGGTATGTGAGCATGTCCGGTTACGAGACCACGTTTGGTTACGATGCGCGCAATCGCAAAATCTGGATGGACGACCCGATCGCTTCCGACCGCAACAGTGCCGGCCACACCATGAACTGGGAATACGATCCCATCGGGAATAAGACGAAGGAAACGCGGGCCGATAATGCATTTCGTAATTGGGATTACGATATTCCAGGCCGTATTGCGCATGCGATCGATTGGCGGATGAGCACGGCCGAGCCAGCGATAATCACGACTTACAGCCGCGACCTGCCGAACGCCCAGAATGTGACAGTCGAGCATACCATCGACGCAAAATTGGCCGAGTACAGATTTGAGTTTGACGCTCTCCATCGCAAAACCAGCGCGCGCTATCCGCTCGATGCCAATAATGAGCAGCTAAGCGAAACCTGGTTGTACGATGAGGCTGGCAATCTGCATCAATACACAAATCGAGATGGTGGCATTCAACTTTTCGCACCATATGATAACCGCAACCGGCCGACCTCATTTGGCTGGAGCGGCGGACACCATCCCACTCAAGGCGCAAGCTTTACTTTTTATGATAACGGTGCGCTCAAAACCGCATCCAACGACGAAGCTGACATAACTTTCGTCTATGATGCCGCCAACCACAAAACGAGCGAAACTGAGACTATCAAGAGTTATGGCCTCAATCAAAGTCACACCATGACGTATGAATACGATGCTGACGGAAATCGCTCGCGTATGGTTTATCCGTGGGGTTTTGACTATCGATACAGCTACACGAATCGCAATCAGCTGGCAAACATCCGGCTCGCGTGGTTGGCAGATCCAAGCATCCGCTACACCTATGATTTCGCCGGTAATCGCAACAGCCGAACAACCTATGCCGGAGCCTACACAACCTCTGAATTCAACGAGATTAACCAGTTGCGGTCGCAGATCAGTTATTTCGCCGGAGGGAGAACGGCGCGGTTTGATTATGGGTTCGACGCCAACAATCGCATCAAATACGAACAACGTGATTCCGGCCTCGCCGATGGGTTCGGCTTTGACGTGCGCAACGAGCTGACCGGCTTTCATCAAAGCGGCAGTTTGAACCAGGATGGCACCGTAAGCGCACCTTACAATCTGTCGATCAGCTACGATGCGAATGGCAACCGTATCCTCGCGGATGAGGTATTATACCAAGCGTACTATACGACGGCGCCCCTGAATCAATATACTAGCGATCACACCGGCGCAATCGGGTATGATTACAATGCCAACCTGACGAGTCGAAACGGGTGGAATTTCACCTACGATGCTCAAAACCGGCTGGTGGCGATGGATAATAATGGAGGCAACATCCATATCCACCAGCATTACGACGGATTAAACCGGATCGTGGCTCGCGACCAAAACGGCGACGTCACGACCAACGTGTGGGATAACTGGGACCTGCTCGAGGAACACTCTTCGAATGATTCGTTCCAGCGCATGTATCTTCACGGCGGCGCCACCAATGAGCTCGCCGTCTCGTGGGGGCCGGCGTATGGCGACGTGTATTATTTCCAGGACGGCCGGGGGAATACGACCCACCTCACGGATGATTCGAACAACGTCATCGAGCATTACACCTATTATGTTTCAGGCCAACCGAGTTATTTTGATGGGAACAACAATTC
>Ga0137407_10000111_pt1 | contig 61695 bp, 68 predicted proteins | sample CZOMad2_2_16fung_FD_108410 | JGI IMG/M metagenome (GOLD analysis project Ga0137407, IMG submission 108410) | Vadose zone soil fungal communities from Angelo Coast Range Reserve, California, USA - CZOMad2_2_16fungal (Illumina Assembly) | ecosystem: Environmental > Terrestrial > Soil > Vadose... | reverse complement strand
CGGAAAGAAGCTCGATCTTGGAACCGCCGCACCAATCGCAACCGAGTCACCCTCCAGTGGGCCTTTACTCGGAAAAAGGCCCGACACAAGTTCGGCTACAAAATCACGCGGTCACGGTACTAGTGGCTAAAAGCTAGGAGCTAATAGCCGAATTCTTAACAGGCGGCGCCGGTGTAGAAGCACCGAACGCCGCCCTAACCAAATCGCCTACCCAAAGGAGGCAATGTGGCTGATCTCGACGTTACCAAAAAACTGCATATTTATCACTCTTTGTACCGTCTGAACCTTTCATTCGCGGCCATCGTCAGACGCTGCCGGGACTTGCAGGAAGAGAAAATCTTCCGGCCCAAATTCCTGCGTCTGTTTCAGGGATATGCTCAGGAACTACAGGCCGAAATCAACGAGGAGTTGCTGGAGGTCCTGCACGACGTGGAACTGGACGACCATGCCCGGTTCGGCAAGGTACGGGATGCACGGGACAAAGAGCTGAGAGATCCCGATGATGTATTCATCGCAGCCAGGGAGCGCAGGGAAGAACTGCGCAGGCAAAAGAAAAAGCGTCCCGGCTAACGGAACAAGTGGCGCATCCAATCCCGGGGAATTAATTTCTTGTGCCGTTCGATCCAGAAACAGGCACGCAAGCGATGCCCCTCTTCATTGCAAGTTCTCTGCATGCGGTCACATGCGCGAAGTTGGCCTCGGCTGGTATCTTGACAAGTCTGGGCTGCATCTATGTTCGTTTTCGCGCGCGCTACGCAACCACTCCCAGACCACAAAACGTGCGTGTCAAGATGTACTTTTGCGCAGTTGATTCGATGGAGAAAAGCAGTTATTAGTATTTAGCACTTTGGAATTTATCTCGTTCCAGAAACTGCCGGTGCATTCAGCCTGTTCGGCACGCTCTGATTTGCTATAACCCCGGGGTGACGTGGGGTGCAGTGGGGTAAGAGTGGGGTGGAATGGGGTGAACCGGGGGAGGGGTGGGGGGAGCAAAATGCAAGACTCTCTGGCCGGATGACAAGGCTCGAGGTGCAATATACATTGATCAAACACGCCTCCATGAAAGGACGCTCCAATGTCTGTGCGAGAGACAATCATCCGAGCAATCCAGGAGAAACGCCCGTTGCGCATCGTACGGGAAGGGCAGGTGCGGCTGACTTGTCCTTATCAAATCGGATTGTCTGCGAAGCAAGAGCACAACCTGCTGCACTATCAGTTTGGTGGATACAGCCAGCGCGGGCTTCAAGCCGAGGGTTCAAGCGCAAATTGGCGCTGTCATCACACAGGCAGCATCACAGAGGTGGAGATCATTGACGGCAGGTGGCGACAACCCACGGTGAAACCCAAAACGAAAGGGAATTGCGTCGTCAACGTGGACGCCGAGGTCGCAGGTTACTATTGAGTGGGGCCGATTGCTGACGATTTGCAGGATAAGCTTGCGTTCGCCCACTAAATGCAAGCACAATACTGGCACCTCCCCGAGCTGGCCAGGACCCGATGAAAAAATCTTGCTGTTATCTTCTGATATTCTTTGCTGCCCTCAATATTTACGCAGCGCCGCAGAAAAAGGCTGTCTCAACTGCCGCGGGAACCGCCGCAAAAGTATGCGCTGATCCGCTGGGCGAGCCAGCCGACGGCTGGCCGGAAGCGCCGATCACCATCCTGTTTCATCGTGAAGAGAGCAAGGCGGCGTGGGCGCGCAACCCTGCAATCAAAGCGCCGGGTCTTGAAGCCACGTCTCCGGCGAGCGCTCATACGGTGGCGTGTGTGGAAGAATCGCTGGAAGAGACAGGCAAATATGACAATGGTATATCCGCTTATCAGGCTTCTTGGCGGGTAACGCTATTACGGGTGACGGATCGCAAAGTGTATTTCATCAGTACCAGCTTCGATGGTGAAAAGCCGCCAGGGATGATGCTACGACGCGGTGAGAACATCGGGAAGCGGCCGGTGGAGAGCGTTGTGCAGTGGCTGCGGCTGATCGCGGAGCAGAAGGTCGTGAAGTTCAGAATGCGTCTGCGCTCCAAGTCTTATGAAGAAGTGTCCGCCATGGCGTTTTCCGCCGACAACACCAAGCTAGTGATGGCCCAGGAAGCGCGAAGCACCGGCAGCGGCACGCCGCCATCTCCCCTTACCGTGTTTGATCTGAGCGATGGAAAAATATTACTGACTCTGGTTCCGAGCCTTTTTGCGCGCCATGTTGACATATCCAAGTCAGGCAAGATGATTGCGGCGGACGGGTTCAAGCACGTGGAGGTCTGGGATGTAGCTACGGGAAAGGTCATCCACAGACTGGCGGCGCCAGATATTCAATCTCTTTCTTTTGCACCGGATGACTCGCTTGCCGTCGCGGGCGGAGGCGAGGCTGTCTTGTGGGATGTATCCAAAGAAAGCAAAGTGCGCTCTGCTGCTGGTTCTTACATGGCGCTTTCACCGAGCGGATCTTGGCTGGTGGCAAAACAAGATGCCAAGGGAATCGCGGTGCAGGAGTTGGAATCAGGCCGCGCGGTTGCCGCCTTCCCGCCGGTGAGCAGCAATGCAACCTGGGCAATCACCAATGACGGTAAAGCTCTGGGCAGATTTTCTGTTCTTGGCAGCGCTTCCATGTATGTGGCGGGAGATACGCAATCGCATTCGCTTGCCTTGCCGTACATCGATCTGCGATCGGTCAGTGGGCTTGCGCCTACGCGCGACGGTTTTGTAGTTGCTGATCGTGATGGAGTCATTGGAATCGCATCCGCTACCAGCCCGGAACCTCGGGCCTTTGCCACCGACCAGATTGGGGTCAGGGCCGTTGCCATATCCGCTGATGGGAAACTTATTGCGGTCGGCGATATGAGTGGCTCCGTGACAATCTGGGAGCTGCGCTAAGGCTCAACGTAAATCCTGTGTACGCGTTCCCCCAGGCGGGTGAGCAGTTCGTGCGTGATTGTGCCTGCTTTTTCTGCGACTTCTTCCGGACGCAAGGTGTGACCGTTGTGCGTGCCATAGAGCAGAACTTCAGAGCCAACCGTGGCGTCCGGCACATCCGTGATATCCACCTGCATCTGGTCCATGCTGATGCGTCCGACGATCGGAGCACGCCGGCCTTCCACCAGGACGCAGCCCTTCCCCGCGATGGCCCAGGGCAGGCCGTCATCGTAGCCGAAGGGAACAATCCCTACCTTAATATTACGGCTTGCCGTGAACGTGCGGTTATATCCTAGAGTCGAGCCGGCGGTATGTTCCTGCACACTGGCAATACGGCTGGTGACGCCGATTGCCAGCTCCAGTTCCAGCGCCTTCTGCACCGCGGGAGATGGATAAAGGCCATAGAGCCCCAGACCGATGCGGACCATGTTGTAGTGTGCCTCGGGAAAGCGGGCCGCGGCGGCGGTATTCGCAGCATGAACCTGGAGCTGATCAAAACCGTTGTCCCGCAATTGGTCCAGCGCGGAATTAAATGCGGCTATCTGCTGGTGGGTGAAACCATCTGAGGTGGGATCGTCCGCGGATGCGAGATGGGTGCAGACCCCGGTCAACCGCATCACGCCACTGTTACGAATCGACTGCGCGATGGCAAGAGCGGATTCAGGCGGAACCCCAAGACGGTGCATGCCGGTATCGATTTTCAAATGGACATCCAGCACCGGCCCGCCTGGCGGAAGCGCGCGCATCAATGCCTGGGCGATTTCAGGAGAGTGGATAACGGGCGTAAGACGGTAGCGCAGCAGGTTGTCCACGTCTTCACTTTCAAAAAGAAAGACGTAGATTTCCTGGTCGGCTCCGGACCTGCGCACCGCCACGCCTTCATTGGCGGATGAGACGCCGATATGATGTATCCCCAACCGGGACATCCAGGAAGAAAGCTGGCCCAACTGCGTTCCGTAGGCCATGGCTTTCAGCATAGCCAGAACGTGCGTGCCTGCCCCGCAATGGCGGCGAAAGCGGGCAATGTTGCCCTCGATCCCAGCCAAGTTGACCCATAGGCAGCGCTGGGCAATGGCGCCGGAAAGATCGCGCACGGCCTTGACCATCCCGGCATTACGCGGGCCTTTGAAGAGCACGGTATCCCCGGGGCGGAGCAGGGGAAGCAAATGGTCTTTGAGTTCGTCGGCGGATTTTACCTGTACAACATTCCCGTCAGGCCGCACGGATTTGTATCCGGCGGCAGTCGTTGCCAGTTCACCGTTTCCGACCAGGAAAAGATGACTGAATCCGCATTCGCCCGCCTGCGCGCCCACCTGGGTATGTTCGCGGACCGAACTAGCGCCGAGTTCACGCATTCCGGCAAAGGCAAACATCTTTCTTCCACCGCGTGTGGTGTTGAGTGTGGCGGAACGCAGGGCCGCATGCACGGAAATGGGATCAGAGCTATAGGCGTCATTGATAATGCGAATGCCTTGTGGGGATGACCAAAGCTCCATGCGCGTTGACGTAGGCACATAGTCTTCCAGGGCAGAAGCAATTTCTTCAAGGCTTACGCCGAGCAAGTGGGCAGCGGTTGCGGCAAAGTGCAGGTCGGTCGTGATCTCCGGCGAACGCGTCTTTACCCGGACGTTGCGCGTGCCTTGACCGGGAATGCTGAGTTCCAGCAACTGGCCGTCATCACTGAACGAGGCGGAACGGAGTGAGAGCGGCTGTTTTTCTCCGCCGACGCGGTAAATGGCGCACTGGATTGCGGGCAGATGAGCGTCGACCGCAGGCTCAGCGTTGGGCAAAAGCAGCCAGCCGTCTTTGGGAATACGCTGAAACAGTTTCATCTTTTCAGCGGCAATCGCCTCGCGGCTGCCAAAGGCGGCAAAATGCGCCAAGCCGATGTTCGTGAGGATTCCATAGCTGGGGCGGGCAATCTCTTCCAGCCTGGTCATTTCACCGGGCTCAGAAATACCTGCTTCAAGGATGGCAAGCGGTTCCGGCTTTTCTGCCGCAAGCACCGCCAGCGGGAGCCCCAACTGGCTGTTATAACTTCCTGGTGAAGCCAGTACCTGCCTGCCGGCGAGCAAAGTCTTGAGCGCATCTTTGACAATGGTTTTGCCGTTGCTGCCGGTGATCGCCAGGACGCGCTCGAAGTATTCGTCCCTGTGCCAGCGCGCCAGCGCTTGCAGTCCGCGCAAGGGATCAGGCACGGCAACCAACGACCAGGCCGGGTCGAGAGGAAGGCCAGACTGCTGGTCCTGAGCCATCAACGCGGCGGTGGCGCCATTGCGGAAAGCATCGGAGAGAAAACGATGACCGTCCGTGCGCTGTCCGCGCAGGGCCACAAAAAGCGCGCCGGGGGAAGCATCGCGCGAATCGGTGAAGACCCGGTCGATGACCAGAGAAGGTGCGCCATGCAGCGTGCCTCCAATTTCCTTGGCAATACGGTCAAGTCTGGTCGGGATCAAGTGATTTGCGCTCCGGTAAGCACAGTGTACGGGATTTTGCCAGACCGCGGCACGGCTGGCACCAGAGAAGTACCACGCGTCTTTTATACGCGCGTCATTTAGAATAAAGAAACAACCGACGAATCAATCTTCATGGGTCTTTATCAAAAATGGATGTATGCGTGGGAGACTCGCCTCACCACCCGGGACACCAATCGCTTGGTGCGTCCCTTGGAGTGGGGGATGGACTGGGCCAAACGCTGGCCGCTGGTCAACGGCGACTTTCCTAATTCCGAAAACACTTTTGAGCGATACCTGCATGAGCTGAACGACCATATCGTCGCCAACAGCGATGAGTTCTTTTCTTACGTCACACCCACGGATTTCCGTACAGAGACACGCAAGATCGAGCTTTTTCCCACGGGCAGCAATGCTTCTGACAAGGTTCCCAAAGGCGACGGAACATTTCTGCGCTTTACTTCGCCGGCGCGGACGCCGTATCCAGAAAATGATCTGGTAAACGCCCGCTGGTTTCCCGCAGAAGGCAAGCGCGCGGTGATCGTGCTGCCGCACTGGAATGCTAATGGGATTGCCTACAACGCTCTGGGGCCAGTGTTGAATCGCTTTGGTATCTCGGTTTTGCGGTTGAGCCTGCCGTATCATGACATCCGCCGGCCGCAGGAGACTGCACGTTCGGACTACGCGGTATCTCCGAACGTCTGCCGTACACTGGACGCGGCGCGACAGGCAATTGTGGATGTCCGCGCCTGCGCTGATTGGCTGGAATCGCAAGGCAAAAACAGTGTGGGGATTGTGGGCACCAGCCTGGGTTCGTGCTACGGATTTCTGGCCAGCGCGCACGATCCACGGTTGAGAGTCAACGTCTTTAATCATGCATCAACGTACGTTGCCGACGTGGTGTGGACGGGGCAGTCCACGCGCCACGTGCGTGAAGGCCTGGAGCGCGACGGCATCACGCTGGAGAGCCTGCGCCAATCATGGCTCAGCGTGAGCCCTATGGCGTACTTTGACAAGTTCGTTCGCTACCCCAAGAAATGCCTGATGGTCTACGCTAAATACGATCTCACGTTCTTGCCGGAGCTCTCCCGCCAGGCGGAAGCTGAGTTTCGCCGTCGCGGCACGGACATAAAGACCGTGGTCCTGCCCTGCGGCCACTACACCACGGGCGAAACGCCGTTCAAGTATTTGGATGGATACCACATGATTAAGTTCTTAGTGAAGAACTTGTGAAAAGAAAGATCTGGTGATCTGGTGATCGCGCGTGATCGGGAGATCGGAAAGACGGCCCGCAAACTTTCACTGACTCGAGTGATTCAGAATCATAAAAACTTGTAAGGGAACAGCCGGCATGGAAAGATCGGGAGTCGGGCCCAAAACTTTCATCGGGACAAGGGCAATTTAAAAATCACAAGAGTTTGGAAGCAGATCACCCGATCACGCGCGATCACCCGATCACCCGATTCTTACTTGTTCTTCCACACCGGTTTGCGTTTTTCAATCACGGCGCGCAGGCCTTCCTGCACATCTTCCAGGCTCATCAGTTCGTTGAGATAGAGGTCTTGTGAGGTCTTCATCGCCTCTTTCAGCGGACGCCCGATGCAACTGCCAATCACTCGCTTGGTTACTTCGAGCACCGGGCCGCTGAACTCGGAGATCCTGGCGATCAGTGCTTCCACGTGCTGCTGCAACTCCGCTTCGGGAACTACTTTGTTGACAAAGCCGAAACGCAGCGCTTCTTCCGCGCTCAGCGCTTCGCCTGTCAGGATAAGTTCGTAGGTCTTTTTCGTTCCAATGAGCTGTGGGAGCATCACCGCGGCAAACGGCGGGAAGACGCCAAGTTTAACTTCCGGCTGGGCAAACTTGGCTTTGGGTGTTGCCAGGACCACGTCGGCAAAACCCACCAACTCTGAACCGGCGCCGATGGCCGGACCATTCACCACCACCACCACGGGCTTGGAGATATCGACCATCGCCTGGAAGACGCGCGTGAATGCATCCAGCGTCTGGAAGACGCGGTCCGGACGCGAGTCTTCCAGAGAAATACCCGCGGAAAATGCCTGCTGGCTGGACTGAAGCAGAATAGCCTTGACGTCCGCGCGGCCGTTCAGGCTCTCAATCGCCTCGGCCATCTCCTTCATCATAGGAACGGTCAGTACGTTATGTGGAGCATGATTGAGCGTGAGCCGCGCAATAAATTCGTTGATTTCAAACAGGATGTATTTGTACCCCGGCGCAGGCGCTCTGGTATCACCGGTTGCATCGGATTCAGTCTCAGGCACGGGCCGTGGGGCCATAATCACCTCAAGCAGAGTTAGAGCACAATGAAGCGTGATTATCCGTCGAAAACCCGCCGAGCACAAGCCGACAATTACCTTATAGAGTATCGCTAGTCATGTTCTATGTTGGCAGACGATCTATCCGAAAGGACGTGACCTTCCGGGTTTACATGCCTGCTCTTCGCGAGCCGACTTGTGGACCTAACTTGGGTTTGTTCTAATGCTGAAACCAGGATGTGCTGAAACCAGGATGCGTCCCCATCTGCCCTCTGGGATAAATGTACCGCATAGACATATAAGGAGCTGTCCCAAATGAAAGCTCGCTCGTTGAGGATGTTTCTGTTGGTGATTCTGGCTGCTTCGGTTGACTCAGCCTTAGCGCAAGGAACCACGATGACGTGGACCGTTGATGGCGTGGCGCGCACAGCGCTGGTCTTTGCGCCGCAACCGACCGCCGTTGGCGGCCCATCTCCAGTGATCTTTGCTTTTCATGGGCACGGCGGCACCAGCCAAACCGCTGCGACGGGTATGCACTTCCAGACTCTCTGGCCTGAAGCGATTGTGGTCTATCCGCAGGGCCTGAAGACGCCCAGCAAAGTGGATCCAAATGGGAACTTTCCCGGCTGGCAGGTTGTACTGGGGCAGCCCAACCTTGGCGACCGCGACCTGAATTTTTTTGACGCGATGCTTGCGGGACTGAAGGAAAAATTCTCCGTAGATGAGAAGCGCATCTATGCAACTGGGTTTTCCAACGGAGCTATCTTCAGCTACTTGCTCTGGGCGGAGCGCGGCAAAACGCTGGCTGCCCTGGGAATCTGCGCCGGGCGCCTGGTGTCGCCAGAACCGCTGACGCTGCCGCGTCCAGTATCGATCATCGCCGGAAAGGCTGATCCGATTTTGCCCTTTGCACTACAACAACAATCTATCGAAACTGCTCTCAAGGTTGATCACGCCACCGGACCTGGCGAGCAATGCGCGCCGCTATGCAAGTTTTATCCTTCGCCATTGTTGACGCCGGTGGTCACGTGGATCCATCCGGAAGGCCACGTCTATCCGCCGTGGGCGCCGCCCGCGTTCGTGGAGTTTTTTAAAAAGCACAAGCTGCCGTGAAATCGAAGATCGGGTGAGGTAGTGACGTCCGCCAGGATGCCAACGTGCCTTTATGCGGTAGCGGATTTTTTCTGCCGGGTAATTTCCGCGAGCAATTGGGCGCGGTCAAAGTAGACTTCATTGCGGCGGATCTTTCCTGCTTCATTGAGCTGTACGAAACATACGCCGACGATTTCCATTGTTGCCGGTCCGACTGGAATCGTGGCCCTCCATTTATTCAAGAACCCGTCTTCCATGGGAATGCCTTCCACGTGGGTCCAGGTCCACTCGGGGTTATAAGCAAGGAGCTTTTTGAAATACGCCAGCAGGGCTGCCTTGCCCTTCACGCCGGAAGGAACGCCAGGATCAAGATAGAAAGCATCTTCAGAATAAAAACTGGCTAGCAGTTCAGGGTTGTTCCCGGTCCAGGCGGGGAGCCATTTCTCTGCGAACTCGCGTGCTTCGGATACGGTCATGAATTTCATCGCGCTCCTTGCTCCAATCACTTTGTTTTCAAAAGTATATTGTTTCACGCTGGTTGCTCATCAAGCTGGCCAGCGCTCTGTATTTTGCTGACTTCTGTTCCCGGGCTTCGTAGAATGTCCGCATGAAGATTGCATTGGGCGCGGACCATGCCGGTTATCAACTGAAAGACAAGATCAAACAGCATCTGGAGCAGCAAGGGTTGGAGGTGCGGGACGAAGGCACTTTGTCGGGCGAATCAGTTGATTATCCCGACTACGCCCGGCTGGTGGCGCATGATGTAAACGAACAGCGGGCGGATTTCGGCGTCCTGGTATGCGGCACCGGGATCGGCATGGCCATCGCGGCCAATAAGGTTGTGGGTGTCCGGGCTGCTAATGTCACCACTGAGTATGCGGCGCAGATGAGCCGGGAGCACAATAATGCCAACGTGCTGGCGCTGGGGGCGCGCATCGTCAAAGAAGATGAGGCGCTGCGAATCGTGGACAAATGGCTGGCAACGCAGTTCGCCGGAGGCCGGCATGAACTTAGAGTCGGAAAAATTTCCGGGATCGAAAAAGAGGAGAGCCAGACGCCCGCGTCGCCCGGGCGGAGCGCTTGATGCAGAGTTCTGGCGTCAACGGATCGTGGGTCAGAGGAGAATTTGAAATCAGCACCGATCCTGCGCGGATCGATCTGGCAACAGTGCATAACTTTCTCACTCATTCTTATTGGGCCAAAGGCATTCCTGTGGAGACCGCGCAGCAGTCGATCCAGAACTCTCTTTGTTTTGGTGTTTACCAGGGAAAGCAGCAAGTTGGATTTGCCCGCATTATTACCGACTATGCAACGTTCGCTTATCTGGCGGATGTTTTCATCCTGGAGCAGTATCGCGGACGCGGTCTTTCCAAGTGGCTGATGGAGTGCATTGTGGCGCATCCGCAATTGCAAGGGTTGCGCCGGTGGATGCTGGCAACGCGTGACGCGCACCAGCTGTATGCACAGTTCGGGTTTGTCCCGCTGAAATCCCCAGACCGCATGATGGAGATCCTGCGCCCTGATGTTTACACATCTGGAAGCGGCAAAAGATAGGTTCATTCCTTAATTTGGTCCCATGAGGGCCTTCGGGGCATTCATCCAGGTTTAAAAGCCTCAAAGACGCGAGGCCTGCGCGGCAAAGCACGGCAATAACATTTCTGCGCAGCCTCTAGTAAGATTCTTGTATATGCAGAATACCCGTATGTCCAAACCCCTTGTTGAAACCGATCCTGAGATTGCCCGCGCCATTGCCGATGAAGCTCGCCGCCAGCACGAAGGATTGGAGCTGATTGCTTCAGAAAATTTTGTCAGCATGCCTGTGCTTGAAGCGGCTGGTTCGGTCTTTACCAACAAGTATGCGGAAGGGTATCCGGGCAAGCGCTATTACGGTGGCTGCGAATTCGCCGACGTCGTAGAGAACCTGGCACGCGAGCGGGCCAAGCAGCTTTTTGGCGCGGAGCATGCCAACGTCCAGCCGCACTCCGGTTCGCAGGCCAATATGTCCGCTTATATGTCTGTGCTTCAGCCGGGGGACGCGATCCTGGGGCTGAACCTGGCCCATGGCGGCCATCTTACCCACGGACATCCGTTGAACTTCTCCGGCAAGATGTACAAGATCATTCCTTACGGCGTTCGCAAAGATACCGAAACCATTGATTATGATGAGCTAGAACAGATTGCCGAGCGCGAGCGGCCTAAGCTGATCGTGGGCGGCGCAAGCGCTTATTCACGCATTATCGACTTTGCCCGCATGCGCCAGATTGCCGACAAAGTTGGGGCAATGTATATGGTGGACATGGCCCACATCGCCGGGCTGGTGGCTGGCGGCGCGCATCCGTCGCCGGTGCCACATTGTCATATTGTGACTACAACCACGCACAAGACTCTGCGCGGGCCGCGTGGGGGAATGGTGCTGTGCCATCAAGATCTGGCAGCCGCAGTGGACAAAATTGTTTTCCCCGGAATCCAGGGAGGCCCGCTGGTCCATATTATTGCCGCCAAGGCAGCGTGTTTCCTGGAAGCACTCCAACCCGCGTTTAAAGACTACGCGCGCCAGGTTGTGGCCAACGCCAAAGTACTGGCGCAGAAAATGATGGATGAAGGCTACCGCGTGATCTCCGGTGGAACCGACACGCACCTTTTCCTGATCGACGTATTTGCCAAAGGGATCCTCGGCAGTGAAGGGGAAATTGCGCTGGGTGAAGCCGGCATGACCGTCAACAAGAATGCCATTCCCTTTGATGCCAACCCGCCCTTCAAGCCCAGCGGAGTTCGCATTGGCACGCCGGCCCTCACCACCCGCGGCATGAAAGAAAAAGAGATGCTGCAAGTTGGCGCCTGGATCGCCGAAGCGTTGAACCATCACAAAGAGCCCCAGGTACTCAGCCGCATCCGCAGGCAGGTACTGGAACTGGCGGACGTTTTTCCCCTCTACCCGGAGCTGCGCGTTCCAGCCGGAGTAATTTAAGAGTTGGAAGTTATGTCGACCAATTTTTTATTGTGATTGAAGACGAAGCACTCTTCCGGCTAAGTCGACTACATAAAGCTCGCCCGCCTGGTCTTGTCCAAAGGAGCTGATGTTAAAGCCGGTGGTCATTAGCAGAGTGCGCGTCCAGTTGTTCGGGGAAGTCTCTTTCAATTCCCAGATTTTCCCCGTGCCAAAATCCGCGAAGAAATAGATGCCCTGCACGCTGGGGATGCTCGGGCCGTGGTAGACAAACCCGCCGATCACAGCGTTGCCTTCCGAATGGCTGTATTCAACGATAGGCAGAACAAGGCCAGATTGGTTGCAGCCTGATGCCGGATTGAAACAGTGCATCCCTTCCATGGTGTTCCATCCGAAATTGCCGCCCTTCTGGAGCAGGTCGATTTCTTCAAATTGGTCCTGGCCCACATCGGCGACAAAAATGCGGCCCGTAGCGCGATCCAAGGAAAAGCGCCATGGGTTGCGAAAGCCGTAGGCGAAAATTTCCGGCAGCCCGCCGCCGCTCACAAATGGGTTGTCCGGAGGAATGCCATATTGCAACCCCGGGCTGGTGGTGTCCACGTTAATGCGCATCATCTTTCCCAGCAGGGTCGATTTGTTCTGGCCATTGCCGAACGGGTCTCCGCCGCTGCCGCCATCGCCCAGGCCAAAATAAAGCAGACCGTCCGTCCCAAAGGCGAGTTGTCCAGCTTTGTGGTTGGTGAAGTTGCCAGTCTGGTTTACCGTGAGCAGGATTCGCTCCGTGGCTGGGTCAGAGAAGTTCACATTGCCCGCGGATGCCTGATACTCAGCGATGACGGACTGTATCTGTCCGCTCACCGTGCGGACATAATTAACGTAATATTTTCGATTTAGCTGGAAGCTTGGGTGGAAGGACAGGCCGATCAGGCCCATTTCTCCCCCGGTGGTAATCTTGCTGCTTATGTCAAGGAAAGGTGGCGACAGCACGGCGCCGTTCTGAATAATTTTGATCCTGCCACCTTGCTCTACTGCAAAGAGCCGGCCGCTACTGTCATTGGGCTGCTCCAAACCCAACGGAGTACTCAATCCGGATACGATCGGTTGCAAGCTGAGGGAAACGGGGGAAGGCGTGGGCGTGGGTGCGGGCGTGGCCGTGGACATGGGATTATTGCTGCTTCCACAACCGGTCCCAAGGAGGAATGCCGCTAACACAACCAGGCAGGTGAATCGTTGTAGTCTCAAGGTGAACTCCGTGCAAAGTCCTGGAGATGAATTGATAACGCGTTGACGGCACAACGCGGGTCACTGCTCATGCGGTTAACCACAGTGTACATCGAAAAGTCCAATCAGACCGCAGAAAATGCCCGCACTGGAGAACAACGACCTTGGTCCTTTTACAGGACCCTGTTTTTGACCGAAGATCAATATATATCTCTGCGAAGCAGTCATAAGTTGGTTTCATGGTTTTTCGATTCATAAAGTTGGTTTGTCTTTTGGTTTGTAGCGTGTCTCCTTTTGCCACGGCGCAAACGGCAAGTTCGGCCGTTGATATCCATGGGATAGTCGAGCGGATGATGGCTGCGCAGCAGGAAAACAAGACTCACCTTCGCGCCTTCACCGTCAAACGCGACTACCAGGTCCTGGACAAACAACTGGAACGCAAAGCGCAAGTTGTGGCCAGAGTTACCGTAGTTCCTCCCGGCCAGGAACAGTACAAGATTGAAAGCAACAGCGGCGGCCTCATTTGGCAGAAAATATTGCGCGAAGTTCTGGCTAAGGAAAGCGAGTCGGCTGAGGAGCAGCGCCGCACGGAAATCTCTCCCCAGAATTATGAGTTCCGGCTGATCGGGGAGCAGATGCTGGAAGGGCGTCGCTGCTATCTGCTGGCACTCATTCCCAAATGGCAGGACCGCGACTTGGTGCGCGGCCAGGTTTGGGTGGACGCGGAGACATATAACATTCCGCGCATTGAAGGCGATGCGACAAAAAGCCCCAGTTGGTGGGTGCTTGATCTGCATATTTTGATGGCTTATGGCGAAGTCGATGGCATGTGGGTACGCACATTTACTCACGCCGTGGCCAATGTGCGATTCAAGGGCAAGTACGTGATGGAATCGCGCGCTCTGGAATATCATGCCGGCCAAACGGCGTTAGGTATTCAACGCGAGCTGAAACCAGGAATTCTGGCGGGCCCGGCCGTTAATCCTTAATCCGGTAAATCTTCAATCAAGTCTGTATGAATTCCAACCGGTTGCCCCAGGGATCATTGGCGTAAATCCGCCTTACGCTGGGAATCGAAGAATCTCGTTCGAAGTCGATATCATGTGCCGCAAAAGCTTTTTCCAGTTTGTCCAGATCGGGGGACAAAAGCGCCGGGTGCGCCTTATTTGCCGGACAGAAATCATTCTCCACCCCAATGTGTACCTGCTGGCTGCCGCACCGGAACCAGCATCCGCCGCGGCGCTGTAGCGCTTCTGGCTTGCTGATTTCTTCCATGCCCAATATCTCCCCATAAAAACGCCTGGCTTCCGCCTCACATCCAGGAGGCGCCGCCAATTGGACATGGTCCACGCCAGAGATTAGATTGAATTGGGGCTCCATCGCTATGAATTATCGCAGATAGGTTGCGCCCCAGAAGGTCAACGAGATGAAACTTATGAAGTTATTTCTTGGCGTAATAGCCGTGCTTGGCTCCATTGCCTCAGCCCAGACAGGCGCGGGAATCAAAGATGCTGCCAATCATAAAGGTACGAGCAATAATGATAAGAAAGGCGACCCCGAATGGAGCTTTGTTGTTTCCGGTGATTCGCGGAATTGTGGCAACGTGATCATGCCCGCCATCGCCGCTGGCGTAGAGAAAAACGGCGCAGCCTTTTATTGGCATCTGGGCGATCTTCGGGCCATCTATATCACTGACGAAGACTATCAGCATGAGCCCGAGCATCGCGGCAGTGCAGTGGATCGAGATGCTTACCTGAAAGATGCCTGGGATGACTTCATCAAAAACCAGCTTGCCATCTTCGGTTCAACCCCGGTCTTTGTCGGCATTGGCAACCACGAAACAACGCCGCCCAAGACGCGCGACCAATTCATTGTCCAGTTTGCCAAATGGCTTGATGCGCCGGCATTGCACAAACAGCGGCAGGCCGACGGCCAGCAGGACAGCGCTCTCAAAGCCTATTTCCATTGGATACAGGGTGGAGTTGATTTTATCTATCTCGACGATGCCACCCATGACCAGTTCGCGCCGGACCAAGTGAGTTGGTTGGAAGGTGTGCTCCAGCGCGCTGCCGCCAATCCTGAAGTACGTGCGGTAGTGGTCGGTATGCACGCAGCGCTTCCTGACAGCCTGGCGTCCGGCCATAGTATGAGTGATTGGGCCATTGGCGTGGAGAGCGGCCGGCGTGTTTATAACGACCTTCTGGGTTTTCAGCAAAAAACAAAAAAACACGTTTATACTCTGGCCAGTCATTCACACTTTTATATGAGCGGTATTTTTGATAGCGATTACTGGCGCGCAAACGGAGGCGTATTGCCGGGCTGGATTGTCGGCACCGCTGGCGCCGTCCGTTATGCTCTACCGCCGGGTGCAGCCCGCGCCAAGGAGGCACAAACTAAAATCTATGGATTCCTGCTGGCCAAGGTCCGAGCGGACGGATCGATTGATTTCCAATTTCAGGAGATCAAACAAAAAGATATTCCTGACAAGGTCCAACATCGCTACACGCCAGAGTTTGTGGGTTTCTGTTTTGACAGCAATACGAATTTCGGTAACGCGCCGGCACCAGCTCATCAATAAGCTAGTCATCATGAGAAAAACGTGTGACTAAAAAATGCAACAGTGTTTTCCTCGTGGATATTCTTGCCGGAAAAAACTCTGACAACCTAATGGGCGGCAACTTACTCCCAGCTTCACCCGAGACCAGCGTGCATCCGCAAGCAAGACTAGTCCAGTTTTTTCCAATCGAAGGATGAGCCTGAAGGGGTGGAGACGTGAGAGGAAAGCTCCTTTCCTTGGTTTGGATTCGGAGAGAGTGTAGCAGGAGCCGGGGCGGTGGGAATGTGGAAAGCGCGGGTTGTTTTTTTGCGCTTTCCAAGGGCGGAGAAAATCCCCGGTTTTGTCGTTGGGGATTTTCTTCGGCCGTCATTTCCACGGCCCTTGTGGTCTAGGCTGCAAGGGTTCAAAGAGTTTGCGTTTGGCTTGCTGCATGAGTTGTGCGGCTTCGGTATCGCTGCGGACGGCGGCGATGCGCTGTAAGACAGCGAGCGAGATTCCAGGACGTAAATACTGGGCGGGGTTGGGTAAGGCCAACAGGGTTTCCAGCGGGGTCTGGTAGCGGCGATAGAAGCGTCGTTGACGGCCTTTGGCATCGATTTCGATATCGGCCTGAGCGCAGGGGCGGTGGTAGTTGAGATAGGGATTGAAGTGGGCGACATAGAAGTGTTGCAGGAGTTCAGCGTGGGCTGCGGGGATGGAGCCATAGCCGAGATGTTTACGGATCACCGCGCCATTCTTGGTTTCTACCAAGCCGTTGTCATTGCTGTGGCGGGGCCGGCTTTTGGTTTGCTCAATCAGTAGTTTGTTGAGCAGGCCAGAGACGATGGCATTGATAAACTCGCTGCCGTTGTCGGAGTGAAAGCCCAGGATGCGGAAGGGAAACTGCCGGATCATGGCGGCCAGGACCGGTTCCAACCAGACTTGGCTGATGCGCGGTGTGGAAGCCACGATCTCCCATTGCGCCACCTCATCGACGGCATTGATGTGAAACACGCCTTGGCCTCCCGGCGGATCACCTTGGTGCACGGTGTCGACCCGCAGATAACCCGGGCCGGCCTTGTGGATCGGGTCTCCGCCGTTCCCCGATGGCCACCGTGGTGGGCCGGGTTTTGACGTAGTGAAGACGGCGTTCCCGATAGCGTGACTGTTTCCGTAGGTTGTAGAGATGGGCCACGGAGATGGCGGCCAGGCGCTGGTACTCCAGCTTGCCGTACTGCCGGTACTCGCGCTCCAGAATGCGCCGGGTGGCCGGTCCACTTAAGTTCTCGTGCGCCGCATCGACGGTGGCCAGCAGTTCCAGGTCAGCCCGAGTATAGCGCTGCGGAAAACGATGCCGCTGATAAGGCAGGGCTTCGATCTTGCCGCGCTTACCGTAGCGTCCAATCAGCCGTGTCACCTGGGCCCGGCTCAGTCCGGTCATCTTCTCCAGGTAGTGCCGTACCAAGCCCCGCGCCCGGCGACCTTGTTGATGGTACCGATGATGGCACAGCACACGCTCCATCCAACGGTAAACCTGTTCTGGCTTTTCCCCGGCAAAGTGGATTCCTTGGCTGGAGCGCAAAAATGCCTGGATTTGCTCCAGACCTAACTTCTCTGCTTCGTGCACGCTGGTGGTCAATCCTCAGCATGTCACTCCAGGCTCATCCCTGTATTGGAATCACCTTCTCCTTCAGGCTCATCTTGTATTGGATAAGACTAGTCTGAGCAAAGCCAGAACCAGTCTGTTACAATTAACCCGTCGATACCGTCTGTTCTGTGGCGGTTTGCGTTCGGGGAGTGGCTCAGCCTGGTAGAGCACCTGGTTCGGGACCAGGGGGTCGGAGGTTCAAATCCTCTCTCCCCGACCATTTATTTTCAGCAGCTTACGCGGATTCTGAAGTCCTGAAAAATCACGCCGTAGGTAAAACTGCGACACTGTTTTCCTCGCGACCTTTCCAGTCGGTAAAGCCAAGTGAAGCACTGCCGAATTTCACCGCAAAATCTACACCGGGCAATTTTCTGCAAGAAAGAATTCCGTGCTTTCCAAGAGAGTACTGATTCCTGAAATTCAGCACTGGGTTCGAATCCTTGGGGGGCAGCCAAATCGAATCAATCACCTGTGCAGTTGCAGTTTCCCCCCGGTGTGCCGTAAAGTGTGCCGTGAATTTATCGTAGCCCTCATAGTATTTCTGTCGTTCAAAACCAGGATAGCGTGGCAAACTGAGCGCGCAGAAAATTGGAGCACTCGCGTCAGCACGATGGTAAGCGTCACAAATGATACTTTGGAATGAATTGCCCAAAATGCACGTCGCTTTACTTTGAGGGGGAAGAATTGTTCCAGAACGCTTTGGTGGGCGCCGATGCTGCTCCTCAAGTGTAAATTAGCACCTGCGTATCTTGTTGTTAACAACAAGATGATTGCGGTGTAGAATCAGAGCATGCTGAGGCTTACTCCACAACAAGTTGCGCATATGGCGCAGTTATCTGATCAGACACTACGCCACTGGCGTCAGGTTCTGCCGCCATTAGCTGGGCTGAACGGCTATATCCCATGCTTTATTCCAGGTGATGTATTGGCACTACTCGTTTTGCGCCATCTGGTCAAAATTATGGGCATTAGCGTCGGGACACTCGCAGCTGCTTCCATTGGGCTTTTCGATCTTTGCCGCAATACCAATTGGCCTTATCTGGCAGAACGTCGCCTCCTCGTACAAGTGGAACGCGGCGCAGTAAGTATCTTGACCCAAGATTTCGAGGTGGATGATCCGGCAATCGTGATACCAATGCGCCCATTTGCTGATCGGCTCCAGTCGATCTGGGCAAGCAGTTTTTCCCCTGCCGATCAGTTGCCTTTCCAGTTTCCAGCGTCTGTCCAAGGGCCAGCACGGAGGGCAGGAGCATGACCGCCTTAACTGTTGAAATACAACCCAAGACTGTTGGCGTACCGCCTCCGCAGATTCTGGAAGGGGCGACCGCTACGATGGTTGATCTTGGTCCAATCTGGATTATCGAAGAAGTAGCTGGTCATCTGCGTTCAAAGCGCAGAACCGACGAGGCGCTTCGAATGCGGCTCTACCGTCTCAATGGCGATGTGCTAACAACGGAGCATGAACTGGATCTTGAAGGAGAGACGAAGCGCATTGATGTGGCCATGTCCCTTCTTGCGCTTGCGAAAGCTAAGCGCGGTGTATTGATATGCAGCTATCACACCCTCGCTGTAACACAGCTAACGGAATTCCTTGAATTCAATCGTAGTGGACTTAACTATGTCATGGAGATCGATCCAGCTCGGAGCATTGAATTTGCCCGCGCACGTGATGGAGTCCGCCTTGCTTCTGCCAGGGAACGAGTTAAGACAGCCAGTTGGCAACCAATCTATCTCAGCAAACCGGCTGGCGCCAGCGAATGCTTCGCTGCCAATTTAGGTAAAGCCTCATTGGGAGAAGTAGAGAATCTGACTTGCTTCGCGCTTTCGATCGGTGGTATCAAAGGATACCAGCGCGGTGTTCTTGTCGGCATGACAAGCTTAGAGCTTGACGGCAAGCTGTGGAGGCTTGCACAACTCCTCGCTTGGACTCGCTGGGTTCGTTTGGCAGTAAGAAAAGCGAAGAGAACTCTCTTAACCCTTGCACCAAATTCGATTCCAGAGTCGGAGCAGGAAAAGAGACGCTCCTCTCTCAAGATACTGGTGCGCGCCAACCGCAGAATCGCAGCTAGTCACGATATGCGGGCCGCTGAGCAACGCTCACAGCTTCCCGAACGCCCCCCGCAACTGAAGCGAAGGCTAACCGCCAACAAGGCAACTCTCAATGTGGTCGAGCTGTTTGCTGGTGGGGGAGGCATGGGGCTGGGATTCCTCAGCGCACACCTGTCAGGCCGTCGCGGATACCGTATCACGGGATCCGCTGAAATCAACCCAATTTATGTACAGACTTTGATTCAGAATCATGCTTATATGAAGCAGAAGAGGCTCACCCCTTCTGACACAACGCCGTCCGAATATGAACTCATGAATCTCTGCTCAGCGAAAGCAAGAGAGCGTCTGAACGCAATGGCCAAAGTATACGGCGATGTTGATGTTCTGATCGGCGGTCCACCATGCCAAGGCTTTTCCAGCGCAAATCGCAATAGTTGGTCTAGTTCCAACCCCAACAATCGGCTGGTAGATGCGTTCTTGGATAGCGTGCTAGGCTTGTCGCCTAAAGTCTTGTTGATGGAGAATGTACAGGGTATATTGTGGACGCCCCGCGAGGACACGGTGTCGAACCTGAGCGTGGCGGTACACGTACTGGAACGTCTCGCCAGCATGGGTTACTTAGTGTTTCCGAAGCTGCTCGATGCCGTTTGGTATGGGGTGCCGCAAAACCGCAATAGATTCTTTCTGCTCGGCATTCACAATGACCTGGGTTATGTGCCCGAAGATTTCGGGAAATGGGGACCATACCCGAAGCCGAGCCATGGGCCAGGCACCGGTAAAGCCTTCGTGACGGTTCGTGATGCAATAGCAGATCTTCCAAGGCTTGGAAACGGCGACGATACTGCCGAGCGTCCGTATGATGAAGACTCTTCGCGTCTAGAGCAAAACGCCTTTCTACGAGCAATGCGAGCGGGCGCTCCACCGAGCATGATTTGGGATCATGTCACCTCTAGGCATGCCGAGTACGTTATTGATCGCTACAAAGGCATTGCTCAAGGACAGAACTGGGAAGCAGTGCGCGATCTAATGACCAATTATGCTGACGTAGAGCGTACTCACAGCAACATCTATAGACGACTCGCTTGGAATGAGCCGACTATTACGATCGGGCATTACCGAAAGAGCATGATCATTCACCCTTCGCAGCACAGGGGGCTGTCACTGCGCGAAGCATCACGTCTGCAGAGTTTCCCAGACTGGTTCCGTTTTGCTGGTTCCATTTTGCCGGGAACAGGGGGATTGATGCACAAACAGCAGCAGCTTGCCAATGCGGTCTGTCCCAACGTGACCAAAGCCGTTGCAGAATTTATTCTTGATCTTTAGCCGCAAAACGATTTAAGAGGTAACGTATGGCTCTGAGTAGCGGGACGAATGATCAAATCGGCCAGATGGCTGAGCAGATACTCGACTCTGTTCGCGCAGGTAGAACCCCCGAGGAAGCTGCAGGGCGTTTGTCCACTTTCCTTCCTGCCGATCTGGTTGAACAGGCGCTGCAGCGTTATAGGGATGCCAGCAAACGCGTGTGGACAATGAAGGAACCGGGGAGCATTCATAAGAAGCATTTTGATCCTTGGTACCTTGGCCCTGATCCCGGCGATAAGCTGTGGCATTCCTACGCAAAATACCTGAAGGAAAAAGGCTGGGATCAGATTGCCAGAGACGCCATTGACGCTGCGTCGACACGAGTCGTTTCGCTGCTAGATCCACCCGGGAAGGCACAAATTCGGACGCGAGGCCTTGTTCTCGGTCATGTGCAAAGCGGCAAGACGGCAAACTTTACTGCGGTGATTGCAAAGGCTGCCGATGTAGGCTACCGGTTTATCATCGTCCTGTCGGGGCTGAACAATGTGCTGCGATATCAGACCCAGCTTCGCATCGACGAAGATTTGATCGCGGCCAACCTGGAAAATTGGATTACAGTGACCGATATCCAAGACGATTTTGCCGCCAATACAAACGTCAATTCATTCCTCACGGAGAAGCATTCGACGAAAGTATTGGGCGTCGTAAAGAAGAACAGTAGCCGGCTCAAGCGCCTTCATAGGTGGCTGACTGGTGCTCGTCCTGAAGTTCTGCGTGCATGCCCTGTTCTGATTATCGACGACGAAGCTGATCAAGCGAGTCCCAACTCTCATCCGAAGCCCAATGAACGGACTGAGATCAACAAGCAGATCATTAAGCTTTTGGCCGATCTTCCAAAGGCGGCTTATGTGGGCTACACGGCCACGCCATTCGCCAATCTCTTTATTGATCCGACGCTACCGGAAGACCTTTATCCCAGGGATTTCATTATTGATCTTCCCCGCGGCGAAGGCTATTTCGGAGCGGAGCAGATTTTCGGGCGTGCGCCATTGGATGAAGCGGAAGAGCCGGTGGACGGACTGGACATGATTCGGATAGTCCCAGATGACGAAATCGTATCACTGAAGCCACCAAGCCGGGAGACGCGCTTTACATTTGTGCCAGAAATTACACCCACTCTGCGCGAAGCGATGCTGTACTTCTGGATGGCAACGGCTGCCCGCCACGTCCGTGGCCAGCGCAGTAAACACGCAACAATGCTGATCCACACGACGCAATACGCGGTGGTCCATAGAAATTTTAAGAGTGTGATCGATGCGTTGCGGGACAATATTCTGAAACTGCTTCAAGAGGTTGACGCTACATTAGTTATTGAGTTGGAAGCACTTTGGTCGCGTGAACAAAAGTCGCTTCCATCTCTGGAGCTCGGTGAGGAGCCTGTCCCCTTCAAAGACTTGATGAATCACATGGTCAAAGTTGTGAAACAGACCGAGTCGAAGGTCGAAAATGGCATCAGCCCGACTCTTGACAGAGTAGATTACCAGGCTGACGAAGAAGGGAACGGCCGTATCTATGTTGTTATAGGCGGCAATGTACTGTCACGCGGCTTGACCCTGGAAGGACTCACCGTTAGTTTTTTCATACGTTCTGCATCTGCTTATGACACTCTTCTTCAAATGGGTCGCTGGTTCGGTTACCGGCCCGGCTATGCCGATTTACCCCGAGTCTGGATGACAGACGAACTGCGCGACTACTTTTTTGATTTGGCTACTGTTGAACGCGAGATTCGGCAGGATATTGCACGTTACAAGAATGGAACGATCACGCCAATGGATTTTGCAGTACGAATCCGACAGCATCCCGCGCTGGCCATAACATCCAAGCTCAAGATGCAACACGCCGTGCAGGCCAAAATGGCCTTTAATGGCAGAGAGGTGCAGACCATCGTATTCCGTCACGAGGACTCGGCATGGCTGGATCGGAATCTTAAGGCCGCGCGTGATCTTATCAGTCGTTTACGCCATGACGGCCTGCATTCCATCACTGTAGCCGACAAGCCCCATCGGTTATTTCTTGATGTGCCAGCATCCAGAATTCTCGAATTTCTCGACGAATACGTTATCGACCCAAGTAACAGCGAGATGCAGGCATCCCTGATTCGCAGCTACATTCGCGATCAGAACAAGCTCAACCATATCACCCAATGGACAGTGGCCATAGTAACCCGGCAAGTGCCTCTCGCGGAGTTGGGGACAATTGATCTTGGTTTGGAAGTCGACGTTCCCTTAGTGAGCCGTGCACGTTTTCTCAGAGAGCGGAGTCCCCAGGTTATCGATATCAAGGCTCTGATGTCCGAAACAGATGTTGCTATTGACGTTCATCGAAATGCTTCAGAATTGCGCGGCTTGAATCGCGAAGCACTCCATGCCCTCCGAGATGAGGCCTCGCCTGACAAGGGGCTCTTGCTGATTTATCCGATTGGCAAAAACTCTCAGCCCCGTAAGGAGAGCAACGAGCGGGCTTCCCTTGGAGCCGTTCAGGATGTCATTGGCATTGCGCTGGCATTCCCCGATGTGCCTCAGAATGACCTTACACCGCAGGACTACATGACTATTGCGCTTCCAGACTCCAGCAGCGAACTGATCGATATCGATGACCTCGAAGACATGGCTGAGACAGAGGAATAATAGTGACCGAGCGCCAATGGAGTACAACGGGTGAGTGGGGCAGACTTGAAGAGTCTGCGGCAGCCCCAACGCATGGTGAGTTCAGAGTCCTAGACACTACGTTATGCGTTGAGCATGGAGCAGTTCTTCTGGCTCTTGATGCATCGGGGCTTCGGCATGTACTCATTCCCATTACTGCAGATTCCGAGGCTATACATGATCGGCGTAGCGGCGGCGTTCATTTGACGACTCGGTTGCTAATCGACGCCGATGGTCAGCGACCGTTTCTTGATCTTGCCTGCCAGAGGCTTCATCTAAGCAATGTTTTTGCCCATTTGGCTCAGGAAGTGCTTGTCTCACTCTGCCGCGATCCGGGCAATCCCTTCCAAGCTTGCCGCCAAACACTACAGCGATGGCGCGAGCTTCTAGATCGTGAGGTATCAACTGTACTCTCCACAGAGGCTCTCTGTGGTCTGTTTGGCGAGCTTTGGCATCTGGCCAACATCGTAAATCTGAGTCCCCAGGGAATCCATGCATGGCAGGGTCCGCAAGGTGCAAGGCATGATTTCACTGCGGCAGGCTGTGCACTAGAAATAAAGACCACGCTGCAACGCGATGCTTGGAAATTTCGGATTCATGGCTTGAAACAACTGGATAGGCCAGCAGATGTAGTTCTATATTTGAGCGCCATGCGGTTGGAGTTAAATGGTGCCGCCGGTGGCACCATTCAGGATCTGCTTCAGAAAATCCTTCAGGCTGGTGTAGATCGCCGGGAGCTAATTAATCGTCTCTCCCTTGTCGGCTACGATTTGCGGGACGAGGCGCACTACAGGCAATTTCGCTTTGATATAGTTGATATACGTACATATGAAGTGGACGAATCTTTTCCTCGGTTGATCGGATCTCACTTTGAAAATGGGGAATCGCCATTAGGTATCTCCGATATCCACTACACGACTGATTTAGCTGTTTCGGCAGCTTCAGCTCTCTCGGCAGATTCACTGAGCTTCGTGCATGCCGCACTCGTGGGAGTTCGCGATGACGACCCCTCTTGATTTACAGTCTGAGCTTTTCTCCGCGACTGGAGGCGTGGCTGCCGAAGGTGTGTCCAATCAATTGGGACGACCCCGCGTAGACCGCTTCACCCTGCTTGTTCGTGAGGCTGTTCAAAACAGCTGGGATGCGAAGCTCGATACCACAACTGAGGTTCGATTCCAAATTGACGGACATGAGCTGAACGAGCATGCGCGGCATGTGCTAGCTACTCAAGTATTTGCATATACACCCGCATCGATTGACCTCCGGACCAGTCTATTGGGAGCCACCACTTTCCCTATTCTTGCAGTGAGCGACTTCGGTACACGTGGCCTCAGCGGCCCAACGCGGGGAAACGTAATTCCGCAACCCGGTGAGTCGACCAACTTTGTCGACTTCATGAGATACATTGGTCGCCCACCGAACCGGGCTTATGCGGGAGGAACCTTTGGATTTGGAAAGGCCGCATACTACCTCGCAAGCTCTCTGAAAACTATTTGTGTCCATACGCGTTTTAGCTTTGGCGGAGGTATAGAGTCCCGTTTTATGGCCGCAGCTTTGGGGCCACAGTTTGAAACTGATGGCAAGTCAGGACGGCGCTTCACCGGCAGGCATTGGTGGGGACGAATGGCTCAAGACAAAATCGTGGACCCCATAGTCGGAGACCAAGCGGATCAGCTTGCGTTGCTTTTTGGCGACACCGGGCGCGCATCGGATGCAACCGGGACCACGGTATATGTGCTGTTACCCGATTTTCAAGGTGCATCACCGCAGTCTGTCCTTTCGGGCATGGCCCGCGTTTTGATGGATTACTTTTGGCCAAAGTTGATTGATGGTCCGGCACAGACTCCATCTATGTCATTTCGCTTAAGATGGCAGGGAGCCGATTTACCATTGCCGCAACTAAATGATGAGCCAGAATTGGGCCTGCTTGCGCAGGCGTTTCTCGCTGTCACGACTAAACAATCTTTTCAAGGTGTGAGTTTCGAAGCAATTTCTGCCCAAAAACCTAAGAAATTGCTGGGACATGTCGCTCTCGTTCGTCGACCGGCCATTCCTTTGCAGGCAATATCCAAAGCCGAGACCGATGACACCAGTTTCAACATGCAAGAACGCGAACTGAAACGCCCCCTGCACCACATGGCAGTCATGCGGGCGCCAAATTTCGTTGTGAAATACATCGAAGGACCGCCTGTTCCGTATGAGCTCGCCGAGTATGCCGGCGTATTTCATGTCGATTCCGAAGTTGATGCCGCGTTTGCCCGTTCGGAGCCTCCTACACATGATGACTGGGTGCCGGACTTCCTTCTTGATCCCACTGAGAAAAGGTATGTACGGGTTGCCCAGCGCAGATTGAAAGAGGTAGTCGAGGCGTTCACCGCACCAAATTTAATCCAGGCGGCCACAGCTAGAACGCATTCGGTCGCCGCATTCTCACGTCTTTTAGGTGGCCTTGTACCTTCGTTGGAGGTTGACGCGCTCAGTCAATCTCATTCGCGTCCATCATCTAGCGGTGGCAGAATGCGTTCGGGTGTTGGTAAAGGAACCACCGTTGCTTCTCAAGTGGTTTTCGTGGGTGAGTCGATGACGGAAGTTGTTGACGGTGTTCCAGCCATGGTGGCTTGCTTTCAGGTGTCCGGGGAAGAGGGTAAGGCCGTGAAAATTTTGGCGTTGCCCAAAGTAGTTGTAGCCGATGGTTTTGAAACTGATCCTCCCGAAGGATCGCAACAACCACAGGTTCTCAAATGGCTTGATCCAGATGGTGCAACGGTGGCGGATGGCACTGATCGCTGCACGGTTTCAGCTGGCGCGAGCAAATGGACTGTCGCCGTTAGTATCCCGCACGACGCAATGATCTCCCTCACTTTGCAAGCAGAAGCCGAGGGCGAGGGATGAAGCCTGCGATTGCTGTTCCCTACAAGCGTGCGGCCTCACACCGCCTCACGGTTGGGCCGTGGGAACTCTGGTTGGCAGAGTCTCCTTCGCCTTTGCCGTCGATATTGCCAGGACTGGACTATGGGTCCATCCTGCGTCTTCGCCGCGAGGTAATTGTTGATGCGGCTGGTTTGCGTTCCGACTGCAGTCTCGCCGACGATGTTCCATTACTTGTGGCCGCTTGCTGGTCGAGCACTGGCACATCGCTGCGGCGCAGTCTGGGCAAAGCCGAGCTCTCCGACGACGACACATGTCTCGTTGAACTTGGAGGTGATATTTCCGCGGGTGACATCGCTGGAACTCTGAAGATTGAAACGTGCATTTTAGTGGCACGTCCACAAGACGGCGGTGCGCCATTAGCGGCAAGGCGGGCAGGAAGCATTCTTTTGCAGGAGCGGAAAACCGTCGAGTTGGACACCTCCACTTCCTTCTTCCCAGTTGAAGTTGTCGACTTCAAGGCCAGTATTTGGGCCAATTCGGAAGCGGGCTGGATGCTTTCTTGGAATACCTATAATTTGGAACAGCCCTTCCTTAGATCTGTGCGGCTATTTATTAATGCCGCACACCTTCGGATAGTGCATGCTGTTTCCGGAGAAGCGCCCACAGAAGAGGCTTCGGCCATTCGGTCTGCTATTTATTTTGACGTGGGGAGAGCGCTCGTACTAGGAGCCCTCGCAAACGAGGAGTTCATTGAACGTGATGGCGATTACGTCGAAGGAAGCTGCGGAAAAGTTATTCATACGCTAATCCAGATGCTATTCCCTGGAGATACTCTCCATGGGCTTGCAGCTACTGCTAGCCAACGAAGGGACTATTTCAGTACTGACCTACAGGGCAGGCTGAGAGTCTTTTGGAGCTAGTTATGATTCTCTTTCCCTTATTGCCGCATCACCTCGCACTCCAGATTGCGGAAGCAGCTCGTTTTTCCTCCATCGAGTCTCTTGCCAAGGGATCTGCAACAGAACATCCTGCCTGCGAGTACACGCCTACAGGGGGTTCCCGGGCCGTCAAGGCCGCTTTGACAGGCCTGCGCAGCGATCTCTTGCAGTTGGCAGCAACAACCGGCTACCCGGGAACCTCAAACCAGCAGCAGGTAGCCGCGTTTGATACTGAAGCGGCAATTGTACTTGCCCAGCAGATGGCGATGGCGCCAGCAGAAGCAGCAAAAGGCGGGGTCTGGGAATTCATGTCCTGCATCCTTCTGCCTGATATCGTCCGCTGGCGATTCGGTGGAATGGGGCATGAAACGTCTATTGAACGTTTTGTTTCGGGTCGCAGGAACACTTATCAGCGTCTGTGGTGGCGAGCCTATCATTTATCTTCCCGGACGAGCAGGGGCAGACAGCTTTCGGAGCTATTGCGGTTGCTTGGCGAAGATGAGCTGGTGCAATTAATGGAACGCCCGTCGCTCGCAGGTATTGAGGGATTGCCAAGTGCAATAGCATCCGGGTTCTTGACCGCCTCTGCTCAACATCCCAACTTGACACGGCGTCAACTCATTCGTGAGGCTCAGAAACGATTTCTGCGTCTTTCTTCGTTCCTTTCATTCGAATCTCTCACATCAGAAGATGTTAGCGGCCATGTTGAGAGTGTGTTTGCTCAGGTTGTAATCTCTCTTCATGGAACTCAATCGGTCTAGCTATGGTTGACAATCTGACACCCGAACAGCGGCGGCTGACGATGTCGCGCATCAAGGGCCGGAACACCAAATTGGAATTATTGGTGCGAAAAGAACTGCATCGACGGGGTTATCGTTTCAGGGTCAACGCTGCATGGCTGCCTGGCAAACCGGACATTGCCTTTACCAGAATTCAGCTTGCTGTATTTCTGGACGGCGTTTTTTGGCACGGCTGGAAGTTTGATCAATGGTGTGAGAAGTTAGCGCCCTACTGGCGGGACAAGATTGGCGGAAACATTGCCCGCGACCGGCGGCATATTGCACGATTGCGTCATGCAGGCTGGTCTGTTCTGCGCATCTGGGAACATAACGTTAAAAAGGACTTGCAGTGCTGTATAGAACGCATAGAGCGGAAGATAGCCAGCTTGCGCAAAATCGAAGATGGCGCTAAGCCTCATTGTTTGCGGCGAAGCAAATAGAACTCGACTATCTTGAAGGTTCCAATTTCTTCGACGCAGGATTCAAGTTATTGGGCGCCTAGCGTTTTAGCCAGGGAATTCTCAGGAACTTGGTCCAATTACGCCACAAAGATGGTTTCCACCACGTGGGTAGCCGTTGCGTGCTACTTAGTAATCCTACTCAAACACTCTTGAACAATTCCGAAAGGGAAATCTTGAGGGCTTTTGCAATCCGGTCCACCAACTGGATCGTAATGTTTTTCTCCCCCCGTTCTACCGCCCCCATGTAACTCCTGTGAAATCCGCACTCATGGGCAAATCCCTCCTGGGAAAAGCCCTGTTTTTTGCGTAATTCCGCTATTCGCTTCCCAAGTTTTTTCTGGACCTCTTGCATTCACGGAATTGTCTGTGTATGCTCTCCAGTCAGTCCACCACTTATAGGGAGACTATTTATAGGGTGTTATCCCTGTAGGCGGTGGATAACGGAAATAGCTCGTTATGCCGGGAACAGCAGGCAGGGTTTTGCGGGTTTACGCATTGGCCCTTTTGCTCTTGAGTGCAAAGGCAAACCTTGCTGCGGCAGATCAGGCTTTCCAAGTTCAATTTGAAGATGACGACCGCAGGGGTGCAACCCTGCTGCGCCCACAAGTTGATGATGAGCAAGTTTTCCCGATCCGTGACACTGCATCAGCCCACAAAGAACGGGTCGCAACAATCAGATTCAGTACGGCAAATTCACTCATGTTGGTAAATGCAACGATCAACGGAAAGCAAGGTGCATTCATCTTCGATACCGGAGCAATCAGTTCCCTGATTTCGTTTGAGTTGGCCGGAATCAAAGCCAATGCTCCGACCATGAAACAAGGCAAACCGTCCAGGGAGTACGCAGGCGAAGCCTCCGAGGTCTTTGTCAACATTGAATTTGCCAATCAAATTATCGAACATCTCAAAGTGTTTGCTGGAAATGTAGACGGCCTTACTCAGCGCCTTGGGGTCAAATGTGATGGGCTCATCGGGCAGGATGTGTTGCGGCGCTTTCAGCGAGTGTCCTTTGATTACCAGGCCCAAACGCTCACTCTTATTGCAGAAGCCCGGGCCACCTCAAGCCACAGTAGCTCTCCAAATCAGGAAAGGCAGCCTTCTTCCGGAAATCTCCGCAAACTCAATTTCACCGTACACGACGGCCATTACATCTTGAATGACACTGAACTTGAGCGGGTTTCTGAAAACTCAGTTGAATTTTCTACCCTGGACCAGGCCTATACCGTCCGCGTTGCTTTTCTGGAAACCGTGCTGGTTTCTAAGGGCGAACCGCTCGACAGCCACAACAAAGACTTGCTCAGGAGATGGTCGGAAAGTATTCCACTGGTAGCGCACATTCTCAAACAGCAGGATCCAATCGGATCACTCAAACCGCTCGTTTACATTTTGATTTCCCCCAAAGACCGAGACGGTCTACAGGTCCGGGAACAGCTAACGCTGCTCTGGTCTGCTGAGCCAGCTGACAAAATGATGGTTGGTCGTACAGGGTTTGGACCGTCGATGCATCTTTCAGAAGAACTGATTGATGTGCAGTATCGAGGTCTCGGTATTCCGGCAGACCATTTAATCGGCAAAATCATGCTGCAGATTCTCTATATTCACGATGCTGGCCAGTGGATCACCCTTGGGTCTTTCGTGATTGCCTCAAAACCGAACGGCGACTATGAGTTCTACATAGTGCCACGAAGCGTCCTTGACCAGATCGTAATCGAGGCTCCAGAGGGTATGGAACAATGACAAACGTCAGCGCCCTTTCCGCGGTCCAGCACATTAGGCCGATGACCGGCAAAACCCAAGCCCATCTCATGCGCGCGTCCGACGGCAATCTGTACATCACGAAATTCACGAACAATCCAGTGGGCATTCGCGGTTTGGCGAGTGAGTTCCTGGCGACAAAGATTGGCCTGAGCCTCGGACTGCCCATGCCCGAGGTCGCAGTCATTGACGTGCCGAATCTTTTGATTAAGCACACACCCGAACTGCGAATCAAACCGGAAAGGGGAAGAGCCATTCCTTGCGCTAGCGGCCAACAATTGGCCGTGCGCTACGTTGCAGACCTCTGGCAAGATCGGGTCTTTGATTACCTGCCGAAAACGAGATTTGGAAGAGTGATAAACCGGCAGGACTTTGCGCGCATTCTTCCATTAGACAAGTGGCTTGGAAACTGCGACGACCGGCAAGCGGTTTACGTTGCCCGAGCAGGGAACCGGCAATATCACGCCATGTTCATTGACCAACACGATTGTTTCGACGGAGCTAACTGGGGGTTCCCCGATAAGGCAATAATGGGAACACATTACGGAAAGCACGTATATCGGTGTGTGACCGGGTGGGACTCTTTTGAGCCGATGCTCACCCGCGCAGAAGAGCTTGATTGTGCCGACCTCTGGCGACTCGCCTCTGAAGTTCCGAGGGAGTGGTATGAGCAAGACGTTGCATCTCTTTCGCGATTGATTGAAACGCTCCATAGGCGGCGTTCCGTGATCCGCGACCTTATTACCCAATTCCGTAACTGTCCACGCAATCCTTTTCCGTACTGGACAGCAAGAGATGGGGTTCAAGTACAGCAGTCTGGTCTCAGCCGCAGTTAACGCCTGGGATAAACGTGGTCGCTTAGGCGGGACGATCCGGCAGAGGATTAGCCTCTAAATAGGCAACAACCATTGCACTATACGGCTTATCGGGCAGCATGGCGTCCTCAACAATTTTCCGGAAGAATTCAGCCCGTTGCCTGGCTTTGGGGTCGTCACTGTCCATCAATTCAATAGATATCTCCCGGAATTCTCGAATCATCTGGAAATGCTTGAGGCGGCACTCATGCTTCGGGCTGTCCAGGCCCAGCACTTCGATCGTCTTACGTCCGAGCGCGGTCAACCCGATCGGAACCTCCATGTGAAATGTGATATGGCCACTGAGGTCTGCGACGTCATCGGGCTTGAGGATCGCGGGCGTCTCGTCTTCAAGGCGCATTTTTTGATGCCTAGCACGGCCCGCTGGGTTTCCAAGCGGGAATAGGTCATTCTTGTTCGAATTGCAAAATGCGCAGCTCCAGAGGAGATTGTCCCAGCTATACGCTAACCAAAAATAACCCGGACGCATTCTTCCTTGGCCTCGCCCTTGGCGTGAGCTGTTCTGGGGCCGCCAATGTTCGACATGCGGATAGGCGGGCGTTAGGATTGGTATTTCGCAATAGCAACACTTGCGATGATGGCAGTTCTCAAGCTCCGCTTTGACCGCTTCCGAAGCATAGATCGACTCTCGGATTTGCAATTTTCGCTTTCCGTTCGTGTACTCATTCGGATCGGCGTCATAAGCGTCGCAGAGCTCTTTGACATGTTTCGCACCATCGGTGACGAGATCAGCTGGCGCTGTCCCCTTATGAATCGGAATCATTGCGCCTCTTTGCTCGGAAAGCCCTTCGCTAGATCCATCATTAGTTCTTCAAGGCTCTGGGCACTCGGTGAACTGGCCGTAGGCAGGGACGCAACAAATTCATCGAGCTTGCGAAGACGTTCTTCCTCCTCGGCAGAGCGATTAGGTTTTTGGATAAGCTTCAGTCGTTCATAGAGCTTCTCTTCGGTCTCCTGGGTCCTGCCAGAGCCAAATCCAAAGAGCTTGCTGGTCAGGATTTGGTCGAAGCGCCACTCGTCTCTTGGTATTGGATTGTTGAGGATGTGAGCCTCTTCCCCTGCCCAGCCAACGACGGCGACATTTCCGCCCTCTGATAAAGTTTGTTGGGCAGTGACTGGATTGTGAGTGGTGGCAATGAACTGGACTTTAGGAAACTGTTCCAGGAGCCGCTGACGGAGGTTCCTCTGCCAGCGTGGATGAAAGTGCAGATCGACTTCGTCAATCAAAACGATTGCGCTCTCGGCCAGCGGGTCAACACTTCCGGGAAAGGCCTCGAACAGCCGCCAAGCCAAATCCACGGTCCAGGAGAACATCGTTCGATAACCTAGGCTGAGGTCCGCAAACGGCATCATACCGGAGGGGGTACGCACATGAACGCCGCCGCCCAATGCGCGCGGTCCTCGGACTTCGATGTCTTCGGCTTTGATATCCTCTGGCAACAACCGAGCCACCACTGTTTTCATCCTCTCTAAGAGCCGTTCATCTGCGCCGTTTTTACTGCTCTTAGCTTGGTAGTCGAGATTTTCTAGAATTTCCTGAGCATCAGCAAGCGCGTCAACCTCCAGGAGCGGCGACTTTGTTGCGACTCGTTCTGTGTCATCTGCCGAAGTGATATTCTCAACACGGCGAGCGGCGCCATAGAAGAGGACAAGAGGACCCTCCGAACGCAGCTCATGCTGGAAATCTGAGAAATCGACCTCTTCCAATTCCTTGTCGCTTCCCTTGATCACGGAGCGGATTTCGAGAGTTTTGCCCTCTTGCGTCTCAAACTTCGCATTCATTCTGGTCGTGCGGATTCCGCCTCTCCGGATAAAGTGCAAGATATCTTGATTGTCGCGCTCCGAGAGCAGAGCCCTCGACAATGGCGGAGGTCCGGAATCGACGGTTTTCTCGCTCCATGGCGCGGCCGGGATGGGCTGCATGACCTTAAGTGTCTCCATCAGTGTCGTCTTGCCGACACCGTTTTCACCCAGAATAAGATTCCAAAGACTCGGTTTGCCGTTCTTGTCAACGAGCTCCAAGGACTGTGAGCTCGCGAAGCCACGCACATTCTCCAAGTGCAATGACCTGAAGTGAATGGCGTCCGGGGCTTTCTTGTCGGTTGACATCAATAATCTCCTTGGCACTCATCATCGCCAAATGTGGATTCCCGTTGAAGTGTGTCCATTGACCCACCGCGTATATATTTCTTGCCAATGCACAGTGCTAATAAGCCTTATATTTGCAATAATTTACGAGTGGTACTTTTGTTGAGAATTCTCCTCGCAGTAAGCTCTTTATAATCAGCTGTTTACTTGATATTGATTTTCTATCTTGAAAGACTGTAGGATTGGGCGAACACGCACAAAAGGAGCATTTCTGATGAAGTCCGTTTCCGACGATCAGTCTCATAACATTGCTTCTTCAACACAGCCGACCGACAATTCTTCAATTAGCATCCCACCGCGAAACAGCGCTGCAATCAGACGGCTCATCGAAGAAGTCCGTGGTGAAGAAATGACTGTATCATCTCCGGCGGCGTACAACCGGCAGCACAATCGCCATAACCGTTAAGAATCGCGTTATTGGAGTCGCGGCCCATGCAGCTTGATACAGTCCTGCTAAAAGTGGCATCGCGATGCAACATTAATTGCAGCTATTGCTACGTCTACAACCAAGGCGACACGAATTGGCGACGGATGCCTAAGCACATGTCTGCAGCCCTCGTAGACGATGTAATTAGGCAGCTTTCAATTCTATACGAGGATCAGCAGCATCCATTTGCCATCGTGCTTCACGGTGGAGAGCCCCTTCTTCTGCCACGAACCATCCTCGTGGCCTTGTTGGAAGGACTTTCGGATCGCTTACCTGTCACCTGCAGCCGGTCCATTCAGACCAACGGGACTCTCATCGATGATGAATTGCTCGCGTTGTGTTTCCGCACCAATACAACTCTTTCCGTCAGTCTCGATGGCCCAGCCGATATACACGATACGTTCAGGGTCACCTTCAACGGCAGCGGTACATATGCCAGCGCAGCCGCTGGAATTGCCCGCATTCGGCAGCACCCAAACGCCGCTCACATTTTTACTGGCGTTCTTTGTGTTATCGACCCACAGTCCAACGCTCGGCGGGTGTATGAGTTCTTTAAGTCGTTAGCCGTTCCTAGCATCGATTTTCTATTCAAAGACGGGAATTATGCGAAGCTGCCGTTGGGGAAGAGTGCTATCGACTCAACTGAGTATGGTCGCTGGCTGGCCATGGCATGGGATTGCTATATCAAAGACCCTGACCCACCACGCATTCGCATCCTTGATGACTTTGCGCGCCTTTTGCTCGGTGGGACCCCGATTAAGGAGGGGTGCGGCCAGACCGCATACGGCATCGCAGTGATCGACACAGATGGAAGTGTCACAAAGAACGATACCTTGAAAAGCACGTTCGACGGTGCTGATCGATTCGCGACCAGATGGTCTGTTTCAACCGACCGACTTTCTGAAGTGGCTGCCTCGCAAGAGTTCGTCCAGTACTCCCAACTACAGCGCCCGACAAGCCCCGTCTGCCAAGAGTGTTCCTTGCTTTCCGTTTGTGGTGGAGGAATGCCCCTTTCCCGCTGGCATCCAGAAACGAGGTTGAATAACCCGTCTGTCTATTGTGCGGATTATGAAATGGTAATTAATCACATTAATGAAACTCTGCAGGAGTATCGATGAACCCGCTCGATCTGTCTGCGGCCACGGTACGACTCCAGCCTTTCCCGTGCTTTCTCGTCGCTCAGGTTCTCTCAGAAGAGTCGGAACAGGCATTGCTCAAGTGGTTTGAATCCCAAGCTCCGTGGCAACTTGCCGTAATGGATTTTTATGAGCAGTACGAATTCGACTTCAAGGACGTAAGTATCCCCGAGAGCTTGAAACCGCTCTTTTCCGAGAGCACGCTCAATCAGCTCCGGGATAAGGTAGGCGCACTTCTTGGTGCCTCTCTCAAGCCACATATCGATATCACCGCCCACAAGCTGAATCGGACACAGAAGATTCGAATTCACAACGATGCGCGGCCTGATGGTGAAACCCATCGCTTTCTAATTCAGTTAAATCGCGGCTGGGACGAAGCCAATGGCGGCCTGCTTATGCTGTTTCGTGGGCCAGAAGTTGAAAGTCTCGACGATATTATTCTTCCCACCAGCCGTTCTGCGTTTGGTTTTGAGATATCGAACTCTTCATATCACGCGGTGAGCCAGATTCATCAAGGCGACCGCTACACCCTTGTCTTTTCTTTCTATGCTAGCCGATCCTAACCTCAACCCTGTGAGCCTTCTACCCCCATTCGAGTGCTCATTGCCTACCGTTCTTCGCATATCCGGAGAGCGTACACTGTTGGAATATCATTCCCTCACGCGGGATACTTATTCGACAGGACGCTTTTTGAGCGGCGCTTCCTCGAACCCCGATGCAGTGCTAAGGTCTATTCCAGTCCGGAACGAGTTCCTGCTGCACTTTGAAGCGTGCAGTACCGAGCTAGTGCATTATTGCGCACAGCACTCTTTGAATCTCGTAAGCGATTCAAATGCAGCGATTGCAATTGCCTTGGTTGAGGCCGCACTTGCTGAGGTCATCCAGATGTATCCGTTCTTATTGGGTGCCGTGTCAGAACTCGTTTGGCGGTGCCATATTATTCGTGCGCAAGGCGAGGACTACGACGTAAGTTTCAGCGATCCAGCCATCCCATTCTCGGTCTTTATTTCCGCGCCGTCTCAGAGTGATCGACGGTCCATCCTGCGTGTTGCCGAGAGTTTGATACACGAAGCCATGCACTTGCAGCTTACTCTTTTTGAGGTTTGCTGCCCTCTTATCGATACCGCTGCTTCCTGGTCAATGCATTCGCCATGGAAACGTCAGGAGCGACCAGCGCAAGGAATCTTACACGGCCTTTATGTTTTCCACGTACTTCGCTGGATGTGGCAGCAGGTTTCTCTAACAACTCAAAATCAGACGGATCGTGACTTCGCTCTTCAGCGCATTATCGAGATTAACGAAGAAATCTCGTCCGTTCGCGCTCTCGAGAATTCCCCCGCGCTTACCAAATCGGGGAATCTTTTCATCCAAGCGCTGTTCGCTGCGTGAGAGTGGGTCTTTCTGCGGAAATGGCGTGACAATACCTCGGGCAGTGAAGGATCAAGTCTCTTGATCATGTTAGGGGCAAGCCACTCCGGACGTGGCGGAATGACATTCTAACCAGCTATGGAACTCCCACTCCACTACCCACTCAACCCTTGCAAAAAGGACACTCTCCGCTCTTATTTAAGTCTTGCGCTGGCCACTCTATCGACGACCGTTTGAACTTTACCGGCTCAAAACGATGCGCAAACTTTAGTCGTCCTCAGCATCTTCGTCCAATTGTTCGCCATTCCGGCCCTTATAATATGCTTCGGTGTCGGGATGGTTACCAGAAATATCCGTAACGGCTGTATCAAATACTCCCCGTTCACGATCTCTTCTGCCTTCTTCGTAATCTTCTCGATCCTGTTTTGAAACGGACATGCCAAACGCTCCTTTCTTCTCTACTATTCCTAATTTTACTCTCGCTCCTCTGTGTAGCATCAAAGAATTCGACGATGTGCTGGCAAGCACTGGCCACTGTCTGGGCGACTCTGAATAACCAAGAAAGACCTCGTGCCCACTCGCGCAAATCAATATTTGGGTGGCGTCTAACAAAAAGGTAGGGCGACTCATCTACACTTGGTCGAGGCCTGTTCAGCTTACACGCCTTGCTCACTTGTATCTTTTCTGGCAAAGTTGAAGATGAATTCAGCAAGTCTGTCCCAAGTTCGAGCGTCTTCCCGAGACGGGGCACCAAAAGTATTTTCCAAGCAAATTGCGACCTCAGAGAATGGTAAAGCATAGGAAATCTCTAGGGTTTTCTCGCACAGAGTCCGGTTCGAGCAGACAGTTTGAATCAATTCTCTTCTTTCTTCAGGCGAACCAGAAATATACTGTGAATACGGGCTTTTTAGGAGTTCGAGCAGGCGGTCAAGCTTCTTTGGCAAAGAAGGCGATCCGTTCTTTATATTCTGAATCCGGTCCTCTATATCACGGCGTTCCATCAGGAGCGCCGTTTTTCGTTGCTCAAATGTTTCACGGTCAATTGTGTTGTCCAGATAGGCATCAGTGAGTCGATTGAGACGGTCTTTAGCCTGTGCAAGCTCCATTTCAACAGCTTCGATTCCTTGGGTGCGGTTTTGTGCCCACTTGTTCTGAAGATCATCAAGTCTTTGCTTGAGGTATTCGTGCTGCTCAGGCTTAAGGTCAATGCCGTGGAGCTTTTCAATGACACCGTCCTCGATTGGTTCTTCGCGGATGCACATAGTAGGGCAATGTCTATTTTGACACCGGTAATAGACGTGTCCCTTCTGGCTTTCAGGAATCAGTGACCTGCCGCAGAGCTTGCACCAAAAAAGTCTTCTGAACGCAAACTCGTGTCTGGCTCTGACGCCAGAAAAGTTGCCAGAAAGAACTCTCTGCACTTGCTCAAACAGCCTCTTTGAAATGAGCGCCTGATGCACTCCGAGGTATGTTTCCTTGGTTTTGTCAATGCGAATCAGACCGATATAGAAAGGGGAGCGAAGCATTCGTCCCAGAAAGTTTTGTTTAAGCTTCTTGCCGCTCTTGCTTCTGAATCCGAGTTGGTACAACTCGTCTGAAAGTGCCGCCTGGCTGTATTCGCCCGTCGAATAAAGATCAAACGCTTTCTGTATAAGGGGAGCCCGGACTGGGTCAGGGATTTTAGCTTTGCCTGCGCCAGCATCCAAATAACCGAGGGGTGCGGGCATTGGATAAAAGCCCTGCTTGAGCCTGCCATAAAAGCCCTTTTTTGTTTCTTCCCGAAGATTGCGAATATAGTCGGCGGCCACGACTGCCTGGATATCAGCCGAAAGCCTGCCGCCGCGGGAACTCAGGTCAAGCGATTCGTTGACGAAATGCACCTCAACACCGTTGTCAATGAGTTCACCAAGCTCAGCCCAATCTCTAAGATTTCTGGCAGAGCGGTCGATCTTGTGCACCAGCACGCCCGACGCGCTTCTGGCCTTCAGGAGTCGCAGCATCTTAGAAAATACTGGCCGTCCGCGCTTGGCGGCAGTCTGTCGTTCTTGGAAATGCTCAATGATTTTAAGACCTTCCTTTGCAGCATAACGCTCAATGGCATCTAGTTGCTGCTGGAGGGAAACACCATGTTCGCCTTGTCTCGCGTCGGAGACGCGGGTATAGGCATAATAAGTTTTGTTCACATGTATCGAGTGAATTTAATGATTAATGGGTAGGAGATATTCGACCTTTGTATTTTGATCCTAGGAAGTTTTTCGGTCTGTGTCAAAAGCCTCTGCTGCTTTCTCTTTTTCCAGCCGCAGGAAAATCCGCACAGCCAAGTCAAAATAACGGTCAAGATTTTCCTTGGCCTCGAGAAGCTGCGCACGATTGAGATTCGGATAGACACGGTGCAGCAGGACCAGATCGTCTTGAATCTGCTCTTGATTGCTTTTGGGCGAGAGTTCCATGTCCACTCAGCATAAACAGAAACGCACTCTCCAAAAAAGACGTGAAAAGTTGGATAGGATTCGCACTATTGGGGATTTCCGTTGGCTTCTGTTTGCCCGGCCCTGAGCAGCGCGTCTCAACTGACAATGAAGATGATTTTATTATTTTTTTAACTCCCTTTGTCATAATTACTTTTAGGGATGTTTCCCGTGAAGCTGCGTGCGGGAAACTCCACCCACACGTTATCAACATTTCTGTGAATCTGGTTCACATTTTCACGTCTTTTTTCTTTTGCCTGAACTCAGCAAAATGGAAATGTCGAAAAAATAAATAAGTAAACATGAAAGGAGGTAGACGATGCTTCATGAGTCGTCATCAAACAGGCTGAGCTTGCTTCGCAAGCAGCACGGTCTTTCGCAAAAACAGCTGGCAGCACTCACGGGCCTGGACCGCACAATGATTTCGTTCTATGAGCACGGCCGGGCCCTGCCGACGCTGGCTGTTGCCGGGATGCTCCAAATCCTCTTTGAGGCAAGTATCGCTGACATCTTTCCAGAGCTGTTCAGCAAACTTCAAAGGGAGCTTGAGGCAAACCGGCAGAAGAACCATCGCAGCCTTGCAAGGAGGTTCTACCGCCATGACTAACATACTGAGCACCGTGGCGGAGCAAAATGGCAAGTTCGTTCCCAGCAAGCCGAGCCACTATCTGGCCGTGCAAATCGCAAAGAGGCTTTCCGATGTCGAAGCCGTCCGGCATTATCTGGTTCTCTTCGAACACTATCCGGAGCACATCCTGATTGGAGCTTTCCACAGGTGCTCCGCCAAAGGGAACTTAAGCGGAGAAAACTTTATGCGCAGCCTTAGAGAATTAACCCACCAGAACTCATGAGTTCCAACCTTATCGCCATAAAAATCCGCAGAAGGTCCGTTGCTGTTGCCGTGTTCTCCGGGCAAAGCCTGGAGTATATGGACACTCTCCATCTGTGCAATGAGCCTGCTCTTGTCACCGATGCGGTTGCGCGATTTCTTGCCCGAACTCTTGAGCACTTCAAGCCGGCAAACGCAGCCATCGGCACAAACAACGCTAGGCAAGGAGAGCGGGTCAAGAGCCTGCTTGAGTTGACGGGAAATATGCTCGACTCGAAAGGCATTCCAACCTGGAAAGTCGAAGATCGGGTTTTGCTCGAAAGCTACGCCATCCCAAAGCTGAAGAACAGAAACCAGTTGCGGTCGATTATTTCATCTTTTTGGCCGCATCTCGGGGACAGACAGCTTTCAGCTTTTGAAGCGGCGGCTCTGGGCTTCCATGCGCAAGTCGAGCGTCTGCTCTCTCATCATTAACTGCATTTTCCCCCTATGGTTGGTCCACTCTCGTATCTCGGCGGCAAGAACCGCTTGGCCACAAGAATAATTTCCCTGATCCCCGAGCACACCGCATATATCGAACCGTTCTGCGGCGGTGCACAAGTGTTCTTTCACAAAGCGCCTTCCAGGGTCGAAGTCCTAAACGACCTCGATCAGGAAGTCTTCAACTTTCTGCGGGTCTGCCAGTTGCATCACGGCGAGATGGTCAGATACTTGCAGTTCTCCATTGCCAGCCGCAAGTGGTTTGAGCTCTTCCAGAAGCAAGACCCCGGAACACTGTCTGATATCCAGCGCGCAGCCCGGTTCTTTTATCTCCAGAAAAACTGCTACGGCGGACTCATAAGGCGGCAGCACTTTGCAGTCTCTGTCCAGGACGGCTCCAATTACAACCCGCACCGCATTCCTATGGTGCTGCACCTTGCCCATGAACGGTTGCTCAATGTGCAGCTTGAATGCCTGCCGTATCAGGAAATCCTGAAACGTTACGACCGGCCCCAGACTTTCTTTTATCTCGACCCGCCATATTTCGGCCTACCTTATTACAAGTTCAACTTCAAGGAGGACGATTACGTTGAGCTTGCGGGCTTGCTCAAGGGACTGACAGGAAAATTCCTGCTGTCACTCAATGACACCCCAGAGATACGCAGGATCTTTTCGAATTTCAAGATCACATCTTTAACACTCTTTTACAGCGCCCAGCAGAGGCCGGGAAAAACTTTCAAAGAAGTGCTCATTTCCAACTACACTCTGCCTGCAAAGAAGCCCGCAGACCAAACCGCTGCCCAGCAAAATTTGGAAGCCAAAGAGAGCCGCGAGGCATCAGAAGTGTTAGGGAGTTAATAGAAGCGTATGGGCCGACCAGGGAACAAAGGGGACATGCACGCCGCTGTTTCCGGCCGAAACCTTGGGCCAGAAATAGAGCTTCTGCGCAGCTTCGGTGTCCCGGCTTCCCGTATCGCCAATCTCCTGGGTGAGAGCCCTGCCAACGTCAGGCAGATAAGCCGACGAGCCCAGTTCCCCAAGGCAATATCGCTTGAAGTCGCAGCGCCGCCGGTCCGAGAGCCGTACCCTGAAGAATTTCTGCTCTATGGACAAAAACGCAGAGCACTGGAAGTTCTCGAATGGCGCGTTGAAGAAATTTTCGGCCAGTACGCAAACCGATACGAGTTTGCCGAAGGCGCACAGATGCTCCAAGGGTTGCTGCAGTTGGTAAGCGCGCCCACAAATCCAAGGAGGATCAGACTTCGGGCGCGGATTCACCATCACATCGCCTGGTTCTCCGTGCAGCAGGGCAAATGTAAAAGCGCGCTTGACCACGGAAAGCTTGCGATGTCGCTTTCCCGGCAGGCCTACAAAGATTCCTGGGACGCCCTCGACCTCAATCGCTACGTCGAAACCGCGTTGATCGTTTCGATGGCAGCACATCTTTCGAGCGAAGGTGCAGACCGAAACGAACAGTACTCGCTTTTCACCCTTTGGCTTGCCAAGGAAGCTGCGGAAGCCGCAGGAAATCCGCGCGGCTCGGAACACTTCAGGCAGCACGGCTCAGCCCTTTTCAACTTGGGCCATGAAGACGATGCCAGGAAGTCGTTTCTTCAAGCAATGCAAAAAGCCCGCGAGAAGAACGAAGCGCGGGACGAAAACCATGTTGAGATGATCGGGAAAAGACACCTGAACCTGATTGGCAAGAATCCTAATTGGGACGGAGCGCAGCAGTTGCTTGTCAGAGTCAAATCCACCTTTGGCAAACCCAGCCTTGAGTACGCCATCAATGTCAATTACACCGCAGCCGCAGGCTTGCTGACAGGTGATTCCACAATCGAGCAAGACGCCTTGAGCCTGCTGCTGGACAACGCCCCTCTCATTGATCCGTTCGGCAGACAAGCCACAGTCACAAAACTCCTGTCCATCACCCCAGACCTAAAGCTCGCCGACCTGCAAAAACGCCGTTTCATCAAGCAGACTCTTCGCGCCAACGCCCTGCGCAAGTTCTGATTTTTCAAAGCCTTCGCGACCGTGTGACAAGAACCGCATAGGGTCGCTCTAGGTTCCCGCCTCCATTTGTTCCATCCTGCGCGTGCAAAAGATTTCAACCAGGATGAACGCCTTGCAAAACCCAACCCAAGAAAGCCCCGCAATTCAAGCTACAAAATCCATGAGCAACATCCTGGAGAAAATTTTCTCAACACTCTGGAACTGGGCGTTCACAAGAAAGCCCAAGGCTTCTTATTCAGGGCTGTTGCTCGGCTTCTTCATCGGCGATGACGGCCCGACCAAATATAAGGTGCGGCTAAGCCAAAAACAGAGGGCACGGCATACGCTGATGCTCGGGCGAAACGGCACCGGCAAGTCATCACTGATCGACTCCCTCATTGAGCAGGACATCAAAGCCGGCAGCGGATTTCTGGCCATCAAGTTTCACGACGACCACAAGCGAATCCTTGCCGCGATTGCCGCAGAGGAAAAAAGCACAGGCAAAGACCTAAGCGGGAAAACCATCATCATTGACCCATCGGATCCGCTCTACTCGGTTGGTCTGAACCCTCTGGAAATAAAGCCTGGGCTTTCGACGTTCATCCAAGTTGCGGAAATCTCAAGCACAATTCGCACCCACGCCCACCTCGATAGCTTTGGTCCGCAGACCGAAGAGTTGCTCAGAAATTCTCTGCACGTTCTCTCTGACAATGGCCTAACGCTTGTCGAGCTTGCACCCTTCTTGACCAACTCGACCTTCCGGTTCTCGCTCATGAATAAAGTCAGCAACGCGGAAGTGCGCTCGTACTTTGAAAACCGCTTTGAAGAGTTAAGTGACGCCATGCGCAGAAGCATGACCAACCCGGTGCTCAACAAGACTTCCGCTTTCACGGCTGACCCGCACTTCCGGCACATCCTGGGGCAAAAGCAATCGACGTTTTCCCTGATTGACGCCATTGACGCCGGCTGCTTCGTCATACTAGCGCTTCCGAAGAACCGACTTGGTGATCAAGCCGCAATGGTTGCCAGCGTGCTTCTCGCCAAACTTAAGAACTCTGCCTTTGCCAGAAGAAGGCGGGAGCTGTTCACCATCTACGCCGATGAGATCCAGAACCTGGTTTCAAGCGAGTCTTCGCTCGAAGTGATGTTCTCCGAACTCCGCAAGTTTGGTATCGCCATGGTTGCCGCAAACCAGTACCTCGATCAGTATCCGCCGCAGCTCCGCTCAGCTGTGCTTGCCATTGGCACCCACATCTGTTTCCAGCTTTCGAGTACAGATGCCGACAAGATGGCACAGGCGCTCGACGGTGGAAAGAACCTTGCAGAGTTGTTGCGTAACCTGCCGCTTCGAAACTTTGTAATCAAGAGCGGCAGCGATCCTTGGAAGCAGGTCCTTGCACCCAAGGTCGAAGTGCTCCAGAACGACTTTAGAGGCTTTTACGAACGCTGCCAAAAGCGTTGGGCCAAGGAACGTTTTCGAATCGAGGAGGAGATTCAAAGCAGGGTTCCCAAATCAGAAGGCTCCGGAAAGGAGGGGCTTGATGAGTGGGAATAACGCAAAGCCGATGATCTTGCAGAAGCGTGATCTGGATTTCTTCAAGGTATTGGGTGAGCACGCGCGCTTGGTTGACCGGCAACAGGCGATGAAATTTGCGGGCTTTAATTCCCAGACCCGGGCCAACGCAAGACTTTTGAAACTTACCTCAAACGGATTTCTCCGCAGGTATTTTCTTGGAACACTGAAGGGTGGTTCCAAAGCGCTTTACACACTTTCCGCCAAGGGCGCGCTGGTAGCAGAAGTTAATAACCGCCCGGTTGTCCGGGCCAAAGAGAGCCTTCTGGTGGGCGATCCGTTTGTTAATCACCAGCTTGCGGTCAATGACGTTCAAATTGGAGTGCGCTTCGCGCCCGGCCAGGGTTTTAAATTCTTGCGCTTCCTGTCTTTCCCCGAGCCTCTGACTAAAGTCATCCCGCTCATTCCTGACGGCTATTTCGAAATCGACACTCCATCGGGAATACGCGCCGCATATATAGAGGTTGATTGCGGCACGGAAAGTCTCAAGGTCTGGGCCAGGAAGACCGGCTTGTATTTGCAACTGGCAATTTCAGGAGCTTTCAAAAAGCTTTTCCAACACGAACAGTTCCGGGTCCTGGTTGTTGCCACGTCCGAACGCAGGCTCTCGTCTATCCGCAAGACCATTGCAAAGCAGACCCAAAAGATTTTCTGGTTTTCAACCCTTGAGCAAATTAAGCGTGAAGGCGTTTGGTCCGCCGTGTGGCTTAGGCCGACGGGCGACCAGAGGTCTCACTTATGGAAAGGAGCATATGAAACTTTGTTTTAGCTGCCGAAGGCTGACTTCAGGCGTTCCGGCATATTGCCACTACTGCGGCAAGACCTACAACGTCAGGCTTTGCTCGCGCGGGCACATAAGTCCACGGTCGGCAAATGTCTGCTCACAGTGCGGCAGCCACGAACTCAGCACCCCGCAGCGCAAAATCCCGTTCTTGCTTAGACCTTTGATCTTCCTGCTTTCGCACCTAATCGGGTTCTTGCTAATTGGTTCGCTAGTGGGCTTCCTGGGCGTCTTTGTCTACCGGCTAGTTCTTGATCCAAACGGCCTACTGCCGCTGATGTGCCTTGGGTTTCTCTTGGGTCTGCTGCTTCTTGTCTGGATGATGCTGCCGAACTTTATACGCAGTCCGATCCGATGGCTCTTCAGACGGAAGGGACACAAGAAGTGATTGATGGTGTGGAACGGACAACGAATGAAACGGATGCGAACAAAGGATATGGATGTGGAGGGGATCAGGATACGGGGCGCCAGTGCGGTACGGGATTAGGCACGGAGTCGGATTTAGGCAAATGCGGAAAAAGTAAGCAGAAATTGGGCTTAGAGGTGAGCAGGCTCGGGCAGCCAGAACCCTATGCATTGCCCTAGGCCAAAAGGAAGCGAGGTTATGGAGCACTTGGGACAAGCAATGAGCGTGAAACAGGCAGCGGCGTTAATTGGCTGCTCGGCCTGGACTGTCAGGCAAAAGCACGTGCGCAGAGGTCTGCCGTGCTTTCGGTCCGGGCCGAGCGGCCGACTGACGTTTTATCGAAACCAGGTCGTCGCTTGGATTCTGGAAAGACAAAAGGAACAACAAAACGGAGGAGGAATTCTATGAGCCTGTGGAGGAGGCCAAGCGGCATTTACGAGACCCACGTCATGATGGGCGGCATTCGCCGCCGCAAGTCAACCGGAACAAATAACAAGCGTCTTGCCCAAGCCATTGACCGAAAACATGAAGAAGAGCTGCTGGCCAGCCGGTTCCAGGTGGAGCAGCACGAATACAACCCAGCGATGAAGTTCGCCGAGCTTGCCACCCGCTTCCTTGCCGAGGGCTCAAAGGCATGGCACCGGGAGCGGCTCAAGATCATCCTGCCACATTTTGCGGGAAACGAGATCGGCCAGATCAACAAAGGCTTGATCGCGAAGTTTAGGTCCCAGCGCCACAACCAAAAGAAGCTCACCGAAACCACAATCAACCGCGACATCGAGTGCCTGCGCCACATTCTTTTCTGGGCTGTGGACCAGGGGATATTGCCCACAAACCCGCTTGCGCGACTTCGGCTGGAGCGCCCGCGAAGAAAAAAGCGGCCAGTGATGAGCGTCGAAGATGAGCAAAAGATTATCAAGGCTTCAGCCTTGCATCTCCAATGGATCATCCTCTGCGCGCGCGATACCGGAATGCGCAGGGGAGAAATCCTCTCTCAACTCTGGCAGGACATTGACTTCTCACGGCGCGTCATCTCCGTGACCCACTCCAAGACTGCCGGAGGGGAGCACCGTGAGATTCCCTTGACCAAACGTCTCTTTGATCTGTTGGCAAAAGAGCAGACGAAAGAAGGCCTGGTTTTCACCTTCAAGGGAAACCCAATCACTCGAATCAAGACCGCCTGGAAAGGTGCTATCAGGCGGGCGAAGGTCCAGCCTTACCGTTTTAAGGACCTGCGGGCGACATTCAACTCAAGGCTCATTGAAGCAGGAGTCATCAAGGATGTTCGGAAAGAACTGATGGGCCACAGCCGCAATGAAGACACCAATGATCTTTACAGCCATATCGAGTTGCCGACGCTTCGGGAAGCGATCAGAAAGCTCGAAGAGTGGCACACCCAGGAGTCTCAAAAACTAGGAAAGGAGGGAAATGGAGCAAATTCACCAGAGGCAAATGATCGAAGCACTGGTGCAGGTAGCGTTACTTGAAAGCAATGAGATTTCAGTTCGCTTTGCCGAGATCATCGCCTATTTGCAAAAACAAGAACATCTGGCGGCTTTGGGAACGCTGGTCGGCCTTGAGGACCATTTCAAGTTTGTAGACACAGTTCTCAAAGTAGCTGCGCGGATCAGCCAGAAATGAACCATACAAAGGGAAGGAACCAAATGCCCAACCGCAAGAGCTTCGGAAAGAAGCTTGCCAAGAAAGCAACTAGGGAAGCCGCAAGGATCGGCAAGGGCATGGCCCGCGAAGGAGGCCGGATCGCAACCGGCTTCGTTAAAGGCCTGCTCAATGTCTTCAACCCATTTCGATGACCCGGACTTTGGAGGAAAGTATGGAACTGCTTACAGAGGAGCTGCGCAAGGTCTTGCCGCCGCTCTATAGTCAGGAACACAACAAAGACCCAACCGTGCACGTCAAGTTTTTCACCCCGGATTCCAACTGGACTTGGTTTGTCACGGAAGGCTCTGAACTAGGTGGTGAATTCATCTTTTTCGGATTCGTCCAAGGGCAGGCTCCTGAATGGGGATATTTCGTCCTTTCGGAGCTTGATGCCGCACGCGGGCCGCATGGCTTAGAAGTTGAACGCGATTTCTATTTCAAGCCTGTCCCTTTTAGCCAAGTGCGGACCATCTGAGATCCGGGTTGGGACAGAACGATCAAAAACCAAATCACCTAAAACCAAAACTAAGGAGAACCTGAAGTGACAGAAAAAAATCTCAAAGCCGTACTGTCGTTTGACAAAGAAACAAGCACCTTTAAGCCCGCGGCCCACAATTTGTCTGCCGAGAAAGCCGAAGAGAAAGCAGGCAAACTGAAAAGCCAGGGCCTGCAGGTCCGGGTCTTAGACCAGCCAACCCGTCACAAGGGCTTCAATTACAAAAACTGCAAACTCTGCAAGAACGCAGCAGAAAATCTTTCTCAGCAACAAAACGGAGATCCGGCTGAGGAAGAACACGCTGAAGATGCCGGGCTTCCCGAGGGCAGCCCGGAAGAATAACTGCTTCTTTTCTTTGAAGAAGTGAAAACAAAAAACAAGCTAACCAAAAAAGGAGGAACACATCAATGGTTGCCGACAAGAAGCAAACAACTGACCGGCCCAAAACCGCCGGAACCGGAGCACAGCCCCAAGCACCTGCCCCAGCTGACGCTACAAAGCGCAAGTCCTGGATCAAAAAATCACCGGTCGAAATCATCCTGGAGCAGGTCAAGAAACAGGAAGAGAAAGTCGCGGAAATGAAAAAAGAGCTGGCCAAGGAAGAAGGTGAGCTGCAGAAGATGCGCAAAGCCACCGAACTATTGGGGGGAAGTTAATCCCTCCCTGGAGTCTGTCCCACAAGGACAGCTCCTTTTTTTATGCGAGAAAAACTTTTACAAGGAGAAAAACAGTGAAACTTGCAATACCCACCCTGATGTCCAGACTTAATGAAGCCCGCCGGGTTGAATGCGACGGCTTTTATGACGGTGCCCACAGCACGCCCCTTAACACCGGACTTGAGGAAATTGAAGGCAAGTTCGACGAAAAGAAAGCCAATTTGCAAAAAGACGCTGTTACCAACCAAAAACACCTGGAAGCGGAAATCCAGCATCTTGATGAGGTCGGGCCAGCAGTGGAACGGAAGATCAAAGCAGTTGAGGAAAAGAACGGCGACCAGACGCTCCCCATTGTCCTTCCGGTCTGTGTTGTTTTGCTTGCAGTCTTGGCTATTACCTCAGAAGCTCTGCTACTTGCGCCGGCAATGGACATCTTGAATGTCACAAACGAAGTTGCTCAGCTCTTTACTGCCTTTGGCATTGCTGCGGTTGCTGGCCTGACGTTCCATTTTGTTTGGGAGAGCTTCACTTCAGAGGCGTTCCCAAGGATTTGGAAAGTGACCGTCCGATTTGTTGCTGCCATGCTCGCTTTCGGCCTCATCGTCTGGGGGGTTCTCAGAGGCTACCAAGTGGCCTTTGCCGCCAGCCTAAACCAGAATCCGCTCGGAGATTTCCTTTCAGGACACCCGGTTCTCTCTTCCATCTTCTTTGTCTTCATCACCCTGGCAACACCCGTGATTGCAGCCACGGCAACCCACTATGGCGCGCACAGAATGCAAGCCTGGTGGGAATGGAAAACCGCCAAGACCGAATTCAAGGCCCTTTCCCAGAGACGTGCTGTTGTAGTCAAGGAACTGGAGGCGCAAGGAGCAGCAGTCCAGCTTGGGCTCAACGCTCTGGACGAAGAACGCAAGCAGTGGAAGGCAATCTACAGCCTGCATCATGAGCGCGGCGGAAAGCACGGAGCCGAACAGGAGCCTTACTGGATTGTGATTGCAAAGGCGACTTTTGCCGCTCTCTTTGCGCTTCTTGCTGTCGGTTGGTTCATTTTCTTTATTTCACCGTTTTTTGTTCTGTTCCCGGTGGTCGTCTGGTGGGCCGCCTTCCTTTATTACAGAAGGCAATGGCGCACTCCAAGCCGAGTCGAATTCTTTGACCTGGAGCACGTTCAGTTTGCTATCCCTGCCAAGGATGCGGCCTGCGCAGACCTGCCGGTTGCGCATTTTGGTCGGCTCAATCGGGGTGAAAAGGAGGAGTTGCCTGGATGAATATGAAACGATCATTCATTCTATTTGTTCTTGTCGCGTTGCTTGGCTGCGGAAAGCATCCTGAACCACGACAAATCGTGATCCTTGTGGACGTGAGCGGAAGCATTGAACGGCGGTCTTTGGAGCAAGCGTTTAGGGCAATTGAGAAACTGGCAGGCCGGTTGCGCAGAGGAGATGGGCTCACGATCATCCCAATTTTGGGGGATGCTGAGGCGGAGGCATCGGGTCGAATAATTCGGGTTGAAGTGCCACTGCAGCGTCGGGCATACGACGCTGATATTCACGCATTTCAGGCAAAGTTAAGCACCACTCTCAAATCTGCGGAATCAGAAGCGCTTGCGCGCCCAGAGTTAAGAACCGATATTCTAGGATCAGTTGTGCTGGCCGAGCAGGAATTTGGATCAGATCAGCGGGAACGAAGGCGCTTGCTTTTCGTCTTGAGCGATTTCATCCAGGAAGGACAAGATATAGATTTCAAAACGCATGTGCCTTTGAAAATGCCCTTTGCGGCTAGAACTGATACACCTGATCTCAAAAGTGCAGTCGTCTTCCTTGGGCTGCTACAAAGCAGGGACTATGCTCGTCTGCCGAAGACAACGAGAAGAGAGATCCACAAATTTTGGACGTCCTATTTTAAGGGGCGTGGAGCGGAAGCAAAATTTGTCGCGGATGGTGTCGGGCTTTTAGCAACGTCAACAGATTAGTCCTTTTATTTGCTTGGATTCTGTGATGTCGCCACCTTTGCCATATCGCTCCTTCCATCGTTCGGCCAGTTCTGGCAACTAATCATTCGAGGCTTCCATTGCGAATACGGTGTCGTTGTTGCAGACAGATACCAGCGCCCGTCCTTCCTCGAAAGCAAGTAATCAATCTCATATGGCCCTTGGTCTGGGTTTCGGTCCGCAACAATTGTCCCGCGCTGATATACGGGCAACCACCAGTGTTCTCGTGTTCCAACCTCGGCGGACAGTCCATTTTGGGAAATCCTCACGTACCGATATTCAAAATCGAGGAGTCTTGCTCCAAACCCATAGTGGCGGCTACGTTCATTGAGCCGAGACGCGCTTTCGGCAACATTGAGAAACGCACTTGATCCCGGTAGCCAGTATTGCTGAATGTCACGAGCGTCGCAGTTCCACGGCGTCGCATACAACGTGAGCATCTCCCATATCTGGGAGTTCTTGACGAGCATCTTTAGCTGGCCTGCGATGTCTTCTGGAACCGGATCGGTACTCCAAACATTGTCATGAGGAAAGCCGACTGGCGATGGGCTTGCATTAGTCGTACCTTTCAGTGATTCGCTGGAACTTGCTAGACTGCTCTGATTCTGTCGGTTCTGCTCACCACGCAGTATCTTCCACAATGTCACTGTTAAAACCACAGCGCTAATGGCAACAACAAGGGCGCGCTTGACTGAGCGGGCCACACGTAATGGAGAAAAATAGGCTGGGACATTGGAAGCCGCGAATGCATCAGGGGCAGCGATGCCGTTGCTGTCCTGGCGCTGTTCCGCACGGACTTCGAGTTGAGCCGTATTGGGGTCGCCATGGTTTCTGAGCCAAGCATCGATCTCACGTGAAAAGGCGTAAACCGAGCCTCCTCTGTTTCCAATTCGGTGAATCGGCAGGCCATTTTTCTGCTCCCACCTCCGCGCAGTACTTTCGTCACACTTAAGGTATGTGGCTATCTCTTTCCATGAGCTTAAGTTATCTTGCGACACCTATGACCCCCACTTGCTCGTTCATGAGCGCTAATACCCGCATTTGCGGGTTGAATTGCACGCCACAAATATAGACCATTACCACGAGGATTTTTAACTCGGGAAAACATCAAAAACTGGCTGGTTCCGATTATTAGGCAACTCTAATCATGAATCGCCACTGGCTCCTCGAAAGAAGAACCAATTCGGGAAATCTGACATTCATTGAGGGTCTTTAGATAACGAAAGGGAAAGTAAAATGGCATTCTGCGCAATGTGCGGCGTTAAGGCAGACGGATCATTTTGCAGGCAGTGCGGCAACCCGCTTGTTCAAGGGGGTGGATCATCAAAAGAGTCAAATCCAGACCTGGAGCTTCTCCAGCGCTACGCTAACGAAATACTGGGCGAGCAACTGGCAGACGCTGATCCTTACCATTCTAAGCCGCGGCAATTGAATCTCAACCGAAAGATCGAGATCTATACAAAGCAACTCAATATTTGGGCAAACAGAAAAATGTCCGCATGCAAAATATGCGTTATGCAGGTGAAAAGCAATGGCCGCTAACCGGGCGGATAATTCAACATTGGATCCAGAATGTCACAACTGTATTTCCCGCAAGACGGCATGGATATGCCAGAATTCAAACAGTCCCTGTTTTCAGCGCCGCGTGAAATCTGATGATAGTTGTGATCAGTTTCATGCCAGCTTAGCTCAAGAGTATTTATACAAGGCTCACTGCGCTACCTTCGAGTATTTAGAACAAGACGATATGGCGCTCGCACCTAGCTACTCGCCAACAATTATTGCAAACTATACCGCTGCGATTGGGGCAGGACTGCCAGCAGAAGACGAGGGAGCCTCTAAGATTGGGATTGCCACTGCTTATACAAATTTGATATTTGCCCGCTTTGATCAAACGAAATCTAAGTCTTTATTTACATCTCCAGACGTGGAGTGCCTGCTGCGCGCTTTCCAAGAGGGTGCTGAAACAGACCAGAAATACCAACTAGGGCACATTGCCAAAACTTGGTTCGCGCTTTCTCGGATGGACATGCTATTTGAAATAAAGGCCTCCATACTCGCCGAAGACGAGTCGCTTCTGGCAGCCGAACAATTTACGCGGAAGCAACTCGCTGCAGTCAAACACATCAGTCCAACCCCTCTACCACGGATGATGCTGCGATTGGGCAAGGCCCTTGGGAGGCAAAAAACCTATGATTTGGCCGCGGAATGTTTTCGCAATGTTACAGAATCCCTTTCCCGAAAGGACGCTGCGTTGATTCTAGGCAGCGCTCAACTTCTCCAAGAGGCATTATCTCTTTATGAAACGTGCATTTCATCTTCGCAAGACACAGTTAATCTCTGCAAAGAGGGTCCTGACAATATTTCTCCAAAGAGTTCTTGCTTTATAGCAACTGCGGCATATGGGTCTGCGCTTGCTCCAGAAGTTGTTCTCTTTCGTCGATTCAAAGATCATACCCTCCTCAAGACGCAGTTGGGTGTCGCACTTGTTCGTTTCTACTACGTCGTTTCGCCGTACGTAGCCGCAATCATCAGAGGGAGCAAAGGGCTTCGTTTATTGACGCGAGTCCTCTTTCTTGGTCCGCTTCTCTATTTCGTTAAGCGCTCGCTCAAGTTATGAGAAATGATTCGTTATCCCTTCAAATTGATGCGATTTTTGACGAAGCTAGCAAGAGCACTAAATTCGTTTTGAAAACGAGTAAGTTTCGCTCTTTTCTGTGCTCTGGAGAATATAGCCTGAACTTCACTGCCTTGATTGGTCAGAGTAAATCCGCCAAAGATACCAAATGGAATCAAAACCAAGCGAATGTCTGCGGCTACAAAATGTTCTTGGTAAAAGGTGCCAAGAAGTGCTAAGAGACGCTGCTGTGCACGCAAATTGTTTGTGCGAAATTTTATGATACCCTTTGGCTTTTTTGCTGTTACGCCGATGTCGATCCAAGGCGCTGCTTTTCCGCGATCCAAATGGCCCGCACATGAGGCAGTAGTCTTAAAACCCAATGCCAATAAAGCAACGACAGAATCAGCGATCCTGCTGTCAATAGCCATTCCTTGCAGGTCAGCAAGAGAAGCAACGGTCTGCTCTGCATCTCGCCATTGCGCTACTGTTGGAATGTTCTCTTTCCTTGTGAATGACATGGAGATGTCTTGAATGGTTAAGAGCGACGGGGAAGACCAATCTGTCAATAACCGTCGTTTTCATTTGATCTTGGCACCGAACAGTTTTTTTAGGAGGCAACCACGATGGCAAGTTGTAAACGGTGTGGCGGAAGCGGCAGGATAGAGTGTATTCAATGCTACGGGTCGGGCAAACACGGCTCTGACCCAAAGAAACCATGCTCTTATTGCCATGGAGAGCGTACTCAGAAATGCCCAGAGTGTCATGGTTCAGGTAGGAAATAATGGATAAGGGCTTCTTGCCCCTGAAGGCAATTCCAGCGGCCTTACAATTTGATTGAAGCATAGCAAGTACACCGGTTTTGTCAAATGAACAGAGAGATTTGGCAACAGGGCGCTGAGTTGTTCGTGAATACGAGGTGCAGAAAACTGTTACTCAGGAATGAATATCTAGTCGCAGAGAACCGGATCCTCAGAGGAAAGATCAAAGGCCGGTTGATGCTCTCTGATTCTGAAAAGACTACATGGGCCGAAATTGGTACCGGTTAGGCTGGAAAGCTCTGCCGATGTGGAGCGACTGGATGAAGCGATATATCTTACCCGAGGATTACCTTTAGTTTCATGCAGCGCAAGAACCTTCAAGCGGTATTCGGAAAGTTAAGAGAATTTTAAGCAAGGAAAAAATGATCTAAGGACGCCAGTTTCTCTTGACAACTGTTTGAACGCAGCATGTAATGCCTTTCACCCCCTCGACTCTTAGTTCAACTAAAGAGTCATTTTTGTGCTTATGTGGCGCACGATGCCTGTGCTGGTATCGCGATGTTCTCTGCGTGGAGCCTAAGTAACGGCGGTAGGGATTCAAGACGGGTTTCTGCTCGTATTCCTACTGGCAAGTATGCAACGGAGAAGTCGAAGGGGATAGCGCAGTTTTATCGTTATTTGGTTAATGCGTCGTTCTACAGGACATAATTTTAGCGACTCGAAAGGACAAAGCCGCTCCCATGGCGCAAATTAGCGTGAACATTACCGGAGTTTCACGATCAGCAACTCTTACTTGGGATCAAAACTTAATACCTCTGACAAATAACGGAGGGGGGAACTTCGCTGCTGCGTTTCAATCGTCGATAGGAACTTTTGTATATGCGGTAGTCGTTTTCGGAAGCCCCGGTGATGCTTGGACGGTAAAGGTCACAGATGGGACGTCTACACACAATCACGCAGGCCATATGTCACCAGGAGGCTTCGACACTACGGGCGACACTCAATTCCAGGTGCAATGATGAAACGAACTCTCTTTGGGGTATTCGTCTCTGCCGTGTTCGCACTGCAGCTGTTTGGACAAGCCAATCCCACGCAGACGCAAGACCAGGGCGCCGATCCAACGCAAAGCTTCGCCTCCCCCTTGGGGCTCGGTACCGGGGCGACGCTGGCCGTTACTGGAAAGGGCGCATCAGTCACCGCCTCAATTGAACGCCAAGTTGTATCGCCTGCTGTCAATTTTTGGCAGGTTGCAGTCTTGGGCACTACAAATAAAAACGGGCAAACAGTTGTTTTTTCCTCAAGGGACGCGGATGCTCCCGGATTCAAAGGCAAAGTTGGTTTAGGAAAATCCTCTTTCATCAAGCAACGGCCCATCTATACGAAGACTGGTGGTGACTTTTTGCGCGAGGCATGGTGTCGGGACCTGTTGGCAGTTGTAAATAAAACACTCACGGCGCCTGCAACGACGATTCAGAGAGGTACTACATGCCATGACGCCATCTTAGCGGTTCAGGCTGCTCTAGCTAATTCGCCAGGCCTAAATGCTGATACAAAGACGGTTGATACGCTTGTTGTTACTCAGTTGGCTGGCATTTCGGACGGTGTGACGTTGAGTCAACAAGCAGCTGTATGCAATGCCCTGAAGACACAGGCCAATCTTTATCAGTTCTGTCCTGACTCCAGCAAAGTGATCAAGTCCGTTGAAGACCAGAGGACGGTTTACCCAGAGCTGTATAGCGGCATCGTCCTTGGGCAGCCGGGCAAACTCCAATGGAAAATATGGGGCAGTTGGGCGCCGACTTTAACAAGTGCAGACTACAGAGCGGTAAACAATGGCGTGGCAGATCTTGTGACAAAGCTACACTGGACGCAGCTTTTGAATACTGGTCTGGGCGATCTAGCTTTCTACTACGGGAGACTAGCACTGGGAGCTGAAGGGGGATTCGGCCAGACCGTCCAAATCTCAACTCAAAATGTTTGCAGCAATCTAACATCGGGCACCTTCACCTCACAAAAATGCGACACGGCTATGATTGGCAAGCCAAATCCTACAAATGCTTGGATGGGTTCGGCAACTCTTGAACTGACCCCCCTGCCAATTTTGGGGAAAGGAGCGCTCATCAACCCGGGAGTGCAAACCGTCTTCAGTTACACAGCTCCTACATCTGGCGGACACACCAGTGAGCTTGCGGTACCTTTCTTTTTCGCCCCGTCGGTTGCGCCGATGAAATTCGTCTTTGGAGTTCAGCCCACATGGGATTGGAATACCGATCCAAAAGTAGGAAATAAGTTTTCCGTCACGCTGTTTATCGGAGCACGACCTGAAATCACAAAATAACGATGGTAAGTTAGCCAAACGGACCGCACCACGGTCAAAACTTTTTGGAACAAGGTGGCCGGAATGTCCGTGCGCAGAAACCCAAGGGGAATTGTTACACGTTTGTACAATGGCGCGTTAGTTTTTGTGTTCTACTCCTGCTGCCCGGAGTTAGCCTGTTTGTTATACTTATGACCCATCTCAACCCTGTACCAAAGGTGTTCCATGCGTACTACTTCATTACCAATTGTGAATCACACGACGAGCTTGGATGAAGCTCTCAATGTCATGCGCAAAGCGAAAAGCAGAGGTGTGGTGACGAGCAACGGCCCGGATTTCGAGCTGCATTTTTCTGAGGACATAGCTACGGCTAGAGACAACAGCAGAACGGCTACTGTGGGCGATCTCAGGGGTACATCCCTTCACGTTGCTGTATCGAGGCAACGTAGCCGAACTATGGCGGCACGGTCACTTTCTGATCCCAGTCTTCTCAGCGATTTAGAAAAATCAGGAAAGAAATTCGGTCTGGTAGCGATCGCTGGTTCGGCGAAAAAGGCGACGATATTCGCCGTTGACGATCACCATATTTCCTTTGTTGAGCCCGATCCAAAACACCGGCCGAAAAAGAATCCCGTTGGAAGTGGCAGATGATAAAGTCCATCGTGAATCTCAGACAGTCCGACACCGACGAAATCACGTTTGATGTCATTGCCGATGAATCAGGCGCAAACGAGCCAGTCAGCATGACGGTAAACGGCAAGAGATTCGAGACTTTCGTTGAAGCTGAGCCGAATACGACGGCGGCTCATGCCATTCGAACTGACGCCGTTGGCACCGTAGAGGTCATGCTCTATGCCGAGAACACCGGCATTTCTTCCGATTCCATCACCGTACATTTTGCGGAGCCTACCCAGAAGGATGATTTCTGCAAGAAATGTGGCAAGGCGAAGAGAAAGTGTGTGTGTCGCTGACTTATGCTAAGCAGTTTCCTCGATTCGATCAAAGGCCAGTTCAGCAAGAGCTATTGGCTGGGCAGCATGTTGCCTCTGGTACTTTTTCTTGCTGCCAACAGTTTGGTAGCGACTCAGCACTATCGTTCGATCACAGATTCTCTGGCTAAAGCGGACACGCTGGATCAGAAAGCGCTCTTGTTTTCGGCCTCGGTACTGACTTTACTGGGGCTCGCTTATTTGCTTTCAGCCATTAATTCCATGCTGCTGGAGGCGCTGGAAGGCAAGATCGGGCCATTCAGGTGGTTTGCCGGTTTCTTTTACGAGAGTGGGTGGCGCACCCTCAATGAGATTGATCGAAAATATGAGGCTGCATACACGGAGCGGGAGGAAATTTCCGCACGGATCGGGAAGTGGAAAAGGCGAATGGTCGTAACACAAAACATAGGAAAGACAAAAGCAGCGTTATCGAGATGGAAAAGGTTGACATGGCACTTTTTACCTGCGGGGAGAACGATAGCTGCCATTCGCCACCGGCGCAGACGTGGTAAACCGATAAAATATAGCCTCCTTGAGTCCGGTGTCAGGAAACTGGGGGACGTGCTCTCCAGGAATAAGATCCTGACAGACAGCGCCATTTTTAGGGCCCAGGAGGACCTGCTGGACGCCATGCAGTATGCCGCTGACCGCTGTCAGTTTGAAATGCGGCAGCTGCTGCGCAGGAGACAGACGAGTTTTCCGGGCGTGCGACCCTCTGCGCCGGATCAGCCAGAGGGGCCATCAAGCAACAACATTCTGGCTCCGACCAAAATGGGAAATATCGGCCGGACTATGCGCAGCTACACTCTCGCGCGCTACCAGATGGATCTTGACATATTCTGGACGCGTCTGCAGAACTCACTCCAAAAAGACGCCAAAGACTATTACTCCGTCCTTCAGGACAGCAAGGTACAGGTTGATTGTGCTGTTACTTTATTCTGGTTATCAGCCGCTTTCACATTATTCTGGACGCCGTTTCTTATCTGGTATGTCAAAGACTCCACGACAAGTGAATTCCTCTTTGTAGCGATCGGCGGGACTCTGGTTACATTGGGGTGTTATTTCCTTGCCTGCCAGAGTTATCGCGTGTTTGCTGACATTATGCGAAGCTCTGTCGATCTTTTCCGGTTCCAAGTTTTAACCTCATTGCATATTCCTCTCCCTTTAGGATCGGAAGAAGAGCGGACGCTGTGGGTCAGGCTGGGAAACGCGACTGAGTTTGGTGATCCCGAACAATTCCAGTATAAACACCAATGAAAACAATCGTATCATTACTCTGGATTGTGTTGCTCGCATATGGAGCTTGGCGGCTAAAAGACCGCACTTCGAAGCCCCCTTCGCCTCGGCTTGTCAGCGGGTGCATCTCCGTCGCTCAAAAAAAGACAATGCAGCATGCCGTCGCACGGCGAGACTTGCCAGTGAACTGGCGCGTGGGTAGCGCCGACATTGCTGTAGAAACTTCCGGTTCACTTGTGCCGTCGGACTTCGTTGCCAAGTATGTGGCATGTAAAACATCTGAGGGCGACCCGTTGGTCTCCTCTGATATGAAAATGAAGCTTGAGACGCCTGCTTCGGGAAAAACATTGTACCGCCTTAAGCTTAAGCCAAACGAGGAAGACTGGATGAACGCAGGCAAGCGCGTTGATCTGTTCCTTGCCGCCACACCGGTTCTGGCCAATGTGGAGATACTCGGAGTGGAGTGTGATGCCCAATGCGAGGCCATTTTTCAACTAAGCGCGGGTGAAATTGCCATACTGGAGAAAGTAGATCCGCTTACACTGAAAAAAAGTCTTCATTGAACAACTTGAAGGAGAGCATATGACCGACCCAGCGTGGAAGGAAATAAAAAAAGTGAAGGTGGAAGCGAAGCCGGCGGGCATATGGAACATTGCTCTCCCATATATCTGCGGGAGCCGGTTGCTCCGGTTTAGCATACAGACCACGGACGACAAAAAAGCAACCGTGCCTAAGGAATGGGCGCCATCTCCCAAAAAAAAATGTGGGCCTGACGGCGTGCCAATGACGAAAACAGGAGCTTTACTTTCCACAGCACCTTTTGGAGCAATCGTGGGCAAGATCGGTGGAAGTACTGCGGACCTACCGGATACGACCGCGCCCAGTACAAGTCCTTATTCTGGAAAAAAAGTATTTGCTGTTGGCGCGTATGCTGTAGTGAGCATTGCTGCCACGGACTGTGGTCCGTTGTTCGTGACGATGAATGACAGCCCAGATGGTTTCGAAGACCATTCCGGGGAGCTTTGGGTTCTCATTGAAGAGGCGCCGCTATGAACTTTTTGGTGCGTCGTTCATTATGCGCCCGGCTCACGTGAAACCGGCAGGACTTATTGCAGAGATGCCGGATTTGCGTTTTCACAAACTTTCACCCGATTACAGAGTCTGTGATCGAGCCTCGAAGACCGAGGCTCATATGGCATCATGCCTTCGGAGCAACGCTTGGGGTGGCCTGCTCAGTTACTAAGAGTACGAGGCGGCATGATTACGTGTGCGAAATAGTTTGACCATACGAGATATGGCCACCTTGATAGCTGGCGCTCATCCTGCCCGCAGGCATACGCCGACAGGCGTGGGTGATCGGCATTCCTAGCACATTTCTTGTGGAGTGAGAACCGCGTGCGCCAAGCAACAATCGTAGCGTTTTACGGCGAGAAGCCAGACGCATTTGCGAGGTTGATAGAACTGTGCTGCGAGAAAATCAAAAGCGCACTTGGAGACGAATTTTCTTCGTACCAGGTCGAACAAGTGCATGCGACGCTTGTAGGCGTCGAACGTGCGCTTGACTCTACGCTGAGAAATTTAAATTTCCGGCGCTACCGCAATAGCACGGTTGAAATGAATCTTCCCGAATTCGTACAATACTTGCGAAGCAAAGCCCCTATGCCGTTTTCTACTCAGATCGGTGGATTTTCTGACACCGACTATCCATTCACCAGTCGGGGACAACGACCCTACAACCGGTCCTTTTCGATCCAGGGAGACAAGGTAGTTGTGATGGGTTGGCCTCAGCTCGGCCAAACAGAAGAACAGCGTCAGGTTGCAGAGGCTCACAAGACTCGCCAATCCCTCTCTTATCCCAACACCTTAAACAAAATCAGGCTCGAAGCCCAGGCATATGGCATCCTGCATGCATACCACCGGAACCCGTCTGATGTAGACAATGACTTTTACTTCCGCCTTGGTGTATTAAATTCTCCTCAGTCCGCTGCATCAACTCATCGCAAGCTGGAAGCAGATCTACGTCAATTTCTCGCCACTGAGGGTCCGCTCATTGCTGACGTGGGGCTATCGGACTTGTACGTAGCCTCCTATGATGATGACACCCTGCCACGAATCTCAACCAGGGCGTGGCCGCTAACAGAATTTGAACCAGGGTGCGATCTATTGAGGGTTCTTTACGAATGAATCGGGAAGTGATTGACTGTCGGAGAGTCCGTTTTCGTCGCTACAAAGCCAAGAGCCGTTGACGCAGGACCAAGCTCCCCAACAAAAGATCACGTCGAGAACGGAGTACAAAAACAGAATGGTAGGCTCCATTAAGCAGAGAGGTTCAGGAAAGTCTCGACGTGTTTTTATCGTTCACGGTAGGAACGAAAAACTTCGATTGGGAATGTTTACTTTCTTGCGAAGCATCGGGTTAGAACCATTAGAGTTTTTGGAAGCACGTAAGCTCACAAGGAAGCCCCTTCCCTATATCGGAGAAATACTCGACACCGCATTTCAGCATGCTCAAGCAATTGTTGTCTTATTGACGGCTGACGACGAGGTACGCCTTGCACCAGAGTTACAAACACCTACGGATCTTCCTTACGAAAAGCACTTGACGCGGCAAGCACGCCCAAATGTCCTTTTTGAGGCCGGTATGGCACTCGCCTCGCATCCGGGGCAAACAATTCTTGTCCAAATCGGCGAGGTTCGGCCTTTCAGTGACATTACCGGAAGGCACCTAGTTCACATGGACAACAGTACTCAGAAGCGCCAAGAGTTGGCGAGCCGTTTGGAGGACGCAGGGTGTTCTGTCAATCTGAAGGGAACTGATTGGCACACAGACGGAAACATGGGAATTACAGTTCGCAGTTCCGAACTCACTTCTCCTGACGAGCGGCACGTTTCTGATGTGAATTCACTCTTCTGGTCCCCACATTTGTGGGAGAATCGCAAGAACTATATTGTTATAACGGAGCCATGGTTTTTTCGGGACATCTCGGACCGATATTATATCCGTCACTTTGGAGTAAATGAACCCAATGCTGCTCTACTTCTAGAAATACTCCACAATTTTAATCTGGATCAAAGGAGCCTGAAGGCAGTCCACCACTATGTTTCAATTGGAGAAGTAGAAGCGAGAGACGTAATAGCTGACGGTCTCCGAAAGCTCAGGCAGGGAATCCCAATTTCTTTCTTAACAAGTCATGGAGTGGACTACGCAGCCCTCTTGAAGGAGCACATGATTTTGACCGGAACCTCCCGAGCAAGCTCTGCGATTCAAAACTTTCAGATTAAAGAAAGTAGCCTCCTTTACAAACATTGCAATGTGGGTGTTGAGCGCAAGAACATTTCGGAACCACTGAAAGACTGTCCGGGAAAGGAATACTTGGCTATCGTCTCGCGGATCGCAGATACAAAGGCAAAGTATGCGAAGACCGTTATTGCTTGTAACCACGGTCCTGCAACTTGCGCGATTGCCAAGCGTCTTTTCTCTCATGATTTCTGGCCCGAATTAATCGGGCAGATGAGACTTAAGAAAGGAGAGAGTCTTCCTGACTGTTTTCAGATTCTGTTGAAGGTGCCTCTCAGTAAGGATGACGAAACTGTGAGTGGACCTCCGAGGATTGAAGAAGCCGTGATTCTATAGAGGAATGCAGCCCACTTGCCTTGGGAGTTGGCGGTGCAACTTGAACAAGCCGGGAAGGACGAAGCCCGTCGATTTCCTCTTCGGCTCATCTTAACTATTTCAGTAAATGCCCGGGACTAGTATAGAACCGGGCTGGCAAGCGGCAACGCGATTTCTGTGGAGGTTAAATGGTTACGATTCGAACTGGAGGCCAAACGGGCGTAGACCGAGCGGCCCTCGATTATGCTGTCCGTCATCAGAATGACAAAATACAGTACACGGGCTGGTGTCCACTCGGGGGTTGGGCTGAGGATCTAACAACACCTCCGGGCCTGCTCGCTCGGTATCCGCGATTAGTAGAGACGCCTTCAAGTGAGACTTGGCAGCGCACGGCTTGGAATGCTCGGGACAGTCACCTGACGCTCATTCTGCTGCGCGGGGCGATCCGATCCGAAGGCACTCTATTTACACACCGGTGCGCCGAACTGGTTTTTCTCCGTCCTTGTTTTGTTGTTCAATTGGAAGAGCAATTTGCCGTTGACCATACCAAGCGCTGGTTGTTACAAGCCATCAATGGAATAGGCTTGCGCGATCTGGTTCTCAATATTGCCGGTCCTCGCGAATCAGAGGTGAAGGGGATCTACGAAGAGGCCGGGCATTTTTTGGAAGGCTTGCAGCTATGTTCTCTTGCGGATGCGCACTGAGGACCTCAAAACGATTTCAATTTCGGCGGCCTCGGTGACCAGCAGCTCGCACCTCTGAATCATCACAGGCCGGGTTGACACCAAAAAGAATCTCATCCCGCCATCCTAACTACTTTCCGGCGCAAAATAGTGTTTGCAAGGGCCGATGGTGCGCTTGATGGAAAGTCGGGCCGAAGCTGGAGCATTGACTTTTGAGCTTGCCGCCCTGGACCAGTCTAGGCGGTGATG
>Ga0137407_10000109_pt1 | contig 61994 bp, 80 predicted proteins | sample CZOMad2_2_16fung_FD_108410 | JGI IMG/M metagenome (GOLD analysis project Ga0137407, IMG submission 108410) | Vadose zone soil fungal communities from Angelo Coast Range Reserve, California, USA - CZOMad2_2_16fungal (Illumina Assembly) | ecosystem: Environmental > Terrestrial > Soil > Vadose... | reverse complement strand
CGGCGAGGCCAGGGTCTTCGGCGAGGCCAGGGTCTACGGCAAGGCCGTGGTCTCCGACTATGCTCGGGTCTACGGCGAGGCCAGGGTCTTCGGCCAGGCCTGGGTCTCCGGCCAGGCCCGGGTCTACGGGTCGGGGTGGACGTGGGGTGATGCTTCCGCGCCTCCGATCGAGGACCAGCGGGAACTCGCCCGCGAGATCCTCGCCCAGGTCGATCAGGGTGGTCACCTCGCGATGGCGCGGTACCACACCTGCGAGACCACCCACTGCCTGGCCGGCTGGTGCCAGGTGATCCGGGATGGTGAGCGGGTCAACGAGGACCGCGCCTACGAGGCGGGGATCAGGCACCTCCCAGCCCTCGCCCACCTGTTCTTCGCGGGTGACGACGAGGCACTCCGGGCGCTCAGGGAGCTGGCCGGGCAGGGCTGAGCGAAGTGTCACCAGCCGACGCGGATGGTCCCGGTCTCCACCACAGCAGACGTCGGCACGGCGACGGCCGGTGCGACGCCACCCGACGTCCTCTGGACGACCGAGGCGGGTACCCGCGTGCTCGGTCCGATGTAGACCATCGTCACGCCAGTCACCGCGGCACCCACGACGCCCGACAGCACGACGAAATCGGCTGCACCTCCCTGGTTGAGCTGGGACCCGGTGATCGACAGCCCGCCGAGGTCCGCCTGCCGATTCGTGTCGAGCGCAGCGGCTCGGACGACCTCGAAGTTCGCCACCGCCTGCGTCAGCAGGTCGTTCGTCGAGGAGAACCTGTGGTTCTCGTCAGCGAGGTTGACGACCGGTGCGCTCGTGACGTTCGTGACCACATTGGACGCCGTCGCGACGTCGTCGGAGTAGTAGATGAACCACGGGCGAGCATCGCTGACGTTGTCGTGGACGCTCGCCCCGCCGACCCACTCGAACTCCAGCGAGTAGCCGCTGGTGTACGGGGATCCGAAGTGGTTGTGGTCGAGCTCCACGTTGGTGAGCGTCCTGACGATGGTTCCTGTGGCCGAGTCCTTGAAACCGGCCCCTTCCGACCCGACGTCGAAGCCGCAGGCACCGAACGTGCTGTTCGAGACCTTGAGATGGTCCAGGCCGCGGCTCACCTGCACGCCGCCTCGACCGCACGACTCGAACGCCACGTGGTCGATCGTCATGCCCTGGATCGGGGTGTACGGCTGGCCCGCGACGTACCCGGGACCGACGACGTTGACGCAGTCGCCCGGCTTGACTCCGTTCGCCCGCTTCGGGTGGCGGAACAGCGCGTCGTGGATGTACGCGTGGTCCGCGCCCGTCCACGCGCGCGTCACGTGGGTCTGCTCGACGACGTCGGTGAGGCACGTCGTGTCCAGGGTGACGTGGTGGACCTCGGCGTTGGCGGTCAAGTTCACCCCGACCCAGTAGAGCAGGTGAGCGTCGCCGCGGAACAGGACCGTGGTGAGCTCCTCGCCGGCGCCGCAGAGCTTCGCCCCGGTGAGCATCGCGTCCCGCCTCCGGCCGTTCGCGCCGAGCGCCGGCGCGTCGACGCGGAACGTACCCGCGGGCAGGCACTGACCGGCGTTGATCGCCGCTTGGACGGCGACGGTGTCGTCGCCTCCCGACGAGCAGTCGACCTGCAGTGCGGTCGTCGACAGGTCGAAGACCGGAGCGGGCGGCGAGACGCAGGCGAGCAGCAACGAGAACAACCCACACAGATTTCTGGTCATGGTGATGGATCCCCCTTCGGACCAACCTACCACGAGGAGACACGCAGATGAGCATCCGACAGACACGCACCTACGCGATCCTCGAGCTCAGCAAGAGCGCGGTGGATGAGATCAGCGAGAAGCTCCGCGAGGCTGGCTACGACCACGTGTTCTACGATGGCGTGGTCGACATGCACGGGATCGCCGTGTCATATGGCCCGGAGGAGAGTCATGACTGGGCGCCCACCTACCCGATGGCTGCCGTCGAGGAGTGCCAGCGCTGCCACATGCAGCGGCTCGGCGTTCTCTGGCGCAGAGACAAGACCGACGTCAGCGGCTGGAACACCGACAAGTTCCCGAAGTGTAGAGAGTAACGGTTACCATGTCACCCAGAGACGATGAGCGAGTGGAACTGCGCGTTCCCAGCGATGATCTCAAGCGCTGGCGCGTAACCGCGGGCGCCGAAGGCCTTCAGCTCTCGGAGTGGATCCGCCGCCGGTGTAACGAGATCTCCGTCGACCAAGGAGTGATCGATGCCGTCGCCAAGAAGCTCGCCGAGCGACGTGCACGTAGTGCGGTCGATGATCGCCCGATGTTTAATAAACCAGAAAACATGCGAGAGCAGGAGCACATCATGATTGAGAACCCTGAAAACACACGAGAAGAGAACATCATGCTCGAGTTGACCAACATCCTCGACGCCGCAGGCGTCCCGCGCACGGTGCCGCGCGATGGCGCCGGCATCAACATCGAGATCAGCCTGCCCAACCGGGTCCGGCTGCTGATGAGCGGGCGCGATGATGCGACCCGGCAGGCCGTCGGTAACTCCAACATCGGGCGCGAGGCCGTCGAGTCTTGTGACGCAGCCGAAGCTAACCTGTTCTCGCTCCACATCAAGCTCCGGGAGATGTTCGGCGCCGAGTCGGTCGCCGACGCGCTCGAGTCGGCATCGACGCTGAAGAAGGAGTACGATCAGTGCCGGCGCGACCGCGATTTCTTCCATGAGCAGGCTGAGGTGCGTGGTACTGAGCTCACCTGGTTCACGCAACAACGTGACCGGCTCACCGCGGAGGTCAAGAAGCTCAAGGCCAAGTTGGCTGCCAAGCCTGCCACCTCTAAGTCGAAGTCGAAGGAGAAACGCACTCGTACCAAGAAGCGGTGATTAAGATGACTGGTGAACGCAACATGACACGCAACGGGTATCGCTGGGATGTGTTTGCCGACTTCCTGTGCAACACGGCTAGCATTCGCGTCGGGACCCGCAAGACGAAGCGCGGAGCCAATCACCTCGCCACCACCTTCGAGAAAATCAACCACCAGTTCGGCGTCGAACACGTCTATGTCAAGCTACGACATGATCCACTACTCGATGAGGTCATGTGCAATAAGGCGAAGAGACGGTGATGCTATGGCAAACGCTGCAGGGTGGTGGGTAGACTACAAGCACAAGCTAGAGCTGACGGTCGAGTCAGTCTTGCCACCGAAGGACTGGTGGCGGTCGCCACCCGAGCGCAAGCCAGAGCCGGGACACGTCGAGCATGCGGTTCGGGTCTACGAGCAGTACAAGTTGCTCGCCGGAACCCGCGATGCACCTCACGACCGCCTCGCGGCGATCCGAGCCTGGTTGTTCAAAGCGCGCCAGCTGTACCAGATGGAGCGCTTCGCCGCCAACAAGACCAGAGCATCGAGGGCGGAGGCACTCGAGATCGCGCGTCGCGCGGGGGTCCTGCCAGAGGAGTCGACGAGGCCTCACGAGGAGCCCACGCGTTTCCCGGTCTTCGAGAAGATCACGAACGCTCATCGCATCGGCGAGGCGGTCAAGCAGACAGAGGAAAAAAAGAGGACCACATGAGCAAGGACCAGGACATCCGCCCCGCCTCATTCGACGACTACGTCGGCCAGCGAGCGACGATCGACGTGCTCCGGCGTGCCGTGGTCGCGGCCCGCCACGGCGATCGTGCGTGTAGCCACGTCCTCTTAAGCGGATTAGCAGGATGTGGTAAGACGAGCTTGTCGAACATCATCGCCTCGGAAATGGGTACCAAGCTCCACGCCGCGGTCGCCACGGCGATCGAGCACAAGGGCGAGCTGACCGGCCTGCTCACCACGCTCGGCCGCCACGACGTGCTGTTCCTGGACGAGGTCCATGGGCTCAAGTCCGCGATGCAGGAGCTCCTGTACACCGCCATGGAAGACGGCCACGTCGACCTGTCCGCAGGCAAGCGCACCGTCCGCCTGCCGCTGCAGCCTTTCACCCTGGTCGGCGCGACCACGCGCGCGCACCTGCTGACCGGGCCGCTCCGGGACCGTTTCGCGTACACGTTCCAGCTCGGGCACTACTCGGTCCCGGACCTCGCGACCATCGCTCGAAAGACCATGGAGCGGCTCGGGATGCGCACGAACGTGTTCTGCGACAACATCGCCGACGCGATCGGCCGGCGCAGCCGCGGCACGCCGCGCGTCGCCAACCGCCTCGTGCGCAACTGCCGCGACTTTATGGAGAGCGCCGGCGAGGCGACGCTTACGCTCGAGGTCGCCGAGGCCACGTTCGACGCGCTCGGGCTCGACGCGCTCGGGCTCGACGCCAAGGACCGCGAGTACCTCGGGGTCCTGTGCGAGCGACTCGGCTCGCCGGTCGGCGTGCTCACCATCGCCGCGCAGCTCGGCATCGAGCGCGGCCAGATCGAGGGCATCATCGAGCCCGTGCTCCTCGAGCTCGGCCTCATCATGCGGACCCAGAAGGGGAGGATCGTGCTGCCGGCCGCGGTCAAGCATCTCCACGCGCACGCCGAGCGCACTCGCGTCCAGCAGCTCGGCGTGGACCCATCGCCGGAGATGACGTCGTGAGGATGTACGTCTGGTACCCGAAGTCGCTCGGCGACTACACCGGCGGCGTGGTGTGCGTGATCGCCGCGAGTAAGGCCGAGGCGGTCGAGCTCGCGGTCAATGAGCGCTACCCGCTCGTCGTCTGCAAGCGCAGCTACACGACGCAGGAGCGCCACGCTACCAAGCGCGCTAACCTCGACATCAAGCGCGACCGGCATTTTTTCCGTGATGAGTTGGTGAAGGACAAACCGCGCGTCTTGCAGCACGGTGCGGTCATTGAATACGGAGGATCATAGTGGAGTACAACCTACGTAGTTTCCGTTGCGGCGACTGCCAGCGCATGGGCTACTGCGCGCCGGACTGTCCCATCGCACCCTGGAACCAGGATGTGAGGTATCCGGTGTCCGGGTTCCTGTTCCTCCTCCGCCAGAGGCGCTGGGTCGGGTGGCCCCTCGATAAGCGCGAGACGCGCTTCTACCGGCCCGCATGGCTGGAAACGAAGTCATCTGGGAGATGGCACCATGAACACCAACAGCATTCATCTGTGGTTGACTGTGATGACGGCGATGATGTTATTCGCAGGGTGCACGGTCGGTGACGACGACTGCCGGGCGCAGGCGGTCGACCACTGCTCGGCCGATCCGATCTCCACCTCGGCGCTGACCACCCAGGAGTGCGAGCACCTCAAGGAGGCGGCGTGCAGAGGTGACGACGTACCGGCGTCGGAGGCGTGCGAGGCGCAGGCGTTCACGTACTGTGCCCTCGTGCGGCCAGAAGCGCAGGCCATCACGTGCCGAGACGCGTGGCGTGCCCAGCGCTGCCACACCGGCGCGCACGCGGTCGTCTCGGCGGTCGACCTTGAAGACTGCCTCGACGCCATGAACACTCAGCCGTCGAGTCAGACGGGTGTCCGACCCGTACCAAGCGTGTGCAAGACGAGCACTCGAACAATCACCAAGATCTTGGATGACATGCCATGAAGCAGCAGTTCCGCATCACCAACTTCCGATCCGAGACCATGTCGACCATCAGCAAGGCGGACGAGATCATCTCCGAGTACGGCGGTCAGAAGCTCACCGCCCGGCAGGTCTACTACCAGTTCGTAGCGCGCGACCTGATTCCGAACACGCCGCGCAGCTACCAGAACCTCACGAGCGTGCTCACCGACGCGCGGTACGCCGGGCTCATGACCCAGATCAAGAAGTTCAAGCCGCCGCCGAACCCAGCCAAGGTCACCGACTCGAGAGCGCGGGCTTACATCGCCAAGTACGGCGACCAGAGCTGGGAGCTGGACGCGCTCCCGCCGAGGGAGCTCAACCGGCTCGTCGAGCTGGCGATCACGGGCAACGTCGACAAGAAGCTGATGGACGCCGTCGTGGCGTGCGAGGACGTCGAGCGCGAGCGCGTCCGCGCCGCCATCAAGAGGAGCCGAGAGTCATGAACAAGATCATGATCACCTTGTGCATCGCCGTCACCGCGTGCGGCGACTCCACGACAGAACAGGACGTCGAGACCGTCGGCGGCCCGTCGGCGTTCCACGAGCTGGACGGGCAGCTGGTCGCCCCGGTCGTCGCCGACTCCGGGACCCGGCTACTCGGCGCCAGCGTCGACTTCCGGTGCAACGACCCGAGCACGCAGGTGCTGTTCTGCGTCCGCACGAGCGACCCGCTGGACACGTCGATCGCGTACGCCGAGTGCGCTGGGCTCAGGCCGTGTGGACGCGGAGTCCGACACGACGACGTCGACGTGCAGAGCACCATCGTCGGACCTCGCCGCGTGGCCGACCTGGTCATCGTCAGCAACCAGCTGAAGGACGTCTTCATGCGAGGCTCGACGTACACCACGACCGCCGAGTAGGAGGAGGTCGCCCTGAAAACGGGTAGGAGTTGACGTCGTCAACAGGAAATGATAGGTATGTCCATGGCACAGAAGAAACGCAGACCAACCGTCGACGAGGCGGACGGCGGCAAGGCTCCCGGAAGACCGCGCGTCTTGTCGCCGGACCTTGACAAGAGGCACCAGCTCCGGTGCTCGTCCAGGGACCTCGACTCCTGGGTGGAGCGCTCTCAGGCGCTCGGGTTCCCGAACGTGAGCTCCTGGATCCGGAAGGTCATCAACGACGAGCTCAAGCGGGCGACGAGGTGACGACCCTGACCCGGTCCTGCTCCCCGTCGTGCGGGTGCGACGAGTGCCGCGCGGTCCGCGGAGACCCGAGGACCGAGCTCGATGGACAGGTTGCCAGGGCGTTCCGGATCGTGGTCAACGCCGACGACCAGGACGCCGCCGCGCCGCCCCGCGGCTACACGCCGGAGGAGCTCGACGAGCTGTTATTCGCGCTATCTACGGCCCTGGTCCAGGTGACCAAGATCCCCGGCGGCAGGGATGCCGAGGCTCGCTTCTATGAGCTCGACGTGCCGAGGATGACCGAGCAGACAGCCCGCATCCGGCGGCTCATCGACAGGGTCACCAACCCACGGAAACTCTGATGACACTGGACCTCGCAGAGCACTACCAGTGGATGTACGGCGACGAGCTCGCCGAGTCGACGCGGCTCCGAGAGCTCCTCACCAGGCTCGCGGTGGAGAACGCCGAGCTCAGACGGCGCACCCTGACGGACTGCGCGTTCCTCCTGGCGATCCACGGCCAGTACGCCGGCCGCGCGCCGTGAAGTACCGGAGGATCTTGTGCGGTGGCGTCGTGGTCGACGTCGAGGTCGACCCTCCCATGAGACCCGGTGAGGTCGGGGTCGACGTCTCAGAGTTCAGCGGGCTCCCCAACCTCTCCCGGCTGTACCGTGGGTACGACGACGAGGCAGAGCCGACGACGTCCGAGCTGACGGTGGCGCAGCCGATCGTGACATCACTGGACTGCGCCAGGGACCCGCACATCAGGACCACCATGCAGCTGATGCCGGTCGAGGTGGCGGCGGTGCTCGCCGCCGCCGAGAGCTGCGACTTCGTCGACGAACACACCACACCGACCGGAGGGAGATGATGGGGAACGATCCAGAAGACGTGGAGCTGATCAGCACCGATGAGTACGACCGCGACGGCACCGACCCGATGGTGAGCGCGCGGACCGACGACGGGACCTTCGTCGCCGTCCGCCCCAAGGAGGACCAGGACGAGGAGCCGGGTCGCCGGCTCAGGGTCGAGGTGGACGACAGCGGCCTCGTCAACGTCGTCGACGAGGTCACGCTGCCGGAGCGCGTCGGCAGCGTCGACGCTCGCCACCGCAAGCAGGTCACGAGGATGCTGCTCACGCTCGAGGAGTACGAGTGGCTCGTCGGCCTCGCGCCGGAGATCCTCAAGAACCTGTGAGCGTTTTCCTGTAGCCTCGAAGGGAATGAAGGTCTCCGATCTCATCGAGTTGCCCCCGGACACCGACGCGATGTCCGGCCTGGAGGCCATGGCTGAGCGCGACCCAGTCGTGTGGTGCATGCTCAACCGGCGAGTCAAGGGCGAGCCACTCGTCTTCGACAACTCGCGCAAGCTGTCGGAGGAGTCACTCGGCAAGGTCAGGCAGACGCTCATCCAGAGCGACTACGAGAACGAGCTGTACAGCCGGTTGCTCCATCACCGCCCGTTCCTGCGCGAACCTCTGCGCGACCAGCACCGCCACAAGGTCTACGAGAAGGGCCGGCAGACAGGAGGTACGGAGGTCATGGCGGCCGAGGTGTGGCACTTCCTGGCCACGCACCCGGGAACGAAGGCCGTGACCACGTTCCCACGTGACAAGCAGCTCATCGACTTCAGCAACACGCGCGTCGCGGCCTCCTTCGCGGAGTCGCCGCGCATGGCCGCGCTCGCCGGCACGCCGAACCAGGTGTTCACCCGGCGGGTCGGCGACAGCTACTGGTTGTTCCGGTCCGCTTGGGAGAGCAACCTCGGCGAGGGCATCGACGCGGACGTCGTCGTCCTCGACGAGAAGGACCGGATGCGCGACAAGGTCGAGTTCGCGTTCAAGGAGTCCCTCAAGAGCTCGAAGTGGCGGCTGTTCCGCGAGATCTCCACGCCGACCCTACCGAACCAGGGGATCGACATCCCGTTCCGCGCGTCCGACCAGCGGCTGTGGATGGTGCGGTGCCAACGGTGCAGCGAGTGGCAGGAGATCTCGCACACGGACAACATCATCCAGGTCAAGGACATCCCGCTCGGCGCGCGCGAGCTGCCGCCGGAGAGCTACGAGTACCTGTGCAGGAAGCGGACGTGCCGCGGCAAGCTCGACCGCGTGTTCACCGGCCAGTGGGTCGCGCGGTACCCGGACCGGAAGCTCATCCGCGGGTACCACCTGCCTCAGCTGATCGCGCCGTGGATCAGCGCGACGCAGGTGATGCAAGACAAGATCGATCTTCGCTTCAAAGAAATTTGGCTTTGCTATGTAATCGGCATCCCAGCGGCGGGTGAGCTCGAGATGCTCAGCGACGCTGACTTCGTACGCGCGTGCTCCGGGCACGAGCTGAAGACGGCGCGCACGCGAGGATGGACACAAGTGGCAGTCGGCGTAGATTGGGGCCAGTTCAATTGGGTGGTTGTCGTTGGGCGCAACTCTGTCAACCAGCGCCCGTACCTCATCGGGATCGGAATCGTCGAAGACACCGACCGAGAGATGGAGAGCGCAGAGCTCGTCTACAAGTACCTCTCTGCATTCAACCCCGACATCACCATCGCCGACGCCGGGTACGGTAAGGACCGCAACTCCCTCCTGCTGCGCAGGCTGTCGCCGAACGGCGACGAGGGCAAGTTCTGGGCGCAGTGGTACAACTCGAGCGCCAAGCACGGCAAGACGTTCGTCCCGGAGTGGAGCGACCCGGAGCGCGCGCGAGTAACCGTAGACCGCACGCTCACGCTCAAGAACGTGTGCCGGGCGATCCGGGAGCGCGAGTTCGGGCTGCCGAACCTGGAGCTCCCGGAGATGCAGCTCCTGACCAAGCACCTGAAGGCGCTCGCCCCATTCAAGGAGATCGACGAGGAGACCAAGGAGATCGTCGAGACGGTCAAGTCGAGCGGCGACGACCACCTGGCACACGCGCTCGCGTCGGCCCTCCTCGGCCTAGAGAAGCTCTCCAAGTCGTCAAGGTTCGGGTTCAGCTTCGAGTAGGGAGGCATCATGAGGGAACTAATGTTGACCGACAACTTCAACAAGTTCGGTGAACAACTCAACGACCTGGCAAACTGTGTTGGTGAACTAACTCTTAAATTCGGGATCAAGAGCATCACCATCACCGCTGAACTTGCCATGAGATTCGGCATTCCGGTCGACACCAAAGCTACTAGCTTTAGCGTCGCCACCTCATGTGGGTTGATTACAATCAACGTAGAAGCTCTGTAGCTAAGAAACTCTGCCAAGAAAGCAAGAAAAATGATCGACACCAAAAACATGAGCACCGAGGCACTGGAGCGCAACCTCCGCGACAAGTCCGAGCAGATCGAGAGCGACAAGGTGCTGTTCCACCAGATCAGCGAGGAGCTGAAGCTGCGCCGGTCTATCGGGGATGAGCAGCCGCGCCAGATGACCGACGACGAGCGCCGGGCCGCCGCACTCGTCCGCGCGAACGAGCTCGACACGAACCTGGTCCTGAAGATCACCGCCATGGAGGCGGAGCAGGCCAAGCTCACGCTCGAGCTCGGCGCGGCGCTGTTCGCGCAGCACCAGGCCGAGGAGCGCCTGGCGCTGACCTGCAAGCATTACAAGGTTGCGTTCTCCGCGGCGATCGCGGCGGCACGAGTCCACAAACCGTTGTCCTGGGACGAGGCGCGTGAGCTTCTCCTCAACATGATCAAAAACACGAAGCCAGACAATGCGTTCGTCGAGGACTGGATGATCTTCGCCCTCATCGAAGCCAGCAAGTAACATCTCACAAAAAGCTACCAGAAGAAGCGAGTGAACATGTCCGTGAAGCTGATGTCAGTCGACGACCTCAAGAACGACCTGCAGACCATCTTCCTGACCTGGCCCGACGGGGTGCCCTGGGAGCAGACCGACCGCGTGAACGCGCTCAAGGGCGAGCTGAAGCGTCGCGGCGAGGAGTTCACGCTCCGTCCCGGACCGGCGGTGACTCCGACCCAGGCGGTTACTCTCAAGAAGATGACCACCACGGAGCTGGAGGCCCAGCTGCGCCAGATGTCCGAGCGGCTCGACGTGGACCCCGACGACCAGGTCGCGCAGACCCGCTTCGCCGACGTCCGGTACGAGCTCCGGGGCCGCCGGCAGAAGGAGGAGCCTGCCCGGATGCTGGAGCTCCCGGATGAGGATGACGTCGTGGACGCGATCAAGAAGGCGGAGGACGGAGGTGGGACGAAGAAGTCGGACCCGGCCGCGCCGAAGGTGATGCCCAGCGCGTCCGCGGTCACCCGCAACCTCCGCCGTCCAGCGCAGGTCATCGAGAGCCAGGTCGGCAGGAAGCTGATGGGTGCCAGCGTCGCCACGTCCGAGAGCGACGTTGACAGCGTGCGTGGGTTCACGATCACCGGCGACGAGGATGACGAGACCGTGACCATCAAGTTCGAGTTCGAGCTCGGGTTCGTCGCCGGTGCGACGACGAGCGTCTGCATCGCCCGCGAGATCAGCATCGAGGAGGCGAAGGCGATCGTCAGGATACTGCGCCAGGCTGTGCTCGACGCGGCCGCGTGACCGACAATTAACGTTGACAACGTCAACGTGAACCGGCAAGATGACCTCAAGATGCCGGACGACAAGGACCTCAGGTTCACGATGATCGCGGAGGAGCTCAACTCTCCGCCCGAGATGCCGACCAGGTCCGAGCCTCTGCTGGTCGAGGCCCGCGCATACCTGGAGCAGATCCCTACGAAGCTCACCGGAGGGGTCGCCTTCTCCCTCATCGACCTGCTCACCACGTCCGAACCTCCGCCGGTGCCGAGCGCCCAGATCGTGGTGGACGAAGAGTTGAGCTCAACTCTTCCCCCGACTGAAACCGTGCTGCGCGATCAGACCGATTATCCTATGTGCCCGAGATGCGAGGGGGGAGCGTTCGCGCTGCGCCGCGCCCTCGAGCCCGTTGCAACCATCGCTGTGTGCCTCGGGTGCCCTCCGCCGGGACCGACCTACAAGATCTCCCCGTCGACGAGGTGCGCGGAGTACAGGTGCGGCAGGTGCGGTCGACGGGAGCTGGTCACGATGAGCTTGTCAGAGCTCAACCTGCACTGCGTGGTGTGCCGCCAGCTCACGCTCCACACGATGTTCCCGCCGCCGAAGCTGCCCATAACCGCGAAACCAGAAGTGGAGGTACCCGGTGTCCGGGTCTTCGACGTGTCCCGCACAACCCGCCCGCGGTTCACCCGCAATGACCGCAGACGTGCCGAGATCGACGCGCTAGCTGACGAGATCCGCGACCAGCTCGACCTGGTGGACTTCGACGTGTTCGCCGCGGACCAGAATAATAGGTACATGGCTGGACCATACCCATGGGATTCTGGAGTCGGTCGCAGAACCGGAAGAACGTGGCGCGGCCTCGTGCGCGCGTTCGCCGAGTGTCTCAGGGACAACCTACCTACAATGATCGTGTGCGGGACCTCTGCCGCACATGAGCTAGAGATGCGGGAGCTGGTGAGAGGGTGGCGACAGCGGCTGGGCGTGCCGTTCCCGAGAAACGTGCTCGGTGTCCGCAGGTCACTGAACGTCGCCTCGACGTACCTCTTCGTAGACCACGCTGTCCTGGACCGTGGCACTGGGGACATCATATTAGACCGGCGCATCGACGATGCGCTCCGGTTGCAAGCAGACAGACAGAAGTAAAGGACCAAGACCAGATGTCAGTACACACCCGAACCGACCTATTCGCGACCCGCGTGCCGGCCGAGACCCCGCGGGGCCGCCTCCGCCGGTCAGCCGCGCTCGTCGCCCAGGCTGACCAGGAGGCGAGGCGGATCACCGCCGTCGACCGCGACGACGTGCGCCGGCTGCGCGTGCTCGCGCGCCGAGGCACGGAGCTCCTGCGCGGCGACGAGTCCCGCGGCGGTCGCCTGGTGGCGCGCCTGTGCGACGGGCTCGACCGGATGGCGGCGGCGACGCACCTCTACCACCAGGCCGACGTCTCCGCGCTCTGCTCCCAGCTGCTCACGGTGCTCACGCTGCTCGACGCGGCTGACCACGAGGTCAAGAGCCTCCGAGGCGAGCTCGACGTCGCGAAGTACGACGCGGGTCAGCTCGCGAGGGACAACGACCTGCTCCGCGGCCAGCTCGCGACGGAGCAGGCCAGGACCGCGAATGCCCTGCAGGAGGTCCCGGCGGCGCGCTGGGAAGAGCCCACGCGAGCCTGCACGGTGGTCGTCGACCACGTGGTCGGCGGGCACCCGAGGCCGCGGTGACGCTCCCGAAGCCGTCATCCTCGTGGAAGATCAGTTCCGGCCTCGTCAGCGAGGTCAAACCGAAGGGTCCGGCTCCTCACCGGGCAAAGATCACCTGCCGAGCCTGCGGGGTGCTGGGGCACAACGCGGGCAACAAGCTCTGCCCCGCGAAAGGAACACGATGAACTACTGGAAGAAGATCGGCGTCGACATGAAGATGGCGTCCGACCTCAAGCTGATGCACCGAGCCAAGTCGGTCGCCCGGTGGGCGGCCCACGCGAACGGGGAGGTCGCGCGGGTCGTTGATGAGTGCCGGATCTCGGCGAAGGTCCGCCACTCCGCGGCGATGGGTCAGCGGTGGTGACGGCCGACCTGTTCGCCGGGCGCATCGCCCGGATGTCCGTGGTCTCGTACCGGCTCTCGTGTCCTGGGATGCCATGGGACGGGGACTGGTTCCACCGGCACTTCAAGCTGCTCCGCGCGAGGGCGCGCGGGGCCTGCGACCCGGATCTGCCTGAGTGGGTGGACTTCGCCGACGCGTGCCGCGTCCTCCTCGACCCTCTCTGGCAACCGGCGGCCGAGCCGCGGACACCTACCGAGTAGCTCCGGTGACCCGCTTCTACGTGGTGTTCACGAGCTCGTTCCGCAGTGACACAGCGCCGTGCATCTCGCACGAGACGGTAGACCAGCACCGCACGCTGTGTGGACGACTGGTCTCCAGCGCGGCGACGCTCGAACCCGACAACAACGACCTCGAGCCGGACTGCAACGTCTGCCGAGCGGCGGCCATGAAGCTGCGAGGTGCAGGCTTGCGGGAAGAAGCACAGCTCAAGTGCAAGACGTGCAGCGCTGAGCACGCGGCCGGCGCGTTGCAGCCGAGGTGCTTCGTGACCGGCTGCGAGTGCTGGTGCAACCGCTAGCGGTCGGCGAGCATGGGCGCGAGCCTCTGCTCCTTCTCGCGCTCGACCAGCTCGTCCAGGAAGGTCCCCTCGAGCAGCGCCCGCTCGGTGACCGCGACCAGCGCCGCGTCCGCGCGGTCGGCGGCGACCTCCTCCTTGCCCAGGTCGACGCCGACGTTCTCCAGTGACGTCGTCAGGAACGCCTTGAAGCTCACGTCGACCTTGCCGCGGTGCTGGTGCTGGACGTTGCCGTGCACGTTGACGTCGACCTTCGAGCCGGCGATCCCGTAGATCTCGTCCTCGCGCCGCGAGTTCTCACGAAACTCCTGCAGCCAGTCGCGCGCGGCGAGGCGGACCCCGAGCTGGTCCTCGCCCTTCTCGGCCAGCTTGATCGCCTTGTCGAGCATCTTGACCGCGAGGCTCTCAGCCTTGTCGGTGAGCCGCACGGTCTGGACCGCTCGGCGCTGGCGCGACGCCTTGAACCGCGACGCGTTCTCGTCGAACAGCCGCTGCACGAAGCGGTCGTCCTCCACCCACCGGGCGACCGTGTGGCGGTCGCGACCGAGCTCGCCGGCGACGACGTGTTGAGGCGCGCCCTGGAGGGTGAGGGAGAACGCGCGCTCGCGCTCCGGCGTCCACCACGGGTCGGCCGGAGGAGGTGCGTCCAGGTCGGCCAGGACGAGGATGCCGGCAGCACCTGGTGATGCTGCCGGCGACGAAGGAAGCTCGGAGCCGCCCTCGGTGACGTCTGAAGGTACCACCGGCGTCCAGACCCGGCACTCGCATTCCGAGCACGAGTCGTCCAGGTCGTGCGCCTCGTGGGCGTGACCGCAGTCCAGGTTCTGGCAGAGGTTGGCGTTGACGCGGGGCAAGCGCCGGGCGAGCTGATCGCGCATGGCGTGCTCACCCGGCTTGGGCTTGCCGGCGGCGCGGTAGCCCGCCGGCGGCGCCACGTTGCGATCGTCGACGTGCTTCGCCTTGGACGGGCGCGATCCCATGCGAGGCGCCGTGGTCCGGTCCTTCTTCGACGAGCTCATGACACCTGCTCCCAGCACCAGCGGAGCCAAGACCAGCGCTCGTAAGTCAGCTCGCACCCGTCGTCCCCGATCCTAACCACAGTAACCCGAGGTCGAAACCAACGAGTGGTGTGAAACAGCGGCTGAAGCACCGCGTACTTCAAGCGCTCCCACCGCGTAGCTGGGCGCAGCGGTTCGTCGGCGCTGCTCGAGACGAGGAGGGTAACGCCACGACCTAAGTCGCTCAGCCTGCACGGCACAAGATGCAAATCGTCGTTCACGCTGCTCTCCTCGCGTCCTGGATCGCCGTGGCGATCTGCTCTCGGCAATGCGGCGGCAGCTGCAGCACCCGGCGCCGGAGCTCGCTGACGGTCGCGTCGTGGTCCATGAGCTGGCGCCAGCGCAGCCCGGTTGTGCGGGAGATGCCGAGGCGCGCGGCGACGTGCGCCGGCGGCAGGCCGTTCGCCACCATCCACTTCGCCTTGCGGTAGAGGTCCATCTTCACCACAGGTCTCCGGCGTCTTCGCCTGCTCACCAGTCCAGCGTAACTGGGCGTCAGGGCGCATGCAACCGGCACGATCTGTACCAGGTATCCAGCATATTCGGCCACTTCCCATAGTGGTGCAGGTGCACCAGCGGTGCACCCCACCTGAACCAGGTAGATTTACCTACATTCGTGCCAGGCCGAGCTGCGGAGAACGGGTCCTGCGTGTACCTTCCCGCGCGAAATGACAGCCACGAACCACACCAACGACTACTTCCGCCTCGTTGACCTCAACCCGCCCACCCCGTTCGCCCCGGTCCTCGACCCGCGCGACCCGCGCGGCCAGTGCTACTTCGGCTTCGTCGCGCAGGGCCAGCGCCTCTCCCTCGAGTTCGGGACAACCGCGCCACCGATCGGACTTCGCGTGCTCTACACGTTCGACTACGAGTACGTCACCGGGTTCGGCGCGCCGCCTCCGCCGACCGCGAAGCCGCACGGTGTTCTGCAGATGAACTCGCCGACCGACCAGGACCAGATGTACATCGAATTCCACGAGCGTCAGTTCGTGGCGCTGTGGATCGACCCCACCGGGACACAGCCGTCTACCGGGCAGACGGTCCAGGTCACCGTCAAGGCGTGGCGCCAAGACTGACCAGCAGCCGCTGACGCTGGAGGTCGCGCCACCTCGGGACCTCGACCCCTCGGTTCCGCATCTTGGTCATGCGGTTCAAGACGGTGCTGACGGTGATGCCACACATGTCCGCGACCTCTTCCAGCGTCGCCGACTCGACCCAGACCCGCAGGAGGTCCTCGTCGGAGATGTAGTAGTGGTGCTTCAGGACCCGATGGCCGCGCAGCGGTCGGCTCTCGGACGCTCGGCTCACCGGACCCCGCCGACCGCGCCGTTCTTCTTCAAGAACGCGCGCTCGCGGTCGATGGCCTCGTCCCGACCCTGCCGGCGCCAGTGGTCGTCCTGCCGCTTCTCGAGGCGCTCGCGCTCGCGCTCGGAGAAGTCCTCGTTGCCCTTCGTGATGGTCTTCATGTAGCCGACCCCGGACATCTCGCGCGGAACGAGCACGCTGCTGCAGGTCCCCTCTATGGCGTGACCCTCTGGCTGCACATGCTCGAGGCAGGTCTGCGCCTCGGTCGGCACGCTAGCTTCTGTGTCGAAGTAGACGAACCGCGTGCATGCGTCACCGCAAGACGGACAGTCGTAGTCGATGTACCTCAGCTGCCTCATGTGTCCTTCATCTCCTCCGCGATCGCCGCGAACCGATCTGCATGTTGCTCACCCGGCGTCGTGTCTTGCTCAGGGAGCACATATGTTAACACACTCTGGACCGGCTCAGGAACAGGACCGCGGCGAAGCTTCCGCGCCATGATTTTTAGCGTGTCGATCACGATGCTCCTGACGCGGTATACCGTAAAGCTCTTCTCTAGTTCTAGGTAACTTATACTGCTCTGGGTAAAGTTCACTCCCAGACGAACTCGTAGCACGATATCCATCGATTGCGTCGCAAGCAACGTAACCTCGTCCACGCCGAGCATGATGGCGAGGTCCTCCGGGGTCGCGTCGCCGAACAGCTCTCGCCAGCTCACAGGTCCTCGAGCTCAGCCATGATGGCGTGGAACCGGCTCGGTAGCTGGTCGATCGCGACGCGCTCCTGAGTCTCTGGAACCTCATTGCGCTCGGGGAGTGCGGCGAGTGAAGTCATCGACGCAAACTGATCGACTCCCGTAACCTGGGTTCTGCGCTCGAAGCGCTCATTGGCCTGCTGCACTGCCGCCTCGGCCCGCTCGACCCAGCGACGCTGGTTGGCTTCCTGGTCGGCGCGCACCGCCGCTCGCGTGGCGCCGTCGAACGCGAATGGAGGGAGGCCCTTGCGGATGTTGTCCTGCTTAATGCTCTCGTCAGCCGCGATCACCAGGTGCTTGACGAGGACCTCGAGCCTGTGCTTGCCGGTCCCGAGGTCCTCGTGGTCGATCGCCATGTGCTTCCACAGGTCGTCGACCCGAGTGGAGATCAGGACACCATCGGGCCCGTGCGAGAGCTTGACCTCGTCGACGTGCAGGATCTCGGCGATCCTCTTCGTGCTCATGGCTCCCATCTCTTCCTAGTCATGTGCAGCGCTAACGTCGTGTGTTACTTAGCTTCAGCCTGGTACTGACACTGAAACGTCTTGGCGTTCGATATGTTGTACATGCAGTTCCAGTAGTCCTCGCTTGGAAACGGGCAAGGGTTTCCGGCGCACCCGGTGTGCTCGCACGTGTACGAGATGTCGTCGATCATGCTGGTGAACGACACAGGAGTCGGGCAGAACGACGCCTGACCGCACGATGACCTGCGGCACTGGACGTTCGCCTCTTCATCTCGTGTGTCGCAGTGGACCCCGTTGAAGATCCTGACGCAGATGATCGGGTTGCACCTCGCCGCCGGGGCACACACGGTATTCTGTTCGACCTCCTCTGTGTTCGGCTCGTAGTAGCAGGCGAACAGCGTTGCGGTGAGTAGCACGATGATCCGGTTCATGTCGTTCTCCTTCTCTCAGTTGTATTCGAGAACAGCTTCGCGTCAATCTTCTTTGTAGTTCTTGAGACCCTCGGGGACGGGCTCGAGGTCGAGGAACACCTCGAGCAGCATCACCTTCACGATGCGGATGAGCGGCGAGCACGGGACCTCGAACAGGCCGACCCCGACGCCTCCCTGGCACGTGGTGTCCTCGCTCATCATCACGAGCCACGGCTGCCGGTTGCGTCGGAACACGAGCAGCGGCAGCTTCGCGAAAGGGGCGTCCCTGCGGATGCCATCGCGCTGACGCGCAGCATCTCGCGGGCACGAGTCGACGCACTGCTTCCACCACTGGACGATGCTCTTGTCATGCTCACGGCGAACACCAGTGACCAGGTCGTCGAGGACCCAGTTTTCCCTGTGTTTGACCTCAACTGAGTACGGGAAGGCTCGGTTCGCGCACACGAGGTCGGCGGTCACGCCGAACTTCGCGTTCGACCACCCGCCGGAGCCCGGCGTGCGGCGGACGACCTCGCCGCTCCACCGCGAGAACATCTCGGCGACGTCGAGCTCGGCCCGGTTACCCTTGACCCGGCTGTTCTTGCGCCCGCGGTCGGACTCGACCTTGGCGATCGAGGTGATGGGCGCGCGGCCGGCCTTGCCTTTGCTCGCACCCTTGCCGGCGTGCTCGCGGAGGCGCTTCTTCACCTGCTCGATGTCGTCTACGGAAGACATAACTCCCGCTACTCCCCGTCCGGCGCGCGCCGGAGCGTGGACGCGGGCTTGTTCAGGTCGACCACGTGGCCGCCGGCGAGCGACGCGCGGAGGTGCTGTGGCGCGAGACCGGAGATGAGGAACGCGTACAGCTCGTCCGGGTACTCAAACATCAGGGACACGACGCGCCCGTTGGTCCGCGCGACGCGGAGCCCGATGCTGAGCGCCTGAGCGCAGAGCACAGGCTTGGAGCCGTCCACCCCGACGTCGGATGGGATCCTGGAGATCTCCAGGCAGAGCCATGCCTTGTGCTCGTCGAGCTGCTGCTGCGCCGCCACCACCAGGTCGTCAGCCGCGCTGGCGTCGGTCACAGCGGCACCGGGACGCGCTCGACGACGGCACCGTCGAGGACCGCGAGGCAGCCGGCGCAGGTGATCTTGCTCCGGTCGTGCTTCCAGACGACCGGATCCGTCGTCGGCCTCGGCGACGGCTCGACCGTCTCGTACTCCGAGGGCAGGGCGTAGCACAGCCTGCTCCAGCTACCTCGACTGGTGGCGACGAGGACGTGCCGGAATTGGCACATGCCGTCGAGCCACTCGACCTCTTCTTCTCCGAATATCTTCATCCGGGAGACGCTACCTCATCCTGGTGACGTCGTCAACAGAAAGATGACGTCAATCCTCGCGGCTCGGACAGTCGATGAACATCCTGCCGTCGTGCCGGGCGCCGCACCACCAGCAGCTCGGTGCGCCCAGCTGGCCGACCCGGCTGTCCCCGCGCAGGCGCCGCCGACCTCCGAACAGCGTCGACGTGGTCCAGACGACCGCCGACAGCAGGCCGAGCAGCAGGAGGACCTGCCACGTCGCCATCACGGCACCTCGTCGCCGAGGCAGGTCCAGCCGGGACGCGTGCTCCTCGCGAACAGCTCGACGTACGGCCCGTCGCTGATCTTCTCCACGATGTCTGTGTAGAACACCTCGGGCTTGGCGCTGTGACGACGCGAGACCCGCGCCTCGATCACCGACCGGATGTTCTGCACCAGCGGCTTCGGCTTGCCGCGGACCGCGAGGACACAGGTCTCGTGCTCGTTGCGGATGTGCCAGCCCATCCCGAAGTGACGCTTCCCGTTCTTCGTCTGCTTGCGCAGCACGACCTCGGTCTTCGGCGCGAAGCCCCACGCGCGGGCGACCTGGTATGCCTCCTCCGCGAAGGTGAGCGTGGCGATGTCGGCCCCGGCACTCACGCGCCACAGGAACAGGTATGCGTCGTCCGCGACGAGGTCGCGCCGCGGGTCGAGCACCTCGCCTCCGACGAACCTGTGGTTCCTGATGTCGTCCAAGCTGAGCACGCCGTAGTGCTTCGCAGCGCCGCGCCCTGGTCCGGGAAGAGAGTCCCCGAACGGCCACGGAGGATCTGCGCACACGACCTTGAACGGCGCGTGCCGGGTCAGCTCCGGGTGCTCGAGCTCGTATGGCGCGCCCGCGGTGGCGGCCAGGATGCGAGCCATGACGCTCGGCTTGGTGATCACGGGGCCTGCACCTGTGACACCGCGACGCCGTCTGCCACGTCCGGCTTGCGCCAGAGCTGCATCTGGTTCCAGCTGAACGTGAACATGACGTCCTCATCCGTCGGCAGGGTGACCGTCACGCGGGATGCTAAACCCCTGGTGCCACCCTCGACGCTGACCGAGCAGACGCGGAACTCCTCCGATCCTGAGAATAACCCCCGCTCGCGCGCGAACCAGAGGTATGCGACCCGCCGGTCGCCGACGTGCTCGAGGATGACCGCCGCGGCGCCGCAGAACTCCAGGGCGCGGACAACCTCTGGCCCGCGCGACTCCCAGAACACAGGCGCAGGCTCGTGCTTCCCGCAACTGCCGGAGCGCCAGCTTCGGTACTGGGCGAGCATGTTGACGTCGGTGCGGATCGGCCCGTCGCCTACCTGCCACGTCACCACAGGCATGTCGTGGTAGAGGCAGAACACTGGTCTATGTACCTTGATGATGCTCACGTCGTCTCCTTCCATGATTCCCGTTCCCACGGCGGCGCCCAGCGGCACTCCATAGCCTCCTGGACCGCCCGCCACAGCGCCTTCGGGCGCCTCGGCTCGGCCACGCTCAGCGCGGAGACGAGGCGGTGCGTCCACGTCTCCATGAACACCGCGGCCTCGCGCCACCCACGGTCCCGGAACCTGACCTCCGCTCCACACCGCCGGATGTCGGCGCCGGAGCCCCACGAGTGCTGGACGACGCGGACGCGCACGGCGGACAGCACCGACCGGCGATCGTCGTCCAGGACGAACCCGGCGTTGCAGTAGAGCGCGTGCAGATCGACCTTGCCGGACAGCGGCGGGAGCACCCGCCCCTTCAGGAGCGCCGGCAGCTTCTCGAGCTTCGGCGGGACCCCGAGCACGGGCTTGCACCACCAGCACCGAGAACACCGCAACCACCGACCATCGAGATCGTCCCAGTTGTGGTGCTCGCACGTCTCGCGGAACGACCATGGTCCGGTGACCGGGTACCCACCGCCGTTTACCTGCTCCAGCTGGCTGTCCACCCACACCCGCGTCACCGCGCGCTGAGCGGCGACGCAGTGCTCGTGCCGCATCTTCCGGATCAGGTCGTCCCGCAACGGCTTGATGGTCATGACCACTTCTTACGCAGGTCTCGGAGTCGTTTGGCGGCGCGCTCCACGTCTCGCTCTTCCTGACGCCAGTAGTGGTACCCGGCGGCGATCTCATACAAACCGTTCCGGATCAGGTCGGATAACGCGACGTGGGTGAACTCCCGCATGACCTTCCAGATGGCACGCCTGAACCGCTCACTCTCGGTGAGAGCCACAGCGACGTCAACGCCGCGAGGTCCTCCTCCGGTTTTGCTCGTCCCGTCGTCGGAGCGAAATTTTAGAAGTCGTTGTTTCATGGTGCCTCCGGTCCGCCAGACCACGGCGCAGTGCCGCGGTCTCCGTTACACCTTCTGTGGGCGAGCTGCAGGTTGTCCATGCGGTCGTCCCCTCCTCTAGCCCTCGGGACGCGGTGGTCGATTGTAATGGCGTCCGGGTCGCTGCCCGGGCGGGCACCCATCTTCATCGGGTAGCAGCAGATCGAGCAGAGCATCCCGTCTCTCTGGACGATGGCTCGGACGACCCGGCGCCACCTGGCGCTGTGGCTCTTGGATCCGCGAGGGCTACGAAAGGGATCGCGTCGGCGCATGAACTTGCCCGGTTGACTACTCCACCACCCGCTACGACTTTTTGGCGTCTTCTCGCCGTATCTCAGCGATCCATGGGATCACGCCTTCATTCGATTCCGGCCAGTCTGTGGCGATCGGCTCGCCGTCGGTGCCGAACAACTCCATGACTTGGCGAAGCGACGAGTTGCGAAGAATTTCGCGTGTCTCAGGCGTGCTGTCGATGCCCGCGACGTACCGGATCAAGCCATGCGGGTCGTTCTCGCCGCTCGTCCCATACACCTCGACCACGTCATGCAAGAGGTTGGTCGGGCACTTGTGCGAGTGGTAGAAGTAGTCGGCTCGATCAGGCAGGATGCGACAATACCTTTCTTCCATCACGAGGTACAGGTCGCGGAGCTTGAGCAGCGCGAACCCGCGCTGACGCTTCTCCTTGATCTCAGACTTGACGTCGATCGTGCCATCGGGATGAACCGCGCCCGATATCTCAGTCGAGCAATCTTCAGTCCCGCAATTCCAGCTCCAGAACGTCCGCTCGGTGCCGTCGAACAGATGCTCGACTGGGTGATGGTACTTGCCGCAACCCGGACAGACTATGAAACGCTTCGTGATGATCTCGGCCATCTCCCAGCTATCCTACCGCGCTCGTGATGACGTTGTCAACAGTAATACCAAGGATCAGGTCTCCACCCTCGACATCCCGCCCTCCTTGACCACCCGCAGCGTGGCCGGGAACCACGCCTTGAGGTCATCGTCGTGGCTCACGACGAAGACGCTCTCCTTGTCGAGGTCGGACAGGACGCCTACCACGCGCTCGTGCGCCGCAGAGTCGAGGTGGTCGAACACCTCGTCGTAGAATGCGATGTTGAACGACGCGGTCGACCGAGACGCGACGAGCCGCTGGAGCGCCAGGCCGACGCACAGGTCGACCTTGGCGCGCTCGCCGGCGCTGTTGCCCTCGTAGGTGCCGGCCCCGTGCCTGTTGTCCACCCTGACCTCGAAGCGGTCGACGACCTTGCCCGACTTCTGCTCGGACGTCGCGCTGAACTCGATGCTGATCGAGCCGCCGGTGACCGCGCGCGAGACCCGCGACGCCTCCTCGTTGAGGATCGGGAGCGAGGTGTCGAGCAGCAGGGACCGCAAGCCGGCCGCGCCGAACGCCTGGACCCAGAACTGCGCCCGCTTGAGGTCCACCTCGTGGACAGCCACGTCGACGGCGAGCGCCTTCGCCTCCTTCTCATACCGCGCGTGCTTGACTCTAGCGGCGCCGGCGAGCTCCGCGTACGGGCTGACCTCTCCCTCGAGCTCGGCGATCCGCTCCTCGCAGTCCGCGCGGCGCCGGCGCAAGGACGACGCGTCGGCCTCGAGCGCCACGCCGGCGTTCCACGCATTTTGGGCGTCGGCCATCGCCTGGCGCGCGGCCTTGAGCTCGGCGCGGCAGCTGGTCATGGTGGCGGCGGCCTCCTCCGCGATCTTGACCCACCCGGCGTTGGCCACCTGCAGCTTCTCCACCTCGTCGCGGAGCTCCGCGACCGCGTCGGTGCCGACCTTCCCCGCGACCTTCTGGCCGCAGGTCGGGCACTTCCCAGGAGCCGCCCGCCGCCTCCGCAGCTCCGCGACGGTGAGGTCGAGCTTGGTCTTGCTCCCGGCGACGGCCGCGCGGGCCTCCGCATCCACGCCGACCCACTTCTCGCTCCGCTTCTCACTCGCCGCGAGGGCCTTCAGGGCCACCTCCGCGGCGAGCTTCAGCACCGGGATGTTCGGGAACTTGCGGGTCTTGCCGAGCTGAGCCTTCCACCGAGCCAGCTTCTCGCGCTCGGCCTCGACCTTGCTCGCCTGCGCCTCCTCGAAGGAGGTGTGCTTGGCATCGAGGTCCCCGATCTCCTCCTCGAGCTCGCCTCGCAAGTGCTCGACGGCCTTGAGCTCGCGGCGCGCGGTCTCGAGCTCGGCGCCGGCCGCCGCCGTCGCTTTGCGCGCCGCCGTGCACGCGTCCGCGAAGCGCTCGACGCCGAGCACCTCGTCCAGGATCTTCTTCTGCTCGCCGTCCGTGAGCGAGCTGAACCTGTAGGCGCGGTCCTGACCGAACACGACGCTCGACAGGAACGTCCTCTCGGAGCAACCCAGGCGGCGCTCGACCTCGGCCTGCGCGTCCTTGTCGCTCGCGTACACGAAGCCGACCCCGCTGGCATCCTCTACCGTGAGGGTGTTCTTCAGCTTCTTGTGGCGGCGCGCACGCGTCACCGCCCACTTCTCAGCACCGCTCGACAGGTAGGTGGTGACGACGCAACCAGCGTCACCGGACCGGCGGTTGACGACGTCGTCATGCTGGTATCCGCGCAGCGTGGTGCCGAACAGACACCACACCAGCGCATCTATCATAGCGGACTTCCCTGAGCCGTTTGATCGAGCGCTGTCGTCGTCTCGGTTGTCACCCTCCACGAGCACGAGCCCGGCATCGGCGAAGTCGAAGTCGGCCTCGCCGAACGACAGGAAGTTCTCGACGTGCATCGACATGATCCTCAGCATCGCACCCTCCGAATGGTGGCTCCGGCCTCGCTATTGCAACGCGGGCAGGCAGGACGAATATTATTGCGCTGGTACGTGCCGCCTCGGGCTCCAGGGACGATCCGGTCGACCGTAACGGTGGCCTCGCTGAGGAGCTTCCCGCAGCGGTAGCACCGACACGCAGGGTCCGCGCTCCCGCGCGGGGCGGAGTAGTCGCCTCGGCCGTCTCGCCACCTGAGGTCGCGGTTCGCCCGGAACGTCGCGACCAACCACCGCCGCCGGGCCCGCCAGTCGCGCGTGTTGCCGCGCTGGTTGCGGTTCGTGGTGCCTCGGCGAACCATGGTCAGAAGTTCAGCAGGGCCCGGGTAACGACCGCCTCGACCTCGTCCGGCGACGCCGGGCGCGGCTCGGCGCTCACCCACTCCTCGCCGTCTCGGTAGAACACGTGGGCGTGCTCCGTGTCGGGCAGGAACTCCCGGCGGACGAGGGTCACGGTCCCGTCCTCGTACGACGTGTGGTGGACCTCGGCCGCGAGCTGCGTGTACGACTCGCCGGGGCCGTAGACCTCCGGGCGCAACGGGTCGAGCCACACCCGCTTCCGGTCGAGGTCGTCCACGACCCCACCGCCGGTGCCGCAGACGATCCTCGCCCTGATGAATGGGCGGCGGATCTTGAGCGCGTCGACCTGCTCCGGCGTGTGCGTACACGGCCACTGCCTGTACCGCGAGTTCGTGATCCGCCCGACGATGACCAGCGACTCGAAGTTCCACGGGTGGTCATGGGTCGTCGTCACCCTCGGGACCGCGAAGCTCGAGTTCCACACGTGGAGCCTGAGCTCCTTGGTGAGGTACGTGCGGAGCATGCCGAAGCCCTGCAGCGTCCACTCGTACCTGGCGTGGTTGCGCAGGACACCGAGCACGAGCGGGTGGACGTACTGCGCGACGACCAGCTTGCGGGTGCTGTTCGCGAGGTGCTCGGTGAGCGACACCTTGTATGGATCGAGGGGCCGGGCCTCCCGCGGCCCGGCGTCCTGGCTGTCGATGAGCCTCTTGCCGAGCCTGTTCTTCGTGACCGTACCGGACGGCACGTCGACCACGACGTCCGCCACCGCCTGACCACCGAGGAACGGGTCGGCCGTGGTGGCGAACCTCAGCTCCGACGCCGTCACCGTCTTCGGATCGCGCTCGCTCACAGGACCGCCTTCTTTCCCGGGAACGCCATCTCCAGCGCCCGCCTGTACGCCGCGCGCTTCTCCGGCGCGACGTACTCCTCCGTCATCCGAAGGAACGTCTCGGTGCTCCTCCACTGGAGCGCGTAGATGCCGTCGCCGGCGGGATCGTCGGCGTTGACGGCATGTGCGCCGAGCACCGACCTCAGCTTGTTGTTGTCCAGCAGTTCGCTCATACCACTCGCTCCTTCCCGAGGTCAGCCGACCTCGACCTGGTAGACCTTCTTCTGCCATCCGATGAACTGCTGGCGGAGGTTCGCGCACGCGGGCTTCGACCCGCGCGCGAGGACGAGCAGCGCGTCGCCACCCTTCGACAGCATGATGTTCATGAGCATCTCCGCCGTCTTCACGCTGAGGATCAGCTCCGGGCGGTGGAACACCGCCGCGAGCTTTCCGGTCACGCTCTTGGCGACGATACGCGCCGCCTTCTCAACCCCGGCCGGGCAGCATCCGGTGACGATGCGTCTGGGCTCGAACCCGACCAGGTCGACGATCGCCGACCACTGCTCCCGGAGCACCGCTGCCGTGGCGGACGCGTCGAGCCTGTTCGACCCCGCGATGGTCAGCCTGCACGGCTTGGATCCCATCCCCACCAGGTCCGCGAGGACCTCCTTCGCGTCGCGGTTACGCGAGTCCATCTGGTTCGGCCGCTTCACACCTCGTCCTCGTCGATCCTAGCGTTGCGCCTGATGGAGGCGAGCACGTAGCAATCCTCGGAGCCGCACGGATCGAGGTCTGCGCGCAACCGACGGATCTCGGCGAGGAGTTCTGGGATGATGATACGGCATGTGGCAACGAGGAGTGCATCAGCCGGGTCTCCCCAGCGCCGCGGTCCGAGGGTCACACGCTTGCACAGCGCCTCAATCTCAGCCAGACGATCGGTGGTGAGCGTTGTCGTGGTCATGGTCACCAACCCATCATCACTCGTCTTCACCTTGACTGCTGCAAGGTCGTCTGCGACCAGATTGTTGTGAGCTCCGACGATGTGCTCGGCGTCTGCGAGCCGCATGTCATGACAACACTCGTCGCGGTTAGTGTCGCGCACGACGAAGTCACACCCTCCCGGGTCCGGCGGACCAACGCGGCGGATCCCGCATGCCTGGTCTGGATCGGCCTGGTCGCAGCGGTAGACCTCCCAGGCACCCCCCATCAGGTTCACCGTCTCGGCCTCGACCGCGACCCGCTTCGTACCGCCGTCGAGCGACGCGAGGAGCGTCTCGACCACGAGCGCGGCTTCCGGCCGGCTCGGGTCGTGCGCGGTCTTGACGGAGGACTTCTCGTCGCCCACGAGGATCACCACGCAGGCGGCCACCTTCAGGTCCATGCACAGGCACGGCGCGAGCTGGTCGGCGTTCATGAGTAGTCGGTGGTAGGTGGCGACGAGCGGCTTCATGGTCGCGACGTACTCGGCTGGCACCAGCTCCGGGACGTCCTCTACCGCCGTCCTCGTCGCCTTCTCAGCGAGCTCGGCGACCAGGTCGCGGAGCTCGTTCAGCGAGCCGAGCGCCATGTTCCCCATCGCTGCCTTCCTGACGATCTCCATCTCTCGGTTGACTGCCTCGACCAGCAGCCTCGTGCTCTTGTAGTTCACTTGGCTCACTATCGACCTCCGGTTACTGTGGTCATGTCGAGGTACTGAGAACATGGCTGCTTGCTCTGGTCATCGAGTGGTTTCATTTGGCACCCTCCTCCAGGAATTGTAGCCCTGTTTGGAGCAGGTCCTCCCTCTCGGAGATGCTCACCCCGACGTGCTCCATGTACGCTTCCAGCAGCTGCCGGTCGCCAGCGGTCGGGTCGACCTCCAGCCGAGACGACTTCGGCAGCTTGTCCGCACGCGTCGGGCAGGCGCGGACACCCTCGGCGCCGAGCTTGCGCAGCGTGCTGTCGAGCTTGTCCCATGGCATCGGCAGCTCGTCGAACACGACGTCGACGTAGTTCCCGCGCACGTGCGCCGCGACGTCGAAGTCCCGGTCACCGATCTGCCCGCCGGTGAGCTTCACGAACCGCGGCAGGTCCAGGTCGACGCGCTCGATCTCGGCGCGGTCGGTGTCCAGCATGAGGAAGCCCTTGGGAGAGGTCTCCCCGCGTACGAACTCCATCGGAGACCCGACGTACCATGCGTTCCCCTGGGAGCCGATCTCTTGATGAGCATGGTAGTGACCGGAAAATTTTGCGTCGAAGCTCTTTGCGTACTCGTCGGGGTCCACCTCCTCCTTGATGGTGTACTCGAGCGACGTCCCGACCCGAGCGCCCTTGAACCCATGGTGGAACAGGCCGACCGTGAACCAGTCGTGGGTGTGGTGGATCCACAGACCGTCGCCGATAAACAGGCGCTCCTCGAGCGCCGCGTCTACGCGCCGACGCAGCTCGTCGGCACCCGGGCAATACGCCACAGCCGTGACGATGATGTTCTGCTTGGTAATGCTGGACGCGTCATCCACCAGGATCCAGTTCGCCCACCCATCATCACCGACCGTCTTGAGCAGGTCGGCGCTCGCGAGCGCCTGGAGAGCGTGGACCTTGCCGAGGCGGTCCGCGGCGTCGTGGTTGCCGACGTTCGCGTAGAGCTTTAGACCGAACGACCTCCACGCCGCCAGCTCGGCCACCACGAGGTTGTACGGCTGCGTGTAGAGGACCCCTCGCTTGTGAAATAGGTCGCCGCCGAAGAGAACGTTCGTTATGTCGTTGGCGAGGCAGTACTCGCGAACCTTCCGCAGCACGAGCAGACAGTGACGGAGCCGCGATGGCACACCGTCATCATCACGAGAGAACTCCTGCCACGTGTGGACATGCAAGTCACTGAAGATCACGATCCTCATCGCTTCGGGTTCCTCGTGAACGAGACGACCGCAGTGGTGCACGGAAACCAAAAGCCTGCGTCGAGCGCAGCGCACCCGGCGATGAGTGGATAGTCGCCGTCCGGCAAGTGGAAGTGCCTGAGCGCAGCCTCGTACCGAAGCTCCTGGACGACGGCGCTGCTGATGCGCTGCTCGCGTCGTCGATCGCATGACCGACACCCGAGGACCACGAAGTAGATACCGCCCGCGATCGCGGCGAGGCGCGCCGAGCGCGTCGCCCACACCAGTAACTGCCGCCACGGCGAGTGTAGCCGAGCCGCGAGGACTTGGCGGTGAAGTGGGTGAACCGCAGCTCGCGCCACGTCGCGTAGATGATGGTATGCGTCGACGAAACGTCGTTGATGGTCACCGTCGTTTTTGTTATCCGTCATCTGCGAGTCCTCCAAGCGCATCCTATGAAAATCGTGGTGACGTTGTCAACTACTTCTTGAGCGTCGGCGTCCTCGCACTCTTCGTGAACGGGTACTTGGTCCTCCTGAACAGCTCATGGAACACCTTGCCGATGCTGTCCCCAGCGATGAGCTTGGCGAACGTGTCGATGGCCACGTCCTTGTACTCATAGATAGTGTCCTGCGATGACTTGAACACGACTCCAAGGGTGCCGAACGTTCCAGGTACACCTCCCGGATTCTCCATCAGCGTACCGAACCCGATGGCCTCGATGATGTCGCTGTCTGTTACCGTGAGTAGTCTCATCTTACTCATCCTTCGTTAGAGGTCCCTGCGTTCCTGTAATTAACCCTGGACCATTCGCGCACTGATCTGCGTGAGCTGTTCCGAGATCTTGATAACACCGCTTGCACACCGTGTGGTCGGACTCCATGGCCAGCGTCACCCGCAATATACGCTCGGTAACAACTTCCGAATCCGACTTCAAACCATCGATCGTGACATATGCGATCCGCCTCTCCCATCTCAAGTCACGCTCTTCATCAAGGCGCTTGAGATCAGAATCTTTAAACCCGTCGAGATAGTGCCGAAGCATGCTGTAGAAGCTGCCTAGGTCACTATCAGATAGCGGTGTCGTCATGGGGATCCTCTCTACGTTTCGAGTTGTCACTCGTCATCGGAACCGCCGCCGAGGTCTGGGTCGCCGTGCACGACGGTGATCCCCTTCCCCGGGACGATGTCCGCGTACACGTCCCGGAACGGCGGGGCGACCTTGTTCTTGACCGTCCGGATCCTGGTCCGGCGGAAGATGACCCGGTCGCCCTTCTTCTTCGTCTTCACGTTCACCATCTCCAGGCGAACGGACGCGTAGAACTTGAGCGCGTTCCCTCCGGTAGTTGTGGTCGGGTTACCGAACCGCACACCAATTTTAACTCTCGTCTGATTTACGAACACGAGCAGCGTGTTGGTGCGCGCGCAGATCGCGGCGAGCTTGCGGAGCGCTCGGGACATCAGGCGGGCGTGACCGCCGGGCTGGGCTGAGTCCTCGAAGTCGAGCTCGAGCTCGGCGAGCGGGGTGAGCGCGGCGACCGAGTCGACCACCACGCACCCGAACGCCCCGCTCTCGCACATGCTCGTGACGATGTCGAGCGCGCGCTCGCCGCCGGCGTCCGGTTGGTGGAACACCATCGTGGTCAGGTCGATGCCGAGCTTGGCCGCGTAGGACACGTCGAGGGAGTGCTCCGCGTCAACGAACGCGCACAGCTCACCGGCGCGCTGGAACGCGGCGATTAACTGTAAGGTACACGTCGTCTTACCCATACCTTCAGCACCGTAGATCTCGATGATGCGTCCGCGCGGCCAACCGAGCCCGGTCCCGGCGACCGTCCTGCAGTCGGCGTCGTTCTCCCCGGTGATGAGGTCGTCGAGCTCCTGCCAGCCGCTCCTGACCGCGCTGATGTTCGCTGCTCGCGCACCGCTCGCGATCGGCGTGAACACCTCGCCCTTGTACTTCTTGGCGAGGTGGGTGCGCAGGATCGCGAGCTTCTTACCACTCGCCGCCAGGCGCGACCGAGCCTCCGCGCTGTGGGTGGCGCGGAGGGTTCGGACGGCCTGCTCTCGCTTAGCGTCGAGCACGGCTCAGTCGTCCCGCCGGCGCTTCTTCATCTTGACGGCGAGCTTGGACCGCTCGGTGCGGACCGCGTCTTCCTCCTCCTCTTCTTCATCATCACCATCGTCGCTCTCGGCGTCTTCGTCCTCATCGTCTTCCGCGCGAGAGCGCTTGCGGCGATGCTTACCGTCGTCATCGTCGTCAGAGTCCTTGTCGACGTCGACACCCTTCTCGACGGCGACGAACTCCTCCAGAGACAGGACCTTGCCGCGCGCCGCGTCCAGGTCGTGGAGGGCGTCCTTGATCGTTGCCCACGTACTCGAGATGCTAGGACCGTCGACCGGGAACACCTGGTACTCGACGTTGCGGCGGTTCCGCCCACCCTTGTCCACCTTCTTGATGTTCAGCCACTTCCCAGACTTCGGGTCCGTGAAGTCACCGACGTCGGTGTCGGAGCCGATGTAGAAGTTCATCAGTTGCCCCCAGACCTGAGGACCATATGGGAGGATCTTCACCTCGAAGTCGCCGTCGTCGTCCTCGCGGAGGACGTTGCTGTAGTACTGGTGACGCGGGACGTACTTGTCCTTCGCGGCCTTCCACTCCGCACGACCATCCTCGTCTCCCTTCTCATACTCGCTGTTGATCCGGGCCTGCTCGCGCAGGAACCGCTTGCAGCGAGGGCACTTCGTGCCCGACTGCGGCAGGCCCCGCTCTGCGTCGATGTGCGCCTCGTCGACGCACCGGACGGCGCGCTCGTTCGGGCCGACCTGGAAGTGGGTCCAGCCCTCCGCGTAGAACTTGCGCTGACCGGGTATCGGGAGGAAGTAGCAGAGGTTCTTCCCCTTCTCGAGCTTGGCGAAGGTGTTACCAGAACCTCCTCCACCCTTGGCTCGGTTCTGGTGGTTCTTGAACGCCTCGCGCATCTCGTCGAGGTCGTCGGAGTCGTCGTGCTTGTGCTTCTTGCTCTCCTTGCTGCTCTTCACGTCAGTTCTCCTTGATCGGGATGATGACCGCGACCACCTTCACCTCGGCCACGTACCTGCCTCGCTTGCCGTGGGTGTCGAAGCTGCTGGCGACCAAGCTGTAGCACCTCACCTCGGACCCGTCTGGGTAGGTGTCGACATGCTCCAGCACCCTGCCGACCCACTGGCAGGCGATCGCCTGCGCAGTGCAGTCGTCCAAGGTCGGGTGTCCGTGACACGTGGTGCCGTCGTGCCAGTGGAGGTTGTTATCAGTGTTCATCGAGTTCTCGCGCATCAGGCGTGATCCTTTGCTCCGCGTTCCATCGCGGCGGTCTTGCAGAGCCCTTGCAGGCTCCACCGCTTCTCGCTGATCGCCTCCACCGCGCCCTTTAGTCGGCGGTGCATGTTCTCCGCGTCCATCCGGGCGCGGAACGCCTCGCGCATCCGCGGGTCGCGCTTGACAGCCATCTTGATCGAGGTCTCGGTGGCGGCCTTGGCAGCTTTTCCGCGATACTCCTCGTAGAGGTCCTCGCCGGCGTTGTGCTCGTCGTGGCGCGCTTCCTTAGCATGCTTCTCGGCCTCGTCGCGGAGCGATATCCACCAGCTCAGCACTCCGGGAAGTCGGCGCAACTCCGCGTCGAGGTCATTCGAGATGCGCGCGTCCTTCAGCGGGTGCACCGTGATGACCTTCTTGGTGAAGGGGTGGATCGCCTTGACTGGACCGGGGTCGCGCCGCTCCCAGAACTTCATCAGTCGTCCTCGCGCTTGGCGACCGCATCCTCGTACTCGCTCGCCGGCCGCCAGTCGTGGCCCGGCCACGGCCTCGATGGGACCGGGCGGTCGTTGTGTCCGTGCTCGCGGAACGCCCCGCAGTCGAGGCAGACCTGCGTCCGCCAGGATCCGTAGACCCGCGGCGCGTCCTCGCCGCGGACGACGTGTACATGGCTGCACTTGATGTCGCTCAGGCGACGGATCCAGTCGTCTGAATCTGCGAACATCACGCGCTCACCGCCATCGTACTGGTTAAGGAGCGTGGCGTAGTGGCTCTGGAGCTTCACCGACTCATCGAGCGCCTTGGTCAGCTCGGCGCGCGTAGGCCCCGCGGCATCCCGAGGGACGTCGACCCAACGGCGCCCCTCGAGCTCCATGGTGTCCGCGATCTCGCGAGCTTCCGTGATCTGCACGTCGGTGTGGGTGTTCTTGCCGAGGCGGACTCGTTCGTCAGCCCACGCGCGCAGCGCCAGTGGAGCCGCCGGGTCTCGGCCGAGCAGCACGAACACCATCTCCTCTGGATGACCGTGAGACATGCAGGTGTTCTCCAGCGAGAGCTCATCTTTCTTCCTCATACCAACTTTATCCTCACAGTTCTACGGTTTGCCACTAATCCAGTTGTCCCCGATTCCACCCTCCACTGCTAGCTCGACCTCCATCTCGTCCTTGTACGGCTCCTTCATCAGGCGGATCTGCTCTTCGAGGCTGGCGACGGAGGTCCGCTCGGGACCCTCGCTCACGATCTCGTCGTGGACAGGAAACAGCGGTGCACAACGGAACTCGATCATCTTCGGCGATAGGCGGATGAGGTTGAGCGCCATCTTCACGATGTCAGCCTCGGATCCTTGAGCGACGGTATTCGTGCACACACGCTCACCGTGCTTAATCATCTTCTTCCGCTTGTCGTCGTCTTGGATATACCTGCCGTCTCGATCGCACCCCTCGAGCATCTTACGGACGTGGCCACGCCTGCCGCCGATGGTCGGAACCCAACCATGCTCATACCCGTGATCGACTGCCCAGTTTTGGTACTGCTTGATCTCCGGGTACAGCTCGTACCAGTCATCATAGTGTCGTTTGCACTCATCGAGCTGTTCCTCGTCGTTAGCATCTCGTCCTGTGTTGTATGCCAGCGTCCAAGGAGATCCCATGAAGATAAGGGCAAAGTTGGTGTCACCTACAAGAAGACCGCTAGCAACCATCATCTTATGAACTGGCTCATAGAGGTCAAAAACCTCTGCATCACCATCAGGCTCGATCGACGTGACGCGAACCGTCCACAACCCATCGTTGAGCATCTTCTCGATCTCGGTCCCAACGAGTGCTTCAGGGTCGATTTTTTGAACCACGACTTCACCGAGCCTGCACGTACCGCGGGTCACCTGTGACATCCGACTCCTCACACCACCAAACAGTTTCTTCTGGATCAGCTCGTACTCGACGTCGAACCCTTCGATGACCAGTGTGGAACGCGGGTTAGCGATCACCACCCGCTCCGCCAGATCCTGCTTGCGCTTACAGGAAAATCCAATGTACTCGGAGAACCTCTTGACGTAGCTGCTGCTCGATATCTGGATCGACCAATAAATCCCGTATTCACCAACTTCACCAGAGAACACAGAGCACGCGATGCCGATGTTGATCAACTCGCCTTGGATCTGCCTAATGAGAAGCTCTGACTTGCTCGTTGCCTTGATGACACCGTCGCAGATGCTTCCGTCTCCAGCAAAGTATGCGCGCAAGAATTCCCGCTTGACTGGCCATGGTGCACCGAGCACGCAGGGCGGGATCTGCTTGTCCGCCGATGACGTGCCACATCCGAGGAACCGCCACCACTCGTAGAGGTCCTTGCTGGTGATGTAGTACCTGCGCGCTTTCGCACCATCGTGCTGCTTGAGACGGGAACCAGCCACCAATCGCAAGCACCGCTCGACGTCGAGCACCATGTCATCGTCCTGATAACCGAAGCCGAACGATGTGATGTACATCGTGTTTGACTTCATCGAGAAACCCTCCGACACATAGTACCCGAGCAACCTGGCAACCTCCGGCGTAAGCTCACGAGGAAGGTCGAGCGGCTTGTAGCTCGTCATGCCTCCCTGCGCCATCGCTGGAATCTGAGTTACCCGCCCGTGGGTGTTGCTGCCGAACTTAATCACGCAGATGTCTCCGACCACCATGTCGCCGACCTTCACCATCTCGATCTTACCTCCGCGCACCACCGGCATGTCATGTGAGTCGTTCGCGCGCACTGCGAACCCGAGCTCAGTCGTCAGCTTCTTCACCGGCTGCTTGCCACCCCGGTAGACGTCCGCGACGTCGCGAATCCCGTCCCGCGTTACGATCCGGATGGGTGTCGCCGGCTTCGAGCGACCAAGAGGAGCGCCGACGCACAGCTCGTCAATCCTCTTGTATCCATGATCAGTGAGGATCATCGTCTCGCCGGTGACGCAGTTTTTACTATAGGTATATTGGTCCGGGAAGAGCGGCTTGACTAGCTTCCAGTCATCCATGGTGAACTCGCTCAAGGAGTACACCTTGTTCTCGCCGTGGAACTTCTTCCACTCGCCGGTCTTCTTGTCCTTGCACGAGTACGAGTCCGAGTCACATCTGTGTGGAGCCGTGTGCTTGAACATCTGAATCGTCGTGTACACGTGCACCGCGCTCGGCGTCTTGTACTTCCGCATGATCTCCAGCATTGCCGACTTCTTGGTCAGCTTCGCTGTGAAGTGGATGACAAGCACGAGGTGGAACCCTGAGTAATCCGCGACGATCAGCTTGTGTGACTCGGTAGCCGGTACACCCCATGCGGTGACCTCTCCAAGTTGTGGCGCCCGGAACGCACCGCGGACCCCATCGGGGTCCTTCTCCTTCCGAGCGATTATATTCTGAAGGTTGGCGCCGACCTTCTTCTTCTTGACTTGCGTCCTTACTTCTCCATTCTTGAGTGTCTTAGTGATCTCGATCAACTTCTCAAACTTACGTGAACTAATTCTTCCAGATGTCTTCGCACCGATCTGATTCAGATCACTTCGCAGACGTCCATCATCACTTACTCCTGAAAGAAGTCCTTCAAGGAACGTACCCTTCATGGTAGCCGCGTTGTTGAACGCGAGCTTAACTCCTGCCATCGCGAGCTTGTGCTCGTTCAACCACCAGGTGAGGACCTCCCCGTCCATCGAGACTCCGCCGCTGTCGGTCTCGATCGTCGGGTGCTCCGGCCAACCCCACTCGTCGAACAACAGCTTCTTCATCTGAGGGCGAGAGCGCAGCTTGAGCTTTGGGTCTCCCGCCGCGGCGCGGAAACAATGCTCGGCGCGCATGATGCGGATGTCCTGCTTGCGCAGGATCTTGCGCAGGACCGGCTGGTCGAGGAACGCCCCGCTTACCCCACACTGCATCAGGGTACTCGTGAACACTCGGTCGACGTCGACATACTTGTCCCAGTAGTCGGTCTTCCTGAGGTACCTGCGGTGGTCGACCGCGAGGATCTGGGTCCCCTCGGCGTCGTCGCCGGCATAGTCGATCATCATCTGGCGCCACTGCTCAGCGCTCCGCGGGCCGACCTTGTGTCCTCCCTTCGCTCCACCCCACTTGGTCACCGCGTCGGTGAGCGCGTCGTCAGGCAGACCATCCATGACCTGCCTCGGGTCCATGACGATCGCCTTCTTCTTGCCGGGTGGTACATAGCAGAACAGCTGCCCGTACTCGCGGCGAAACCACTTCAAGAAGTGGAACATCTGCGCCTTGAGCCCATGCTGCATCAGGGTCTCGTCGCGGAGCACCCCGGTGACCATCGTGTCGATGTAGAAGCTGTGGATGAGCTCGGTCGGCGGGATGCCGAGCCTCTCCATCGTCTCGACATCCGCCTTGTAGTTCTGGTAGGCGAGCTTGGTCTGAGGGTCGACCAGCCAGTCGCCGAAGTGGTCCTTGACCAGCTCGGAGCGGACGACGCGCCGGACCCCGCGGCCCCACGAGTAGGACAGCAGGACCGGCTCGTTCGAGATCGGGACGAACTCGGTGTCGACCGCGGTGATCTTCCCCGGGAGGTATGCCTCTCGGTAAAGCTCATCCATGAAACGCCGAGCTTGCTTCGGCGTCTCAGCGAACTGTACGGGCGCGCGGTCGCTCATCTTCTTAGTTATCCTTTCAGTTTGATCTTGATCTTCTTCTTGCCGTCGTCCTTGACCGGCTTCTTGTCGGTCTTCTTCGGAGCAGGTTTCTCCTCCTCTTCCTCCTCCTCGTCGTCCTCTTCCTCCTCCTCGTCGTCCTCTTCCTCCTCCTCGTCGTCCTCTTCCTCCTCCTCGTCGTCCTCTTCCTCCTTGTCATCGACCTTCGCCTTCTTGCCGGCGATTGGCATCGACGCGACCTTGGGTTCACCGATGATGCTGATGACGCCGAGGGTCGACCCGAGCGCAGCCCGGACGGCGACCTTGATCGCCTCGGACGCCGACTCCTCGTCCTTCGCCTCCACGATCACGCTGATGGTCGCCGGTACGGTTCCAACGAACAGACTCTTTGCCATGTGTCTTCTCTCTCTTCTGGTTTAGGTTGGTTAGAGACTCAGATGCTGTAGCCTGCGTCGCGCAACACAGCTCGATCCTTGTCAGTGAGGTCGGTGACGAGTTTGATGAGACCCTGCTTCGGGTCCCGCAGCGCGGCGATGAACTTCATGAAGTCGGAGTCGTCGTCGAAGTCGAAGTCCTCTTCCAGGATCTTCTTCACCTCGACCATGGTCTCCGGCTGCTCGTCCAGGATGCGCTGAAACGCGTCGTGGTACTCGTCGCCCTTGGGATTCGGGTTCTTGACGTCGCGCACGAAGACGAGCGCCTTCGGGTCATACTTGAGGATCCCAGGCTTCTTCTCCGGTGCCTCTTCCTTGGTGGCTACCAGCGGTGACCTCACGCTGTCGGGGAGGTCTCGGAAACCGCTGCGCAGGTTCGCGATGAACGTGCTGGCGCACTTCACCGCGTCCGGGCACCTGACGCAGGAGATGTCCCGAAAGTCGACGAAGATCCCGAGGCAGTCGCGCTTGGCGACTGCTACCAGCTTCACCGGGTCTACCGCCTCGAGCCGGGCCAGGACCTCATCCGACGGGAGCGCCTGGATCGCGTCGTTCACCCGGCGCTGCAACACGTCGTCCGTGTCGCTCTTGAAGACCTTGATGTCTCCTCCGGCGCTCTTCAGCTGGCTGACGATGGATCGCAGCGCGGCACGATCCATCGTCTCCGCTGGCTTGCCCTTGGTCGGCTTCTGCACCTTGGATGCCTCTGCGGTGGTGATCTCTGCCTTCGGTGAGAGCTTCCCTTTAGACTTCGACTTGGTCTTGGACTTTCCGGTCTTGTTCACGATGGCTCCTAGCGGTCCGTGGTGCGCGGACCAGGACTCTAACGTGTGTGATGACAATGTCAACAGAAATGCTGAGTGACCTACGAGGACCGCACCCGCATCCTGGTCTCCAGCCTGCCGAGCACGTATGACCTACGCGCTCCCGACGCGTCGAGCACAGGGGTCAGCCGCTCCATCTCCATGAGGTCTCGCCGGGTGTGCTCATCCGGGTCGCGGGCGTCCGGCAGCTTGACGACGCGCACGCGCCAGAGGTCAGCCAGCCTGTCAGCCAGCACCAGCGCCTTCTCGTACCCGCTCGCGCCGGGCTCGGCTCCCGGGTCGCGGTCCCAGATGATCACGATCTCCTCCGCTGCCGTCCGCATCAGGAGCTCCAGCTGGTACTGCGACAAGCTGGTGCCGAACGTCGCCACCGCCGACCGGCCGACGTGGATCGCGTCGAGCACGCCCTCGACGACGCGGATGGTCCGGCAGTAGCGAGCGCGCTCGTAGTTGTACAGGAAGTGCCCCGGCTTCGCACCCTTGGGGTAGAGGGTCTTCTTCAGGCGCTTGTGCTCGTCGGTCCCTCCGCACCGCTTGCACGGCAGGCGGTCGGCCCTGCACATGGGCGGGATCGCCCTCATGTAGCGGGCGACGAAGAAGGCGACCTCGTCTTCGTGCATGACAGGGACCACGATCCGGTTCCTGAAGTACCCGCTCTCACACCACCCGATCCCGTAGCGCGTCGCCGTCTTCGGGCCGATGCCGCGCTCGCGGAAGTACGACGGCAGGTCGGACCGCCTGTGGTCGGCGCGCGCGGCGATGAACTCGTCGGGGAGAGCTATGTGCTCCGGGCTGGCGCTCCAGACCTCGGCCTGTCCTGCGAGGCGGTCCTCGACCAGCTTACGCAGGTCGATGATCGGCTGGTTGCCCTTCGCGTACCGGGCGATCTGCTCCAGGGCGCGGAACATGTCGCAGTCCTCGAGCCGGCGGACCAGCGACAGCGCCGTGCGGCCGGCGTCGCTGCACTCGGCGGCGAAGCAGCGCCACGCCGGAGCGCGCACGTCGTCGCGGTCGACCACGAGGACCGAGAGCTTCGGCTTGTCGCAGCGCGGGCACGTGACCACCAGGTTACCGCCGCTGCGCTGAGCGTCGGGGCAGAGGTCGAGCACGTAGCGCTCAGCGTCGAACGCGCGGTCGATGGCTCGGAAGTTCAGCGACATCTCTCAGCGGAGGCCCTTGCTCTTCTTGTAGACCTCGATCTCACCCTCGAGCTCCCGGATGCGCGCCGCCTGGGACGCGTTCGTGCTGCGGAGCTGGTCGACCGCGCGGTCTTGCACCTGGTCCTGCGACGCGGGTACTCGGGCCTCAGCCTCCGTCCTCGTGTCACCCGCGGCGGGCAGGTGGACGGCGCGGCCGTCCTCCTTCAGCCACAAGCTCCACGACCGGAACAGCTCCGGCTGCGCCTGAGCGATGGTGGCCCGCAGGTCCGGGTTGGCCTTGACGAGGTTCTCCGCGCAGACGACCCACCTGTGCCAGAACTCGGAGAGGTCCTCCATCGACGCGATCTTGTGCTCGGATCGCAGCAGGTCGATGAGCACCTTCTGGAGCCCGGCGATGCGCTCCAGGTGACGGGCGCTCGAGTCCAGCTCCAGGAGGCGCCGCGCCTGCGCCTCGCAGGTGATGCTGAGGTCCTGGAAGCGGAGCTTGGCGCGCTCGCTGTCTCCCTTCGCCAGGGCGATGCTGTCGTAGAGCGATAAGAGCGTCTCGTGCTCCTCCCGCGAAATCGACACACGGTTGCTCTCACCTGAGGTCGACTTGTTCTTCTTCGGTGCCATCTATTTTGTGCTCCTCACCCGATCGTGCGGATGTCGATCTTCGCCCAGTCGAGGCGAACCTTCCACTCCCGCTTCGCTGTCCCGAAGCGGTTCTTCCCGACGTAAAACCTGCCGACGCCCTGCTTGTGCTCCTCCCGGGTCTGCTGGAGGATCGCGACGACGTCGGAGACCATGACCTTCTTGGCGCTGTCGGCGATCTGATCCCAGTCGACGTGCTCCTTGTTCAGGGCGCCACGCTGGGTCTGGCTCGCGGTGTGACCCGGAGCCAAGATCTCGTAGCTCAGCCGGCGCAGGCCACGCCAGACCGCGCCGTAGTCCTCGTACCCGTCCCGGTCGCGCCCGCGGTCCCCGGCGTCCGGCACCATGTCGTCGGCCGAGTCGACGTAGAACGAGCTCGGGTAGAACCCGACGCGCTCCAGCTGCCGGATGTACGCGCGCAGCCCGCTCGGCGTGAGCGTCGCAGGCGGGAACTCCTTGACGACGAGGAACTCCCCGTACTTCAGACCGAGGTTGCGGACCTTGCCGCTGACCTTCTTGCGTTCCTTCTCGAGCATGTTGATCGACACGCCGGTGAACGATGCGTCGAGACGGTCACAAATTATCTCTTCGGACAACTCGGTGGTGATGTACAAGCACCGCGCTCGGCTGTTAACAACAGCACTACGACACATGTATAGTAGCACGCCCGACTTTCCGACCCCTGACGGGGCGACTATCGTCGTAAGAGACTTCGGCGGTGTGCCCTTCGGTTTCAGGAACTCATCTAAGAACAGTCCAGTTGAGATCCCGTTGTACTCGTACTTCCTGCGGCGTTCGCGGCGCTGACCGCGGTCGCGCACGAAGAAGTGCCCGAGGCCACCGTTGAGCGACGCCTGGACGTCGAGCACCTTCTTGAGCTCGCCGTCGATCGCGTCGAAGTCCTGGGCGTCGAGGTGGTCGAGGCAGGCGCGGACGGCGCGGTCGGTGACCTGATTCTTGATGAACTTGAACAGCTCGCCCTTGACGTAGGTTCGGTCCTTGACCGTCTGATCGATGGTGTCGACCAGCGCCTCGGCCGCCTCGCGGTTCTTCGCGACAAGCCGGCCGACCTTGAGGTCGCGTTCGAGCTCGATCCGCAGCGCGTCCTTGCTGATCCCAGAACCGTTGTCCCGCGCGTAGCCGACGACTTTCTGCGCCAGCCACCGCAACGCGGGCGTCGAGAACATCTGGTGGTCGAGGTGCACGCCGGAAGTCGTCGCGAACTCCTGGTCCACGAACAGCGTGCGGAGCATCCGCTTCTCGAAATCTTTCGAGTAACCGATCTTCCAAGATGGGGCTACCCCTTCGTCGCCGCTCACATGAACACCTTAGACTCACGAATGCGCCTGAGCGCGGTGACGAATGCTTCGCGACCACACTCGATGGCGCCTGCGGCCACGGCCAGAGCACGCTTACTCTTACACACGTCGTAGTGCCAGAACGATGCCTTGGGTGGCGTTTGAAACCAGCGGCGCGCTACGCCGATCCGGGCGGCCATCGCGTGGAGCTCCTCGGGTGTGTCAGCGAGCATGTGGCACATCTTCATGCGCCCGTAGCCATAGATCGAGGCGTCGACGTAGACGCTCAAGGAGTCGCCCTCTCGCCGATCGCCCAGAGCACCGCGCGGCGGGCGCGCAGCTGGTTCGCGCGCTCGTTGTAGAGGCGGTTCCTGCCGGACGGGTGAGGGATCCACGCCGCGCGCAGCGTCGTCCCACGGTCGAACACCATCTCCTCGTAGCCGAACGGCCCGTAGCAGGACCACGCGCGCGCCGCCCGGACCCCGAGCAGCAGAACGCGCAGCGGCTGGCCACCGTAGTAGTTCTCTCGGTCGAGCAGGTAGGCGAGCGCGCGGGCACGACCGACCACAGCGCGCCGCACCGACCAGGACCCTTCGCACAGGTTGATTTTCACGAGCTTGCCGAGCCAGTCCGCATGGCTCACGCCGGAGTACCGCAGCAGCCTGTCGGCGCTGTTCCCGGGCTCCGGGAACAGCGGGATCGTCACGTCGGTGTTCGAGCCAGGCGCCTCGCCGACGAGCAGGCCGCGCGCACGCGGCAGGTCGTCCATCACCCCGAAGCGGCGCATGCCGAGGTTCCAGGCCGCAAGGCGGCTCTGCGTGAGGGCGCGCCCGACGACCTCCTGCACCAGGTCGGTCACCGGGCCCTCTCTTCCCAGACGTCCTTCACGACGGCCCACGCTCCCTTGTGCTCGAGGAACGCGCGCGAGAACCGTTCCGGCAGGCCGGCCAGGACGTCGGCCTGGTCCAGGCGCAGCTCCCGCGCGAGCCCCTTGAGCTGCCGCTCCTCAACGTAGAACCGCTTGCGGTCCTCCTGAGCGTCGAGCGTGACGACCCTCGACTTCCGGGTCTCCTCGACCACCTTGTGCTGCAGGTAGCGCACGCGCGCGCCGAGCTTGCCGAGGTGGTGCGGTTGCGGCAGGAGGAGCTTCTGGTAGTAGGTGCTGGCCGCTCGCCAGACCGCGAACTGCGCCACGATGAACTCCCGCGCGTCGGCCTCGAGCTCGAGGCACGCGACCGCGGCCTTCAAGAACCAGCTGCGGTCCGACTCGTCGACGTCGTCCAGCGTCTGCGACGGCATGCGGTGACCTCCCTTGGTCAGGGTCGCGACCTCGGCCCGCACCGCCTCGTGGTAGAGGACGCAGAGCTCTTCGGCGACCTCGACCTTCCTCGTCTTCCCGCGACCCCGTCCGCCGATCTGTGTCTTGGGCGCACGATGCACACTGAGTCAGTACCGCGCGCTGGGCGCTGACGTCAAGATGCTGGGATGCCAGCATCCACACTTACAGTGGAGGCAGGTCGCGTTCCGCTCGTCGGTTTGTCCACAAGATCCACAGCATTATCCACAACCGAGTGATGCGCCGGAACTCACTCGGCAACGACCTCAAAACCCTCCGACTCGTACAGCGCGACCCGCTCTTGACTTGCCGCGCAGCGTTCCAACCGGTGTGGGCAGGCTCCCCAAAGATCTTCCGCGATGTGGCAATTCATGCACAACACGCGGATCCTGTACTTCGACTTCCAGTCATTTTTCTTCAGATAACGAAGAAATGAACTGCTACGCGCGGGCCAAAATCCACCCGCCTCACGACGATGCTGTGCACCGTCGCCATCAACATGATCAAACGACAAGAACTGATAACGCGTTTCACCGCAACATGCGCATCTTCCTCCGAACCGCTTGATCGCTTCTAGTTTCAAATTCAAGTGCCGAGCACGCTCACGAGCCCGTAAATCTTCTCGGTTACCAGGCGCCTTGATCCAACGACGCTGAGATTCACGGCTCTGATACTTGAGCTTCTTTTTTCGTTTTGGATCAGCATATGCACGAGCGAATGATTCATTCCTCAACTGACGTGTACGCTCTTTTCTACATTTAAGACAGTATCTTGCTCGATGAGTGCGATCGATGATCATCAAACCACACCCCAAACACTCCGTTGGTCCCTTCAACCCATATTCAATCTTGCGACAATCTACGCAAAATTTCTGCGGTCCCGAGTTTGGAGCGAACCTTTGGAGACAAGTCACGCACGTTCTTGGAGCGAATACCGGCGTCTTCTTTCCCGGAATCGGCAGTGATGACCTTGAAACCTTCATCTTCGTACAGCTGTAGCCTATTTTGACTATGAACTGCAAGCCACTTGTGGGTCAGGTCGGCGAAGTCGACCACCTCGACCCGGTTGTCTCCCTGCTTCTTTCGCAAGCTCCGACCTAGCTTCTGCAAGACGTTCGCGACCGACTGCCCGCCGTCCGCGATGACGAGCGCCTTGATGCCGGGGAAGCCAGGTGCAGACGGGATGTCCACACCCTCGCCGAAGATCGGCGACGCGATCAGCACCAGGATCTTGCCCTCGACCAGCCGGTCCTTCTGGCGCTCGACCTCGTCGGTCGGCATCTGCCCGTGGACGAACGCGTGCGGGACCATCTCCTCGTGCAGGAGCTCGGCGATGCGGTCGCCGTGCCAGAGCTCGCGGACGAGGACGAGCGTCGGCCACTTCTTGCGCGCGAACGCCGTGACCTCGCGGGCGACCATCGCGTTCCTGGCGTCGTTCAGCACGACCCCGCTCTTGTACACGTCCTGCCAAGACAGCCCGTCCTCGAGCTTCGGCTCGGTGACCTCGAGCATGCGGATGGTCGGTCGGGCGTTGACGCCGAGGTCGATCAGCTCGGCGTTGGTCACGCGCGCGACCACCGGGCCGAAGGCGGCCTCGACCATGAGGCCCTTGCCGTCCGCGAGGCCGAACGGCGTGCCGGACAGGCCGAACCGGAACGGCGCGTCGACGCGCTGCACGAGCCGGTAGAACGACTTCGCGGACGCGTGGTGGGTCTCGTCCAAGAACAGCAAGACGACCGTCTTGAGGTACTTCGCGATGACGCGCTTCTGAGCGTCACCTCGTGCCCGAGTGAGGCTCTGCATGGTCGCGACCGTAACGTGTTTCGGGTCGAACCGGCCGTCACCGATGACGCCGACGTGCTCCTCGATCGTCCCCAAGAACCTCGCCAGCTGCTCGCGCCCCTGCCTCAGCAGCTGCTTGGTGTGGACGATGAACAGGCACCGCATGCCCCGCAGCGCCTTGATGAGGGCGGCGGCGATGGCTGTCTTGCCTCCTCCGGTGGCGACGTGCAGGAGGCCGCACCCGCTCTCCAGCGCAGCCACGACTACGTCGAGCTGGTCGGGGCGCAGCGTGATCCCGGCGAGCATGTCGTCCGACACCTCCACCTCGCCGGCGCCGCGGCGATCGGTGGCCCGCCGGTCTCTGGTCTTCATCACCCGGTAGCCCGCCTCGCGCAGCAGGTCCTTTACGCGCGGCACCAGCCCCTTCGGGAAGGTGCAGCCCTCCTTCAGGAACATGTGCCGGCGACCGTCCCACCGCCCTGCCTGGACGGTCGCCATGAAGTGCGATCCCTTCTGCTCGATGGCGAGGGCGTCGTCCAGGAGGCCGACGACGCGCTTGCGCGCCTTCTCCCGAGCCTTGCCGGAGAGCCCGGGGTGCCGGAACGAGACCGAGCACCGCGTGTTGCTCAGCAGCGTGATCGTAGCCCGGCGGTCCTCATTCATGCGCTCAGGACACCCTAGCAATTTCCAGTTGACATCGTCAACGGAAACTGTCAGGACCCGAGCGAGAACAGCTGAACCCGCACGACCGTCTGCACACCCGCCGCGCGCGAGAGCGACAGCGCCGTGAACGGCACGTCCTCGCTGATCAGGAACATGAACCCGTCCGCCGGGACCGGCGCAGCTGCGCCGGCGGCGGAGGTCAGCTTGACGGTGACCGGGTTCGGCGCGGCGAGCACCCCGTTCGGGAACCCGGGAGACGGAGGGATCCCGAGGTTCGGGACCACCTTGATGATGACCAGGCTCGCCGACGACAGCGAGCCGAAGCTGACCGCGACGTCTCCGTCCGCGATCAGCGTGTACTCCTCCTCCTTGCGACCCGAGCACGCCATGCTCTCGATCACGTCCGACAGCCACGTCGGGTTCGACGAGCTGTCGACGCTGCTGGCCGGAGGGGAGTACTTGAACCGGCCGGAGAGCTGGGCGGTGCCTGAGGTCGTCATCGAGGTCCTCCTACGTGAACACGGTGGTGACCGCCGGGTCGACGACCAGCTGCCTGTTCGCCATCACCTGCTGGCGGTTGATCGGCGCGCTGCCGGGCAGCTGCACGAACGCGTCGCACCAGTACGTCCTCGGGCTGAGCGGGGAGGTGTCGGCCGGGGTGAGGAACACCTTGAACGCCCCGACTGAGATCCCGGTCTGCGGGGTGATGATGAGGACCTGGTTGTCGACCCCGCCCGCGGCCGAGTTCGCCTTGGTGATCGCGGCGGCGACGTCCTCGAGCCGACCCTTCACCGTGAACCACACGAGGGCCCCGGTGAGGTCCTGCGGGGCGCCGGTAGCGACCAGGTTGACCGTGAACAACCACGCCCTGCTCGCCCCGCGGGTCACGCGAAGCGGCGGCAGCGCGATGCTCGGGCTGGCGCAGCTCACGCGACCTCCACGTCCGCGAGGAGGACGTCGGCCTCGACCACCGCGGCGGACAGCTCGTCGGCGACCTCCACGTCCGCGAGGAGGACGTCGGCCTCGACCACCGCGGCGGACAGCTCGACCAAGAGGCTAGAGACGACGACGGTGCTGCCGAGCCCTCCGAGGTGCTGGCCGAGGTGCTGGCCGTGATGCTGACCGAGGTGCATCAGGTACCATCCATCGTGGTCGGGGTCCTCGTGCCGTCGGTGGCGACCGTGAACACGGCGCGGTCCTTGGTGTCGGCCGCGTTTCTGAAGTGCTCGGTGGTGGCCGTCGTGATGGCCAGGCCGCTCGCCTTGCCGGCGATGATGCTGAACGCGGAGCGAAACATCGTGATGAACGTCGCCGCGTTGACCCAGCCGGACTCGGTGGCGTAGTTCATCACCGCGTCGGCGATCGACGTGATCGCATCGGTCACCAGCGACTGCACGCCCGCCTTGATGTTGCCGGAACCGTCGAGAGCCGTCGGGATCCGGGACTGGATGTTCGTGAGGGACGCCTCGATGGTGGCGACGTCGGTGGCCTTGTCCGCGCGCGAGCTGACCGTGGCGTCCAGCGCCGTGCTGATGATCGCGGCGAGCGTGTTGGTCCACACCGCGCTGCTGAGCGCCGTCGCGGACTGAGCCAGGCCCGCCTGGATCGAGCTGATCGCGGCGGCGCCGGCGGTGAGCGCGTTGCCATCCCCGATGTCCTCGATGATCGCCCAGCTAACTGGGATGGCTGATCCGGCGAACAGCTTCATGCGCATGTCCCAGCCGTCGTACAGCCAGATCGGCTCGCTGATCCAGTAACCGCTCTGCAGTCCTCCTGGGTATGCCTTGAGGACGTCGGCCTGTGCGCCGCCGTTGACCTTGCTGACGGTCCGCACCTGGTAGCTCGTCCCGATCGCGATGCCACCTGTGATGAGGTCGATGACCAGCACGAACTTGCCCGCGACGTTCGACGTCTGGAGCGACGTGGTGCCGCTGATGAGCGAGATCTCGGTGCCGCTGATCGTCGCGGTGTTGGCGATGGGTGTGAACGGGACGCTCATGATCCGACTCCGTAGGCAGCAACCGAGTTCCCGGCGATGGCCGCGGCACTGCTCTGCGACCGCGCGTAGACGCTGTCGCCGGCCACGCCCGTCACGAGCGTGTTCGCGGCGGCGGGCTTGCTGACCGCCTCGTTCGCAGAGGTCGCGAACGGCACGTTCACGAGACCCTGCCTGAAGGTTGTGCCGTTGCCGAACATCACGTCGACGTCGATAGTCGCCCCGGTCATGTTCGCGTTGTTGATCCCGTAGCCGACCTCCCACGCGTAGCAGGTGCGCGCGATCGTGCCGAGCAAGACCGGGGTCCCGTCCGCGGCGGCTCCGGGGACGACCGTCGTCCCCGCGGCGGTCGCCAAGTTGACCCCGTACTGGTCGATGAACGTCCCGACGAACGGGACGCGCCACGGCCGGACCGGGGCCCCCTTCACCCGGCAGAACGCGTTGAACGCGGTGACGTTGGCGCTGTTGACCATCCCGGCGACCGCGATGCTGGCGCCGGACCGGATCCAGATCTGGAACGTGTAGACCACGCCGACCATGCCGACGTTGGCGGTGACGTACCCTGACGCCGACCCGCAGAGGAGGTCGGCCAGGCTCCGGTAGCTGGTGCCTCCGTTGTCGTCGACGAGGAGCCCGGTCAACGCGTCATGAGCCGTGGCGTTGATCGCCACGTTGTTGACCACGACCGTCAGCTCGAGGCAGTCGGTCGTGAGGAGCACCCCGGTCGCCGAGGCCGAGCCGACCAGCTGCACCGGCGTGCCGTACGTGAGGTTCCCCGGCGTCACGGCCGCGCCCATCCCGACCGCCGGCCGGGTCCCGTCCGCGATCGACGAGATCTGGAACTGCCAGTCGTTCGGAGGAAGGCGTCGGACGCCTGGGTAGCTCACTTGACTACCCGGGATGGTACACCAAGTCGGGTCAGCGGTAGTGCTCGATGATCATGCCGAGCGCGCCGCCGAGCAGGCCGATGACGACCTTGAAGGCGGTCGTGGAGACCTGTCGGCGGGACTTCTTCTTGTCGCTCTCGTCGCTGATCGCGGCGAGCGTCCGCGCGGTCCCGGTCTCAACCTGAGCGACCATCGTGACGTGCTTGATGGCTTCCTGCCCGTCGAGCGCGGTCCTGATGCTGTTCAGGCCGGAGAGCGCCTTGGCCATGTCGACGCGCAGGTCGGAGACCCGGTCGTCGATCCGGCGGATCTCACCCCTGAGCCCGCTGACGTCCTCGCTCCTGATGTCGCCGATGTCGTCGCGGATCTGGGTCAGCTGCTCGTTGTCCGCCCGGAGGTGCTCCTCGAAGCGGCTGACGAGCTGGTCGACCTTGGCGAGCGCGACGCGACCCGGCAGGCACGACCGCCCGGTCCTCCCGCTCTTCTCTGCCTTCTCGTCGACGAGCTCGGGCACAGTCATCGTCGGCTTCGTCGCCATTTGACCCACCTCGCAGCGTCACCCGCTGTGTGAAGGAGTAACCCCACCCCTCATGCACATCGGTACCACCGAGCCGACGATTTGACCAGTACCGTGATCGCGGCACCTCTACGACGCGACGATCGCGAACCCCTCCCACTGCACCGTGGAAGCCGACGCCTGCACCACGATCCACGGGATGTTTCCGCTGAACTCCTCCTCGCTCGCCTTCAGGACCGTAACCTGGCCCCCGTCCAGAAAGCTCACGAGGAGGTTGTTGGTGGCGTCGAGGTTGCGGACCCGCAGGTAGCGGGCGAACGTCGTGGACGGCGCGATCACCTGGTTCCCCGTCAGGTTGGACAACTTCTGCCGACCTGCTGGGACCGGCATCGACACCCGCACGGCCGTGGTGGTGGCTGGACCCGGAGCGGTTCCGGTCCGACCGTTGATGCTGACTGGTGTACCTCGCACTGCGTTCATGTGGACCTCATATTACAGGTTATCACCGCTGACGACGTGGTTCCACGCACGCCGGAGTCGCCCGACCGAGAAGTCATATGGCCCTCCTGTAGCAGTGGTCCCACACAGGATGAAAGGGCGGATCATGTCAGCAGTCGGCAGCGTCGCGGTGACGACCTCAGCGACCTTATTACCGTTGATGTAGGCGCGGATGCGAAAACTACCAGCTCCGGCGGTCGAGACGTTCGCTCCGAGGATCTCTAGCCTCATCCTATATACCGTGTTGGCAGCGATGGCGACCCCTGTGTCTGTGTTCACCGTCGTCGTCCCGATCACCTGCAGCTGCCAGTTTGCGAGCGTCGAGTCGTTGTAGATCGTGACGAACTTGTTCATCGACCCTGCGCTGTTGTTCTGGACCCCGACCCAGAACCAGCGCTTGTTATTACCGTCCGTGATCGTACCTGTCCGCAACATCCACTCTTGCGCATAGGCGACGTTGGCGTCCATGAAGCACTCGTATGCCTCAGTCGTCATCTGCCCGGTCTGGGACCCAGTGCCGACACCAACCATCTGCAGCGCGCGGTGGTTGAGGTTGGTGTCCGGGTCCCTGTACTGGTGCGTGCACCCACCAGAGGTGGAGCCGTTGGTGGTCTGCCACATCCAACCCTCTGGGTCCACAACGCACTGCAAGGAGCACGACGTGAGCTCCTCGTTCGTGGTCGCCACTGTACCGGAGACCAGCATCGACAGCGTGGCCGTCGTGACACCGTCCAGACCGCCACCAAATGGGGACACTGTCCTGGCCTCGATCGGGAAGTCGGCCGACGGAAACGACACGGTCACGGTACCGGTCCCGGTGCCCGGCGGTGTGATCGTGCTCCTGCTAGAGCCGTTAACGAACAACGTCCCGGCGACGACGTTGGCAGCGGTCGTCTTGACCCAGGTGAACGCCGCGGCGTTCACCTGGAGCGACCTGTTAGGTGGTACCGGGAGCATGACCGACGCGGATCCGGCGACTCCGGCGGTGAAGACGAACCCGCGCAGACCGGAGACCGTGCTCACGGCGCCGCCCACCCCGTCTTTCCCCGCCGACGCAGGCGTCACGACGATCGCCTGCGTCCCGCCGCGCGCCCAGTTCTCGTCGATGACAGAGAGCTGCCCCATCGGGTAGCCGTTGTGGTCGACCTCGAACCTCCGGTTCTGCGCCCAGTCGCGCCACGCCGTGGTCGGCGTCACGGTCGACTCTCCGGTCGAGTCAAACAACGCGTCGAGGCCGCGCGCAGGAGGAGTGAAGGCCAAGAAGTTGTTGGCCGCGGTCGGAGTGGTGTTGTGCGACCCCTTCCACAGCGCCTGACCGATCATGTAGAGCGCCGCGATGGTCAGGCCGTGCATCGTCGCGACGGACCCGTTCATCGTGTTCGTCGTCGGCAGCGTGGTCGGCACCGTCACGGCGACGTGGCGGTTGGTGACGAACGCGCCGTTCGGCGCGGTGGTCGAGTTGTACCCGGTCATCGTGACTGCGCCGGCGACGTTGTTGGCGACGCCGAGGAAGCAGAGCGCAGTCGTCGCGCCGTTGACCACGTCGCTCGCCACGATCGAGGTCTGGTCTCCGGTGCGGACGTAGTAGGCGACCCCTCCGGTGAGCTTCGTCGGGATCGTGTTACTGCCCTCAGGGGTGAACGGCGACGTGACCGGGATGAACCTCCGCACGGTGGTGTCGGACGCGCTCTCGAAGAAGTACGCGTAGACCTGCGAGTTGCCGGACGGGACCACCAGATCCGACTGGACCCCGTTCTCCTTGATCAGCAGCCGGCCGTCCGAGTCGTAGGCGACCCCGAGCGGGGACTGCACGCGCACCTTGCCGTCCGTCGGCCCGGTCGGGTTCAGCGTCAGGCCGAACCCCTGGAAGATGAGCCCGGTCGGGGTCGAGGCCCCGACGTTGCGCGGGGCCGCCTCGATCGCCCGCGAGAAGGCGTCCAGGTGCTCCCGGGGCTCGCGAGACAGCGCGTCGGCGTCTACGGTGTCCAGCCGCTCGTTGGACTGCGTGCGGACTCGTTTTGCGTTGAGGACATCGCCTGCAGACATTCGACCCTCCTACACGATCTCGAGGCGGACCCGGACGTTCGCCGCGCGGACGAGCAGGTCCAGGTAGAACTGCGCGACCTGGTAGGCACCCTGCCCAGTTAAGTATATCCTGTCGTTGTGTGGCGGGGTAGTCGCGGTGTCGGCGACCTCCTGGGCGACGACGAACGCCTGCCGCACCTGCCCGCCGAGCACGTCGGTCGTCGTCAGCACCACCGTGGTCACGTTGGTCGCCGAGCTGTACGCGAGAGACGCGACCACGCGGGACTGGAACACGTTGTTGATGCTGACCTGGACCGGAGACCCCGGCAACACTCCGGCGGTGACGTCGCCGACCACCGACAAGGTGTTCGTGAGGGGTCCGGCGGCGGTCGAGTAGGACGTGCTGACTCCTCCGGTGGCGACGTAGTCGCCGCGGTAGCTGGAGGTCCCGTTGCCGGGGACCTCCAGGTAGAACCGCCCGCCGCCAGCAGGCAGCGTCGACGCGCTCACCTGCACGGTGGCCGTGCTCGTGAGCGCGTTGAACGAGTAGCTGCTCACCGTGTAGTCGGTCCACGTACCAGGCACCGTCTCGACGTGGATGGCGAGGCCGACGACCGAGACCGCAGAGGCGGTCGAGAGGTCGAAGTCGGTCGTGAACGTGTTGGACGGACCCGACGGGACGAAGGCGACCCCGCTCGCTCCGTGCAGGTAGGCGGCGGTCTCGAGGTTGCCCGCGAGGAGCGCCGCCGGGAGCTCCACGACCACCTCGTTGAGGTTGACCTCGAAGACCCGCCATGGTCGGCCGAAGGTCGCGCGGACCTGCGCCTGGGAGCCGAACACGGCCGAGAACAGCGCGTAGTACGAGAGCAGGACGGTCTTCGGCAACCACGCCATCGCCTTGATCACGCCGCGGTAGAGCTCGTCGTCGCTCGTGTTCGGAGGTCGTGGCACGGCGCGGTTGTTGCCGACCACGTCCAGGGCCGGACCCGCAGCGCTGCTGACGAGCAGCGACTGGCGGACCTGCTGGATCATGCTCGCGACGGCGTCGCCGGACCCCACCGCTACACACCGTCCGGCAGGAAGTCGGCGGCGCCGAACAGGCCGCCGATCAGGTTGTCGCTCTGACCGATCACGGTGAGTATGCGACCTACGACAGACGTGAAGTCACTGTTATATGGAGGTGGCATCATACGCCGCATGAGCTTCGCCTTGTAGTTGTCGCTGGTGGTTCCACCGAGGTCGAGCGCGAGCGTGCTTGACAGGTTGCTCATCGGTCAGTGCCCCACGCAGATGTAGCGATACTTCGTGGTGGCGACGACGACGGTGAATGTGATCGCCGTGGTGCTCTCCGTGTAGGTCGGCACGGCGGCTCCCGGCGCGTCGACCAGGCACGTCGGCGGGTTCGCGAAGGTCCCGCCGGTCGCGGAGAACGTGATCGTGCAGGTGACCCCGGCGGTCCCGGTCGTGAAGAACCCGGCGAAGTTCGTCGACGTCGCGTCGACCGACGGCGCCGTGCCACATGACGTCACCGTCGGCGCCACGCCTCCGCTCGCCACCACCTTGGCCTGAAGCGTCGCGTTGGCCTGAAACGTCGCGCCGGCCTGCAGCGTGAGCGCCTGAAAGAACGACTGGCTGCCGTCGGTGTTGACCTGCCTGACGTCGATGCCCCCGGTGATCTGGCGCTCGCGCAGCACGCCGGCGCCACCGACCGGGAAGTAGTAGCCGTACACCGTGGTGAACCCACTCGACACGTTCGGCTGGAAGGTGAGCGGTCGGTTGTTCGTCGCGTCGCCGAGGGCGTCGACGCCGGCCCCGTTGAGGCTCGACCCCGTGATCCGACCGTTGGTGTCGAACCACGCCCGGTCGACGCCAGCGGAGCTCTGGAACACCGCGCTGACGCCGCCAGAACTGGGCAGGAACCGAGCACCGCCCTGTATCGTCGCGTCAGGCGTCACGTACCACGGCACGCTGACAGCTCCGATCGTTACGCTGTTCTTCGCGTCCAGCACCACCGGGTTGATACTGTTGATGTTGGTGACCGCGCGGAGCTGAACGTCCACGGTGAACGCGTTGTTCAAGACGTTGACGCCGGCGACGAAGGTCGACCCGCCCCCGGCCTGCAGCTGGATCCCGTCGAAGAGCAGGTGCGACGCCCCGTCGATGGTGACCCCGGTCATGTTCGTGTGGCCGTTGGTCATCTCGATGTGCGTGTTGGTGAAGTTGGTCTGCCCCAGGCGGCCTCGACCCTTCAGGTGGACCGCGGAAGACGAGCTGCCCTGGTTCGAGCTCGTCAGGTTGACGAAGGTGACCCCGGCGATCGCGCCGCTGTTCGTCGTGGCGTCCTCGACGAGCACGTTGTGACCGAGGTTGTTGAGCACCCACGTGTTCTCGACCAGGACTGGCCCGGTGCCTCCAGGTGTGCCGTCGGCGAAGATCCGCAGCCCGACGTTGCTGCCACCGGAGATGACCACGTCTCGGATGTAGCTGTTGACCAGCAGGGAGCCCCACGACACGACCGCCTCGCTCTCCACCCCACCACTGCCCGAGATCGACAGCCCATCCAGGAACGCGTACTGCTGGGTGCCGTCTTGGCTCAGGTTCTTGACCAGCGAGGTGCCGCTGAACGTCGACTTGGCCTTGATCAGCGTGTCGGCTGGGCCGTCTCCACGCAGCCCGGTACCGTTCGGGATGACGATCTGCGTGTTGCAGAGGTAGGTGCCCTTCGGGAGCGCGACGAACCCGCCGAACACGCCGTTGACTGTGCTCCCGGCCACGGCGAGCGCCGCGTTGATCGCCGGGCAGTCGTCGACGACCCCAGCTCCGGTAGCACCGAACGCCTGGGCGTTGATTGGGACACGCTGCGCGACGGTTCGGAGGTCGTTCAGCGCGCCGAAGACCGTGTTCGCGTCGAGCGCAGACCACTGCTGGGTCGGGTTGGTCGGAGGAAAGCGGTCGATCTTGGCGGCGGGCAGCGGTGTGTTGTTGTCGACGAAGTTCGACGCCAGGAGCGGCCCGCCGCCGCAGATCGCGATGACCACCAGGGCTGTCCTGATGATGTTTCTGTCACTTGGTGGTGGGGTGTTCATCGCACTGTTCCTTCATCTACGTCCCGTTGCCGAGAGTGTCTACCGCGCTGATGGCGAACGACGACGCCAGCGGGAAGGCGCCGACCGGCCACCCTCCATCTCTCAGGATCGTGTACTGATAACCGTTCGTGATGCTGACGCGGGTATTGGTGCCGTTCGTGTAGAATGCACCAAAACGGTCACTGTTGTGGATGACCTCATCCCCGATGATCCCCGGGAACGCCGCGCTGATCCAAGAGCGCCGGAGCGCCACCGACGCCGTCCCGACCACCGTGATGACGACTGGCGTGGCCGCGCTCGACGGAGGGAGCGAGGTGACGATCGTGATGACCGGGATGCTCACCCGAGCACCGCCACGTTGTCGGCCGTGATCCGGATGAGGGTGCCGCTGGGCACAGACACGTTCGTCGGCGGCGTGATGATCGTCAAGTCCCCGACCCCGGGGATGGCCTTGATGGCTACGATCAGGTCGGAGAGCTGCTGCGTCGCGCCGATCCCACTCGAGTTGACCGTGGTCTGCGTCGCGACCTGCACGGGAGCCACCAGCTGCGCCACGGTGAACCCAGATGCGGGGACAACCGAGATCACGTACGACTGCGCGACGGTGTTCGGCACCGTGACCAGCACCTGCGTGCCGGCCGACCTGTACCCAGGGAAGTCGTTGAAGTCGGCGGGGTCCCCGTTGACCGAGCGCTGCACGAACGCCGCGAGCCCGCTCGCGTAGAGGTAAGCGCCCTGAGACGGTGAGGCTCCGTCCGACGCGGCCACCAGGCCGTCGTGCGCCGCGAGGGTGGCGGTGAGCTCGAGGTCTCCGGTGCTCTGGTTGAACATGAAATCAGTGCCTGGAACGAGTGGACTACCCGCGAAGTTGTATATGGAGTAGCTGCTCGAGCTGGGCACGTCGCCGCTGGTGAGGACGAACCTGACGGCCGTGTTGGACGCTACTTGTCGGAACACGTTGTCGACGGTCTTGAGCCACATGCCGGCGAACGCGTTCGTCGTCATGGCCTGCGCGGTGTCTTCCAGGAAGTTGACCCCGACGGACGTCGACTGCCCACGCACCGTCCCCGCGCTGGAGAACAGGCGCGGCGCGACCGGCGACGCGACCGAGTAGTTGTACGGCGGCCCGTACGTGCTGAGTCGACCCCTCCGGTCACCGGCTGAGGCGTCGGAGATGACCACGTCGCGACCGAGGAACGGGAGCTGCCCGAGCGAGAACCCTGAGGTGTCGTTCGTGATGTACAGCAGGGACGGCCCCGCACTCACAGGCTCGACCATCTGCACGAAGGACACAGAGGCTCCGGTGTCCGGGTCGGTCAGCCCGTTGACGAACGACAAGATGGCCAGCGGTGTTCCTCGAGACAGGCTCTGGATGAAGTTCTTGAGACGCTGGCGGTACGGGTCGTCCTTCTCACGGTCTGCGCCGCGGGTGGCCGCGGTCGGGTTCGTGACGGTGGCCCCGGTGAACGGCTGGCTCGTCCACTGTGAGATCTGACCGGAACCGACCCGCGTCGACGTGCCCGCCAGCACGCTCTCGACCGGGATGAGCCCGCTGACGAAGTCACCGTCGAACAGCGTGCCCGCCTGCCTCACCGTGAAGTTGACCTGCGCGCTGGACGCGGTGGGCGGGGCGAACGGCTGAGAGCCGCTCGGGATCGCGTGGTCAACCCCGTCGGTGCTCTGGACCACAACCGCGCCGGACACGTGCGCGAACGTGGTCGTCGTCCCGAGCGTCAAGACGTCGGCGGCGCGCGTGAACGCGATCTTCTCCTGCGTCCCGGACGACCTGTCGAAGATGACCGTCCCGGAGGCCGCCCACGCCGCGCCGGTGCCGGCGAGCAGGGTAGCGGACGCGGCGCCGGCGTTGACCGGCGCCGCGAGGGTCGACCGGATCGACACGCTCGCCACCACCTCGCCGGCCGCGTGGCTCCGCTGCAGGGACGTCGCCGTCGTCCCGGACAGCACCACCGTGACGACGTTACCCGACCTCGTGTAGACCAGGTCCTCCTCGTTCGGCGCGCCCGCGTTGATGGTGAGCGCGCCAGAAGCGGGGAACGCCGACGCGTCAACCACCGAGAACGACGTCACCCCGGAAGCCACGTCGGCGAACACCGCGGTGGTCTGGAGGAACGTGCCGTTGCCGACCACGATCGCCGTGACGCTCGTGTTGGCCGGGCGGCGACGCAGCACGGTCAGGGTGTCAGAACCCATCTCGATCGCGCGCTGGTCGAGGTCGTCCCCGCGACATGAATCGAGCGAGAACAGGTTCGGGATCCTGCTCATCTGAACGTACGTGTCCGCATCGGACAGGGCAGCGCACTCGAGCAACGTCAAGAAGAAGGATCCTGGGGTGAGGTCGATGACTGACTGGACCCCACCCGCGGCGGCCGGAGCCTGGGCGTGAGCGACCATGTTCGCCAGGACCTCCGGGTAGGTCAGGTACCTCAGGGCAGTCGGCACGTCACCCTCCTCCGACCTGGACGCTGAACGACCGCGCCGAGCGCGTGCCGACCGGCTGGAGCTCGGCGCTCAGCGTCAGCGTGTCGCCGACGTCGTTGACCTGGACGTTGCGGACCCTCTCGATCCGCGGGTCAGACAACCACGACCGGCGGATGAAGAACGAGTAGAGCGCCGCGACGTCTGCGGTGAATGGTCGGCCGATCGGGGCCGGCGTGCCGAACTGCCTGTGAAACGGGTGCGCGCCGAGCGGCGTGCGCGACCGGATCGTGATCGCCTGGAAGAGGTTGTCGAGGCCGCGCACGGTCGCGAGGTCGCCCGTCGGGCCGAGCGCCGCGTCGCAGCGGCCGTCGGGGCCGAACACGGCGAGCAGGTCGACGCCGTACGCCTGCGTCTCCTGGTCAGCCGGGCGACGAGGGTCGAAGCGGACGTAGGTGATCGAGTACGTCGTGACGTTGGGTGTTACCGTCACGCTCCAGTTACCGTTCAAGGTGAGCACGCTGTCGGTGTTGCCATTGCAGATCAGCGTCTGGCTCAGCGCTCCGGTCGCCACGGTGACCGAGTACCCGACCCACTGGTTGGTCAACCAGCTCGCCGTGCTGTCGGAGAGCTGGCTCGGGAGCGACGCCAGGTCCACGGTGCCAGACGCAGCCGGGATCGAGACGTCGCGACCCGCCGCGGGCACCACGACGGACGGCGCGGAGGTCGCGGCGGGGACCACGATGCTCTCCCCCCAGGCCAGGGTGTTCGGAGGCTTCGAGGCCGGGTCCGCGACGATGAACGGGAACTCCAGCTGGTTGAGCAGCACGATGTCGACGAAGCGCTCGATCTTCCCGAGCACGCGCCTGGCGAGCGAGTACACGTCCTCACCGTAAGAGATGACGACCGTGACGTACTGCGACGTGTTGGCGACCCCGTCGACGTCGGTGACCAGCGACAGGCCCGAGGCGCCGACGAACGGGTTGGCGTCCAGCGACCCGCCGCCGGGCTCCTGCATGAGGTCGGTGCGGGCCCCCTGCTTCATCCTGCCCCGCGAGAACCGCTGGTCGGTCGCCACGACGTCGCGCTGCGGCTGCGACGCGTTGAGGACGCCGATCTGGACCGCCATGTGGTCGGAGAGGACTGTCACCTCCAGCGCCCACGCGTTGATCTCCTGCGCGATGTTGTCTGGCGCAAATTTGTGGATGGTGCTGAACAACCCGGCCAGCGAGCTGCTGAGCTGAGCCATCAGCGTCGGAGCGGTGTTCAGCAACGTGAAGAACGTGTCGTGCACGTTAGCGAAAAATCCGACTACGTTGTCCAGCTGGTTGAGCGTCGACTGGAACGCGCGCTGGACGACCGCGTCGCAGAACTTGAGGAAGTCGAGACCGCTCGTGACCATGTCGGCGAACCGCGACACCGTCGACAAGATCGCCGACTTCGACGCTGCCGAGGCGCCACCGGCGACCTTGGATAGCGCCCCACCTGCGTTGCTCGTGTTGACCCGCGCGTTCGACGAAGAGATCGGGCTGGCCCCGAAGCTGGACGCGTCCTGGCTCGCGGTCGGGTCGGCGCGCTCGAGGCAATCGAAGTTGCAGCTGAAGCTGTACGACATCGGCCGGCGGCTCGTCCGCTGCACGTCGAACGTCTGCGGCTCGATCCGCCAGAAGTCGTCGGACTTGTAGTCGAAGAAGTAGAAGGCGACGTCCAGGTTACCGCGGCGGCGCTCGTCGCCGTACAGGTCGAACAAGTAGCGGAGCCGCCGGAACGCCAGGTACCCGGAGACCGCTCCGAGCTGACCGTCGAGGTCCGAGACGTTCGGGACGAGCCGCCCGGACGTGGCCTGCAGCGGCACCGACGCCCTCGGAGGGAGGAACCCGGTGGTGCCGGAGATCGCGCCGGGCCGGAGGACCTGGCCGCGGGACTCGACCACCTTGCCTCCGTCCTGCATCACGGTCACCGCGGTCGCGAACGGACCGCGCATGCTCAGCTCCTGAGGCATCGTGACCACGACGAACCTGCCCTCGTCGATGAGACCGGCGGCTGGTCCACCACCGGAGTCCAGCGACGTCAGGTCCTCCCCTGCCCGCAGCATCGCGAACGCGTACCTGAACGCCTTCGCGTAGCGCCTCCCGACGGACCCGTCGGGCTGCTGCGCGGAGATGAATGCGGTGTTCGTCATCGTGGTCTCACGTGATGGGAGAGGTCACCGGGCCCGGGAACGTTACACTACCTCCGACGATCACTTGGCTGTAAAGGTCGTCCGCGACGGCGGAGGTCGCGGACGGCAGGGACGCGCTCGACGCCGTGTTGGTCGAGAACGTCGACGCCAGCAGCGCGGCGAGCCCGGCGTGCGGAGGCGGCACGACCGCGGTCGCGCCGGAGAACGACGATGCCAGGCCGCCGGCCACCGCGCTCCAGAACGCCTGCGTCGCGGACACCAGCACGGAGACCCCGCTGCCCGAGGTGCTCATCCCGACGAGCGCCGCCTGCATCGCGGTCTTCCCGAGAGCGACCCCGGCGGCGGTGATCGGGACGGCGCCGGCGACGGCGCCGGAGGCGAAGACGGCGTACGCGCTCGACAGCGTGACCACCGCGGCGGCCTCGTCTGCTGCCGGCACGAGCGTGAGCAGCTGGGCCGCGAGCGTGGACGACGAGGTCGCCATCAGGTCTGGTCCTTCTGCGTGAAGGCCATGTCGCTCAGGAGGTCGTCGAGGTTGGCCTTCAGCACCTGCAGCTGGACCTGCGACGGCGGCAGCATCGGCCCAGTCGGGCCGACGCCGGTCGGGTAGGTCGCGGCGAGGAGCGCGTCGATGAGGTCCGAGAGGAACTGCTTGGTCTGCTGGCCGAGCATGTGGTTCTCGGTGGCGCCGACGTCGCCGTGGAACAGCTTCTTGTTCGCCGCGGGGCGGACCTGGACGTCGCCGCTGTCGAGCAGCGCGAGCACCGATCCGCTCTTGTGACGGATCGTGTACTCGCCGAGCTGGTTGACCTCGATGGTCGTCCCCTTGTGCCGGGTCAGGCGACGCTCGCCCTCGGTCGCGGAGGCTCCGTACTGCGACCCGGAGTGCCGGAACACGCCGACGATCACGGGGCGCGACCGGGACCCGGAGATGAACCCGACGAGCACCTGGTCGCCGTCGACGTCCTTCGCCGGGGTGTGCTCGTTGACCAGGGCCCCGGTGGTCCCCGTGGTCCCGGGCAGGAACGACGTCGTCGGTCGGAGCGTGTCGTCGTCACCGTCCTCGACTCCTCCCATCTGGGAGAGCTGCCTGCAGCCGGGATACGGCTCGCCCGTGTGGAGGTCGCGGCACGTGTACTCGACGAACCGCTTCGACCTGTTGCGCGGGTCGTCGACGTAGTACCGCGCGACCACGACCATCTCGCGCAGGTCGGCGGCCGAGAAGTGCGCGCGCTGCCCGGTCAGCATGTAGTCGGCGCGCCCGAGCCCGGCCTGGATCGGGTGCCCGTCGTGAGACCACTCGCTCACTGGGCACCCGCCTGCACGTCGAACCCGTCGTGCTGGAAGTCCGCCACGGAGACCGACGGCACGGTGGCGCCGTCGACCACCCGGCCGCGCGTCAAGGTGAACGAGCTGCGACTCGCGCCAGGCTCCTTGCTGAAGCTGTGCTGCAGGCCCTGGACGTAGAAGTCGTAGGTCAGGCCGCGGCGGCTCAGGCGGAGGCGCGTGCCGACCCTGATAGCCGGTATGAACCGCGTCGTGATCTGACCTGCGTACCAGTACTCGTTCTGCCCGTACCATGCCGACAGCAGGCCGATGTACCCGCGGAACACGTCGCCGAAGTCGGCTTTCGTGCTGCCCTGGCTGAACGTGGTCGACGCCGCGCTCGACGCGAACATGTACCGCGTCTCGGCCTCCATGCGGCGGAAGCCGAACTTGGCCACCGACTGCGGGACCATCCGGATCCCGGCGACCAGCTCCTGGAGCTTGACGTCGAGACCGGGGAACTTGACGCGGAACCAGTTGACGACGTCGTGCGAGGAGCGCGCGATCGAGAACGCCTCCACCTCGGTCGAGTCGACCGCGGTCGTCGGCAGCATGTTGAACGCGTCGTCGTCGTACGGGCGCTGGCGGAACACCAGCGCCGGCGTCGAGGTGTTGGCGGCCGGGGTGTTCCCGAACACCCTGCTCTCGAGGACGTCGGACACCGTGGTGAGCTGGGACGCGACGTCGCCGGGGTTGCTGGAGAAGTACGTCGACTCCGCGGCGAACCCTCGGCTGCTCAGGAACTCCTGCTCGAAGAAGGTGTTGTCCCTGACGTCGACGAAGAACTCGTTGACCAGCGGGTTCGAGTAGCTCTCGAGCAGCGACCACACGTTGCCTGCCTGAATAATGCCAGGTGGCTCGGCGACGGCGTAGAACGGCAGCGGCTTCTGGACGAAGGTCGTGACGTCGATGAGCGACACCAGCTGAGAGAGGTCACCAGACGTGGACCCCGACATCCGCCACTGCAGACCCGTGAGCTTGCTCCCCGTCTCGTCGGCGTCGTAGAGCAGCAGGAGGAGGACGAGCACGTTCTCCAGCGGGCTCAGGGCGAGCTGCTTCTTCTCGCCGAACAACCTCCCGATAAAGTCGCCGGTGAACGCGGCGTTCTCGATCTGAGCGAACGCCTGGTCGAACACCGTCGACGACTCCGACAGCACGACGGCGAGGTCGCGCGCGGTGACGGTGATGGTGTCGACGGTCGCCATCTTCTGGATGGTCGTGTCCTCGGCGACGCGGTCGACCACCACGGTCGACACCAGGGTCCCGGCGAACCGCTGGTTCGGGTCGTAGCCACCCACGTCGCTCATGAACACGACCAGGAGGTCGCCCGGCAGGATCGTCTCCAGGTACCGCGTGCGCGGCTTGAGGTGGAGTGACAGCGTCCCGACCACGCCGTCGACGTCCTTCGACCACGAGGCGGCCATGACGTCGCTCGAGCCCTCCCCGAGCCAGGCCGTACCTCCCTGACCGCCGTACGCCTGGTTGACGTTCGCCGGCAGGGTCGAGCCGGTCGCCAGGAGACCCTGGGCGACGACGATCTGCTTCAGCACGTCACCGACGTTGAACTGCGCGCTCCGCGCGACGTGGAGGACGTCGCACGTGCAGTTGACGTCGCGCACGTCGCCGGTTGACGCGACGACCTTGCGGGTCACCTGGTGCCCCCGAAGAGCTGACCCGGCGAGCTGGTGATCGCTGGTGTCGGGGCGCGCACGCGGGCCACCGGGCGTCCAGACTGGTCCTGGTGGACGTGGACGTGGACGTCGGCCGTCACGTGAGACGCGGCGCCGCCGGCCAGCCCGCTGGACCCACCGCTTCCGCCCAACGAGGCCGCGGACGGCGATGCTCCTCCGGTCAGCGCTCCGGGTGAGATCCCACCGGGCCCCATCGGGTCGAGCAGCGCGCCCGACGCCCCGACGTGGCCGACGTGCAGGTGGGTGCGGACGCCGGTGTCCTTCCACGCCGGGAAGTCGAACGTCTTCCCGAGCGGCGTGCCCTTCGCGATCCGCTGACCGACGCGCAGCCCGGCCGGGAAAGTCTTGGGGTCGATGTGGTAGAGCTTCCACTCCGAGCCGTCGTCCGCGCGGATGTGGACGGCCTTCCCCGCCTCCATGCCCGACCCGTCGCGGATGTGAGTGATGACCCCGTCGACCGGAGCCGTCACCGCGGTCCCGGGGGGGAACGCGAGGTCGACCCCAGGGTGAGGCGATCGCCCCGCCAGCGGGCTGCCGAACTTCTGCATCACGAACCCCTGGTAGCCCGAGCTCGCGGCGCCGCCGGACATCGGCGCCATCCGAGAGCCAGAGCCGCGACCAGTACCGAACGGGTCGCCGGCCAGCGGGTGAGCGATCGCCTGGCGGACGAGCTCGTCCGCCTGCGACTGCCTGACCTGGTCTCGCACGCTCGACCCAACCGACCCGATCTCCTGGATGGATGAGATGCCGCTCGGCCGCTGGGCCTCGCTCTGGCTGCGCCGTGGACCCATCGCTGTTTCCGGGGATGCCCCTGAAGAGCCGATTTGCTGGCGACCGACCTCAGCCGCCTCGGCCGACAGCGGCTTGAACAGCGGACCCTGCGTGGACTTCTTCGCCTTGAGCAGCGCCGCGATCTTGAGCTGGGAAAGCCCGGTGCCGAGGGTCGCGGCGACGCCGGCGATGCGGTCGAGCGCGCGGTCGGCGTCCGGCCCGTCCGGCATCGCGAGCCATGCGCGGACCCCAGACATGCTCATCAGCTGGTCGAGGATATTCTCCTGGAGGTCTGGATCAGGGTTCTCACCCGCGCGCGCCATCCGAGCGGTCGAGCCGAAGTAGTCGCCGCCGGTCAGCCGCATCGCTCCGCGGAGCG
>Ga0137407_10000106_pt1 | contig 63332 bp, 48 predicted proteins | sample CZOMad2_2_16fung_FD_108410 | JGI IMG/M metagenome (GOLD analysis project Ga0137407, IMG submission 108410) | Vadose zone soil fungal communities from Angelo Coast Range Reserve, California, USA - CZOMad2_2_16fungal (Illumina Assembly) | ecosystem: Environmental > Terrestrial > Soil > Vadose... | reverse complement strand
TTAAAAAGTTTTCCAAATTTCGTTGTTTCCAGGAAAGCAAAATTTCCCATTACATCGAACCTGATGGTTGAATTGGAAGGAATATCTTCCGCCACAGCACTAATAACAAAAGGCTCGAAACTGTCTTCCACTTTTAACTGTATTGTTTTTCCAACCACATTATCATTTCCAAATAACGCTTTTGCCTTTGATGCAGTAAGTACAACACTATTTAAACTTCCCAATGCTGCTGAAGTATTGCCATATTTCAAAGGAAAAGTAAAAACAGAAAAAAATTGCGGATCAGCAAATGACAGTTGCACCCGGTACACTTCCTTATCAATCCTCATAAAACTTTCTTTCCCTATTTGTTTTAAACGGGCATAACCTATTATTTCAGGCATATCCTTTTTTAATGTTGGTCCTAAAGGCATTGCTGTCGATGCTGAATAATCAAAACTTCCATCCAACCCCTTTGACCATTCATATACACAATAGATGGCTTTTTCGTTCTTATGAAAACGGTCAAAGCTTAATTCGTTTACGGAATATAACAATAGCAGGATAAAAAATGCTATACCCGTTGACAGACCGAAAATATTAATAAAAGCAAGCGTTTTATTTTTTAACAAATTCCGCCACGCAGTTTTGAAATAATTTTTAAGCATAGTTAATTATTTATCCCGGCTTGCCCCTTACCATCATACCCCAGGCCTGGAGCGTGATGGTAAGAGGCGTGGGGATGAGGTCATTCCGTTCTCAAAGAATTTACCGGATTTGCCAATGCTGCTTTCACTCCCTGATAACTAACCGTGATGATTGCGATTGAAATTGCCAGCGCTCCCGCCACTACAAATATCCACCATGATAATGAAATATGATAATCCATCGTCAGGAGCATTTTTTGCATTGCCCATCCGGCAAGAGGTGCTGCGAGGATGAAAGCAAGAAAAACAGGTTTTAGAAAATCACTGGAAAGCGAAAACCAAAGACTCGTAACACTTGCCCCGAGAACTTTGCGAATGCCTATCTCTTTGTTGCGTCGTTCTGCAAGGAATGCCGAGAGCCCAAACAATCCCAGGCAGGAAATAAAAATTGCAAGTCCGCCAATTATATTTAAAGCATTCCCCGCTGAACGCATTTGTTCAAATTCGTGCTGAAATCTTTCTTTCACAAAATGAAATTCAAAAGGATAATTCGGATTGCTTTTTTTAACCGCCTGTTCGATTTTGGAAAGATTTTGCCTCCAATGTTCATCATTGGCCAGGCGGACAAAAAAATGATTGAACTTACCCGTACTCAGCAAAACGAACATCGGTCCCGGAGCACCGGAAGGATTATTGAAAATAAAATCCTTTACGACACCAATGACTGTATTCTTACCCATCTTCGTTCCTATCACAGGTTCTTTGAGTCCCATTTTTCTGACAGCGGTTTCGTTTAACAAACATGCCATTGAATCATTGCCGAATGCAGGACTGAAATCACGACCAGCTGCCATTTGAAATCCGGCTGTTTTTGCCCAGTCATATTGCACCCAGGTAATTATTACCATAAAATTCTGGTTGGCTGTTTTTCCGGGCCACTCTATATCGTTTGTTCCGCCACCAAAACCCAATATATCATCCGTGCCCGCGGATACTGATTTTACGCCGGGAATTCTTACCAGTTCATTTTTTATAAGATCAAATTTCTCCGTCATATCACCTCTTGCCGGAATTTCGATCAGGTTTTCCTGGTCATATCCGACGGGACGATTTTGAATAAAATTTATTTGTTTAAAAATAACAATTGTGCTTATTATCAAAAAAACAGAAATCATAAATTGGAAGGTCACAAGGCCTTTGCGTAAAATGGAGCCGCCTTTTTTAGGAGCAATCACTCCTTTTAAAACTTTCACCGGTTGAAAACTACTTAGAAAGAATGCGGGATAACTGCCCGCAACAAATGCTGTAAATAATCCTATCCCGAAAAGCAATGCCCAGATTTTAAAATTTAAAAAATCGAAAGGAATATTTTTATTTGTGAAATTGTTAAAAGTTGGTAAAAACAATTTAGCCATTATGATTCCAAGTAAGAGGGCTATAAATGTCATTAAAAAAGCTTCACTCAAAAATTGAAGAATGATAAGTTTTCTTGATGACCCCAATACTTTCCGCACCCCGACTTCACGTGCCCTGAATTCAGAGCGGGCTGTTGCGAGGTTCATAAAATTGATACAGGCAATCAGTAACACAAACAAACCGACAATCCCAATCATCGTTAAGAATTCTATGCGTCCGTCATTTGGTTTACCGTTTTTAAAGCTTCCACGCAGATGCAGATCTGCCAACGGATAAACAAATACTTCTGTCGTGCTATCATTTTGTTTCTGCAGGAATATTTTTTTTAATTTGGCATTTAGCGTGGCTTTGTCGGCTCCCGGCTTCAGTTCTATCCAGGTAAAGAGCGCATTATAATCCCATCGGTTTAGCCAATCATTTTCCTGTTCGAAAATCCTGAAAGGCAGCACTACATCGAATTGATTGAAACTATTATGAGGGATATCGCGGATAACTGCTCCTACTTTCAGCGTATGTGTATTGTTGTGAGCCAATATTTTTCCGATCGGGTTTTCGTTACCGAATAATTTTTTTGCCATGCGTTCTGAAATCACCACGGATCCTGCTTCCTTCAGGGCAGCGACGGGATCGCCGGCCAGAACAGGGAAATGCATGATATGGAAGAAATCTGGTTCCGCAAACATTCCAACTTCATAAGTACTCTTTTCACCAACTCTTATTAATTGATCGCCTGCCTGGCTCACCCGGGCAGCATATTTTATTTCCGGCATTTCATTACGCAATGTGGATGCAAGAGGTCCGGAGGTTACCATGCCTGTTTGAATTTCGTCGCCTCTTTTTTCATTCTGCATCAGCATATGAATACTGGACAAATTGGAATGAAAATTTTCACAACTAAACTCATCTTCCACCCATAACATCATCATGATACCCGTTGCCAATCCGATAGCCAATCCAAAAATGTTGATCAAAGACGACATCTTGTTTTTAATAAGATTTCTCCAGGCCAACTTGAAATAATTCTTAATCATGTATTCACTTATATGAGGTTATATAATCCGAAAAAATTATTGGACCGCTTTCACAGCCCTTCCAAAATCAGAATCGGAATTTATTGTTTTGGCAATTTTCATATAAGTCGTTTTTATTTTTTCGCTTGTAGGCATTTTATTTGCAAGCTCAATCAGTAAATTGGCTTTTTCATTATCACCATTGACATTTCCGGCAATATCGATAAGAGCTATCCATTGATCTTCCGTTTTGTTATTTTCATCAACCAGTTTTCGAAAGAGATTGGTCTTTGCATTGTCTGAACCGAGTTGACTGATTCCATTTATAATTTTATTAAACCTGCCTGCTTCAATTGTTTCTTTTCCTATCAGATTGCTGAACAAATTTTCTTTTGCATTATCGGAACCGAGGCGATTGATTGCAATCAATAACTGATCAAAATGATTTTCCGGAATGTTTTTTCCATTGATTATCTCCATAATCAGGTTTTCCTTTGCATTATCGGAACCCAGGTGATTGATCGCATCTAATAATTGATCAAAACGTTCTTCCGGAATAATTCGCTCGCGAAGAATTTGCATGATCAGGTTTTCTTTGGCATTATCAGAACCGAGACGATTGATTGCCCCGAATAATTGAAGGAAATGATCCTGCTGAATCGTATCCTTGCTTATAAATTGCCTTAGTAAATTTTCCTTTGCATTATCAGAGCCCATATTTTCAACTGCGTCCAGGTAAGCATTGACTGCAAGCGGATATTGTAATTGTGCAAAAGTAAACCTGCTTAATATACGCTCCTTATCATTATCAGAACCCAGCTGAGATGAGATTTTTTTAGCGATTTCAATTAAATCCCCCTGGGACAGGCTGTCCGATTTCAGGATGCGTTCAAAATAAATAGCTTTGATATTATCAGCCTTTAGATTTTCTATTTCATTCAGCACGGCACGATTACCGCCCTGTTTATAGATTCTTTCTACCCTTGCTTCAGCATCAAAACCTATTGCAATCATTTCTTTCACGACTTCAGCTAAAAGCCTCTTGGCATTTTCATCCAATACTGTTTTTTTCCCGCTATCATTTACTTCATAAGTAATTTCTCCATGGTAATTACTCTCAACCGATAATTTTTCATCGTCGTTCTTATATATAAGATATCCGTTCGGTGAAATGCTTGCAATTCCCGTTTCATCCTCACTAAGCTTGATCTTACCATAATATTTTATTTCCTCGTTAACAATACCATTGCTCATTTTGATATATGTGGCATTGCGATGATTTCTGTCAAAAGAATAACTGTTGCCTAACCGGCACATAAAAGACATCATCATAAAACTGAGCGTGATAGCTGCTAATATTATTTTTCTCATTGTATTAAATAATTTAGTTTTTAATGAATTACCGGTGATTATGATTTACCTGTTCTCTTGGTAAAATAATAATAACCCAAAAAACCTGCAGCAATACAAAATGACATGATGGCTAAAGAGTGAATACCGAAGGGCTGAAAAACATCGATCAGCGTAAGGCCCACACCTATTCCTGCAAAAATGATAAACCATTTGATGGCTATATTGCTATTGTCTTTTTTATCCGGCTGCAGCAATTGGGATACTACATTCTCAGAAACGCCTTTATCGATCATCCTGTTTTTTATGCGGTGATCAAAAAACAATTTCACGAGAGTCAGGATAAATGTTGTTATCAAAAAGATGACTACAAGCGTGGCAAAGATGTGAGACATATCCAAAATATATGCATTATCTCTAAACGGATCATAATTGCTTTGAGCCTTTACAGCGATCGAAAACAACATGACGATGACTATTATTCCTACTATTCTTTTCATTTTTTATTTTTTGATGTTTATATAATTGATTAGACAGTCTTGATAATTTTATGTTGCAACTGATTAATAAGAATTTAAGGATTGCATCTTCTTCTGATATTTCTTGTACAATTCGATAGCTTGAAATACCAGAATGGCTGCAGCTGTTATGATTATTAAATACATAACAATCGGTAAAATACCTGTAAATATTCTTGAAAGGTATGCCCTGAAAATATATCCTGCAATGCCAATAGAACCCATGGTAACGGCAACAAGAAAATAAAAAAAGAAAAAGTTTGATGAGACACTTGTTTGCGTTTTTGGTATCTGTTTTAAGACCAACACTGCGAGATCGAAATCAAAGACAGGTTTTGGGTCCTGTTTGATTCCCGAAAACATCAACTGGTAATTTGCTGCTTTAACCATGCATTTCTGACATAATGCAATATGGTCAATAATATTCTTTTCGCAATTCGCTTTATCCAAAGCGAATTGTTGAATTTCAATTTCTGAAAGATGTTCAGTTTTCATAATTCTTCTCTTTTGTATGTAGACAATAGATTTTCCTTCAGCGCTTTCCTTGCACGAAACAAATAACTCTTCACTGTTCCCTCGGGCAATTCAGTTATTTGTGCAATTTCTTCATAACTCAATTCTTCCTGGTGATATAAACTGATTAGTGTTTTATAAATGGGTGATAACATTTCAACGGCTGAACGAAGTATTTCGGTAAGCTCCTTTTTAAGAATCAGGGTTTCCGCATCGTTGGTCATATTCAATGATCTGCTCTTCGCCTGTTCTGTGATATCATCATTGGGTTCATTTTCCTTACGCAGGTCGCCGGGAAGAAATAATTTTTTCTTTTCGAGGTAGCTCAAACAGGTATTATAAGTAATCTGCCCGATCCAGGTTGAAAGTTTTGATTGAAATTTAAAACCAGGCAGCTTATGAAAGGCTTTTAAATAAACGTCCTGTGCAATATCTTTCCGGTCATCAGGATTGTTTATCATTTTAAAAATAATTTGGGCAACCAATCTTTCAGTATTTTTTATAATCACCGCGAAGGAATTGGTGTCTCCACGCAATACCTTCTCAACCAGCAACTGGTCAGGTAGACTATTCCCCATTTTATTGTTCACTTATTAGATTAGACGGGTCAATGGCTGATATGTTGCAAAAAAATTCATTGGATACACGCTGTTAGCTACAATCCTGTGGCAATTCTGTTAATCATTATCAGAAGATCGGAGATACACACGACAAACTACTTCCCGATAATTTTCTTCCGATGAAGTAAACCCCATTCTCTCAACTCTGTAATGACTTTAGTTAAAGTATGACTATGTTCAGTTACAGCGTATTCAACTGTTGGCGGGAAGGTATCATAAACTGTTCGTTTGACAAGTTTGTTTATTTCTAAATCTTTTAATTCTTTAGAAAGCATTTTATCGGTAATACCATCTATCTCTTTTGAAATTTGTTTAAATCGTTTTACGCCGCTGGACAACGTTATGAGTATTGGCAATTTCCATCTTCCGCTCAAGACTTCCAAAGCATCCCTTACGGGGAGAAGTGCATTGGTGCACTCTTGTTGAAGGGTTGGTCTTCCTTTTAGTTTTTTGCTTGTAACCATTGTATTATCCTTCACTTTCCTTAAGGATAGCGCTATCCAGCAGGATAGTACTATAAAATAGATAGTAAATGTATCTAAGTTTGTATCGTGAAACAAATTAAAAAGTAAAAGAAAATGAAAAAAATCCTGAATATAGTTACCAGTGTTAAGGGAGAGGCCTCTTTCAGCATCAAACTATCTAATGCAATACTTAAAAAATTATTAGCGGATTACCCCGGCAGCCAGGTTCGTACGCATGATTTATCAAAAACTCCGTTTCCTCATTTAGAAGAAACACATTTTGCGTCTTTTTATACACCCGAAGAAATGCGAACAGATGAACACAAAGAAGCCATCAAGCACTCTGACGAAGCTATCAAAGAATTAATGGAAGCCGATATTATTGTAATTGGTGTGCCTTTATACAATTTCGGTATTCCATCAACATTAAAAGCATGGATCGACCACATTGTCAGGGCAGGAATTACATTCAGTTATTCCGATGGCTTCCCGAAAGGATTGGTAGTAAACAAAAAAGTTTACCTGGCTATTGCCTCAGGTGGTGTCTATTCAAAAGGACCAATGAAAAGTTATGATTTCACAGAACCATTTTTAAGGACGTCTTTGGGTTTTATCGGCATGAATGATATTACGGTTTTTCGGGTTGAGGGAACTTTTGTACCTGAGTTTAAGGAAACCGCTTTGTCAAAAGCGATGAACACCGTAAATGAATATTCCTTCTAGCTTACCTGAATATTGAGTGTTGGATATTGATTATTGAGAAGGCCGCTTTTTCCAAAGTTTAAAACTTTGGAAAAAGCGGCCTTCTCAATAATCAATGTTCAATATAAAAAAAGCCCATTCGCCTGAGGTGAATGGGCTCAAATCTATTTATAAATTTTACATTGCTGCCAATTGTACTTTCTGCTGGAGCTCTGTTACATTTTCGCGGAAAAGGCTGTCAGTATCCATCAGGTCTTTTACGGTTTGGCAGGAATGGATCACAGTAGTATGATCACGGCCACCGAAATGTTCACCAATGGTTTTAAGGGAATTTTTTGTAAAAGCTTTAGCCAGGTACATAGTAATCTGGCGGGCCTGCACGATTTCTCGTTTGCGGGTCTTTTGCAGCAACTTATCATAGGGAAGATCGAAATATTCGCATACCATACGCTGTATAGTTTCGATCGTAATTTCCTTGCTGCTGGTTTTCACAAAATTACGGAGCACTTTTTTGGCCAATTCTAAGTCAATTTCCCTTTTATTTAGCGAAGATTGTGCCAGAAGTGATATAAGTGCACCCTCTAATTCACGTACATTACTATTGATATTATAAGCAAGATATTTCACTACTTCCTTAGGCATCTCCAATCCATCATTCTTCATCTTTCTTTCAAGGATTTCGATTCTTGTTTCATAATCGGGTACCTGCAAATCAGCACTCAATCCCCAGCGAAAACGACTCAAAAGCCGTTCCTGCATACCTTCCAGGTCTTTAGGAGGTTTATCGGAAGTCAACACCAGCTGTTTCCCCGATTGATGTAAATGATTGAAGATAGCGAAGAATGCATCCTGTGATTTTTCGGCCCGGTTAAAAAACTGCACATCATCAATAATCAAAACATCCACCAATTGGTAAAAATGAATAAAATCATTGATAGCGCTATTGCGGCTATGATCGATGAACTGGTTGATGAATTTTTCTGAGCTTACATAAAGCACTACCTTATGATGATGCATCCTTTTAACTTCATTGCCGATAGCCTGGCCAAGATGTGTTTTGCCTAACCCAACGCCTCCGTAAATGACGAGTGGATTAAAGGAGTTTGCCCCTGGTTTTTCTGCAACAGTTTTACCAGCACGGCGGGCAACACGGTTACAATCACCCTCAATAAATGAATCAAAAGTATATACCGGGTTGAGCTGTGCATCAATCTGCATTTTCTTGAGCCCGGGAATGACGAAAGGATTTTTGACCGGATTATTGATAATCAGTGGAAAATCCATTTCGTTATTAGAAATCGTTTTATAATTATGTGCAGGTACATCCATCGTCAAAGGTTTATTTTGCTGATTACCGCTATCAACCATGATGCGATATTCCAATCTCGCTTCTTTACCAAGTATTCTCCGCAAAGTCTTTGCCAATAAATTGACATAATGTTCTTCGAGGTATTCATAAAAAAACTGGCTGGGCACCTGTATCACTAAAATATTGCTTTTTAATTCAACAGGACGGATAGGTTCAAACCAGGTTTTATAATGTTGCCACTCCACTATATCTTTAATTATTTCCAGGCAATTAATCCAGACTTTTTCAAAAGTTTTTGCCATTACAGAAAAAGCAGTTTTAGGCTGAGTTAAGAATCTAATTTTCTCTTGGTTTTTCAACTGGAAGTATTTTAAAAAGTTTTGCGGGGGAACGAATATCAAAATTTTTTACCGAAAAAAAAATTTTTTATTCCCTGATTTTTCTAACTAGCGATCATTTAGATATGAACCAAAAATTTCTTTTGTTTTTTAAAAAATATAATATAATATCCGCTCTCACTTTTCTTTTATCCCTTTATTTGAATCAGGTTATTGCTGACGATACTTCGTCGCTATTTCTGCACAAAAGTATCCCGGGCTCTTACCAAGATCATCACAATCATAAAGACCCATAAAATAAAACAGTTGATGTGGTTTGCCGGGATGTTGACTGAAGAAAGAAAATAAAGTTATTGTTATCAGTAAATCTTTCTTCATAGTAAAAACAATTGAGAAGGAGTTGAAGGTACACATTATTTGATACTATTAAACATTCCTACAAGATTTTTTAAAAATAATTTTTTAAGGAATATTACTAACCGCCCTGCCCTTTTAATAATTTGTTTTATGGTATGGTAACCAATCACTTCAATTATTTACCTGATCATAAATTATACTGTAATCCTGTTTTTATAAAACTTAATTAAGATACTTTTACATTTTAGGATTAATTTTTATTTTCTCACTGAAACGTTTTTAGGTTAACTGCCTGACACGATGCAAAAGACAATCCAAATACAATTGCTTCCGCTGGAAGCCGCTGCAGACAATATTATCAGCGAATATGCTGCGAAGGCAACGGGACATGCACCGAGCGAAATAACAGGCTTCAATATTTTAAAACGCTCGATTGATGCAAGAAGTAAACAACCAAGGATAATTCTTACGTTACTGGTTTTTATCAATGAGCCATATCAGCAAAGAACCATTTTCAAAATTAATTTCAGGGATGTATCCAACGTTCCACGCAGGGTAATTGTTATCGGTGCAGGACCGGCAGGTTTGTTTGCCGCATTGAAACTCGTAGAGCTTGGCATACAACCCATCATACTCGAAAGAGGCAAAAATGTTCGTGCACGCAGAAGGGATCTTGCCCTGTTGAATAAAGAAGGAATCATAAATCCTGAAAGCAATTATTGTTTTGGCGAAGGAGGTGCCGGAACCTACAGCGATGGCAAATTATATACCCGCAGCACCAAAAGAGGCAATGTAGATCGCATATTAAATATACTGGTTCAATTTGGTGCTGAAGAAAATATTTTATATGAAGCGCATCCGCATATTGGCACCAACAAATTACCCCGCATCATCACAGCCATGTACGAACAACTAATACAGTGCGGAGCAAAAGTAATGTTTGAAAAAAAAGTGATTGATTTCATTTTGCGGGATAATATTATTAAAGGAGTGAAAACGGCGGACGAAAATATTTTTGAGGCCGATGCTGTCATATTAGCAACCGGTCATTCAGCCAGGGATATTTTTCATTTGCTCCATCATAAAAAAATACAGATCGAATTCAAACCATTTGCATTGGGCGTAAGGATTGAACATCCGCAAAGTTTGATTGACAGTATTCAATATCATGGCCCAATTCCAGCCGCCTTCGCTAAAGCTACGGCGGCCAGGGAAGGAGAAAAAAAACAAAATTCACTTCCTTCTGCTGCATATAGTCTCGTTGAACAAATAAACAACAGAGGAGTATTTTCTTTTTGCATGTGCCCTGGTGGTATCATTGCTCCTGCTGCTACTTCAGCTGGTGAACTTGTCGTGAACGGATGGTCACCTTCCAGGAGAAATAATCCTTATGCTAATTCCGGTATTGTAGTGAACATAGATGAAAAGGATGTGAAAGATTTCATCAGCAATGGCCCCCTGGCAGGTATGTATTTTCAGCAACAGGTGGAAATAAAGGCTTTTCAATGCGGTGGAGGAAAATTTGTCGCGCCGGCACAAAGAATGGTTGATTTTGTCGACGGCAAAATTTCTTCCTCTCTTCCCGCATGTTCCTATGTGCCAGGTATTCATTCAACTTTGATGAGTGAAGTATTACCGGGTTTTGTATTTGAAAGCCTGCGCAAGGCATTGGTAATATTTGGGAAAAAAATGAAGGGTTATTATACAAATGATGCAGTGGTCGTAGCAACTGAGTCTCGCACTTCATCTCCGGTTCGTATTCCGAGAAATCAGCATTTGCAGCATCCTGCGATCAGCAATTTATATCCCTGCGGTGAAGGTGCAGGCTATGCAGGTGGCATTGTAAGCGCGGCAATGGATGGAGAAAGAGTGGCAACAGCGATTGCTGAAAAACTGAGTAATGTGAAAATATGAAAATGTGAAAATGCCTTGAACCTTGATTAAAGGATGGAAGGATTGCCTGATGGAAGTTTGAGCTAAAATTTAAGGATTAAAAAATTAGTTTAATATCATAAAAAATCCTTCCATCCTTTAATCAAGGTTCAAGGCATTTTCACATTTCCATATTTTCATATTTTCACATTAGCTATATTTGACATCATTAAAAAATTGTTCCCATGGCTATGCTCGAGGTCAGGCATTTGAAAAAATATTTTACCACTCAGAAAGCTGTGGACGATATCAGCTTTAACCTGGATAAGGGATCCATTTTTGGGTTGCTCGGACCAAATGGCGCAGGTAAAACCACATTGATCCGCATGATCACAGGTATTTTTTATCCTGATGAAGGGGAAATTTTTTTTGATGGAAAAAAATTCGATCCAACGAATGATGTAGTCAATATCGGCTATATGCCTGAAGAACGGGGGCTATATAAAAAAATGAAGATAGGTGAACAGGCCGTATATCTTGCACAATTGAAAGGATTGAGTAAACAGGTTGCCCTTGAAAGAGTAAAGGAATGGTTCATCAAATTCGAAATGCAAAGCTGGTGGAACAAAAAAATTGAAGATCTCAGCAAAGGCATGGGTCAAAAATTACAATTTGTAACCACTGTACTGCATGACCCGAAACTGATCATTTTGGATGAACCCTTCAGCGGGTTGGATCCTGTGAATTCAAACCTGATCAAAGATGAGATTTATCATCTTGCAAAAAAAGGCGCTACCATTATCTTCAGTACGCATCGCATGGAACAGGTAGAAGAAATATGCGATCATATCATCCTTGTCAACAAAGGACAAAAAGTACTTGACGGCAGTGTAGATGGCGTCAAGCAACAATTCAAGGAAAATCTTTTCAGTATCAGGTTAACCGAGTCGCCAAATAATATCAACGCTGAAACTTTTGAAGTGATCAAGGGTGAAAAGAATAATCTTGTGGTAAAGATCCGGAATGGATATAAACCGAATGATGTGTTACAATATTTCATTCAACAAAATACCGGCATCGTATCATTTAATGAATTGCTTCCATCTCTGAGTGAGATTTTTATTAAAGTGGTGGAAGGCACATCGCTTTCCAGGCAATTTCAAACTGTAAACGCTTAAAAAATATTATGAATAAGATCTGGCTTATTTTTAAAAGGGAGTATTTAACGAGGGTGAGAAATAAGACATTTATCCTGTCCACCTTCCTATTCCCGATAGTCATTGTACTGTTCATTACCGGCACGGTAATTCTCGCGATAAAGGGAAAAACCAATCACCGCGTTGCTGTGATCGATGCAAATAATTATTTTAAAGATTACCTGAAAACAGATTCAACGATTGCATTTGTTTACGGAGCCGACCTGGATACATCCAATTACGAAAAAAAAGGATGCACGGCCGTTCTCATCATACCGCTATTAAAAGAAGGACGGAAAACAATCTATCGCCTGAAATATAAAAAGCAATTAGGCGTAACTGATGTTGGTGATCTGGAAGGGAGAATCAATAATGCGATTACTGATCATATGATTTTCCAGAAGACAAATATTACCAGGAGCAAACTTGATTCGATCCGCACTGAATCTGATATTGCCGAACTAAAATCTTATGAAGATACCGGTAAGGAAGCAAAAGCATCCAGCCAGGGCCTCTCCTACGCCATCGGCTATGCCAGCGGCCTGTTAATTTATATCCTGACTTTTGTATATGGCGCTGCCGTGATGCGAGGTGTGATGGAAGAAAAAACAAATCGCATTGCTGAAGTAATTGTAAGTTCCGTAAAACCATTTCAACTGATGTTTGGAAAGATAACAGGCATCGGCGCTGTTGGCCTCACGCAATTTTTAATGTGGATCATACTGATCATAACCCTCGTTACAGCGGCGCAGGCTTTTATTCCGCATGATACATTGATGGAAGTAAAAAAGATACAGGAAGCGAACAATATGGGCAATGCCTCTGCAGTAAAAGCAAGCGATGCTGCGCAAAAAATTTTTGAAGTGAAAAGCACATTGTCCACTGCTAACTGGGGATTGATTGTATTTTGTTTCCTTTTTTATTTTTTAGGAGGATATCTTTTTTATTCATCATTGTTCGCCTCCGTGGGCAGTGTGGTGAATGAAGATCCGCAGGAAGCGCAATCATTGATGTTGCCAATCACTATGCCCATTATATTTTCATTCATCGTTATGTCAATTGCCGTTCAGGATCCTACAGGTCCGCTGGCTGTATGGGGAAGTATGATTCCATTCAGTTCACCCATCGTTATGATGGCCCGCATTCCTTATGGAGTTCCTGGTACTGTTCCCTGGTGGCAATTGGGATTATCCATGTTACTCCTGGTAACTGGTTTTTTATTTACCACATGGATGGCTGGCAAAATTTACCGCACCGGCATTTTAATGTACGGAAAAAAACCAACCTGGAAGACAATGTGGAAATGGGTTTTGAGAGGTTAATTTAATGTGCGGATGTGCAGATGTGCGAATGTGCGAATTCTTTAGAGCGATCGTTCTAAGGAATTCGCACATTCGCATATTTGCACATCCGCACATTAAATTAGTCTGCTTTTACATAAACCGGCGGCGTGCTCGCTGATGAGTTTGAAAAATAAAAGACTCTTTTTTTGGAAACAGGTAGTACTGATTCGTTTTGTGTTCCTCTTGCTATTGAGATTCCGATATAAGATTTAATAGGGAATATTCTCAGATCGCTGGCAGGAATCGTATGTATTCCATCATCCGTTACTGTATAATTTAAGGTATTGATATGTGGAGGTAATGTTGAATCACTCGCATGGCTCAATCCCTCGTAATAATAGATTTGAATGATAACATGACCCCATGGGTTATCCTGATCACTGTCCCATTTCAAAATCAGATTATTTGAAATATTAATGCTATCCGGAAAATCAGACAAATCATGAACGATTTTTTTTGGCAGGTAAACTGTCCTGGTAACTGTATCCTGATCAGAAACGCCGCGAATCGTAATGGGCACATTGGTGCCATACAAAGCGAGACCCTCACTTAGAGAAGCCTGTTGCGCATAATCAAAGCTATAGGTACTGTCGACATTCCTGCTAATGGGCTTATTATTGACTAATAAATTATTGACCCCCGTTAGCTTGTTATTATTACTATCGAGAAAAGCTGCAGCAACGCCAATATGGAATTCGTTGGTATCAATCTTATTGACCACCTGGTTGGCATTGATCAAAACATAGTTATAAACAACAGGATTATCTGTACCGAACCAGGTCCAGGTTTTATCCGGACTGATTTCAGTTTTGTGGCAAGATGCAAAACATCCAAAACCCATGATGAGCATGAATGGCCTTCTCATTCTGTATAGTTAAACTGATCCTACCGTAAATATACTTTTTAATCAGATATTGAAAAAATAAGTCCTGATCAAAAAAAGAATATAAATCGACCCTACCGGGCCCGGATCATGTACCCGCTAATTTGCCAAATCCTAAAAAAAATAAAAAATTTTTTCGGAATGTAACATTTTACGAATTCGCTCGTATATTTATACGAAGGACATCGTAATTTTTGTTAATCTTAAATAATTGCTCATGTCATTTTACCCAAAACTGAAACACGGTTTGTTGATCGCAACAGCTGTTGTAATTGCTATAACCGCACTTGCATGGTCAGGTAGCGGAACAGGCGATAAATATCACCGGTTTAATGAGCAGGACTCTGTTCCTTCCCGCAAACATCATCACACAAATAGCCAATCCAAAAAAATCAGAGAAAAAGATCCAGGTAATGAATTAATGAAACCTGATCATTCTTTACATCGTCTTAATGATTGTATGGAAGATGTCAACATTGAAAGCATTGGTGAAGAGATAGAAAATGCAATAAAAGATGTGCACCAGGAATTGCTGGAACTGAGCATTGATCCTGAAACCATACAGGTTCAAATCGACGAGTCCATCGAAGGCCTGGATATAGAAAAAATAAATATGGAAATTGAGCGGGCCGTGCAACAAGCTCATGAAAATATTGACATTAAAGAAATAGAATCCGAGATCAGCCGCTCAATCAATAAGGCATTGGATGAAATGAAAACCGAAAACTTCCGTAAAAGTGTGGAAGAAGTCAATTCGATTGACGGGGAAGATACCGGGGATGAATTGGAAAATGCGAGTGAGGAGGTAGAAAACAATAAGATCGATGCCGGTGAAGAAATTGATGAAAGCAATGAAGCATTGAAGAGTTACCAGGAAATGATCGACCTGATGGAAAATGACGGACTAATCAATGCGAATAAAGATTATTCAATCGTGTTCAGAAATGAAGCTCTTTATATCAATGGGAAAAAGCAATCGCAGGAGCAGTTGAAAAAATACAGGAAGTATTTTAAAGAGGATGATATAAAACTTTACAGAAAAAACGGCAGGTTTAACATCAATATAGATTAAGCCTCATGTGTAGTAGAAAAAACGGGGCTGTTCTCAGCCCCGTTTACTTTTTATCTCTTATAATTTCATTTTTATCTTACGTCAAACATCCGTAGCAACGGGTATTCTGAATCGTCTGGAATTTTACCTATTTCTTCAGGAAGAACTTCAATATTCATTTTCACAGGTGTTTTCTCTTTTGCTAAAATACAGGAGCGTTTATACAATTGATATCCTTTTTTATCGAAAAGCAAATTCACCTGGGCGGCAGGTGTTGAAGGCACTTGTGTGAAATAAAAAAATCCGTCTGCATCAGTAATTGCTTCTTTGGGATTATTTGTGCCGGGAGCAGTTGCGGAAACCACTACACCGGAAATTGGTTTCTTGGTAACAGCATCCATCACCTGTCCCTGGATCAGGCAAGGCTCTGCTTTCCCTCCGATAGCTTTCGCGCTGAAAGCGAAAAAGATCGTTGCCAGTACGAGGATTGCTTGTTTATTATTTTTCATAAAACAGCGTTTAGTGTATATATATGGTATCGATAAGGTTTTTGCAATTCATGCCACATATACTCTTGCTCAAATCTCCGGTTTTCAAGTCCCCGCCCTTCCTTACAAATTTACTATTACTAATAATATGAATAGTTATTATCTTATTTTCTTTTAAGACGTATTTTATCGCCTTTTGGTTACTTGTTTAAGAAAAAAAATGGGAATTTTTACCTGTTAGACAACAGTATATTGATTTACGCTGCCTCCCGGTCTGACGGTCTCCGTCTGACCGGTCAGAACGGAAATCATCTGACCGGTCAGACGGAGACCGTCAGACCGCGTTAATATCTTTTCAACTTTCGCCCAGGTCGATTTCGGTATTGTCACCGATATTCAGGCTGCGGCTCTCTCCTTTTACTTCCGTGTCACTTCCGATAAGTGAATGGGTGAGTACGATATCATAAATATCTGCAAAGGAGCCTATGATAGAATCTTTGAGGATGGAATAATTTACACTGGTCTTTTCGCCAATGGCGACATTGGGTCCAATGATTGAGTTTTTAATATCACACCCGGACGCAATGCTCACGGGATGGATGATAATAGTATTCTCCATCTGGTGGTCGGGAGAAATACTGCTTCCAAATTTTTTTAGAAGCTTGGCATTGGATTCAAGTAAAGTTTCTTTCTTCCCGCAATCGAACCAATTCTGCACTTTAAACGAATGGAATTTCGCTCCGTTCTTGATCATGCATTCGATCGCGTCTGTAAGATTATATTCACCATAACTGGTCAGCTGGTTCGTGATATTATTTTGCAGGCAGGTGAAAAGGAAAGACGTTTCTTTGATCAGGTAAATTCCAACAAGGGCCATATTTGATTTAGGTATCTGCGGTTTTTCAACTACGCGGCCGATGGCACCGTTTTCATCGAGTTCGGCAACGCCAAAATTCCTTGGATCATCTACCCGTTTAACACCAAGGGTTGAATGAGGTGTTTCCAATACCTGTTTTACATCGAACTCACAAATCGTATCCCCCAATACAATAAAAATTTCATCGTTGCCTACAATTTCTTTTGTAAGCAAAATAGCATGCCCAATTCCGTACCTGTCGTTCTGGTAAACAAAATGAGATGTCAGATGAGGATATTTGTCTTCAACATAATCCTGGATTTTTTCACCCAGGTATCCTACTATAAAAATAAATTCATTTATACCCGCTTCATGCAATTGGTCAACGATAATGCTGAGAATGGTTTTGCCGGCCAGGGGTATTAGTGCTTTGGGTTGTGTATATGTATGTGGCCGCAACTTAGTACCAGCGCCCGCTACAGGGATGATTGCTTTCATAATCAGTTTTTGTCACTTCAGTGAAGAACGACACTTTTCCAAAGTTTAAAACTTTGGAAAAGTTAGCTTACGTTTCCGTTCTTCTCTAAAAAACGTGTGAAAGTAGTGAATTTTATGTTTTCCTTCTTAATTTAAGTATTTAGACAAGTTCATTCAAAGAAAATAATTTATAATATGAAGCGGGTACTATTGTTGATATTCTCTGTGTCTTTTTCTTTTTTATCGTTTTGCCAGGCAAAAAAGAATCGCCTTGACTCATTATTAAAAACCTTGTATGCGGATCAGCAACCCGGCGCATTCATAACAATTGAACAAAAAAGTAAAATTATTTTTAAGCAGGGATATGGACTCGCAAACCTGCAAACAAAAGAAAAGATACTCTCCTCAACCAATCTGAATATCGGCTCTCTTACCAAACAATTCACGGCCTATTCCATTCTTCTGTTGGCGCAGCAGGGGCGGTTATCCCTGAACGATAAACTGGCGAAATATTTCCCCGGTTTTAATCCAAAAACCGGGAACAGCATCAGCATTCAACAGTTGCTTACACATAGTTCCGGCATCATGGACCATTATGAGCATACAGATACTTCCATCGTCAGGCACGCAACGGATAAAGATGTATTGGAAGCTGTAAAAAACCTCGGCAATACTTATTTTATTCCGGGTTCGCATTACCGTTATAGTAATACCGCCTATTGCCTGCTTGCACTGATTATCGAAAAACTGAGCGGCATTTCATATAATGATTTCATCAGGAAAAATATATTCGAACCATTGGGTATGAAACATTCGGCAGTGTTGAAAATTGGTTCGCCAATATATCAACCTGCGATTGGATATGATATTAATGGTAATGAAAAAGAATCCCATCAGCTGGATGCAGATCAATCCATATTCTTTTCAACAGAAGGAGATGGCGGGATTTATACTTCGATGGATGATTATCTGAAATGGTGCAATGCATGGCAAACAGGAATCAAATTGAACAAGGCTTTGATTCAACAAGCACAATCAGCCAGGTTTTTAATTGATTCTGCCAACCAGCTTTCATATGGATATGGCTGGTTCGTGAGTGAGAAGAATAAAGAAAAAATTGTCTATCATACCGGGTCCAATGGTGGCTTCCGGGCCATTGCCTTTTTTATTCCATCACAACATTACAGCGTAGTTATTTTTTCCAACCGGACCGATATTAATTTAGAAGACCTGGTACAGGAAATCAACAAACTGCTTCATGTCAATAATAAATCTTTTACTAAGATAGAGTCGCTTGTTTCTTTTACAGATTGGCCTATTTTTGCGCCATGCAAAGAGATACCATTGTTTTCGACCTCATTCAAAAAGAACTGGAACGCCAGCGACATGGCATTGAATTAATCGCTTCAGAAAATTTCACTTCGCTGCAGGTCATGCAGGCAATGGGCAATGTTATGACCAATAAATATGCAGAAGGTTATCCCGGCAGAAGGTATTATGGCGGTTGCGAAATTGTTGACCAGACTGAACAACTGGCGATAGACCGGCTTAAACAAATATTTAATTGTGAATACGCCAATGTGCAACCGCATAGTGGCGCACAGGCAAACTATGCCGTGATGCTGGCCATCCTGCAACCAGGCGATAAAATTCTCGGACTGGATCTTAGCATGGGCGGGCATCTCACGCATGGGTCCGCAGTAAATTTTTCCGGAAAACTATATCAGCCTTTTTTTTATGGAGTAAAAAAAGACGATGGCCTGGTTGATTATGATATGATGGAGTCCGTTGCTAAAAAGGAAAAACCGAAATTAATTATTTGTGGTGCGTCTGCATATAGCCGTGACTGGGATTATGTTCGCATCCGCAAAATAGCAGATGAAATTGGTGCATTCGTGATGTGCGATATGGCACATCCGGCTGGTTTGATTGCCAAGAACCTGCTGCGATCACCGTTTGAACATTGTCATTTTGTTACCTCAACCACGCACAAAACGCTGCGCGGTCCAAGAGGGGGAATTATAATGATGAAGAAAGATTTTGAGAATCCTTTTGGTTTGAAAGATGTAAAAGGAAATACACGCCCGATGAGCAACCTGCTGGATATGGCTGTGTTCCCCGGTACACAGGGAGGTCCGCTGGAACATGTGATTGCTTCTAAGGCAATAGCATTCGGTGAAATTCTTACCGATGAATTTACTGATTATGCAAAGCAGATCATTCAAAACGGAAATGCCATGGCAAAAGCTTTTGTGAACAGGGGATATAATATCGTATCAGGCGGCACCGATAATCATCTTCTCCTGATTGACCTTCGCAACAAAAATATCAGTGGTAAAAAAGCAGAAGCTGTATTGGGAAAAGCAGATATTACTGTCAATAAGAATATGGTTCCTTACGACGATAAGAGTGCTTTCGTTACATCGGGTATCCGTGTAGGTGTTCCTGCCATAACAACAAGGACAATGAAAGAAGAACATATGGCGGCCGTGGTGGAATTTGTTGATGGTGCCCTGCTGAATGCGGACCAGGAATCCGAACTTGAATGCATCCGTAAAAAAGTGAATTCATATATGCTGCAATTCCCGCTGTATCCTGAGTTGGGATGACATAAATGAATGTGCGGATGTGCGAATGTGCAGATGTGCGAATGTTTGAACCTTGATTAAAGGATTTAAGGATTAACATGATGGATTTTATAAACTGTATAAATTCCTTCAATCTTTTAATCCTTTAATCAAGGTTCAAACATTCGCACATCTGCACATTAGCACATCCGCACATTTTCATTTGTGCCCCGGGCATCCGCCTCCTGATGGAGGGGTGTTATATGGAGATTCAGGCGTTGAGCTTTCAGTATCGCCTGTAATTTTGGAAGTAGTGCCTGTGGTTTGCTTTTTAGCGGTAGGCGCTGCATTTTCTTTTTTACATGAAACGGTTAAGAGACCGGAAACAAGCACGAGCATCGCAATTTTGTAAAAATGATTTTTCATACCAAAAGTTTAATGATCAGGAATTTTTAATAAAAAGAAAACGTTCTCGTTCGGGAAGATCGGTTATTATTTCGTTTTGAAAGGGTTGGTTTGAAAAAGCGAAAGTGTTGTATCAGGTCAAACTTATAATGAAAGTTAAAGATTTAATCTATTTATACAAAATCTGATTTCGGGTTTTCCATTTTCTCCATCCAAAAAAAGAGAGTCCGGCAGCAAGGGCAATGCTGACTGTAATATATATCCAGGTGTTTTTCTTTTTCTCCACAAGCACTTCTGTTTTACCAGCAACAATAGCAGCTGCCCAAAAATAGGGAAGCCTGTATTGCCTGGAAGTTGCTATAAATGCGAGTTTTGCTTTTTGAAGCGCAATATCCACCGGCATTCCCCGGGAGAGGTATTTATAAAAGAGTTCTGTCAATTGATAAGTAGCTTTATTATCCACTGCCCATAAATTGATGATGGAAGAAGGAATACCGAGGGACGCAAATCCGCGATTGAAACTAAAAACTCCTTCTCCCTGGTATAATTTTCCATTACCTGTTTCACAAGCTGAGAGTACGATGAGTCTTGTAAACGGTTTACGCTCTGCAATCAGGTCCGACAGGAACAGGGATGAATCAGCAAAATAAATAACTGGTTCTCCATTATTGCTGCTATCGGTGCCATGTGTGTACAATTGAATGATCTTATATTTTGAATATTGTTGTAAAAAGTTATTTTTTGTGGCTTCACCAGTTATCAGCATTTTTCCATTATTAAAATAAGACCCGATCTTTTTCAATGATAAATCACTTCCCTCCAAAGCTGCCAATGAAAGAGGAGTTTCAAACTGAACAGGAGCTACTCCAAAAAAATTGCTTGCTGTACCAGAGTCGTTCACAGCAAAATCATTCATTAAGTATCGGGCAGAGTATGTATAACTTACCGCATGATTATTGAGAAAATAATCAGGAGCTTTGATATCTGTATTTGCAACCAACGCTTCAAAAGGAAAATAACGATGACCATCCGGAGAAATAATAATACGGCCATGGGGTAAAGGATGATTTTGAAAAACGAGTTGATACAAATGATTGGCTGTACGAATATAATCCGGAAATTTGCTGTTAATCAGTGATTGATTGGAGATATAGGAAATGTATGTATTTGCTGTATTATCAAAATCAGTTTTGTTGATTTTGTCTAAATAAATATGATCAGCCATCGTTAACATGGAATAAACAGCACTGTCGCCCACAAAAAGCTCCAGCAATGCCTGATGATCATTCAGAATATTTTTCCTGACATCCGGAAGCCTGATAAAACTGGTATCGACATTATTCTGATAATAAAGGGGATTATTTACTTTTATCTGCTCCTGTAAGCGAATAAGCTCCTGTTCGCGGTCAAACAGTTCTGTTTGTATTTCATTATACCTGGCTGAATGTTTGCTGACAGTAAGAAACTCCCGATGCAACTGTAATATCATCTTTTTTACCTGGGTCTGTTTCAGAATATCTTTTTCACCTAACCAGTATTGCTCTTTGAGCTGATCGTTTAGCAGTACTGCCCTGCTTCTTTCAAAAAAATAAAAAGCATCTGTCATATTTCCCTGCAGGTAGCAAGCATCGATGGCATGTTCATACAAACGGCGTGTATCGCTCCGCCAAAAAAGTTTTGATATAAGTTCTGATTGCTCTTGCCTGATCCGTTCAAGCAATTGATCAGTTAATTTATACATTCGAATGGCTTCAAAAAACGAAGTTATTTGTTTCGTAACCTTATATTGCTCAAGAAAAGTATCCCCCTTATCAATTAATAAATACACCAGGTATATCAATTTTTTTTCCTGTACAAAGTCATCCAAAGGGCTATTCACTAAATCTGTTTCATTTGCACCTGGTTTAACCTGGTTGAAAGCAAGTTGAAAATAGTGAAATGCAGAATCATAGAGACCCTGTTGAGCAAATACATTCGCGATATTCCTGAATATATTTACTGCTTCAATAGAATCAGATTTTTTAGGGGATTTATATTTACCGATATACCTAAGCGCTTTCCAATAATAAATCAATGCGTTGGTTCCGTCATTATGTTGCTGGAAATATATGTTATATCCGATATTACTCAATATTTCCTTACAATTCAGGTCATTTCCAAATTGCTGCTCGTATTTAAAAGCTAATTGATAATACAAAAGTGCTTTGTCATAATTTTTTTTATTTATCTCCACTTCCGCCAGTTGATTGTAAATTGTTCCCAAACAATTTTCTGCGCCTGCCCTTTTACATTCATCGGCTTTATTTGCAAGCAGTTCTTTTGCCAGATCATAATTCTTTAATATTATCTGTATCCATACATTCCTGCTTAAAAAATAAAAAATATAGCCCACACTATCCTGACCATGAGCATACCGCCTGGTGATTGTTTCACCCATTGCTATGTAATTGATGCAACGCTGGTAGTCACCCACATCAAAAAAAAACTCCACTTTTTTATACAGCGCGGTTAAACATAATCTGTCTACAGATTTTAATCTTATTGAAATGGCAACAACACTATCAAGCGATTCCATTTTTTCAGAGATCTTATTCAATCCATCATAAGAAAGATGTAATAAATAATAATTCTTGATATTATGCGTGGCATTGATGGAAGGTTGCCGGGCATTGGTGTTTATTATCTTTATGGAATTCTTTTCGTACTCAACTGCTTTTAAGTAATCGCCCAGCATATAATAAGCGACACCAATTCTTTGCAATAAAAATGCCTGCGTTGAATCATTTCGGGAAGAGCAGTTTTTTATATCGTTTTCGTAGATTAATAATTCCTGCAATTGCATAGCAGGGGAAAGGGTTGAAGAATCCCGGAAAAAAACAAGTTTTTTCCACAACGAATCTTTATCAGGACAGTAGCCAAAGGATGATGATACTGATAATAAAGCATAAAGGACCAGGAAATATATTTTTTTTTCCATTGATAATAATTCTCACTATCCAAATATTATCAAAAAAAAATGACTTCCCTGTACGAATGATTGTTATTTTATTTCCATTTGGTATATTTTGAATTTCATTCCTGCTGTTCTTTAAGGCTTGTAAAAAACGGGTACGGGTTAAACATTATAATTTTATAAGTTGGGAGGTGGTGGTTGCGGTGGCGGTTGTGGAGTTCCAACCCCTCTTGTAAGCGCCACAGCAGCAGCAATTTTTAAATTTTGCTTGATAATTCTCGCTTTAAGATTATACACTAAAGGAATTGTGTCAGCAATGCTCCATTTGAATTCAAGCGACCAGGAAGGCCGTTTCTTTGAAAGCTCGCTACTTGCATATTTTTCGATTTTCTTTTGCTTTGCCTTTACTTCAGCATCGTTGGTAGCTTTATCGAAAGGTTCTTTACTTGCATCGAAATACCAGTCGAACCAAGGTTTGGAAAGTACTTGGGGTGTTTGATGTTTTGGCATGATATAAAATTTGAGGTTAAAAAATAAAATTGAATTTACCGTCAATTGAACGGAAGTTTTTTAATGAAAATCATTTGGCACGAATACGGCAATATCAATATTGCTTAAATCATGGGGTACAATTTCGTATTACCAGCATGCAGGCTTCAAGAAAAAGAATCAGTCAAAGATTAGTGTAGGGTCAAATACCTTGAATAATTGATTTGTCGCAATGTTAGAAAAAAAGGGAAACAATTTTTACATATTCTTTATTTGATAATATACCACCAGGACTTTTTACCGGGCTGCCGGCCTCCCCTTACATAAAGATATATATTCCTCTAAAAAGTATTGTTCCATTATAATCCGGCATGAAAAATCAAAAGCCCGCCTCTCAATCAGTAGCCGTATATCTTCTTTTTATTTTTTTTCCATAGCCATATAAGCAAAAGACCTAAGCCAGCAACGATCCCTCCGATTACAAACAACTTCCGGGAGTAGGATTTTTTGAAAAACATGGCATCTGTTTTACCGGCCACAATAGCAGCAGCCCAATAATAAGGCAGCCTGTATTCCCTGGAACTACCCATCAATTCCAGTTTCGCTTTTTGTAATGCAATATCAACGGGTGCGCCATCTGAAAGATATTTGTAAAAGAGTTCCGTTAGTTTATATGTAGCCTTGTTATCCACTGTCCATAAATTGGTGATGGAAGAAGGAATACCGATAGCGGCAAATCCGCGATTGAAACTAAAAACTCCTTCACCCTGGTATAATTTACCATTCCCTGTTTCACATGCGGCGAGTACAATAAGCCTTGCATCGGGTTTATTTTTAGCAATCAACTCCGATAGGTATAAGGCAGAATCGGCAAAATAAATCACCGGCTCTCCGTTTATACTGCTATCGGAAGCATGTGTATATAACTGTATGATTTTATATTTTGAAAATTGTTGTAAGAAATTACTCCTGGATGCTTTTCCCGAGGTAAGCATGTTTGCATTATCAAAATAAGGTTTTATATTATTTAAAGAAAGATCACTTCCCTGTAAAGCAGCAAGCGGCGTAATGGATGCATAATTAACAGGTGCAACACCTAAAAAATCTCCGGTAGCATTGGACGATGAGTCTATACTGAAATTAGTCATCAGGTAGCGTGCGGAATAAGTATAACTGACGACATGATCATTCAAAAAATAAACAGGAGATGCAGGATTTGAAACATTTGTAACCAATGCCTCGAATGGAAAATAGTGACCATCCGGCGAAATAATGATACGACCTTCAGGTACCGGGTTATCGCCGAAAATTAGTTGATATAAATGATGAGCTACAGTTGTATAATTTTGAAATCTCCTGTTCAGTAAAGAGAAATTAGAGATATAAGCGGTATAAGCAGTGGTACTGCTATCAAAATCTGATTTGCTGATGCTATTAAAATAAATCTTATCCCGCGTTAAAAGCATTGAATAGACAATACTGTCTCCGGCAAAAATTTCCATCAACACCACATGATCCTTTAATAAGTTCAGTTGTACATTCTGAATTGCAATCATGGAAGTATCAAAAAAACTCTGATAATATAAAGGATTGTGCTCTTTTATAAGTTGTTCGAGTCTATCCAATATCCTGGTATTCGTGGCTAACTCATTCTGTATTTTTGTGTATCTCGGTGAAGATGTTTCAATGGTATGCAATTCATTTTCCAGTTGCGCTATTTTTCCCTTTACCTGGGCCTGTTGTAGTATATCATTGTTGCTAAGTTTGTTTAATTGATTTAGCTGGTCCTGAAGCAACACTGCGCGGCTTTTTTCAAAAAAGTAAAATGCTTCCGAATAATTGTTTTCCAAGTAAGAAGCGGTAATGGCATGCTCATATAAACGACGGGCTTCCTTGCGCCAAAACAATTTTGACTGCAATACAGATTGTCCTGTTTTGATTTCATTCAGTAATTTATCGGCAACGCGGTAAATGTAAACAGCTCTTGTAAGGTCTTTGTTATCCTTACCACTTTTATATCGAAAAAGAAAAGCGTCGCCCTTATCCAATAGCAGTCCAAAAATGTATTCGGCTACATTTTTATCCAATAATCCGCTTCGATAACTTCGCAACAATTCTTGTTCATCTGATCCCGGTCGTATTGTGTCAAAAGATTTTTGAAAATAGTAAAATGCAGAATCGAAGTTTCCTTTTTGAACGTATACATTCGCAATATTATCTAATATATTAAGAGCTCCGACCGGAGAAGCCACATGCAACGCTTTCGTAAAATAAAACAGTGCAGTATCATATTGGTGTAGCTGTTGAAAATACAAGTTAAATCCCAAATTATTGAGAGTTGCTGAACACCCGTCATAATGTTTGATTTGATTGTCATAAAATAATGCTTGCCTGGAATAAGTCAATGCCATTTTCACATTTTTCCTTTCTTCTGCAATAAAGGCCATCAATCCATATAAAGTCCCTAAATATTTGCTATAACGAATTTGCCTGGCTTCAACAATGGCTTTAAAAAGCAACTCTTCTGCCTCATCAAATTTTTTTAAAAATATCATCGAGTTGATTCTCCAGATAAGGTAAATAAAAACATGCTCTGCCTGGTAACCGCTTACTCGTGCTATATTTTCACCAATTATAGCATAGTTGATGCAGCGGTAATAATCACCTATCTCAAAAAGGTTTTCTGTACGTGAATAAATCAATGGCACCGCATATTTATATTCAGATTTCAAATTCAAAGCAATAGAAATACAGCTATCAATTGCTTCTGCCTCCAGGTTTGAACGCTTCAGCGAATCATAAAATATCCTCAGGTTATTATATGTTTTAATAAGATGTTTACGATTAATCCCTGGTTTACCGGCATGATTATTTATTATATCAATTGACTTTCGGGAATATTCAATGGCTTTAGCAAAATCCTTTTGGAGAGATATTAACCATCCTATACGCTGTAATAATAGAGCATGGGCGGAATCATAGGAGTCAGCACAATTTTTTTCGTTATCCAATCTCGATAATAATTCAGTTAATTGCTGTTCCGGTGGGACAGATGAAGTATCCCGAAGATACACAATACGCTTCCATAAAACATCCCTGTCAGGGCATTGGGCTGACAGGGACATTGTAAATAATCCTGTGCAAAAAATCAATAAATATATACGCATCAACTGTGAATCATTATTCGTCATTGACTACTACCATTGTCAATATATCTCCCATCTTTTGTAACTGATAATAGTGAACCATTTGTTTGAGTTACAAAATTTATGCATTGCCTGATTGAAGGAACAGTCGCTCCCACACTACTCAAAAGACGTCCCATCACTTTTCCACTTGCGAATGGTGTAGCAAAAGATGATCCTTCAAATCCCAGATTAATAGATTGCAAGGAAAATGAACAGCAACTTGGTGATTGATTCAATACTCCTATTGAAACATATTTTTCTGAATAATTTTGATAGATGCATGATTGATTGAAATCTTTTAAACCCGTAATGGTAATTACATTATGCAGGTTATCACTAAAACAGGCCGGGTAGAATAACCTGCCCGTAACATCAGAAAGGTTATTTCCCGTTGGTGTGGGACTACTACATAAAGGGTTGTTGTGTGGCAATGGCAGATTACCGGCTGCAGCAAAAACGAAAATTGAATCTGTTCCGGCAGTATTGCAAAGATTTAGATAATGAAATAATACAGGATCAGGAATGTCATGTGTGGTAGGATAATATCCAAGGCTTGCGTTGATAATTGTTGCGTGATTTTGGATAGCATAACTTAAGGCGCATCCAACATTGAATGTAGATCCCGATTCATTTTTATCTAATACTTTAAGTACCATTATATGCGGATAGGAAGGAACATTTCCCATCGCTTGTAATGCAATAGTTGTAACGGCTGTTCCATGTTTTCCCAAATGATCATCATTAAAATATTCATCGGGTAATGATGGATTATTAAAAGTGAAATTACGCAATGTTTTTGCTCTATGCGGATCATTCCATATTAATTGACTGATCTGGCTGTCGAAATAATCAGGGTCCAAACCCGTGTCCATAATAGCCAGTAATTTTGAATTTGTGCCAATCTTATTTAATGTGTATTTATTTCCGGTGTTAGGATTATAATTAGGATCTTCAATCTGCTTTTTCACGTCAGTCAAAAGGCTGTTATTAATGCTCGCAACATATGGAATATCGCCTCCGCTACCCCCTTGAGGAGGGGGCGGCGGTGGTGGTGGTTGAAAGGATGACCCACTTGCATACAAAGGTGTCACATTTAAGTTATATAACGTGGAATCGCAGGGACAATAAATCTCACGAAACGAGGGTATATAGCCATATAAAGCCAAATAATTGGTAACATAATCCTTAATAGAATTTATTTGCTGGGTCCTGGATGCATCATTCAAGCGAGCAGAGAACATAATATTCCAACTCACCCATTTTGAGCTATCAACTGATAATGCGAGAGGTATATGTGTTGGTATGCTGGCAACCGGTAGACCATTATAAAAATATTTGGTGCAGGAATTTAGACCTGTTAATAAAATGCAACTAAATAATATTCCAGAAAGGCCGTTAGAAAAACGTATGAAAGCAGAAAATTTCTTTTTCATGTAAATAAAGTTTTAGGGGTTATGAATAGTAATGATCACCAATTCTTAAGCCATTCCTGCGCATCTTCTTTTCCTACAAGATCCTTATCTACTACCTGCTGGAGGAGTTGCTTTGCGGCCTCGGCGTCGCCTTTATGGTTTCGTTTCATTAGAGTGAGGGCCTGGTAAAAAATGGCTGGGTTCACATTGAGGTCGGTATATGATTCGAGTTGCTTGAAATAATTCATTGCTTTGTCATAATGCTGCAAACGAAGAGAAACAATACCGGCATTTTCTTTTGCCTCGAAATTGGAGGTGTCGGCCTGGATAAGCATTTCAAAATGTTTCAAAGCCTGTAATAATTTCCCTTCATTATATAAATTCCTGGCACTTTGCATGCTGTCTGTCTTTGCATCCATTTTGACTATCATTGTCTGAAAATGTTCCTGCATATAGCGGTCAGCTAATTGTTTCGCGGATACCGGTTGCATGAACAAGTACCATCCGAATATAACTCCTGCAACAAGTGCCGCAACAGCAACAGTAGGCCATATTCTTCTGAGCACTCCTCTGGTATTAACATTTTTATCCTGCTGATATAATTCCCGGAACCTTTTCTTTTTATCTTCATCTGCCTGCTCTTTTGCAACCTGCAGGAAGCTGAGATAATGAGCGACTTCTTCAGCAAATGCGGAATCGTTGATAATTTTTTCTTCGAACCTGACGGTTTCTTCCGAATCGAGTTCGCCTTTAAAATAATTATCAATGTATTCCAGACTTTCCATTTTTTTATTTAAGTTGTTTTATATAACTGACGTAATTTTTCCAGGCATCGGAGCCTGCTTGTTTTCACCACGTCGGCGGTTTTATATGTTAATGCCGCCGCAATTTCCTTATCATTATAGTTATTGGCCCACATCGTCAATAATTGACGGCATTTTTCCTCCAATTCATTGAGCTTTTGCTTCAATAAATTCCAATCTGACTTATCGACGAGTTGCTGAATGACTGACTTTGCCGTGTCAGATACGTGCAAGAGCTTGTCGGTAATTGACTCTGTCCGGTGCACGCTATGTTTATTAGTCGTCTTTTTGCGCAAGAGGTCAACGCATTTGTTATGAAAAATTTGATAGAGGTAGGTCTTTAGCGAAGAACGACCTTCAAAAGTTCCGTTTGAAATTTTTTCGATCCCGGATAATATGGTGTCGGAATACGCGTCAAAAGCATCATCTTCGGAAAGAGAATGTTTATTTATGCCTTCACGTATAAAATAAATATACCTGTTAAATAATTGCTCCTCACTTTTTATTCTATCAATACCTGATTGCCGGAGTTGTTCAATTATTTCCCGGTCTGAGTTGTTAAAGGAATTAGCAGTGCCCATCCTCATGTTAATGTTGTATTTCTAATATAAAGATAAATACTTAGTGTACAAATAATTTTCTGTTTACCTCTATTTCAATTCCGCGACAAATATTGTGAACCATTCCGGAATAACCCAATATCTGTTACCCTTTTTAAAACAAATATTAAGCAGCTTACTCACTACTCCCGTGAAACCACAATATTGACAGCGCTATGTGCCGCTTGCAATTTCAAGTTCATTAACCATTAAACCTTTTAAAAATGAAAAAAACAATCATCGCGCTGGCAGCAATATATATTTCTGTCGTCGCATTCACTTACCGCGTAAGTGCTCAGGGCTACAACAATGTAATCGCTTTTACAGACACAAAAGCTTTTGCCGGTTCTTTACCGATAGCCGCCTTTTTTTACGATTCGTCTTCGTCTTCAACCGTAGCCGACCTGAAAACAGTCCACACAAGAGCCATTAAAGACTTCACAGCCAAATTCGGTGCTGGTCTGAATGAATACTGGTTTAAAATATCAGATGGCTTCGTTTCCAATTTCAAGGTCGACGGTTTCCTAAACAGGGTTTACTACGATAGAAAAGGACGTTGGCAATTCACAGTGAAAGCTTATGCTGAAAACAAACTTCCACGTGAAATCAGGGCTATCGTGAAAAGTTCATATTACGATTATAAAATTACCATGATCGAAGAAGTTCAGTCTGCTGGTAATCTCGTTTATGTCATCCACCAGGAAGATGATAAACATATCATGAAACTGAGAGTTTTCCAGGAAGGCGAAATGGACATTATGGAAAATCTTGACAAAGGATAAAAGAAGGAAGGCTTCAATTACGAACACTAACCTGAACCATATACCTCAACAACCCCTCCTCCCAATCAACGACCGATGGATTTAATTAGAAACAATTGATCCATCTGGTTTTCTTCCGCCAAAGTTGCCTCCTAACGGAGGCAACTTTCTTTTAGATAATGCGGGATGAATATCGAGTGTTGCGGTATACTTTTCCAAAGTTTTAAAACTTTGGAAAGGTATACCGCAACACTCGATATTCAAATAAATAATTTAATACCTTGCGTTGAATAATTACAATGATATGCTACAACGCATGCAGAGTATCTGGCTGCTCCTGGCTGCTGCCAGTGCTGTTCTGACATTAAAATTTTCTTTTTTCAGCGGTAATAAAGTGGATAACCAGGTAAAAACATTCGATTACCTCACTGCTACCAGCAACATACTTATACTGATAATTACCATTGCGCTTGTGAGCGGGATATTGATCGATATTTTTTTATATAAAAACAGGAAGCTTCAACTGCGCATAACGGTGCTTGCAATCATTGTTTCCCTATTGAATATTTTTTTATACTACAGGCAAACACAAAAATTCGTTGAAGGCAATTATGACCTTACAGCCATTCTATCGCTTGTGGTACCCGTGCTTCTTATTCTTGCAGCAAGAGGCATTTATAAGGATCAGCAATTGGTGAAGAGTTTGGATAGGTTGAGATAAAAGACACAAGACACAAGGTACAAGATACAAGGAACAAGAGGAAGACCCTTGTGCCTTGTATCTTGTACCTTGTGTCTTGTGTCTTGTATCTTATTAAATAAATTTCCCTGTATAACTTTCCTTTATTTTTTTTATTCCTTTAGGAACTCCTGCATATACAAGATTCCCGCCTCCGTCACCTGCTTCGGGACCAAGATCAATAACCCAATCTGCGGATTTGATTATATCTGTGTTGTGTTCAATAACAATAATAGAATGTCCCTGCTCAATAAGTGCATTGAATGAGCCGAGTAGTTTTTTTATATCATGAAAATGCAATCCTGTTGTTGGCTCATCGAAAATAAAAAGAATATGACCCTGAGCTCTTCCTTTTCCCAGAAAAGATGCCAGTTTCACTCGTTGGGCCTCTCCGCCGGAAAGTGTATCAGAAGATTGTCCCAATTTTACGTAACCCAACCCCACATCACTCAAAGGTTTTATTTTATTGATGATATCTTTTTCGTCTTTAAAAAATTCCAGCGATTCATCCACGCTCATTTCGAGTATGTTGAAAATATTTTTGTTTTTATATGTTACATCGAGCACTTCCTCCTTGAATCTTTTTCCACCGCAAACCTCACAGGTCAGGTGAACATCGGCAAGGAATTGCATTTCTACAACCTGTTCACCTTCGCCCTTACACGTATCGCAACGACCACCATCCACATTAAAAGAAAAATGTTTTGGCAGAAAGCCACGCATCTTACTCAATGGTTGTTTTGAAAATAAATCCCTGATTTCATCATAAGCTTTGATATAGGTGACCGGATTGCTCCTCGAAGATTTCCCAATCGGATTCTGATCCACCATTTCAATTTGCGAAATATATTCCAGGTCGCCTGTAATGGCTTTATGCATTCCAACCTTGTCGGCAAATTCACCTTTGAGTTTTTGCAAAGCAGGATACAAAACCTGTTTTACCAATGTTGTTTTTCCGCTTCCGCTCACACCACTTACAACACACAAAACATTCAGTGGAAATTCAACTTTTATGTTTTGAAGATTGTGTTGTCTTGCTCCTTCCACAACGATCGAGCGGTTCCACTTGCGGATAGTTGCCGGAGGGTCTATTTTTAATGTCCCCTTCAGATACTTACCGGTTAAGCTTTCCGGGTTGCTGACCAATTCATCATAATTACCTGAAGCTACTACTTCACCGCCAAGGTGACTGGCCAGTGGGCCCATATCAATAATATAATCTGCTTCCCGCATCATCATTTCATCGTGTTCAACTACAACAACTGTATTTCCAAGATCGCGCAATTCTTTCAGCACCCGGATCAGGCGTTGTGTATCTCTTGAATGCAAACCAATGGAGGGTTCATCCAATATATAGAGGGAATTGGTAAGATTACTTCCGAGCGAACGCGTTAACTGAATACGCTGGCTCTCCCCTCCACTCAATGAATTAGCCAAACGATTCAACGTAAGATATCCAAGACCTACATCCAATAAAGTTCTTAAACGGTTATTAATTTCCAGTAATATGCGTTTTGCCACCTGTAGATCGTATGCGCCAAGTTTGAGTTGCGCGAACCAATCAACGAGATTCACAACAGGCATCTCGCACAACTCTCCAATATTCTGATCACCGATTTTAATATATAATGCTTCTTTTCGCAAGCGGTAACCTTTGCATTCGGGGCAAATGGTTCGTCCTCTGTAACGTGATAATAAAACACGGTATTGAACTTTATACAGGTTCTTTTCTACCTCTTCAAAAAAATCATTGATGCCATGAACGTCTTTATTGCCTTCCCATAAAACCGCGTATTGCTCTTTCGTCAGATCCACTATGGATTTATGAATAGGGAAATTGATTTTTTTAGCAGCCTTAACGAACTGTTCCTTCCACCAGACCAACTTTTCACCTTTCCAGGGAGCAATGGCTCCTTCGTATACGCTTAATCGTTTGTCAGGGATCACGAGGTCAGCATCGATGCCCAATACCTGTCCGAATCCCTCACATGTGGGGCATGCACCATAAGGATTATTAAATGAAAATAAATTGGGAACAGGCTCTTCAAAACGGATGCTGTCCATTTCGAACTTATTGCTAAAATGTATGAGCTTTTCTTCATTTACCTCGAGGTACATTTCCCCTTCGCCTTCGTAAAAGGCAGTACCAACGGAGTCGGCCATGCGATGTTTATCATCTTCGTCAAAGTCTTTTGCAACCAGGCGATCGACCAGTACATAAACAGAAGGCGCATTGCGTGAAGCAAGTTTCTTTTTCAATCCGGGCTGATCCAACGCCAGCAGATCTTCAATACGTAATATCTCCTTATTAATATATAGGCGTGAGAATCCTTTTTGCATCAATATATTCAATTCTTCTTCCGGCTTACGGTTCTTATGCTGTTTGAAAGCGACAAGCATCAATAGCTTGTCGCCATGTTTCAATGCTGTAATTGTATTGAGCACATCCTGGACATCATCTTTTTTCACTTCTTTTCCCGAAATGGGAGAAAATGTTCTTCCTGTGCGCGCATATAAAAGGCGCAAATAGTCATACAACTCTGTCATACTCCCCACAGTTGAACGCGGCGTACGGGTGATTACTTTCTGCTCAATGGCAATTGCAGGACATAGCCCTTTGATGTAGTCTACATCGGGTTTATTCATTCTTGCCATAAACTGCCTGGCATATGCGCTCAGGCTTTCAGCATAACGACGTTGCCCTTCAGCAAACAAGGTGTCAATAGTTAAAGAAGATTTCCCAGAACCGGAAACTCCCGTAACCACAATCAGTTTATTACGGGGAATTTCGACATCGATATTTTTCAGATTATGTACCCTTGCACCTTTAATGATGATAAAAGCCTTGAGAGAGGGTACAATCGCTTTGTCGGATTGCTGCTTTATTTTAGTTGAAACTTCCATATTATAAAGGAGGACAAATGTATTGGAATTGATGCAATTAAATTAGCTTTATACTTTGTGGGGAGAAGTAAAAAGACATGTATTCAACAAAATATTTTCCCAAAATGTTGTTTTTTCCAAAAATTGTATATCTTTATAGCCGAGTGAATTTGTACCTATTAATAAACTAAAATAAACACACGCCTATAGACTGATCACTTCTACACCGAAAAGCCAAACCATCTTTTTAAATCCAAAATATATCCTATCACCTTTTAAAAACCGTAGAAGTTTTATGAAATCGCTACGCACAAAAACCGACCATGAATTAATCCACCTGTTCCGCGACGGCAATTTACTAGCTTTAGAAGCATTGGTATTGCGTCATAAGGACAAGTTGTACACTTCCATTCTTTTCCTCGTTAAAGACAAATATCTTGCCGAGGACATTTTCCAGGACGTTCTTATTAAAATAATCGACACCATCCGTGGAGGTCGTTATACCGAAGAAGGAAAATTCCTACCCTGGGCTATGCGTATTGCACATAACTTATGTGTAGATCATTTCCGCAAAGTGAAACGGACACCTGCTATTAAAACCAGCGATGATCGTGATATTTTCGAGGTGATCAATTTCACAGAAGAAGGTGCCGATACTAAAATTATGAAGCGCCAGAGCTATGACCGTGTACGACAAATGCTGGATTTACTGCCTGAAGACCAGCGCGAAGTAATTGTTTTGCGCCATTATGCAGATTTGAGCTTTAAAGAGATCGCCTCCTTAACCAACTGCAGTATTAACACGGCGTTGGGACGTATGCGCTATGGCTTAATCAACTTGCGTAAAATGATGGTGGAAAAAAAGATAGCTTTATAGAAGAATCTTTTACACTTTTGCTGTACCAGAACAAACTGGTACTGATTAATGAGAAAAAAAATATTAGGGTTCATCGCTGCCAGCAGCATGGACCCTTAAACATCTTGTCATTCTGGCCCTCCCTCCGGTTATCATTGCTTGCTACGGAAGGCTTGTACAGAATGACACCAAATTGAATGTGCGGATGTGAAAATGTGCAGATGTGCGAATTCCTTAGCCGGCTGGTTATTTGAATTCTCATGTTGCATATTCAACATCCGCATATTATTTTATACCCCTCTGTTATTTCCGGAAACAATTTAAATGTGTGAATTCTTTTAACCTGCCGGCTATCTGAATTCGCACATTTGCATACTCGCACATTCGCACATTATTTATTCTACGAATCTTTTTATTTTACCACAAGCGCTTTATCAATCAGGAAAATCAAACTCGCACGATGCGCTCTTGACTGTTCATTCGTAGAAACAGCTGTTGATAATAAAGTTCTTATTTTTTTCAAAGCATTAAATGCTGCCGCTTTGGATGGGTTATCATAAGCACTTACCGGTAAAGTAACAATAGACGCCAGTTTTTTTACAAATTCTGTCTGCAGATTTTGCCGGTATAAATTGACATTGGTTTTAAGGTCTTCCATGAATATGTCGTTGTCCATATCATTTAGCACATCTGCCATGCTATAAGCATTTCCGTATAGTCCCGATGTATTTATGCGTTGCATCGTTGCCGGGTAAAGAATGAAGTTCAGCACATTCATTTGAATAGCTAGCACAAGGTTCTGCGGTTTGGGGTCTTCTGTATTCCCAAAGAAATTAAAGCCCCTGCGTTGGTGTTGCAGGTAAGGAAATAAATAGCTGTCGCCACTAAAAGCACTTGGAGAAAAAATGTATTTACTAAGCATTCCCAATGCTTTCTTCTGATATTCGACAGGTACCGGGGTAAACGGTTTGTTGCCTGATTTCTGTTCCGGGAAACTTCTGTCAATATAAATACCCCCGATATAACGGCTAAGTGCAATAGCCATGCTAAAACGCTGCCGGTTCAATAAGTTATACCGCACACTCAGTTCTTCATAGGATTGTCCCGGCTTTACATATTTATCTTTCAGTTTGCCTACCAGCTTATTCACCAGCTTATAACGTTCATCAGCATATGTTACCATATCATTACTCATATCCCAGACCATAACACGCGGGTCGATGCCACTTCCGAAACCTGCAATATCCGCGTCATTTCCGAAAATAAGTTTAGGGTCATTGCTCCTGCTTAATATTTTGGTTAACACGGATTCTTCTTCTGCCGGTTTACATTCTGTATAACCATATTCAATCGCCCATTTGTCGTAAGGTCCGGGCTTTGAACTATAATAGCCGGCCTGTTTTGCAGGATCGAGAGATACATTTACTGCGCTATAATCCATCACAGAACCCATAACACCCAATTCATCGGTAATTGATTTATCTTTTAGCTCGGCAGGACTCAACATCTGGCTGGCTTTCATATTATGGTTCAGCCCAAGCGTATGGCCCATTTCGTGCAGGACCAATTCAGTAAAAAACTGTTTTTGCAATTCACTGATTTCATTTGGACCGGCATCATCCAGTTCCAATGCAGTTTGCGCAGCAGCATATTGCATTTTTGATTGCTTTGCAAAAATGCAATTTTTCCAGATTTGCTGTTTAGGAAGAAAATCAATCGCGGATTGAAGTGGATTGGGATTATTCAAGATATCTGCATCATGAGCAAATAAGTCATCCTCTGCTGAAATGATAGGCAAAAACTCCCAGTCGATCGTAATGTCAGCTCCGAGTATTTGCCCGGTTTTCGGATTTACAAAACTGGGACCAATTGCGTATCCAAGGTTTGAGGATACCCAGCGAATCACATTGTAGCGAACGTCCGCAGGATCCCAGGTTGCCGTATCGGACATGATCTTCATAACAACCGCATTTTTAAATCCTGCTTTTTCAAAAGCCTCATTCCATTTGAGTCCAGCATCTACAATGATTTGCCTCAGTTCAACGGGCGTAGTGTTTTCGACCCACCATACAATCGGCTCAACGGGCTCACTGATTGCAGCAGACGGATCTTTTTTCTTCAGGTTCCACCGGTTGATGAGATCATGGTATGGCGTTACGCTTTTACTGGTCTGATCATCTATTTCCTGTGTAAAGTAGCCGATACGCGGATCATCGCGGCGTGCTTTGTAATCATTTACCGGCATTTCAAGGAATGAATGCTGAAACCGGATGCGATTATAACGGGCATCTGTAATGTCTTTCCCTCCAAAATTCATTGGCACTGGATTATCAAAAGCAAGATCAACGACAACATCTGTATTATTGGGGAAAGAGCGGATCTTATCATATTTCGATTTGGAAGGATTCAGATTGCCCAAATTAAAAATTGCGGTTGGTGGTATGTTGGGTGGAATATTCGGTTTGATTGGATCCAGTTTATCACTCAAAAAAAGTCCGTCAGCATTGATCAGGTAACCGGTAGAATCTTCTGCAGCAACTTTATCAGAATAAAACACAGCTTCACTCACATCTACATTTGCCGCCTTGCTGATTGCATTGGCAGGATCATAATAAAAGCTTGTATTTTCCTGTGCAAATTCAATCCTGTCGAATGCCTTTTGGATCTTGAACACCCATGTAGTCCGAATCATATTCTGATTCAGGAAAAGTTGCGCGGGACCTCCCATCGAAAAGCTCTGGTAAATAAATTCTTTACCCAACTGGTCCTTACGAATATAAAGTTGTACACTTCCGGTTGCTGTATCCTGGTATAAGGTTAAAAGCCCTTCAATTTTTTTTGAGCTCTTGGTTTTTTCAGTTACTCCTGGCTTGGGAGTTTTTTTTGTTGTGTCTGCGGATGGAGTTGTTGTTTTGCTTTGTGCATGCAACCCGAAAAAAGGGATGGTACATATACTTAAAAGCAACAAATACTTTGAAGTTCTTCGCATGAGTTTTGGTTTAATAAATATTAGAATTGAAGGCCCGGTATAAATTCAGCCTGGTTCAAAATTGAGTTTTGAGAAATGAATTACAGGAGAAAGATAATAAAAAAAGATAAACGCATATAATGGTTAACAAAAGACCGGCTAGTGGCGAGTGGTAAGTAGCCAGTGAAGGGAATAAACAGGTATTATATAATTCGCATTTCATCCTCCACTAGCTACTCACCACTCGCCACTAGCCTTTTCAAAGTTGATTCAAGCAGAAAAACTGCTAAAAAATCCCTACGGCTTTTAAACCTATGGACAAAAAATAAGTCAGACGACTGGCATACCTACAAATCAATCCTGCTAGTATGAACTTCATACTTAAAATTTTGCGATTTCTTCATACCCAACGGAGCAAAATCTCATTAATATTTCTCTTCGTCTGTGGCAGTTTCTGCTATTCACAAAAAGCATATTACAGTGATGAAATTGGAATTTCTAAATTAGATGCTAATGGTATGATGTCTAAGATTGTATGGACAAAATCAAAAGTGGCTGTCCTGGTGGATCCGGAAAAAAATTGTATTCATGTACTTGCTCCGGGATATGACGCATTGAGAGCACAGAATTATAATGGATTGACACTTCTCAAAAATGTGGAGACATTCGAAAGAGATATCAAAACGTTTCACGCCCTGGATGCTAATGACAATAGGTGCATATTGATTTTAACTAAGAATAAAGAAGGTGAAAAAGAAGAACAGTTAAGAATTTACCTGATTGACAGGGTGTATATATACAATTTTATATGAGCTTGATTTCATCGTGAGACGGCATTCCACATTTTCCTGGCATTCCACACTTTCTTGTCATCCCGGATTTTTTTTGTCATCCCACATTTTTTGTCATCCCGCATTTTTTTGTCATCCCGAGCGCAAGCGAGGGATCTAAAAAATCGGCCGCTTGTTAGATCCCTCGCTTGCGCTCGGGATGACAAAAAAATGCGGGATGACAAAAAAAATGCGGATAACAAAGGTGCGATTAGAAAAGTGCGATTAGAAAAGTGTGATCAGAAAAGTGCGAGACAAAAAAGGAAAGGAAATAAGTGGGATGATCTTTATAAACAATCTACCTGGTACAATATCACTTACTCACTTTCTTATAAGCATCCAGCCCGCACTGTAACCAATCTGAAAATTCTTTTTGCTTTGGAGTATATCCTTTTGTTTTGGTCAATATTTTTTCACCCGGACTTACAATAGCATATTGCGGTTGCGATACCGCATTGAAGTTCTCCGATTGAAAGGTGGCCCATTTATCTCCTACCGTAATTATTTTTTTCTGCGAACTGTCTTTTGTTATGAAAGTCATTTGCTGGGCAGCAGGCAAAATTTTTCTTTCATCCACATATAAGGACACTACCACAAAATCATTTTTCATCATATCGTTTACTACCGGATCCGTCCACACATTTTCTTCCATGCGACGGCAGTTGACGCATGCCCAGCCTGTGAAATCGATCAGAACCGGTTTGTTCAATTTTCTGGCAAGCGCAATGGCTTCTTCATAATTGCGCAAGGGTTCAACTCCTTTTGTGCAATTGATTGGTTCATCATAAAGGCTATAGCATAACGGTGGCGGAAAGCCGCTGATCAGCCTGAGATTTGCCGAACTGGTATTGGTTACACCGGGTATCAGGTATATGGTGAATGCGGAAAATAATACAATAAAAAATATTCTTGTTCTGCTGAAACGTTTCACAGGGCTATCATGTGGAAACCGGATCTTGCCTAACAGATAAAGGATAATCAATACGCCGATTATTATCCAAAAGCCAATGAATAATTCTCTTCTGATAAATCCCCATTGTTTCACCAGGTCGGCATTGGATAAAAATTTTACAGCCATTGCCAGTTCAAGAAAACCAAGAACAACTTTCACGGAGGTTAACCAGCCGCCGGATTTTGGCAATGAATGAAGCCAGCCAGGAAACATGGCAAACAAAGCAAAAGGTAACGCCAATCCAAAACCGAAACCACCCATTCCGAATGTGAGTTGAATTGCACCGCCATTATTTGTCAATGCGCCCGCCAGCAGTGATCCAAGAATCGGGCCCGTACATGAAAAGGAAACAATGGCCAATGTCAGCGCCATGAAGAAAATTCCCGCGAGGCTTCCCGGGCCGGACTTTGCATCCACCTTATTCGCTACTCCACCAGGAAGTGAAATTTCGAAATATCCGAAAAAAGATATTGCGAACACCACAAAAATTACGAAGAAGCTAAGATTGAGCCATACATTGGTGGAAATATTATTCAGTATTTCAGGATCCGTGTGATCGAGTAAATGGAACGGAAGGCTCAACAAAATATAAATCAAAAAAATACAGGCCCCGTAAAACAATGCATTTGCCAGTCCGCGTTTCCTGTCCGTTGAACGTTTCGTAAAAAAAGAAACGGTCAATGGTATCAATGGAAATACGCAGGGAGTAAGCAATGCGATGAATCCGCCGACAAGTCCTAATAAAAAAATACTCAGCAGTCCCTTTCCTTCTGTTCCGGCATCCCCGCAATTGTTGACAGGGTTTTTCAGATCGAAACTATTGATTTTGATTCTTGCATTGGCTGCGTGACCACCTTCTAATGCCACGCTGAAAGAATATGAACCCGTATAAAATTCTTCGCCCTTTCCATAATTATAATTTATTGTACCAAGCAAATTGGCTGGCACATTTCCCGGAATTCTGATAACGGCTATAAATTCCACTTCACTTTCATACACTGAAAAATGTGCATTATCAAAAAGCTTATTCGAAATAGTTATTGCATTGCCCGATTCTTTGATTTTTTTTTCTGCTTTGATGCTTGTGTCGGCAAATGTAATTTCAACCGAAGAAACACCACTGATATCCTGGTTTGGTGCATACAACTGCCAGGCATTGGTTGGTTTGGTTTTAAAAGAAAGTTCATAAATGCCATCACCGGTTTTTTTGCTGGTGACGTTCCAGGCAAAGGCGACAGAATCCTGCGACTTCACTACCTGGGCAAAGAAAAGAATGCCGAGAGAAAAAAAAGCGAGGCGAATTATTTTCATGTGCTGATATTGCAATACAATTATAATTTAATATTTTTTTATATCCTGATTTAAACCTCACCCTCGCTCCCTCTCCTGAAGGAGAGGGAGGTCCGACTTCAGTCAATAATTTGACATTTGTAGCGACATATCAACTTTTGAAACCGGGACTGAGCAATATTGCTACTCTAGAATAGCATTCACCAGTTTCATTAATTCTGTTGAGAATAGTTTATATTTTGATGTGTTAGTACATACGCTGAAATATAGTTTTAAGCCTGGCCTCCCTCTCCTTAAGGAGAGGGAACGAGGGTGAGGCTAAAAAACAAACGAGTTCTCCGTAAAGAACTCGTTTTATACTGAAAAATTTTGTCGCATTGATGACTATCCTCCAATATTAATTTTGATTTCAACATCCGAAGGTGGCAGGCATTTCTGATCATTGCATACCATGAATTCCACTTTACCTGAAAGATTGGTTTTTGCATTTCCTTTTAATTTAACCACCTGCACAAAATCAACATTCTTCTCATAATATTTTACATCATGGTTCCATGCGCTCTCAAATTTTTTAATCGTTTTTCCTATTTCTTTTACTTTCCCATCAAGCTGAAGTAATGGATTTTTTGTAAATGTAAAAGCAGTGGCAATCGGTCCATCGCCTCCAACGTCCTGCGCATATAAATGAAAATCATTATTGATCGTAGCTACCATATGCACTTCATATGTTTTATCCGCAATCTTTTTGGCGTTGTATGTCCACTGCACCTGCTTATTTGACTGTGAAATTGCAGCGTGTATGATACACATTCCTAAAACAAACAGAAAAGTCTTTTTCATAAATTAATTATCCTGGTTTCAATACCAGGTTTACGTCAAAGTTCTGAAATCAGATGCTAACAAAAACTAAAAGTTAACCAATTGTGTTTGCCGGCCGACAAATTGTGGTTCTTTATTTATAAAAAGGGCCTCAAGCACCCTTTTTCCATCGGTATTGCCCAGGTCTTCAGAACAAGCTCTTTCGGGATGAGGCATCATTCCAATTACATTCCCGTTCTTATTACATATGCCGGCAATATTTCTCATGGAGCCGTTAGGGTTTGACGATGCTGTTATTTTTCCTTCAGCATCACAATACCTGTAAATAATCTGGTTATTTGCTTCCAATTCATCCAGTATTTTTTCATCGGCATAATATCTTCCTTCTCCATGCGCAATCGGAAGCTTTAAAACTTTTTCACGGTTGCGTTGTCCTTCGATATAAATATTCCTGCTGATAAATTGCTGGTTCGCATTTCTAAGCAGTACACCCGGCAATAAATGTGATTCGCACAAAATCTGGAAGCCATTGCATACGCCCAATACATAGCCACCGTTGTTTGCGAACTCGATCAGGCTTTGCATCATTGGGCTGAAACGGGCGATGGCTCCACAACGCAGGTAATCACCATAGGAAAACCCCCCGGGCAAAACAATACAATCATCGATAGTAAACATGCTTAGATCGGTATCCTTATGCCACAACATCATTACTTCCTGATCAAGATCGTTTTGCAATGCATCATACATATCGCGATCACAATTAGAACCCGGAAAAACAATTACTCCAAATTTCATAGCGAAAGAAATTAATGTGCATAAAGGTAAGAATTAATGTGCGGATGTGCGAATGTGCAGATGTGCGAATTCTTTTTGCGGGATTGCATTAAAGAATTCGCACATCTGCACATTCGCACATTATAAAAAGTAATTCAGCACAATAATAAATATAAAACATGCCCAATGCAGTAATTGCGGGACAATCTTATTAGTGGGATAAAAATAAGCTGCGGCATGAAAGACTGCGAACGGCATAGCCGTCACGATCCAGTTCTCATAAGATCCTGCCTTATTAATAAGAATAACGACTACAGCAATGATCATGAAAGCCAGCAGAAGGCTCCAGCTTTTTCGTACATGTATCATCATTTTGTTCAGGTTATTCTGAACAAAATAACCGCCGACAATAAATGGAACCACCAGCAGTGTAACGCCGATTGTTATCCATACTGAACCGGGTAGTGCCGGTAATGTGAAAGTAATATCGGGAATAAGATTTTTCCAATACAATTGATGTGTGAAATAAAGCACGAGCAACAAAAAATAATAAGGTGATGTGAATCCAAAAAATCCCACAAGCCATTCCTGTATCCTGAAAGGGCGCATCACCAGTAACGCAAAAAATATAAGCGATAAAAAAGCGATGGCCGGCATATAAAGGAGGGTTGCTATCCCAATGAATAATCCTATATTAAAAATAGCAGTCACCGGGAGTTTGCTGCTGTATAGCGCAATCATCCTGTACCAACACCATATCATGAGTAAATTGATGAGCAATGGAGCAGAAAAATGATTCCAATCCTGCAGTAAGGAAGTTACAAGTATATATGCCATCCCCGGGAGATAATTGGGTTTGGGAAGTATGCGGTGATAATTGCAGATGCTGTTCAACAATGTAGCTTGTGTAAATAACAACAAAAAAGTAATGATGGAATAGAAAATTCCGTACCCGTGAAAAACTGCACCCAATACATTTAATACGAAACGATAAAAATAATTGTCCTCTTGATGAAGTACCGGCAGAACAGGATGGAGAAACATGGAAAATTTCAGCACGAATGCATAAAAAAATAAAAGAAGGGCGTTAATGGAACTTTTTTGTTTAAAGACAGCAATCACCTATATGGTATTTTAAAAATCAATTTTGGCAAAGCAAAGATAGTTCCTGTACAGGCAAGGTATCAAAATTTGATTGCTGCTGATCTGCTTACCATATCGTGGCATAAAATCGTATCCCTTATCTAAATTCCTGAGTGTGGGGTAACGTGTCAGTTTTCCTTCAGGTGAAATGCTCTGATCACTTAACAATAAGGTTCTTCGTTCGTACTGGTTATAAAGAAAATGAAGTTCGCCTCCGGTGTTAACGATATGGTGAGAGATCAGGTTGTCCGAATCATCATCATATTGACTTTTTGGAATTACATTGCTCCACTCGAGATTGCCATCTTTATCGAATGACAATACCAGGATATTTTCAGCATTGTACCGGGTTGGCGTATTGCCATATCCATAGCGGTTCCAGGGAGAATAAGGATTGTAAAAAGGCGAGTAATAATCAATCGGGCTTATCCAGGGATTATATCCATACATATAATCCCATCGATTGAATGCACTTCCCCTGGTGGTGGTATATTCCGATTCACTGACGAGCAAATAACCGCCGTCTTTTTTAACTATTATATTCTTGATAAAAAAATCATTGAATGCCATTTTCAGGTTGGCTTCAGAACTCTTGGCCACCGAACGCAATTCTTCGTTGAAAACAGTTACTGTTTCTTTGAGTTTTGTGTCAGTTGACTTATCCCATACCATTGTATATAACCCTTCGATATTTCCCCTTTTCTGTTTGTAATAAAAGCCGGTTAAAATATATCTCTTGTTATTATTATCAACCTTAATTTTTATTTCATCCAGTACCCGATCATTCGTACCAACATCCCTGATGGCAAAAGTATCAGCCAGCGATGCTTTTGTTATCATTGACACTTTGGAAATATAATCACCGCTGCTATTGCTCTTTTGAAATTTCGCGAATACCAATTGTCCATCATTATCCAACGAAAAATTAGTGAACATTTCATTCTTTTCTTCCATGGTGATATTGATGCGATGCCTGTCTATAAGCCCCAGTTGCTTATCGAATAAGAAAGTAGTGAACATAAAATTCTTTGGATTCTTGCTGTTGATTTTGAACACCATGATATGTTCCTTATCCTCACTGAAAATAGTGTTATATATTTTGTTGTTGGATGAACTGACCTGGGAGGTATCGAGGTCAACCGGCTCACCGATTTTTTTGCCGTTTCCGTCCATTTTCACAGCGCTGCAATGAACAATATTTTTACGCTGAAATTCATAGACCATATAGAAGAAATCGGGATATTGTACAAAGTCGACATTAACATATTTTTCAGGCAGAAAATCCTGGGGAACCCGGTCGATCAATTTCATATTATTGTCGTAAACTGAAATGACGTCGAGGTTACGGTTATTTTTAAATACAAGAATATTACCTCCTACCTTTCCGATAATCTCAAAATTGGTTCTGCGGCCATCGTCCTGTTCCGGGTTGGAATAAAATATACGTTGAGCCATTAATAGCCCCGGAACTGTAAGCGCCAATATTAATACCACTGCCTTCATAGCTGAATTGTCCTTAAAATATAAAAAAATTATAAAAATTTGAATTGTAAGTTAGTCAAAAGTTTAATCCAATGCTGTTACAAAGATGCAAAATTCAGCGGTAAACGGTTGATTGGTTGGGTGGTTGAGAAGTTGATTGGTTGATAGGTTGAAATTTTTAAGCAAAGAAAAAAACATTCCTTCAACCAGGCAACAAATCAACTTTTCAACTTTTCAACCAATCAACGTCTCAACCTGACTTCATATAAAAAAATCCCCTTATGAATTCATCTATTTCCATATATCTTTGTGTAAGCGTCAGGTAAATACCTGGCGCAATTGTTTGCAATGAAGGATTGTCTGCCATCTTGAAACCGCCCTTTGTCAAAACAATTATTTAACTTACTCTACTGTGAGCAAACAAATTAATAAGGTAACGCTCGCCAATTTAGTTATTGCGTTAGGTATTATTTACGGAGATATAGGAACCTCACCCTTATACGTTCTCAATGCCATTGTAAACGGAAGGATCATATCGGAAAAATTAATTTTAGGCGCGCTCTCCTGTATCATCTGGACATTAACTCTTCAAACAACCATAAAATATGTTTGGCTTACACTGAAAGCCGATAACAGAGGGGAAGGTGGAATTTTTTCATTGTATGCACTGGTAAGAAGGCAAAAAAGATGGCTGGTACTTCCTGCCATGATTGGCGGCGCGGCGTTGCTGGCTGATGGCATGATCACCCCACCCATCTCTGTTACTTCAGCCATAGAAGGGTTGCGTCAAATGCCGGCGCTGAAATATATCGAGCAATCCACCATTGTTTACCTGGTTTTGGGAATCATGGTGATACTTTTTTTCCTGCAGCAATTCGGAACCGAATCAATCGGGAAATTATTTGGACCGATCATGTTTGTGTGGTTCACCATGATGGCAGTGCTGGGTAGCAGTCACCTGCTGGATGACCTGGGAATATTCAAAGCCCTCAGTCCACATTACGCCATTGAATTATTAACAACCTATCCAAAAGGATTCTGGCTTTTGGGTGCCGTGTTCCTTTGTACAACTGGCGCGGAAGCGCTCTATTCCGACCTGGGCCATTGCGGCCGCGGCAATATCCGTGTTTCCTGGATCTATGTAAAGACCTGCCTGATCCTGAATTATCTTGGCCAGGGTGCCTGGTTACTCTCGCATTACAATGGACGCATGTTTGACACAACCACCAACAATGTTTTTTACAGCATCATGCCACAATGGTTTTTGATCCCTGGCATCATTATCGCAACCGCTGCTGCTATTATTGCGAGCCAGGCATTGATCAGCGGTTCGTTTACACTTATCAGTGAAAGTATGCGCCTGAATCTCTGGCCCAAATTCCGGATTAGTTATCCTACGGAAGAAAAAGGGCAACTGTACATTCCCGCTATTAATTTCCTTTTATTTGTAGGTTGTTGTGGAATCACTTTATATTTCAAAAGTTCTTCGCATATGGTAGCGGCTTACGGACTTGCCATTACCTTGTGTATGCTGGCTACCTCTATTTTATTTGCCAATTACCTGATATCAAGAAGAGCATTGTCATGGTTGATATATCTATACCTTGCCGTTTATCTTAGTATTGAGTTCAGCTTCCTGTTCGCCAATCTTGAAAAATTTTCTCATGGCGGTTTTGTAACGCTCATTGTCGGAGGTGCTTTATTTGGTATTATGTATGTATGGTACCGCTCGCGCAAAATTAAAAACCGCTACGTTGAATTTGTGCGCATGGAGCATTATATACCGCAGATACAGGAGTTGAGCAATGACAGAACGGTTGCCAAATTTGCAACGCATCTCGTGTATATGACAAGCGCCAACAACCCAAAGGAAATTGAACATAAAATCATTTATTCCATACTGAATAAAAAACCAAAGCGCGCTGATATTTATTGGTTCGTTCATATAGATACGTTAGATGATCCTTACACGGCGGAATATTCGGTTGATCATATCATTCCAAACGACATCATTCGTGTGGAATTCCGTCTGGGGTTCAGGATTGAACCAAAAATCAACCTGATGCTGCGCAAAGTAGTAGAAGACCTCGTGAATAATAAAGAAGTAAATATAACCAGCCGTTACGAATCCCTGGAGCGTAATAATGTGGTAGGAGATTTTCAGATTATCGTGATGGAAAAATACCTCAGCCAGGATAATGAACTTTCCTTCCTTGAACGCGTGGTGATGAAATTATATTTCTGGTTGAAAGAAGTGAGCCTTTCTGAAGAAAGAGGATTTGGCCTCGATCCTTCCAATGTAACCATAGAAAAATTCCCGCTGATCGTTTCTCCATTGCCAGATCTTAATTTAAAAAGAGTGGCGGAACAATAAATACAGACTTGATTGAAGGATTGACTGATTATCCTGATTCTTTCACGTTCTTACCTGTTAACTCCGCCCTGAAGGGCGGAGCTAGTGGGTAACAGTTTGAAAAACTAAATGTTTTAAAGCACGAATCAAAATCAAAAAAAGATTCTTCATGTTCTTGCCCATTAGCTCCGCCCTTCAGGGCGGAGTCAGAAGAAAAGGTCATACCCTTCCTCTTCCATTTTCTCACTACCTTCAATCACAACTTCAGCGATTGAATCATCTTTTTATTTATATCATTGGCGCTCTTATTTTATTGATCATAGCTGCTTACCTGCTGCAGGAAAGATTTATTTTCAGACCCGAAAAACTACCGGCCGATTTTAAATACAAATACAATATCCCCTTCAAAGAATTATTTTTTGATATTGAACCTGGCGTTCGCATTAACGGACTTCATTTTTATCGTCCACAATCTGCTGCATTAATATTGTATTTTCATGGGAATACGAGAAGCATTAAAGGATGGGCAAAATATGCCAGGGATTTTTACAGATATAATTATGATGTTGTATTGGTTGATTATCGCGGCTTTGGTAAAAGCACCGGTAAGCGAAGTGAAAAAGAAATGTTCCAGGATATGCAATTCGTGTATGATACCCTGTCGAAAAAATGTCCTGAAGAACATATCATTGTTTATGGAAGAAGTATTGGCAGTGGATTTGCGGCTAAAATAGCAGCAGATAATAATCCGCGTTACCTGATTCTTGATTCACCATTTTATAATTTTGGACAGGTAGTAACGAGGTTCCTTCCATTTTTACCGGTGAGTTATTTTCTGCGTTATCAATTACGCACCGATAAATGGATCATTCAGGTCAGGTGTCATACTTATATTATTCATGGTACAAAAGACTGGCTGATACCAATCCGCCACAGTGAGGAACTGCAGGCACTCAATCCGCAAAAGATAACGCTTATCCGCATACATGGAGGTGGCCATAATAACCTGCCTTCTTTTCCTGAATATCACAATTTCATCAGGGATATTCTTTCTCCTTGACATTTCAGGTGTTGATCATTGCGTGTTGAATATTGATTATTCTCGAGATGTGGATCACCACGAAATATTCAATAATCAATATTCAACACGCAATACTCAACTGAGGAAAGATTAGAATTATCTTTGCACTCAAATAAACCTGATGCTAGTTCCTCCCGCATCCGACAGAAGTGCAAGAAACAAAAAAATATTTCGCTGGATAAAAGTATTGACGCTTCTATATGCAGTAACGGGCATTGCATTGTATTACCTGCAGGATTATATTTTATTTCAGCCTATACCGCTGGAAAAAAATAAAAAATATGATTTCGCGTATCCGCATAAGGATATTAATATTCCATACAACAAAGAAATAAATCTCAACATCATTCAATTCCGGACAAAAGATTCCGTTCCTAAAGGCGTCGTGCTTTATTTTCATGGCAATAGAAAAAATATAAGCTGGTACGCAAAATATGCTACCGGTTTTACTGATAAAAATTATGAAGTATGGATGATAGATTATCCCGGTTTCGGAAAGAGTACCGGCAAATTCACTGAGCAACAGTTGTATGATTTAGCTTTGCAATTGTATAAGCTGGCGAGAACAAAATTTGATCCCGCAAAAATTATCATCTATGGAAAAAGTATGGGAACCGGTATCGCTTCCCAGCTGGCGTCAATAAGAGATAGTAAATATCTTATACTGGAAACGCCATATTATAGCATGACTTCCCTCGTTTCACATTATTTTCCTGTTTATCCTGTCGAAAGAATGATTCATTATCATTTTCCTACCTGGCAATTCCTGCAAAAAGTAACGGCTCCTGTTATCATCTTCCATGGCACAGATGATGGAGTAGTTCCTCTCAGTAATGCGGAACAATTGAAATCCGTTTTAAAAAAGAATGATGAATTTGTAGTGATAAGTAATGGTAGCCATAATGACCTGGATGATTTTCCTTTGTTTCATAAAAAATTGGATTCTTTGTTGTCGCTCTGATGCAAGGCAAACTAACGTGCGAATTCTTTAAAGCGACTTGCCTTATTAAGTTCTAACATTTAGTAATTCAGGATTTATCTCGCGCAAAGACGCAAAGCCGCAAAGGAAAAGCTATTCTTTGCGGCTTTGCGTCTTTGCGCGAGTTTTTAAATTCGCACATTAGGTTTTTTATCTTATATAATCCTTCAGTCTTTCCAGGTGCAGAGGAGGAATAAAATAATGATTATGCGAAATGGGTTTTTTATCGCCATAAACGTCCATCGGGTAAAGCATTTTATTTTCCAGGAAATAAACCTTGTATGAAAATGGCAATAGCATTTCATATAATTTGATCCGCTCATTCTTATCGGCCAGTTCGCATAATAAAACCGGGCGGTGTTTAGCAATTGTTTTCAAAGTGGAAGCAAATACCTGCACTTCCAATCCTTCCACATCACACTTAATAAAATCGAGTCTTGGCAGGTTTTCGAAAAGATTATCACCTCGTTCATTTCTTACTTTCTCAGATTCGATATATTTTAAATAAACGTTGGATTGCATAACGCGTGCATATCCGAATTTCTTTATATTATTTACTTCCGGTATTCCCATTTCAACATATTCGCCATCTCCGCCCAATGCCAGCTGGTGAATTTCTATATTCCGGATATGTTTTTTCCGCAGCAGGTTTTGCAGGGTGTGATTGAATTTAGTCATAGGTTCAATGGCATACACTTTTCCACTGTCTTTCACCAAACGACTCAGTTCAATTGTATAATAACCGAGATGGGCACCGATATCAACACAATAATTTCCTGCTCCGATTATCGACTTCAGAAAATATATATCCTGGTAGTCAGTTCCCAGTTTTCCTATTTTATATAATTTTTGAAACGATGAAGCGAGCAGCGACAAATATTTTTTTTCTCCCAATAATAAAAGCAAAATCTTTTTGAGACGGTTCATAATACACTGTTTGAACCTTGATTGAAAGATTAAAGGATAAGCATGATTGCTTTATGACATGCGAAAATCCTTCAACCAGGGATAAGGGGCTAAAATACAATAATTGATTTATATGCGAAGGGGGGCATTATTCAACACAATAAGTTCAAACATTTATATAAAATCCTTCAATCTTTTTATCCTTTAGTCATGGTTCAGATCGGCACTACATTAAGATTTTTATTTTGCTTGATTTTGTCCGGAACAATATCAATAATTTCCTGCTTTAGTGCCTCAACCAGTCTTTTCTTAACAAAATCGCGATGTACGACGATGCTGACTTCCCGCATCGGTGCGGGTTTTTTAAAATGACGAACCAGCCGCTGCTGACGCGCAGTAAAATCCATGGCTGCTAATTCGGGCAAAATGGTTATGCCTTCATTCATGTCTACCATCCGGCGCAATGTTTCAAAACTCCCGGCTTCATAATCAAAATGGCTTTCCTCCCTACTGACTCTTAATAGCTCGCAAAGATTTACAATCTGCGACCGGAAACAATGCCCTTCTTCCAACAACCATAATTTATTTGGATCAATATCTTTTGCGAGGATATAATTTTTTTTGTACAACCCGTTCTTTTCCGATACATATACCAGCAATTCTTCGTAAAACAACACATGTTCGCTGATTCCTTTTTCCTGCAATGGTGTTACCAATATGCCAACATCGATACGACCTTCTCTCAACTTCGAAACAACTATTTCTGTTGTCATTTCATGAACGATCATTTTTATCTGCGGGTATTTTTTTGTGAATCGCTGCACGAATAATGGCAAAAGATATGGAGCTAAAGTGGGAATGATACCGATTCTAAGTTCTCCTGCCAGCATATCTTTTTTATGCTGAACAATTTCATGCACCCTGTTTTTTTCCGAAAGGATCTTTCTTGCCTGTTCAATAATTTCAGCGCCTGCAGCAGTAGGGATAACAGGCTGCCGGCCGCGGTCAAAAATCTGCAATCCCAATTCCTCTTCCAGCTTTTGTACCTGCATACTCAGCGTAGGCTGGGTAACAAAACAATTTTCTGCCGCTTTTGCAAAATGACGGTGGTTGTCGATCGATACGATGTATTCGAGTTGGATAAAAGTCATGATATAGATATTATCTATTAAATAATAAAATTAATCAATTTTTCCAATCAATAAAAATGCGGACCTTCGGTCTCTTTCTGTTAATCATTTAAATACAATATTATGAGTGAAGAAAAAAAGCTGACCAGCGCCTCCGGGATTCCTTATTATCATCACGAGGATACGATGAGCGCAGGACCACGCGGTCCTCTTTTATTACAGGATTTTATTTTGCATGAAAAAATGGCCCATTTTAACCGGGAACGCATACCCGAAAGAGTAGTCCATGCCAAAGGAAGTGCGGCGTACGGGACTTTTACCGTTACCCATGATATTACCAAATACACAAGAGCCCGGTTATTCAGCCAGGTGGGAAAGAAAACAAAAGTATTTCTTCGTTTTTCCACTGTGGGGGGTGAAAAGGGTTCTGCAGATACGGAACGCGATCCGCGTGGTTTCGCTTTAAAGTTTTATACGGAGGAAGGCAACTGGGATCTTGTAGGAAATAATACTCCTATCTTTTTTATCAAGGATCCTAAAAAATTTTCTGATTTCATTCATACCCAGAAAAGAGATCCTTATACCAACTGTAAAAGTCCAACGATGATGTGGGATTTCTGGAGCCTCAATCCGGAAAGCCTGCACCAGGTCATGTTCCTGATGAGCGATCGCGGCACCCCTTATGGTTACCGCCATATGAATGGATTTGGTAGCCATACATTCAGTCTCATCAATGATAAAAATGAAAAGGTATGGGTGAAATTTCATTTCAAAACTGCCCAGGGCATTAAAAATTTCATCAATGCCGACGCGGTAAAAATGAAAGGTGAAGATCCTGATTTTGCGCAGCGCGACCTGGTAGAAGCTATTGACCGCGGCGAGTTTCCCAAATGGCATGTGAAAATACAGATCATGACGACTGAACAGGCAAAAAATTATCGTTTCAATCCATTCGATCTGACCAAAACCTGGTCGCAAAAAGAATTTCCATTGATCGATCTGGGTGTGATGGAACTGAATGAAAATCCACGAAATTATTTTGCCGAAGTTGAGCAAGCTGCCTTCGCTCCCGCGCATGTGGTAGACGGCATCAGCTACTCACCAGATAAAATGTTACAGGGGAGATTGCTTTCTTACCCTGACGCTCACCGTTATCGCCTCGGCGCAAACTATGAGCAGATACCTGTCAACAAATGTCCTTATGCGGTCAACAATTATGAAAGGGACGGCTTTATGCGGGTGGATGGAAATGCAGGTCCGAATCCAAATTATTATCCGAATAGTTTCGACAATATAAAACCCGATGAAAAGTATAAGGGTTTGCCGATCGGGCTGGATACGAATATAGCCGACTGGTACGACAGAAACGGAGAAGGTGAAAATGATCATTACTCACAACCCGGGATTTTTTACCGCGAAGTACTGAATGATTATGATAAGAAAAACCTCGTCAGCAATATTGTTGGGGCAATGGGCGGAATCAGCGGACCCAAAAAGAATGAAATCGTTAACAGGCAGTTATGCCATTTTTTCCGTGCTGATATCGGGCTGGGAATGGCTATTGCACAGGGCCTGGGAGTGAATGTGGAACAGGCGATGCCAAAGCAGCACGACAAACAACCTGTTACAGTTTAGAAAAAAATGGTGTAGCTTAGATGAGTTTCTTTTCCTGCTACACATGAGACGACTATCCTGAAGGCCGGTGCATACCGGCCTTTTTTATTATTCTTCAAGCGTCACTTTGCTTTTACCCACTTTCAATTTATACCCAACTCCTATTTTCAATGCATAATTTTCTTTTTCATGACTCACCGGGAATCCAAAACTCACGGGATATTTATATTCTTTGAGTATATCGTGAATAATTTCATTTGCTGTTTTTCCAAAGGACCTTTCCGTATCCTTGTTTTCGGTAAACCCGCCAACAATCAATCCGGCCAGTTTATTCAATTTACCAGAACGTTTTAACTGGTACAACATACGGTCGATATTGTATAAATATTCCCCAACATCTTCCAGGAACAAAATTTTACCTTTTGTTTTGATATCAGAAGAAGTTCCCGTGATATGTGCAAGCAGGCTAAGATTGCCACCAACCAATTCTCCTACTGCCTCTCCCTTTTTATTGAATACATGCGGCGAAGCCTGGTATCTTATTTTATGCCCCTCAAGTACATTTTTTAATGAACCGGTAAAGCCATTCTCATTCCCGCCATTATTAAAAGCCGAAGCCATCGGTGCATGCAAACCTGCAATTTCATAATTGGAATAAATATGCGAATGAAGTATGGTAATATCACTGAATCCAATAATCCATTTTGGGTTTTTTTTAAATTTTTTAAAGCTGATCTCTTCAATAATTCTTCCAACACCATAACCCCCACGGGCGCATAATATCGCTTTTATTTCATCGTCATCGAGCATTTGCTGGAAATCACTCAGCCTTTCAGCATCAGTACCTGAAAAATAATTCGGTGAATCATTGCCCAATGTTTTTCCAATCCGCACTCCATATCCCCATTCCTGCAAAGTATTGATGCAGGCTTGTGCTTTTTCAATTGACATATATCCTGCGGGGCAAACAATACCGATGGTATCATTTTTTTGCAGGTATGGAGGAGTTTTAATCATAAATTTTTTATTTAGTACTAAGAATCATTTTCAGGATTTAGCCGATCTTATTTCCTGCAAAGACACAGTTGCCGGATTTACTTCCAGGCTATGAATGACGCCATGCTTCAAGGCATAATTTTCTTTTTGATGCCCGACAGGAAAACCAAAACAAACCGGGTAATAAAAATCTTTTATTTTTTCCAGCACAATATCATAAAGCGTTTTACCAAATTCTTCACCCGGATCATCAGGTTTTATTTTAAAGCCGCCGATCACAAGACCTGCGAGTTCATCCAATTTTCCTGCCCGTTTTAAATTCCAGAACATGCGATCGATACTGTAAAGGTATTCGCCGGTATCTTCTACAAATAATATTTTACCTGTTGTTTGCATATCAGATTTCGTTCCGGATAATGTTTCTATTGTTTTGAGATTACCGCCAATAAGCATGCCCGTTGCACTGCCATTCCGATTAGCAGCATCGGGAACAATATCATATTTCATTTGTTCCCCGGATAACGCCTTCCTGATTGAAAGAATTGATTCGATCTGCACGGGTTCTGCTTTTGACCAGTCGTCTGGAAAACTATTGCACATTTTGGAATGAATGGAAGCGATATTAAAATTCCGGCTAAGATGACTATGAATGAAAGTAATATCGCTGAAGCCAATGATCCATTTGGGTTTTGCAAGGATGCCGGTAAAATTAAGTTGATCCAGGATGCGGATAGAACCATAACCACCTCTTGCGCATAAGATCGCTTTGATGGAGTTGTCATCCAGCATTTGTTGAAAATCTTTTGCCCGTTCCGGATCGGTTCCTCCAAAAGTGAAATCTTTTTTTCCAACAGTATCGCCTATGCGGATTTTATATCCCCAACTTTCTATTTGCTGTATGGCAGGTTGTATTTCCTCTAACGTAATATTACCCGCAGGACAGGTAATACCAATCGTGTCTCCAATTTTCAAATATGGTGGAATGGAAGAAGGTAGTTCATTCATTTCATTGTGCACTTCCATGAATTTAGAAAGAGGAAAAGTGGCTCCCGTAGTCAATAAAGAAGATAGAAAATTTTTACGGTTCATGATTTAAAGGTAAAAACTTTTGGAAGGTTTCGCGCATAGTAGGTCGACCACCTCATAACAGGTATCAGCTAACTTTTCCAAAGTTTTAAACTTTGGAAAAGTTAGCTGATACCTGTTATGAGGTGGTCGACCTATGCTTATCATTTTGCCAATGCTTCAGATTGCGGTATTTTTGCAATCCTTCCAGAATTCACACATGAAAGATTATAAAAGAATATTAGTTAGTGCAGCATTACCTTATGCCAACGGTCCTGTCCATATCGGGCATCTTGCCGGCTGTTATATACCGGCAGATATATATGTCCGTTATCAAAGGGCTCAGAAAAGAGATATAAAATTTGTCGGTGGCAGTGATGAACATGGTGTGCCCATCACCATTCGGGCCATGAAAGAAGGAATCACACCACAACAGGTGGTGGATAAATATCATGCGCTTATCAAGGAAAGTTTTGAACAAATGGGCATTTCATTCGATATCTATTCCAGGACATCTAATAAAGTGCACCATGAAACAGCATCGGCATTCTTTAGAAAATTATACGATGATGGCCTGTTCGAAGAAAAAGAAACAGAACAATACTACGACGAAAAAACAAAAACCTTCCTGGCCGACCGTTATATTACCGGAACCTGCCCGGTTTGCGGCAATCCAAATGCTTATGGTGATCAATGTGAACGCTGTGGTTCTTCATTGAGTCCCGAAATATTGATCAATCCGCGCAGCACATTGAGCGATGCCGTTCCCGTAAAAAAGAAAACCACGCACTGGTATTTCCCATTGCAAAATTATGAGCCCTGGTTAAAAGAATGGATCATTGAAGGGCATAAGGAATGGAAAAATAACGTTTACGGACAGTGCAAAAGCTGGCTCGACAATGGACTTCAAAGCAGGGCCATGACAAGAGACAGCAATTGGGGCATCAAGGTTCCTTTGCCCAATACAGAAGGAAAGGTATTATACGTTTGGTTTGATGCACCGATCGGATATATTTCCGCAACCAAGGAACTGACAGAACATTGGGCCGACTACTGGTGCAGGGAGGATACCAAACTGATTCATTTTATCGGCAAAGATAATATCGTTTTCCATTGTATTATTTTTCCTGCAATGCTGAAGGCACATGGCAACTTTGTATTGCCTGACAATGTTCCGGCGAATGAATTTTTAAATATCGAAGGAGAAAAAGTTTCCACCAGCCGCAACTGGGCCGTATGGATACATGAATATGTAAAAGATTTTCCTGGTTGTGAAGATATATTACGGTATGTATTATGCGCAAATGCGCCTGAAACCAAGGACAATGATTTTACCTGGAAGGATTTCCAGGAAAGAAATAACAGTGAGCTGGTTGCCATATTCGGAAATTTCGTGAACAGGGCCCTGGTCCTGATGCATAAATTATGCAAAGGCAAAGTGCCTCCTTTGCACCATGATATATTGGATGACACAGATAAAGCCATCATAAAAGATATTGAAGATGCAAAAGGAAAGGTAGAAAATCTGATTGAGGAATATAAATTCCGGGAAGCATTGTTTGAAGTCATTGATCTTTCCCGGAAAGGAAATAAATACCTGCAGGAAAAAGAGCCCTGGAAAAAAGCTTCCAATAATAAAGATCAGATCATCAGCGAAGAAAATCAAAAACAGATTGATAATTGCCTGCATATTTGTTTACAGCTTACTGCAAATCTCACGATCCTCATCAACCCATTCCTTCCGAATACGGCAAAGAAAATGCTTTACCTGTTGAAGGTGGTAGATAAAATGCTGGACTGGCAAAATGCGGGCAAGCTGAAATTATTAAGCGTGGGATATAGCCTGAGAGCACCTGAATTACTTTTCAGGAAAATTGAAGATGCAGAAATCAGTGCACAGGTGGAAAAATTGAATAAAAATGCAAACTCACCCAATCAAAATTCAAAAGTGGAAGAAAACAAATCGGTCATTAAAAATCAGAAAGCAGAAATACAATACGATGATTTCGCAAAACTGGATCTGAAAACGGGTATAATTCTTTCAGCAGAGAAAGTGGAAAAGACAGACAAACTCGTGAAACTTGAAATTGATCTGGGCACAGAAAAGCGCATAATCGTTTCAGGTATAGCCTTGCATTTCAAGCCTGAAGAGATCATCGGAAGGCAGGTCATTGTCGTTGCAAATCTTGCGCCCAGGAAAATGAAGGGCATTGAAAGCAATGGCATGATTTTAATGGCAGAAAATAACGAAGGGAGACTTTTTTTTATAAGCCCGGAAGATAAAATAGAACCAGGGTCATCGGTTTCCTGATTAATAATGTGAAAATGTGGAAATGAATGCAGAAATAATGACCACCCACATTTCCACATTTCTCGCATTATTTTTATTAATTCAAAATTTAATAATCATGGCTCAACATATTGGATTCATCGGCCTGGGAAGCCTGGGGGCACCTATCGCTGCAAATCTTATTGACAGTGGTCATACACTGCATGTTTATAACCGCACTGTGTCCAAGGCATCACCATTGGCAGCGAAAGGCGCGATAGTGAGCAAGGATATTGCCTCTCTCGCGAAACAATGCACTGTTGTTTTCTCCATTGTATCTGATGATGCAGCGCTCAAAAATATCTCTGAAGGTAATGATGGGTTGATAAAAAATCTTCAACCCGGAAGCGTGCATGTTTCTATGAGTACAATTCTTCCACAAACTGCAAAAGACCTGGCTGCAAAGCATCAGCAACAACAGCAACATTATCTTGCAGCCCCGGTTTTTGGAAGACCTGAAGCCGCCATCGCAAAAAAAATAAACTTCGTGATGAGTGGTGAAGAAAAAATCAGGAAGCAAACAGAACCTTTGCTGAAAGACGCCGGCGCATTAGGCGTGTGGGATTTCGGGAACGAAATTACTGCAGCTAATACGGTAAAACTTTGCGGTAATTTTTTGATCGGCGCGGCCTTGGAAGCAATCGGAGAAAGCATCGCACTTGCTAAAGCCAGTGGCGTTGATGAACAAAAAATGTGGTCCATGTTCCTACAAACGTTATTCAATGCGCCGGTATACCAGAACTATAGCAATATTATCCTGCAAAAAAAATTTGAACCGGCGGCTTTTACAATGAAACTGGGACTGAAAGATATGAAACTGGTAATTGAACAGGCCGCAGGAGTAAATCAACAGATGCCACTTGCAAATCTGTTGAAAGAAAATATGGAGCAATTAGTATTTGCAGGAAAAGACCAGATTGATTGGAGCGCAGTCTCAACAGCCAAATCCTTAACATAAATATTATAAGCAACTTTATAATTTTAGGGAAGATATTTTTTTCATAATTTCACAATCCAATAGTTGTTTAACTAACTAATTAGGTTTCGCGCAAAGACGCAGAGGCGCAAAGAAGTTGAATGGTTGATGAGTTGAAAAGTTGAAAAGTTGAAAAGAAAATAAGCCAAGTTCAATCTTGGTTTTACCTTTCAACATTCAACTTCTTTGCGCCTCTGCGTCTTTGCGCGAGATTTTAAAAACTTCGCAAAAGAGTCATCCTGATAAATTAAAATCATCATGAACAGAATCATCAAAAAAGTCGCAGTGTTAGGCAGTGGGGTGATGGGATCAAGAATAGCCTGTCATTTTGCAGGCACGGGTATCCAGGTACTGTTACTCGATATAGCTCCGGCAACGCTGACAGAAACGGAAAAAGCCAAAAATTTATCATTGGATCATCCTGCTGTAAAAAACAGGGTTGTCAATGAAGCATTGACAGCAGCGATCAAATCAAATCCTTCGCCGGTATATAGTAAAGATGTTATAAAGAGAATCGTTACCGGCAATTTTACTGATAATATGAAAGATATTGCAAGCTGCGATTGGGTGATCGAAGTGGTTGTGGAGCGTCTTGATATCAAGCAATCCGTTTTTATCGAAGTAGAAAAGTTCCGCAAACCAGGAACACTTATCACTTCCAATACTTCCGGCATTCCGATTCACCTGATGACTGAAGGAAGAAGTGATGATTTTAAAAAACATTTTTGTGGAACACATTTTTTTAATCCTCCCCGCTATTTAAGGCTGCTGGAAATTATTCCGACGCCATATACCGATCCTGAAATAGTAAATTTCCTCCTGCATTATGGAGATCTGTACCTGGGCAAGACAACTGTATTGTGTAAAGACACGCCTGCTTTTATCGCCAACCGCATCGGCATATTCGGCATCATGGCAATTTTTAAATTGATGGATAAAATGGGGCTGACGATTGATGAAGTGGAAGCACTGACAGGTCCTATTATTGGCAGGCCGAAGTCAGCAACGTTCCATACCGCAGATGTAGTTGGTATAGATACATTGGTGAAAGTGGCAAATGGTGTATATGAAAACTGTCCCGCTGATGAAGCAAGGGATACTTTCATCATTCCATCCTGGCTGGAAAAAATCGTGTCCAATAAATGGTTCGGTGATAAAACAGGACAGGGATTTTTCACAAAGAAAAAAGGAGACAAAGGGGAGAAAGAAATTTATACACTTGATCTGAAAACTTTTGAATACAAACCAAGAAGCAAAGCAAAATTTGCATCTGTTGAAGCGGTCAAACCGATTGATGATCTGAAAACAAGAATGAAAGCATTGATGCAGGGCACTGATAAAGCAGGTGAATTCTATCGCCAGTTTCATTATGGACTGTTTTCGTATATATCTCACCGTATTCCTGAAATAAGCGATGAGATTTATCGTGTAGACGATGCCATGATGGCTGGTTTTGGCTGGGAGATCGGGGCCTTTGAAAGTTGGGATACATTCGGTGTTGAAGCAACAGTAAAAAAAATGCGCGAAGCAGGATATAAAGTTGCAGCATGGGTTGATGATATGGTTTCTAAAGGAATAAAAAGTTTTTATAAAGTTGAGAACGGAAATAGGTTGTCTTACTCTCCGGCGAGTGGCACCTACTCCTCTCCGCCAACTGGCGGAGGAGGCGGCGAGGGTGCTTTTATTATAATGAAAAATTTCTCCAATCAAACCGTCTGGAAAAACAGCGCCTGCAATCTATACCATCTCGGTGATGAGGTATTAGGACTTGAATGGTACACAAAATTAGGAACCATTGGTGGTGAAGTGCTGGAAGGCATTCAAAAGTCGATTGGTATTGCAGAAGAAAAATATAAAGGTTTGGTGATTGCTAATGAAGGACAAAATTTTTCAGCCGGTGCCAATGTAGGCATGATCTTCATGCTGGCTGTTGAACAGGAATATGATGAATTGGATATGGCGATTCGCCTGTTTCAGAATACCATGATGCGTGCGCGATATTCAGCGGTGCCTGTTGTTGTTGCTCCACATGGTTTATCGCTGGGTGGTGCCTGTGAGCTTAGCCTGCATTCGGATAAGGTTGTACCTGGGGCAGAAACTTATATCGGCCTGGTGGAATTAGGAGTGGGATTAATTCCCGGTGGTGGAGGAACAAAAGAATTTACATTGAGGGCTGCCGATGAAATGCATGAAGATGAACCCGAAAACATTACGCTGAAAAATCGTTTCATTACGATTGCTACAGCAAAAGTTTCAACCTCGGCTTTTGAAGCCTATGAACTTGGTATCTTAAGAAAAGGAAGAGATATCATCAGCATTAACCAGGGAAGAAGGATTGCAGAAGCAAAACAGGCGGTTATTGAATTGTACAATGATGGTTATGTGATGCCTGTTCAACGTAAGGACGTAAAAGTTCTTGGAAGATCAGCCTTGGGAGCATTATATGCAGGCATCAATGGCATGTGGCGTGGTAATTATGCTACCGATCACGATGTAACGGTTGCTAAAAAACTTGCTTTTGTGATGTGTGGTGGTGATTTGAGTGAACCAACTTTGGTTAGTGAGCAATATATTCTCGACCTCGAAAGAGAAGCATTCTTATCGCTTTGCGGTGAAAAGAAAACATTGGAAAGAATACAGAGTGTGTTAAAAGGAGGAAAGCCAGTCAGAAACTAATGTGCGAATTTACCAATGTGCGAATGTGCGAATTCTATAGGAAGATTGCTCTAAAGAATTCGCACATTCGCACATTGGTAAATTCGCACATTAATAAAATATTCATACATTAGTCTGCGCTAAACTTAAAAATTGTTTGCCATGGAAAATGAAAATATAATGCATCGCAAAAAATTTCTTCAACAGGCTGTAACGATCGGCGCAGGAACCATGATCGCTCCCCAAATATTAAAAGCAAAAAACTTATTGCACGTTGATAAAAAAATCCGTGTCGGTGTGATTGGATGCGGAAGCGTTTCCAATATGTATTTTCCGCATCTTTCCAAAAATCCTTATGCAGAGCTTGTCTGCACCTGTGATATTATTCCGGAAAGAGCGCAGAAAGCTGCAACCAAATATAATATCCCCAAATGGTATCCGAATATAACGGCGATGCTTGCCGGCAGCAGTTTTGATATCATGGTGAACCTGACCAATATGCAGGAACATGAACACTTAAACAGGGAGGCCATAGAAGCCGGAAGAAATGTATGGAGTGAAAAACCTATGGCTAACTCATATAAAGCGGGAGCAGATCTTTTAGCATTGTCAAAAACAAAAAAAGTTCGCATATGGGGAGCACCTGCGGTTGTACATAGCGCTCAGTTTGCTTTTATGGCTCAAACCGTCAAGGATGGCAAAATGGGTAAGGTTGCCGCGGCGCATGCGCATTACGGACATCTTGGTCCTACATGGTCTGCTTTCTTTTATGAAAAAGGAGGTGGAAGTTTGCCTGATCTTGGTGTTTATAATATTGCGTCATTGACGGGTATTCTCGGACCCGCAAAATCCGTAATGGCTATGACAAGCATCATCACCCAAACACGGCATACCGATAATAAACCTGAAGTGAAAGTAGAAGCCGAAGACAATGCTTCTCTGTTGATGGACCATGGCAATGGTACCATATCACATGTGATGTGTGGCTTCAACTATTTCGATCCTTATGGTCATGAAGGAACAGGGCAGGAAAAACCTACCATATCAATTGTCGGCACTAAGGGAAGTATGCACCTCATTGGTTATGACTGGAAACCTTTTGGCGTTGATCTTGCAACACCCGAAGATGAAAAAGGCAGCCGGTATGTAACGGATCCCGGAGATTATGTTTGGGAAATGGGCGCCTCTGTTATCATTGAAGGAATGGCTACAGGAAAGGAACCACGTATCAATGTGGAACATGCATTGCATGTGTTGGAAATAATCGAAGCAGCAAGATCATCGCAGGTAACCGGAAAAAGAATTGAATTGCAATCGACTTTTAAATGGCCAATGGTCTGACGGTCTCCGTCTGACCGATATTTAATCCGGAATTATTCATCAAATCCGGTTCACGTCATCATTTATCTCGTGCCTCCACAAAAAATAATAACGGATAAATAACTTCTTTTGTCAGGCGAAAACACCTTGATACTTATTTAAGAAAAAAATATCTTCATTTTTTTAATGGTCAGACGGAGACCGTCAGACCAGGTAAACAACTCTGGTCTGACGGTCTCCGTCTGACCATATCAGCAACCCGGTCTGACGGTCCCCGTCTGACCGTCCAATCATCTTATGAAATTTACACCGGACAATATCTATCACGTATATAATCAAGGAAACAATCAACAAACTATTTTCCACTGTCATTATGATTATATTATTTTTTTAAATAAAATCAGGAAATGCCTTTTACCATATGATGATTTTATCGCGTATTGCCTTATGCCAAATCATTTTCATTTTTTGTTAAATACAGATAATAGATGTAGTGTACAAATTAAACAAGGTGACCTGTTAATTGATCCGGTAACAAATGGTGTTAGAAAATTACTTAGCGGTTATGCAAGAATATTTAATGCACGATACAATCAATCAGGTTCATTATTCAGACAAAAAAC
>Ga0137407_10000105_pt1 | contig 64231 bp, 53 predicted proteins | sample CZOMad2_2_16fung_FD_108410 | JGI IMG/M metagenome (GOLD analysis project Ga0137407, IMG submission 108410) | Vadose zone soil fungal communities from Angelo Coast Range Reserve, California, USA - CZOMad2_2_16fungal (Illumina Assembly) | ecosystem: Environmental > Terrestrial > Soil > Vadose... | reverse complement strand
TTCGTACTAAACCTAAACGAGACGCATGATTAAGGCCGCAGCGCTGCAGTGAAGAAAACTTGGCATTTCAAAAAACTGCTCTGCCGAGATTCTGGCGGTGGTGCCAGTCACCACCGAACCTGTCTCTGCCCCAAAATTCCCGTTAACAGGGAAAATTACAGGGAAAATCCTACTGCTTTTGATGCCTGAGGCAATCAAAGCGTCGATTCCATGGGCTTTTTCAGGATTTTCTCGTTATGGAGTGAAATTCGTAACAGGGAATGAACAGGGAGAGAGCAGGGAACGTAACAGGGATTGAATAGGGAATAACACCGGGAGCGCCAAAAATCGAATCTGCTGCTTCATCCAATCTGGGACTGATTCCTTGAGAGTACAGCTCAGCCGACAGCAGCGGCTGGGCGGGATCAGCAAGCAAGGGAATCGTTTCATGCCCCTGCTGATGGTAGAGGAGGCGCACGAGTGGTCCGTTAGGATCCCGGGTTCGCAATGAGTATCTGCATCGCTGTCATCACAAGCCGAAAGCAGTAGCCCAAAGTGGCGGCGGCACGCAAGTTGGCTGTACGACTCTACTGGATGCTTCGCACCAACATGGCATATCCAGAGGTCGTTCGAATCGAGAGCAGGTCGCGGGTCGCCCTGGGCTGTTAAGTACCGTCCGCAGGATTGATTGGGCGCTCTCCTGCTCAATTACGCGCAAAAAAAGAGCGCGACTGGCACTGTCCTACCCAGCAGCAGGGGTGGGTGTTCGCATAGAAGAATCATGGTCAAAGTTTTAGACAGAATCGATGGTTGGTGGAACGGAAGCAACAGCAACCCGTCCACCGAAGTAACTGATTCAAGTACGGGTGCTACACAGTCCCGGTCCCAGGCACGACCGGGATTCGTGCTACCGAGAACCGTTCCATCAGACGGTCCAGGCGTTGAACATCCAGGAGATCCTGAGCGCACCGCGCTCTCCTTGGCAGAACGCTTACGTCGAAAGGCTAATCGGCTCGATCCGGCGTGACTGTCTGGCCCACGTCCTCATTTTCGACGAACGCGGTCTGCCTCGCATTCTGCAATTGTATTTCGACTATACGAACGATCTCGCACTCATTTGTCCTTGGCAAAAGACGCTCCGATTCCTCGCTCTGTCCAACCACCGTCGTTGGGAAGGGTAATTGAATTGTCGTAGGTCGGTGGCTTCCATCATCGTTACGAGCGGCAGGCAGCCTAAGAACTCCTGATCGAACCGCCACAAACGGAATCCGTCCCGGCACTCGTATGCCTTCCAACATCCGGGACTCTCGATATTTCATGTGGCAAGGCATCTCTGGGTCTTAGGCCTGAGTCCCATTCTAATTTCGCCTTCACTCACGCCGCTAAATTCGCATGGATAGAGTTTTTGGTATGGACAGGCTTTTCAGATTTAACACTATTAGCCCCAAGCTTGGTGATCTCGAATTAATCGGTTTTGGTTGTTGTCCGACGGCTGTGGCCGAAATGGACACAGGTCTTGGTAATCGTAACGCCGGAAGGCGAAGGAGTTTGCAGCGCTATTTCGTTTGAAAAAGCGTGAGACTGGGCGTATGGTTGTGCACACCCCCTTAGAACTTAGCCAGGAGACCCTCTATGAAAGCCGTGGGGATTGTCCTCGTTCTCTTGTTGTTCCTCGTCTTATCTCTGCCCGTATTCGCTCGTGGCGGCGGAAGACGTTCTAGCTTACACCACAGTCACAACTCTCACGCCTCAAAGAAATCGCACTCGTCTGGGAGCAAAGATGGACCTACCAGGGCGGGCAAGGTTCGTCTCACAAGGACGGGTACTACAAAATAAGAAGGCAGGCGATCAGTACTGGGACCGGAAACACGCTACTGGTAACTGATGTTTTGGAAGTGTAAGAGTCGATGCTGGCAATGGGTAAGCAACAAATTCAAACCGATGACACCACATCTGAATGGGTGTCAGTTATTTAGTTAATTTCAACTTAGTAGACCAGCAGAACGAAGCTCTCAGCCTGGACGCGACCGTTAGTCTTAGCTGTCCGAGCCTCGAACGCGGACTTATCGAAATGAGGCTCTATGTACAAGATGTTAAGACTATCGCTCAGCATGCTGGTGTGCGTGCTGTCTGCCAGTATGTTGCAGGCACAGAATTATACTGTCAACGTTTTCCAGGAAACCGCTTTTGCTGAGGGCGAGCACACAGCCCTCGGCACCCGTCCCACGCCAATCACGGTTCCACACCTAACCCCAGCAAGCGTGACGGCAGCCATGGCAAATCCGAGTTATCTTCCGAGCGGAAGCTCTCCTTTCACTTTTGTCATTGCTCACCGGGGCTCTCACACCGCGCCTGGGTGCGCGGAGAACTCCGCCTGTGCGATAGCAGCCGCCTATGAGGCGGGCGCAGACGCAATCGAACTGGACATAAAAATTACAGAGGACAAAGGTCCGGTCCTGGGCCATGACGTTGCTATTGCGCGAGAGTTGAACAATTGGAACAATCCTCCTGGCGTCTCCGTTACGCGCAGTAGTGCGTGGACGCCGTTCAGCGGCTTTCCCATCGTGGATTACACATACCTCAATCTGACGACGTATCCGTTTCTAACCAGCTTTCTGTCGTCCAGGGTCGACGTGAACAATCCGACCCGGTCCACCATGAATGTCAGCGATTTACAGAATGGTGTCGCCGTCGACACCTACAATCAGACGACGGGAAATCATCAGCTGACCCTATATGAGGCCCTGTATCTGATACAGACCTACTATCCAATGGCCATCTGGCTCGATGTCAAGACCCCAGACGATATTGTCGCCGTCGGACCGGTAATTGCGGTTGCACGACAACAGATGGGTGCCACCGGGCTGTTGGCGAATATAAGTTTGAAGCTGAGTTGGAAAACTCTTAGTAATGATGAGGTTAATGGGAACCCCGGCGTCAAGATGGGCCAGCCCAACATCTCTTATTTTCTCGTATTCGGTACGGGAGACCTGGATACGATGGCGAAATACGGTCGTCCCCAGCCGCAGCCCACACCTACCAATCCAGTACAGGCCTCATCACAAGCCTTTTCCGGCTTTAAACAGCTCTGTACTCAAGCCAATGGCTGCCTCGGTGCCGAATTGAGTCACAAATACCCCAATGCTCCGACACAAGCCATCTTTGGTTCCATCCAAAGCGCAAACACATTTCAGCTTGCGGGATTTCAGTCGGTGCCTCAGTATTCCTGGTACTGGCAGACTCTGGCAACCCAGAAACAACAGGCCACTACTTATGGCAGAACCCTCCCGCGCACAGATGGATCCTGTTGTTTCGCGTTGACCGATTCGCTCAACGTATCGGAATACATTGGTGACGAGACGCAGGACCTGCGAGCGCTCTTTTCCTGGAGCGAGGCTAATTTTTCAACCATAACAACCGATGAGCCCCTCACGGTTCTGCGTGACCTTACAAACCAAGGCAAAAGGCCAGTTGGCACGGCCACCCACCTCGGGGCCAATACTACCGTTCCGAGTGGTGGTTCTCCGGGCGACACCGGTATATTTGCCGATGGACTCTACTATATTCAGGAACATGGTTACAATCTGGCGGTCGCCGGTCCATATCTTACGCTTGTCCCACAAGGTCAGCCCACAACGCAACAAATGTGGTATTTATCCGGCAAGCCATCGAGATACTACACCCTTACCAGTGCTGCCACCGGTCAAAGCATTTACTTCACTATGAATGGCAGCGTGGCAAATCTCAGCCTCGGGCAGGCTAACAACACTACTGGCTATCTTTGGTCGATCACCGCCCCCTATTCAAATCCATACATCATCCAATCGGTTGCAATATCGGATGGGAATTGGTGGCTTGGCTACAGCGGGACATCTGTTCGTGCATACACAAACGCGAACCTGCCCTGGACTTTCACTCCAGTCAATACGCCTTCCAGCGAATCAGCTCAACAGCAACGGGGACCTGCTGGGTATACGTATTGCTCGGACGGCGATTTGTCAACGGCGCAGACTTGTAGCTTCACTGGGCAAGGTTCAGTGGCCTACGGAGCAAATGGAAGTTTCCGATATCTTCAGTACACAGGAGGACCGGTTGTCTGCCAGCTTTCGAGCTTCAATAACATTGATCCAATACGAGGGGTTCATAAAGCTTGTTTCTACGCGCCTTACGACAAAACTTGGACCTTGCCTTCGAACTTTAGCGCTGTAGCTCAAGATGGCGGAACATTCTCGAATTCTCAGTCAACGGTTTTCGCGTACGGCGTAGTCGATCCTAATCGCGGCGCCCTATACACGTACCAGACTATCACTGTCGTCGGAAGCAAGATTCCTTGTGGGGTAGCAACCTTTGGATATGATCCGGCACCTGGTTTTATCAAGACCTGTTCCCAAGGTCCCAACCAGTCGACAATCCCGACAGCACCGGCGGGCTTCTCATACTGTGCCGGTGAAGGCGGCAACTGTGTCTTCTCTGGAACCGCCGCGGTTGCGTATGGCTCGAATACCAAATACTCCTACAAGACCTTTACTAATGGAGTTCATTGCGGAGTCGATTCCTTCGGATTAGATCCATTTCCCAACGTGCTTAAGTCCTGTTTCTATATGGCGGCCACCCCGCTGGGCACAGTCACGGGTCCGGCATTGCCGTCCTCTTTTTCGTCTTGTGCAGGGACATGCGAAAACATTCCTCAAGGGTCTCTTGTTGCCTATGGTGCGACCTATCAGGGCTCACCGAGCTATGTCTTCAAGACGCTCTCGGGTGCATTCTCCTGTTCTATCGCCACTTTTGGGATTGATCCCAGCCCTGGAGTGACCCCAGCGTGTCATTGGGCTCCGCAGAGCTGGGTAAACCGGGGACCGGCTGGTTTCACTTTCTGTGCTCTAGCCGAAAGCGGTCGGTGTCAGTTCAACGGAGTCGCAGAGGTTGCGTATGGAGCCGACGGAAACTTTGTTACCAAATCAGAACCCACGAACGGTATTGACTGTAAACTCAGTTCCTTTGGTAAGGACCCATATGTGGGATTCAATAAGGCATGCTACTACCGGCTCTACTGAATCCTAACCTTGGCATGAGCGCACAACTGGCGGCCGTAGGGACCTTTGGTGTCCTTTCTTATTCGGTTGCGCAGCGATCGCATGAAATTGCGTGCGTATGGCGCTCGGCTCGGATCAGTGGCGTGTGGTGAAGCTGGTCCTGCGTGAAGCGCTGATCACGAGCGCGGTGGGCATGAAGCACGTTGGGCTGAACGGAAGAAGAAGCAAAGCGCTGTATGCCTTTTTATAATCTGTCAGCTGGTTTACCATTGCCTTGCAGCGTCCAGTATGATTCATGCATGCAATTCTTAGAGTCTGTCCTCACAGCTCCGTCTTTTAGTTCAATGAAGAGAGACATGGCTGTTTTTCTCGGACTGAGCCTGGGGCTTTTATTTGTCCGGCTCAACGCTCAAGAGAAGAAGCAGGAACCCGATGCCCGCGATATGTGAAGGAAAGATGGGGAAAAAGGTCAAAGTTCACGGCAAAATGATGAAGAACAAGGACAGATGCAGATATATGACGTGGTCCTTGCCAACGCCGGCTAGCATTGGGGTGGCGATGGCATGGAGAGCTTCAGCTTTCGAGGCTCTCCTTTTCTCGTTTTCCAATACCGACTGTAACTGCTATCTTCACATCTGCCCAATGCAAGCGTCCGCAAAAACCGGGCGTTTTGCCTGAAATAGGGCAATTGCGGTCTTGAAACCGTCCGTTAGCGCGACTGGATGAGGATTGGCGAAGACATGGTGTGCTTCTTCGAAGGTTGCCGGTCCAGAGTTTTCCCCAGGAGAACCTTGGGATTCCTCACCCCACAGCCCGTTCTTGATGAGCCCAGAAACGTTCACGAAGAATTCTCTTCAGTACCTTGCCGGAGCCGCCCTTGGGTAGCTCAGTCTCGGAGAAGTCGATGCGACGTGGAACCTTGTAATTCGACAGGGTTCGTCGGCAATGGGCGATCAGGTCGTCGGCGGTGAGAGTTTTTTCCGGCTTGAGCACCACGCAAGCCATCACGATTTCGCCCCATTGTGAATCGGGTATTCCGAAGACCGCTACCTCGCGAACTTCCGGACGCTCATAAATAACCGCCTCAACTTCACCGGAGTAAACATTTTCGCCGCCGGTGACAATCATGTCTTTCAAGCGGTCGAGAATGTAGAAATATCCGTCCTTATCTTGATAGCCAAGGTCTCCTGTGCGAAACAGCCCATCTCGGAATGCGCGCGCAGTTTCTTCCGGATTGTTCCAATAGCCGCGCATGACGTTGGCGCCCCGAGCTACCAATTCACCACGATGCCGGACTTCGACTTGCTTTCCTGCCTCATCCATCACCTGCACATCTACTCCGATACAAGGTCGCCCACACGACAGGAGCTTATCGTCAGTGTGTTCTTGGTCTTGCAGGCCCGTTAGAAAGCCGGTTTCGCTAAGTCCGTAGACCTGAACCAGTTTGAGATTCGGCAGAAGCTCTCGGGTCCGGTGGATCAGTTCGGGAGCCATCGGAGATCCCCCATAAGCCAACACCTTGAGACTGCTCAAGTCAAACTTCTTTGCTTCGGAGAATTGGATCAGCAGGTTGATCATCGTCGGCACCAAAACGGTGTGACTGACACGTTCGCGTTCTACGGTCCCGCAGAAGGTTCGCGGGCTAAATTTCGGAATCGTGATCTGGTAAGCGCCGAGTGTCGGGGCAGCGAACATGGCTGGAAAGTCAGCGATGTGGAAGATGGGCGCCGCGTGTAGATATACTCCGCCTTCTGGATAGCTCATCCAGTAGTTGAAATTGTTGACATTTGCCAGGACATTGGCGTGAGTCACTATAACGCCCTTCGGCCGACCAGTTGTCCCGCTGGTATAGATGAGAGCCAGAATCGCTTCCGGGTCGTAGTGGATATCGGGAGGAGAATCGTGTTGAAGCTCCCAGGGATTTTGGTCGAGCACCCGCTGCCAAGGGAGGCGCACTGTTGGGAGCGACAGTGATGAGTGCCGCACCAGACCGCGTGGACTTGCATCCGCTAGCACCCGATCGATTTCCACCGCGGAGAGCCGTGTATTCAACGGAACCGCGATCACTCCCAACCAACTGCACGCATACACCAGTTCGAGGTACTCGGGTCCATTGGGGAGCAGAATGGCGAGCCGGTCCTCAGTTCTAAAACCCTGTTTGCTTAGTGCCGCTGCAATGTTCGCAACACGATCGTGAAGCTCCCGAAAAGTTAAGCGAATCCCGCAGGGCGCAAGCGCTAGCTGTTCCGGATAGTATCGGAAGGCCCGTCCGAGAGAATGTTTATGGATCACCTGCTCACCATGTTGTACTCAAACGAATGTTGAATACATCCGCCCCGCGATGGTTTCTCGCCACTTCAGCAGTGAGTGGGTCCCAGATATGCTGGTAACTCGGAATCACCCTGACCGCCGGAGTAATTGCGAAATCGTAAAAGATCTCGGTTCCCATTTCATTCTTGACAACGGCCTTGCCTCCTGTGAATTGCGCGATATCGTCCTTCAACCGCCTGCTAATCCCGTTGTAAAAGAATCCCGCTCCGAAGCTGTCCTCCTGCCTGCAGTCGGAAAGGCCACGGGCAAACAGCGCAATGCTCGCATCGCGGGTGATCGGATTTGTCTCCTCAGGCGCATACCCCACCCGTCCGAATACGCCGACTCCGCGGAGCGGCTGTCCGCTCCTAAACTTTTGAGTGATCGCCTTAGAGTTCTTCTCCACTGCAAGATATTGCGAGAAATTCCCAATCATAGCCCAGCTATTGGGCTTGACGTTGATCGGCAGTCCCTGGGTTGAAGTACTGCCCAGCAGGACATCCACGGCTTGCGAACTGTTCCCCGCCGATAACGGTCCGAACGGTGACCCGAAATCTATCTTCGGTTTGTTGGTCCAGGTGCCCTGTGCCCATGTTTGGCCCGGTAGGTCGCCAACCTTGTATGAAAATATTGACGCGGCATAGATGTTTACCCTGTCGAAGGCATGGGCGGCAAGGTTGTTTGCCTGGCTGTTGGGATCGAGCACACCGCCGACAAGGGTCAACCAATGAGTCGGTGTCCATAGTCCAACCGCTGCCAGCGCAGTAGGATTGGAAAAATTGGGGGCCAGTGGAGTTTTATTGAAGTTGAAGTTCGCAAAGTAGTACTTGTAGCTATCGCCAAATAACGTTTGGTCAAAGGTGGTAAGGACACATATCTTCCCCAAGATAACGCTGAACTGCGTGCTCAACGATTGCACCGTGAAGTATTCCGTCGGAAGAACGTCATGGGTAAAGAGGGGACCGGGCAGGGTGAGTCCGTAATACTGGGGTACGGTGGAACCGACCGTAAAAGTACTTTGCGGCGAACTTCCAAATCGGGACTGTAAGGTGACATGGAACAGGCCGCCAGGCCATAGCCCAGCGCGCCCTGTGTCTACATTGATGGAAAGCTGAGTATTTTGTACGAAGGCGCCGCCGGTTTTGAGGCCACCCGCAGTCACGCCCTGGTAGGCGCTTGTGGAATAGAGATCAAAAAAGAATCCCCGGCGGGCCAGATCTGTTCGAGCGCCGCCCCAATCACCACTCAACTGAGTGCGATGCCAGAAGTCCTCGATGTCTGTGCCTGGCAGTCCAAAAACCGATCCGTTGTTTAAGTACGGCACAAGCGCAGGCGCCTCATTAGCCAGAGAAGCCTTTTTCGTTGGAACTGATGCCCATGGGTCGGTGGCCAATTCCGGAGTTTGCGCAATCGCTGACTTCGTCCCCGCTACGATGAGTGCCGCGGAAAGAATGGTTCTTATAATGAATCCTGCAACAGGCTTGGGGGGCATTCCAATTCGGGGGCAGCCGGGCTTTGCTTCAGGAACGTCGTGCAACTTTAGAGAACGACGCTCCCCGTCAATTCTCACTTACCGCCTCCCGTGGTTATCGCTTCCGATTGCGAAACGTGCGGGATGGCGCCACTAGCCTGAAAGGTTTCGATTTCGTCATGAGTGAAGCCAAGCTGTTTCAGTACCTCTTCGTTGTGTTCGCCCAGGTTCGGCGCGCGACGTGCCGGCACTTTGGAAACGCCATGCACCTTTAGCGGGCTGCTTACGGTTGACTTCAAGTGTTCGCCCGCGCCCTCAAGAGGAACGATGATGTCGTTCGCCAGTAATTGCGGGTCAGTAGTGGCTTCAGACGGGCTACGCGCAATTCCATACGTAATGTGAGCATGGTCGAGCGCCTCGCGCCAGTGTGCCAGCGGCTGTGAAGTAAATACTTCATCCAAGATTTCCGATAACTTTGCTGAATTCGCCCCTCGCGTCGCATCATCCGCGAATCGCCCATCCTTTAGTAGTTCCGGTCGCCCAAGCCCGGTTGCGAGTGCCGGCCAATCCTTGGCTTGGACCACAATCAAGATCCAATGGTCATCGGAGGTTTGGTACACATTGAAAATTGCGTTCGGCGGGCTCTTTCGATCGTGCAAAGGAAAGAACTGGGCGCCGCACAGCGCTGCCTGAACGAACATGGAGCACGACCAAACGCCTTGCGCGATGAGCGAAGTGGTGACGTAGGAACCCTTTCCCGTGCGCTCTCGCTGGTACAGGCCGGTAACGATCGCACCATACAGTCCAATCGCTGTGGCGTGATCTCCGCTGCCCGATACAGGAAGGGTGGGCGGTGCGCCAGCATCTCGCGTCAACGCCAGCAGGCCGCTTCGCGCCCAGTATGCAGTGATGTCAAATCCTGGAAGCTCCGCTTCGGGCCCATCATCGCCGTAGCCAGTGACGTCGGCATAAATCAGGCGGGAATTCCATGGCGAGACATCCTCGTAGGTCAACTTGAGACGCTTGCGCACCGGATGGGGAAAGTTGGTGACCAGCACGTCGGCCCATTTGACGAGCCGTTCGAGAATCTCCCTGGCGTGCATCGATTTGAGATCAATAGCCATTCCACGCTTGTTGCGATTGTCCAGATGCCACGCATAGTTCTCCATGGAGCGAGGTTGCGGCGGTATCTTGTAAGTATTCCGGTGCGGGTCGCCGGAGCCGGGCGGTTCTACCTTAATGACTTCCGCGCCGAAATCTGACAGCACGGTCGCAGCGCCTGGACCCGCAATGAAACTGGCCAGGTCCACAACCTTCAAGCCTGTAAATATGTTTTCACTTGCCATGGCATCGCTCCTGAGTCATGAAATTCGATGGAACTCGATCAAGGCAAACTTCAAGATGTTGCCGAGAGCAACCCCGCCCTCGGCAACATCCGTCAAGCCTTATCGGCCCTGGAACTTGGGCGGACGCCTGGCCAGAAAGGCTGACGTGCCTTCCTTCTTGTCTTCTGTCGCGGCGCAGAGCGCAAATAGAGAGGCCTCCATGAGCAATCCTTCTTCCAAGCTTGTTTCCAATCCTTTGTTCACCGCTTCGATGGAAAACTTCACGCCCTGCGGGGCGTTGGAATTGATCTGCTCAAGGATGGTTTCTGCTCGTGCGATCAGGTTTGCATTCGGAACGATCTCGTTTACTAAGCCAATGCGGTAGGCTTCCTGTGCGCTGATCGTGTCGCCAGAAAGGATGAGTTGCAAAGCCCTGCCCTTCCCGACCAGCCTGGGAAGACGTTGTGTGCCGCCATAACCCGGCATGATTCCTAATTTCACTTCAGGCTGACCGAACTTCGCCGTTTCTGAGGCCAAGCGAATGGTGCAAGCCATCGCCAGTTCGCAGCCACCGCCGACGGCATAGCCGTTCACGGCGGCGATGACGGGTTTCCCCATGTTCTCGATTAGGGTCGTGACTGCTTGTCCGAAGCGCGTTTTCTGTTCCGCTTCCAACGGAGTATCGTTGAGAATTTCACTGACATCTGCGCCTGCGGCGAACGCCTTGTCACCGGCTCCGGTCAAAATGATGCCCCGCACCTCAGAATCATCGCGGGCATTTTCAAAGGCCATTCTTAATTCCGCAATGGTGGTCTTATTCAGAGCGTTGAGCACTTTGGGACGGTTGAGAGCTACATATGCGATGGCGCCCTTCTTTTCATAAAGAACACTGGTAAATGTCGGTGTCGTTGCTGCCGCACTCATGAGTTCCTCCGATCCGGAATTTTGAGAGCGCTCACGCACATTCTTAAGTGAGCGACCAGCATTCTGATCAAATGCACTTTATGAACCGGAGAGCGATACGTCGATATCTCTGAAGAATCAGGGGTTGGGGCTGGAACCAATTTTGTGGCTGGCACCCCGCTGCCAGCATGTTCACATTTGCCAGGATGTTGTCAGCGTTGCGGGTAGCTACTAGAGGCAGCTGCTGAACATCATGACGGCGGACACATCAGTGGCAAAGCATGTTATGACGACTGCGTTGGCTGTGACTGGTCAGCGATTTGCTCCGCAAGATCTGAGGATTTCGGTTGTGCGTTCAACTGGCCTGACGTTGTGGCCGCGCGGCTGACCGACGAAAGCACCACCGCATGGCCTGAATTGCCCTTGTACGGAGAGTAGGCTTTCTACAGCAGCACGAACGATGCTTCAAATCGAAGCCCTTAGCGTAACCAACTCCTTGTCAAGAAAGAGAAATTAATCATGGATCTGCAATTAAAGGGGAAGAAGGCCATTGTTACGGGCGGAACGGCCGGTATCGGTTTGGCGATCGCTCGTGTTCTTACTGATGAACGAGCCGAAGTTACGATTCAGGGGCACAGCAGCAAGAAGCTTAGCGATGCGGTTTCGTGTCTCCCCGGCACGGCCTGTGGGATTTAGGCCGATCTTAGAACTGCCGAAGGCGCTGCCAGGCTCATCGCAGAAGTGCCTGAAACCGACTTTCTTGTGAACAATCTAGGCTTGAGATTATTTCGACTTCCCATATCCAACTTACCGATTGAAAGCGGGGTTCCATCTGCATGAATGCTCCTCTTATGCCGTTGACGATCCAAGTCATGCAGCCAGATAAATGCAGGCGTGGTGAATACTAGAGGACAACTCATTTACGCTCATTGCAGGGCCAGTCTTCAGCGATGTTTCGGACGAGCTCTGTCATTAAAGGTCCCGATGCGACCAACTGCGCTCCACGTTGACGAAGAAGTGCCAGCAGATATGTGCCTGCTCTGTCGACGTGCTCTACTCCGTTCATATCGAGGTATAGCGGGCGCCCGTCCAATCCTGAATGCAGGCCTCGCCAAATGCCTTCTAACTCGGCCACCCAGACTCCTGCGAGACTGCCTTCGAGTTTTAGTGTGACTCGGTCCAGTTCGTCCAGCGACGTTATTCTAAGCATTGCGTTCGTTCCGCGCGGTTTGATCAAATCGCAATCACCCTACCGTTGTTAGGCTGGCAAAGTGAATCGGCAAGTGGTTGACAATGGGAGAGATTCGGCAAACTGTAAAGGACAGCGACTTCCCGGTGCCACCTCGTATTGCTAAGGGGTTAACACTTACCAACCTATGCGCAGCCGTCAACTTGACCAGGCGTTAGAGCTAAGCTCATTTCCAAGGCCGGACAATCCCCAGTTTTCTCATGCGGAATTGGACAGTAGAGCGGTTCATTCCCAATCGAACTGCCGCACCCTTGGGCCCGGCGATAATCCACTTAGTATCTTTCAATGCCTCCAGAATGTGTACGCGTTCGGCTTCTGCAAGAGTTTGTGTCCTGCCTTTGTCGGAACCGGCGATCGATCGAGACGGGAGGTCATGGAGGGGAACCCGTAACACTGGTCCAGGTGAGAGAATCACCGCGCGCTCTATTAAGTTCTGTAACTCCCGGATGTTTCCTGGCCATTGATATTGGCTGAGAGCACTCATAGTTTCGCAAGGAATCGTTTCAATCAGCCTGTGCATTTGCCTGGAGAAGTATTGCACGAAGTGCCGCACGAGCAGAGGGATGTCTTCGGGACGCTCCCGCAACGACGGAACGCGAACTGGAAATACGTTCAACCGATAGAAGAGGTCGGACCGGAATTTGTGCACTTCCACCATTTCTGATAAGTCCCGGTTGGTGGCTGCAACGAGCCGCGCATCCGTCCGAATTGTACGCGTGCTACCAAGCCGTTCGAACTCTCGTTCCTGCAGCACACGGAGAAGCTTCGTCTGAAGTTCAAGCGGAATCTCGCCAACTTCGTCGAGAAATACGGTCCCCCGGTTGGCCAGCTCAAAGCGGCCGATACGTTGAGCGACCGCGCCAGTAAAGGCGCCTTTTTCATGACCAAAGAGTTCGCTTTCCAGCAGACCTGTGGGAATGGCGGCGCAGTTCATCTTCACGAATGCATTCGAGTGTCGGGGACTAAGCTTGTGAATCGCTCGTGCGATGAGTTCTTTCCCTGTCCCAGTCTCGCCGCAAATGAGCACGGTTGAATCGGTGGGCGCTACTGTTTCCACGTTTTTCAGCAGGCGCAGAAGGGCTACGCTTTTCCCCACGATTTCTTCAAAGTTTATTTCGCTTCGAATTTCATCTTCCAGGCACACTTCTTCCTGTGCGAGCCGCTCTTTAAGTTCTCTGATTTCCGCGTATGCTAACGCGTTTTCCAACGCAATAGCTATTTGTTTCGAGACTTGTGTTAGAAAATCGAGCTCGCCCTGACCGTAAGGGCTATCTCCCTGTCTGCCCAGACCAAGCGTGCCCAGAACCCCGTGCTTGCCCGGAATGGGCAGCATGCAGCCAGTTTTGAAGCCCGCGATTGGCATGACCGGACAAGGGTTCGCGAACACAACGCATGCCTCTTCCACGCTACCAGACCAGAGTTTCCCCGTTTGAAACACGCGACCGGCAATTGTGTCATCGAACTTGATGGGCGTTCCCTCGTGAAAAGGCTCAGTACCCGAAGAGAAGTCGAAGGCATGAACCCAGAGTCCTTGGCCGTCGGGGTCGGGCAAAAAAATGCACGCGCCATCGGACTGAAGGTCGGCTCTCAGATGCCGTATCCAATCTTCCGGGGTTCCCGAAACCAGGGATCCAGACAGGCGGCACAGCGCCTCGTACCGACTCCTTACTAGATCTGGTTGTGAAACCACTTCCTCAGATCGTCTGTCCGGACGGCCATTCGTCCAAGATGCTTGGCGAACTCCACTGAAATCAAAAGTGGTAGCCATTTGTTCCTCCCTCATCCAACACTCAAATCAGGTACCGGAAACTTGGAGCGTCCTCACCATGCTTACCCTCTGTCCAATTACGTTGTAAATGCACTGGCGGTCATTTGACGGTCAAAAAATGAGATGTGATTCAGGAAGCAATTGATTCTAAACGACTAAGCCAGAGGCCTCGCGCGGTCACCCTTCTCCTAATCTTTCGTGCGACGACGCACTCAGATTCGGCATAGAGCATGTCGAACTCTGCCTTCAAGTCGACATGGAGAGAAGCGCGACACGTAATACTCACAGCCTTCTAGTGCTCTCTACAATTCCTTCCTCAGTTACTTGCTACGCCCGAATACGCTCGTACCTCGGTAAACGGATTTTGCGCCGATGGACCGGAGAAATAGGTTCGCCGCCGCCTACATAGTTCGCTACAGCTACTGCTCCGAGTCCCACTGGTCCGCCGGCCCCGTCTCACAAAAGCTTACGACTCGTATTCAATCAGCCAGACTCGCAAGGATATGGGCAGTTGAGGAGTCGAGAGGATACGGAGCACTCGAATACGTCTATGTGCTTGCTCCAACAGCATTTAGACACAAGATTGGTGTCACCAAGTATCGCGAGCCGAACGATCCGGAGACCGAGATTTGGCGCCCGTGCCAGAGGTTCAGCACGGCAGTGGCTCCGGGTCGACCGCTTCTTGGCGCTGAGTGACGTCCCCACCCGCCCAGGTGTATCTTGTTGATAGCCCAACGTTGTTTTGCGCTCCCAACGGGTAGACAGGTGTGAAATGTTGTCAGATTGGCGCCGCCGGGCAGTTATTGAGGGCACGGTACAAAGTGCGGATGAGCCGGCGGTAACTGAGCGATACGAAGCGCTCCTCCGCGTCTCGCAAACCCTCATCTCAATTCGCTCTTCTGAGGAACTCTTCAGTATTCTCGCACGCGAGTTGCACGCCGTGGTGAACTTCTATGTCATGGGCGTCGGCATCTACGACGAGAAGGCGCACGAGATGTGTACCAAATCGTACGGCGCGCCGGGTGTTCCCTTACAGGCCCCAAAATTCGCGCCGGAAGAAACCTTCAGCTGGTGGGTGTACCAGCATCAAGAGCCCCTGATAATTCCCTCCTTAGACGCGGAGACCCGATTCCCAGCGGTAGCCGAGATGCTCAAGAACCGCGGGGTCCGTTCGATATGCGCGCTTCCCTTGACGACAGTAAACCGGCGCCTCGGGGGGCTCGCTGTGGGCAGCATAGAGGCCGATGCCTATAGCAAGGAGGAAGTCAGCTTTCTCTCGCTCGTTGCGAACCAAGTAGCGCTGGCGGTGGACGACGTGTTGAACTTCGACGCGTCACAACATGCCAAGGAGGCTCTACGCGCGAGCGAAGAGCGCTTTCGCGTAATCGTCGATAGCATTCCCGGCCTTGTCGTTACCATGACGGCGGAGGGCGAACTCGAATTCGTCAGTCAACAATGCCTCGATTATTTTGGCATGACCCCTGACAAATTGAAAGGTTGGACCACGTCCGACATTGTTCATCGCGATGACCTTTCTCGCGTTCTGGCCACGTGGAGACGCTCGATCGAGTACCGTATCTGTCGGACCGATGGCGTATACCGCTGGTTCCATGTACGCGCTCTCCCCTTGCGCGACACGGAGGGACGTATCATCCGCTGGTACGCGCTGCATACGGATATTGACGACAGGAAGTGCTTCGAGGAAGCCCTGCGTGCGAGCGAACAGGGTTTTCGCAGGATCGTCGATAACATTCCTGGGCTCGTTAATACTACGACGGCGGAAGGCGAATTCGAATTCGTCAGTCAGCAATGCGTCGATTATTTCGGCATGACGCTTGACCAATTGAAAGATTGGGCCGCCTCCGACCTGGTTCATCCCGATGACCTTTCTCGCGTGGTGGCCACATGGAGGCGCGCGGTTGAAACCGGAGATCCATATGAGTCTGAATACCGTATCCGTCGTGCCGATGGCGTATACCGCTGGTTCCATGTACGCTCTCTCCCGTGGCGGGACGCGGAAAGACGTATCATCCGCTGGTATACCCTGCGGACGGATATTGACGAGCGCAAACGAGCGGAAGACCGGTTGCAGTTGCTCCTCGATGTAACCAATCAAGTTGTCTCGAATTTGCAGCTCCGCGACCTCCTGCGTTCTATCTCGGGAAATATTCGGCGCGTGATGCAATGCGATTGCGCCAGTTTGGCGCTGCCACACGCGGAAAACAAGCAGTTGCAACTTTATGTGCTTGATTTCCCGGAAGGCAAAGGATTCCTTCAAGAGGAAGGGGCCTATTCAATCGAGGGATCGCCCTACGGCACAGCATTTCGAACAATGAGGCCTTTGGCACTCGACAGCCCATTCACCACTTGGCTGGATAATCCCGTTGTTCAAAGCCGGATTTCTGAAGGCTTCAAGTCTTTGTGCTTCTTACCGTTGATCAGGCGGAATCGCGCGATTGGCACGCTGAATCTCGGCAGGCTTCGAGGCGATTCCTTCACCGAAGAGGATTTATATTTTCTCGGTCAGGTAGCGAACCAGATCGCCATCGCGGTAGAAAACGCTTTGGAATATGGGGAGCTAACTGAGGCCAAGGAGCGGCTGGCCGAGCAAAAGCTCTATTTGGAGGACGAACTCCGCGCTGAGCATAACTTCGAAGAGATCATTGGAAATAGTCCGAGACTGAGAGCTGTCCTCGAGAGCGTTCAAATCGTTGCGCCGGCGGACTCAACGGTCCTCATCCAGGGCGAAACGGGTACCGGCAAAGAGGTGATCGCTCGGGCAATTCACAACCTGAGCTCTCGCAAGGGTCATGCTTTTGTTAAGGTGAACTGCGCTGCCATTCCTGCGGGCCTTCTCGAAAGCGAGTTGTTTGGCCATGAAAAGGGTTCGTTCACCGGCGCCATAGCCCAAAGGATTGGAAGATTCGAACTGGCACACAAAGGAACACTGTTTCTGGATGAGGTCGGCGATATACCGCTCGAATTGCAACCGAAGCTTCTAAGAATCTTGCAGGAGCAGGAATTTGAGCGATTGGGCAGTACTCGCACGCAACGCGTCGATGTTCGGGTGTTGGCGGCAACGAATACGGACCTCACTCAAATGGTCGCCGAAAAGAAGTTCCGCAGTGACCTTTACTATCGTTTGAAGGTATTTCCGATTGATGTTCCACCGCTGCGAGACCGCCGTGAGGACATTCCGCTTCTCGTTCGGTACTTCGCCAGCAAGTACGCTCGGCGCATGGGAAAACAAATTGAGCGTATACCCAATGAAACGATGGACGCCCTCTCCCATTATTCCTGGCCAGGTAATATCCGGGAATTGCAGAACCTTATGGAACGAGCCGTTCTGCTATCAGTCGGTTCGTCGCTGCGAGTGCCGTTGGCTGAAATCCTCACAGAGTCAGGCTCCAGCGCGGCTGGCAATGTCCTCGAGCGAGCCGAGCGAGAGCAGATTGTGCGCGCGCTCCGCGAAAGCAATTGGGTTGTCGGAGGCGTGCGTGGAGCGGCAGCTCGCCTGGGTCTCAAGAGAACGTCGCTCGCCTACAAGATGCAGAAGTTGGGTATTTCTCGCCCACCCCAGTGACGGACGTCCGGCTATGGCGCCAAACCTCCGTCATCTAATAATACGTCCCGGATATCGCTGTCCAATTATCCCCCTACCTAAACGTTCACGCAGCAACAACATCCATCGAGTTCGCTACTCTCCCAGCTTTGGCCAGCTGTGTGCCCTTTTAATTGTGTACAGTTGACTCAGCCAATCGCAAGTTTTCCTGCTGTCAGCTCATCAACCAGATAAATGCCGGCGTAGCGAATATTGGCCAGCATCTCAATTAACCTTAAATTCACGTCAACCTGTTCTCCTCATCGTTAGGCTTTGGAGAACTACCCAACCGCAGTAGCACATTTTGGAGCAACATAAGAAGGTCCATGGCACAGGGTCTCGCAGCTCGCGTGCGGTTCGGAGGGTTTGAGATTGATCTCAGGTCCGGTGAACTGCGCTTGCTCGGGACAGCAAACGGTGACGGCAAAGTCCTTCTCAGGGAACAACCATTCCAGGTTTTGCGGATGCTGATTGAGCGTGGGGGCAAGATCGTAACCCGCGAGGAAATCAAAAGCAAGCTTTGGCCCAATGACACCATTGTGGATTTCGACCACAGCATCAACGTCGCCATCGGGGTTCTCCGGCGAGCGCTGGGCGATTCCGCTGGTAACCCTCAGTACATCGAGACGTTGGCGCGGCGAGGGTATCGATTGCTGGTCGCCACTGAGCGGCTGGAAACAACCACAGAAGTTTCTCGAGGTGAGGCAGCTGGCTCGCAGGCATTACCCGGACCCAGCAGCCTGATTGGCAGGAGAGTTTCTCACCATCGCGTGCTTGAGGTCATCGGCGGCGGGGGGATGGGCATGGTTTACAAGGCCGAAGACCTTAAGCTCGGCCGGCATGTAGCGCTTAAATTTCTGCCGGAAGAGCTGGCCAACGATCCCGGCAGTCTCCAGCGTTTTGAACGCGAAGCCCAGACCGCGTCGGCGTTGAATCATCCCAACATATGCACCATCTACGGAATTGAAGAGTACGAAGGCCAGCCTTTCATCGTCATGGAGTTGCTGGAAGGCGAAACTCTGCTCGATCACCTGGCCGCTTTCCCGTCGAAGGTCATGCCTTTGGCTCCACTCTTAGACATTGCGACTCAAATTTGCGATGGGCTGCAGGCGGCTCACGACAAAGGGATTATTCATCGTGACATCAAGCCGGGGAACATTTTCCTAACCAAGCAAGGTCCGGTGAAGATACTGGATTTTGGGGTGGCGACGTTGGCCTCTCCAGAAGAGGTTGAAGAAATCCGCTCACCCGAAGGAGCAGACATTACTTCCACAGGCTCAAAGCAGCCTTCAAGAGAGGGAGGAATCCACAGCAATCTGACGCGAACCGGAATCGCGATAGGAACGACCGGCTATATGTCTCCCGAACAGGTTCGCAAAGAAAAATTGGACGCCCGCACCGATCTGTTTTCCTTCGGTCTGGTCCTGTATGAGATGGCGGCTGGCCGGCGCGCCTTTACGGGCGAGACGGCGGCAGTGGTCCACGATGCGATCCTCAACCACACGCCAGCCGCAGTGCACGACGTGAACTCTGCGATTCCGCGCGGACTAGACGTCGTCATCGCTAAAGCGCTGGAGAAAGACCGCTCGCGCCGTTACCAGTCTGCGGCGGAGATGCATGCGGATCTGGAGCGCGTTCGGAGAGAGACGCATCCGGTGCGGCGCCGCAAGCGAAAGTGGCTCGCGGCAGCCGCGTTGTTCCTTGTAGTAGCTGCCGGGGCCTGGATTCTGCGGGATTACAGCAATAGAGTGACACTTTCCCCGGATGACACGATTGTGATTGCCGACGTTAACAATCAGACCAGCGACCGGGTATTCGATGATGCAATGAATACGGCGCTGCGTGCCGGCCTGGAACAGACGCCCTATCTCAATGTCCTCGCTCGTGACAAAGTCAGCGGGGCGTTAAGGCTGCTCAACGTTCCTGAGGATTCGAAGGTTACGCCGGAGATCGCCCGTCAAGTCTGCCTTCGCACGAACAGCAAAATGATCATAACCAATTCCATCGCGGATGCAGGCAATCGTTTTCGCATCGAGCTGAATGCGATCGCTTGCCCAAGCGGAAATACAATCGCGCGAGTCCGGGAAGACACCGCTAGCCGAAATGAGGTCGTGCACCTGCTGGGCCTCTCTGCGGCGCAATTGCGCGGAAAGCTGGGTGAGCCGGCGGCTTCCGTGGCCAAGTTCAACAAGCGGTTGGAGGAGGCGACGAGCCCGTCGCTGGAAGCGGTACAACAGCTGGCGGAGGGCTACAGGCGCCACCTGGCGCTAGACCTCCGAGGAGCTATTCAGCATTACCAGCGTGCCATCGATTTGGATCCAGACTTCGGGCTGGCTTATGCCGCTCTTGGGGCTGCCCACGGCGCATTGAATGAGTTAGCTTTGGCGTCCGCAGCTGAAAAGAAGGCCTATGAACTGCGCACCCGAATGACCGAGCTGACACGGTTCCAGGTAGAGGACTTATACTACGATGGCGTAACCGGAGAACAGGAGAAAGCCTACCCCGTCCTCTTGCAATGGGTGCAAACGTTTCCTCGCGATGTTATAGGCCACAACAATTTCGCCAAGTGCCTGGCATTGTTGGGGCAACCAAACCGGGCTGCCGACGAAGCACGCGAAACAGCTCGCCTTCTTCCCACTCCCTGGAGCTATCGCGGTTGGATGTATGCCAGCATCGCGGCGGACCGGCTGGAGGAAGCTAAGGCCACATTCGAAGAGGCGCAGGCGCGCAAATTCGACGGACCGGATTTCCGCGAAGACCGTGTCCTGCTCGCGTTCCTGCAAAAGGACAAGCCGGCGATGAAGGAACAGTGGAGTTGGGCCGCGGGCAAGCCGATCGTCGATCGCTTTCTCTTCGGAAGGTCAAGAATTGAGGTTTACTACGGACACTTCCGAGAAGCTCGCCACTTGACGGAGCAAGCCATAAATTTGACCCTAAAGTCCGACGCGTTTGACGCCGCCTTCCGCAGCGGCGAGCAGGCGCTGGAGGAGGCCGAAGTCGGCAACCCGGCCCAAGCTCGACTGGGAGCAGCAAAAACTCTTGCGAGTACTCCGAACCGCAACACGCGGTTAGTCATAGCCCTGGCCTTTGCGCGAGCAGGAGACATGGCACAGGCAGAGAAACTGGCAGCTGCGCTGAGTCAGGAGGCACCATTGAATGTCGTGGTTCAGAATTACGACCTGCCCACGATCCGGGCTGCGATGAAACTGCATGAGAACGATCCTGCGGCGGTCGTCGAAATCTTGCGGCCCACGGTGAAGTACGACTTGGCGCAACCCGAAGGTTTCAATGACGTTTACCCCGCTTATATCCGGGGCCTGGCGTACCTGCAGATGGGCGAAGGCCGCCTGGCTGCGGCGGAGTTCCAAAAGCTGCTCGATCATCCGGGCCTCATAGGAAGAGACGTGACCGGAGCATTAGCACATTTGCAGTTGGCCAGGGCGCAGAAAATGATGGGTGACCAAGCGGCGGCGCGCAAGTCGTATGAGGACTTTTTGACTCTCTGGAAGGACGCCGACGCTGACATTCCGATCTACCGGCAAGCCAAAGCCGAGTACGCTGGCCTGCGCAAAACTGAATAGCGCATCCTGAGACAAAGTGGGCCGAGCGATCACCGTTTTCGCGCACGGGGGCTCAAGCCGCCACTCGAACCCAGCAGGGCACTTATGGGGCAATATAATGACGTCCGTGGCACAAGGCACAGGTCGCGTCCGGCTCGGAGAGTTTGAGATTAACCTCAGGTCCGGTGAAATGCGCTTGGTCGGGGCCGACGGTGACGGCAAGGCCCTTCTTCGGGAACAACCATTCAAGGTTTTGCGAATGCTGATTGAGGGTGGGGGCAAGATCGTAACTCGCGAGGAAATCAAAAGGAAGCTCTGGCCCAACGACACCACTGTGGATTTCGACCACAGCATCAATGTAGCCGTTGGGGTACTCCGGCGCGCTATGGGCGATTCTGCCGATAACCCTCAGTACATCGAGACGTTGGCGCGGCGAGGGTATCGCTTGCTGGTCGCCCCCGAGTGGCTGGAAACAAGCGCAGAGCCCGCCGCTAGGCAGGCGTTGCCCGGCCGCGCCAGCCTTGTCGGCAGGAGTCGCTGGCGGATAACTGCGATCTTGGGCTCGGTTGCAATCGTTTTGCTTGTCGCCGGATATATTTCGTGGCGACGCTTTCGCGCCGTGCCGCCGCCAAGATCGGAAAAGATCATGCTGGCTGTGCTGCCCTTCCAGAATCTCACTGGCGATCCCAAACAGGAATACCTTACCGACGGTCTCACGGAGGAGATGATCTCTCAGTTGGCCCGGCTTCATCCGGAAGAATTGGGAATCATCGCGCGAACCTCTGTGATGGGATACAAGCACAGCGACCAACGCTTGGACCAGATCGGACGTGATCTTTCTGTTCAATATGTGCTGGAAAACAGCCTCCGAGGAAGCGGGGACCATTTGCGGGTGACTGTTCAACTTATCCGAGTGATGGATCAGAGTCATTTATGGGCTCAGGATTATGACTATCGTCCGCGAGACATTCTCAGTCTGGAAGATGATGTAGCAAAAGCCGTGGCGCAGGAGATCCAAATCCGTTTGACTCCAAAACAGCAAGCCAATTTGACTCTCGTACGTCCCGTCAATCCCGAAGCCTTCGAAGCGTACCTGGAAGGACGTTACTTCCTCCAGCGGGACGGCGATGGAGACCTGAACAGAGCTGCACACTACTACGAACAGGCATTGAAACTGGATTCCGGCTATGCCCCGGCCTGGGTGGGTTTGTCTACGGCCCGTTTTCGCCAAGCCGACAGAGGCCTTATTGCCCTCAAGGACGGTCAGAGGCAGGCGCGTGAAGCAGCGGAGCAAGCTTTAGTCCTGGATCCGAATCTGGCAGAGGCCCACGCGCAGATCAGCCGGATCAAGCTGTTTGTCGACTGGGATTGGACGGGAGCGAGTGCTTCCCTACAGCGCGCCCTCGACCTCGACCCAGGAAATTCCGCGGTTGCAGGCCTCGCCTCCCGCCAGGTAGCATGCCTCGGCCGTTTTGAGGAGGCTCTGGTATTGGCTCGCCGGGCAATTGCATTGGATCCGCTCAACGCGGTGGAGCGCGGATGGCTGGCGCAAATCTATTTTGTTATGAATCGCCAAGAGGAAGCAGAAATGGGCTTCAAGAAGACATTTGAACTCAATTCCAATCTTCCCGGTTACCGTGAATGGCTGGGCTTTGTATATCTGGCGCAGGGACGGAGTCAGAATGCTTTAGCCGAAATCGAGCGAGAACCCACCACTTGGTTGCGTTTGCAAGGATACTCAGTTGTCTACTACGCACTTGGTCGGAAAAAAGAGTCGGACGCCGCTTTGAGCGAGTTAATTACCACGTACCGTGCAGATTCCGCGTTCCAAATCGCCGGGGTTTATGCATTTCGTGGGGAAACGGATAAAGCATTTGAGTGGCTGGAAAGAGCGTATGTGCAACACGATGCTGGATTGGCCGCAACTAAAGTCGATCCTCTATTAAAAAACCTACGCCAGGATCCGCGCTATATCGCTTTTTTGAACAAGTTGAGACTGCCACTCTGAAGCCACTCTCTTACCAGACCAACGGAAAAGGTCTGCTTGCGAGAAAAACATCCAAGTTAGTCTTCGTGACTAGTCATCAGCGGCCCACTCGTCCGGCCGGATAAGTCGTTGGGTCAATTCCAACTTCCTTCGTCGAGCGCTGTTGACCTCGTTTAGCGCTGAATCAGACGGCAAGTGACAACATCCTTGCAAGTGGGAACATGCTGGCACCAGACCGTTCAGCTCTGGATAAGGTTTTAAGCCGAAGGCTTCTTTCTTCAGATACATCCACACAACGCGTTACGGTTCATGAAATGCAATTGTCCGGATGGAAGATTCCCGAATGACTCAGAGCACTGGCGGCCCGTGTCAAGGGCGAAAGGCAGCGTAGATGCCGGAGAGAACAGGGTTGTCTTCAAAGAACATCTCGAAGTGCCCTACGGAGACACGAACGTGAGACGCTCTTACACAAGATTACAGTTGTTCGCACTCGCGTGGATCGTCATGACTACATATACCTTCGCGGCCGATAATGCATTGATTGAGCCGCACAGCCTGATCGTCGACCGCAGTTTGTCGAGAGCACAGGTCGACTCTGAAGTCATGGCTGCACGGCGGTACGACACTTTCTGGAACACCGGAGACGAAGCGCTGGCGCGTGCCGCACTTGCCCCGAACTTTATCGACAGTACATTGCCCACTGGACGCCCTCAGGGCCTTACCGGCCCGCTCGCGGCATCCAAACTGATGCGCGCAGCGATCCCTGATCTCAGCTGCGAGATTGAGCAGTTGATCGTAGCCGGTGATCGTGCTGTCGCGCACCTCCGCTTCCGCGGTCATTTCACGGGCCAGTTTGGACAGACCCAAGGCCACGGTCAGACGGTTAATTTCATCGCCACCGATATCTACCGGATCGTCGACGGACGCATCACCGAGAACTGGCACATCGAGGACAATCTAACTTTGCAGCAGCAACTCGGATTGGTCGGCGAATGAGGGGTCAATGATGGACATGCGTCTATCAGCGTTGATCCGCCTATTCTTTACGGCGCTCTGCCTCTTCCCTTTCGCAAACGCGCAAACGAATGGTCGAAATGTACTCACGCTCGAAGAAGCGCTTGCATTGGCCAAAGCCAATAATCGAGACCTGAAACTGTGGAGCCTCGATGTCGCCAGGCAGCGAGAAGGCTTAGGCGAGGCAAAGACTCATTTGTATCCCCGGTTTGACACTTCGGTGCTCGCGGCCGAGTTGCTCTCGCCGCTCGATTTCACCATCAAAGCAGGGCAGCTCGGCACTTTCTCCGGAACGGGGCCGATCCCGACGTCTAACACCAATCTTCACACGCCTTCTCGCCCAATCGTGGTTGCTTCGGTCACTGTGACCCAGCCGCTTACACAATTAATTCGTATCCGTCTATCCGTTACAGAGCAGCGGCTCAAGATCGACGCAGCGCAGTTGTCGTTCGGCGCACGCGAACAGAAGCTAGCCGACGACGTTCGCCAGTCGTACTATCAAGTTCTCCAGTCGCAGCTCCAGTATGAATCACAGCAATCGACGGTGAAGTATCTGGAGGCGTTGCTGCAACTCACCACCCGACGCGCCAGCCAACAGGCTGCTCTCGAAGCTGACAGATTGAGCGTCAAGGCGGAAGTAGCCAAAGCTGCTTATCAGTTGACTACGATCGAAGATAGGCTCGCAGACCGCAAAGAGGCCCTCAATCATCTTTTAGGGCGCAGCTTGCAGACGGAGTTCTCGGTGGAACCCGTTCCGGCTGATCTTCCCGAGCAAGAGGATCTTTCTGCAGCCAGGACGGCTGCGCTCCAACATCGTCCAGAACTGAAACTGGCGACAAACCGTATGCGTCAGGCTGAGCTGGCGACCAGGAGCGAGAAGTCGCATTACATCCCAGACATCTCCATGCAGGCAAGCTATCTCAGCCCGGCAAATATTAATTTTCTGCCGCAAAACATCGGTTCCATTGGTGCCCTACTTACCTGGCAGCCATGGGATTGGGGCGAGAAGCGGCACAAAGTCCGGCAGGCTGCTCTTGCCGAAAAGCAAGCGGGACTCTCTGCGGAAGATACGCGTGAACAGGTTCTTCTTGAGGTGGACTCGAACTTCAGGCAGCTACGAGAAGCGCGTGCACACCTTGCCGTCACAGAGGCAATCCGAGATTCCGAGACTGAGAAGATGCGCAACCAAAAGGACGCGTATTCCCAGCAATCGATCTTGCTTAGTGACTTGCTCAAGCAGCAGTCGTCCTTGGCAGACGCAGAGAGCCAATACCATCAGGCGGTGCTTGCCTATTGGAGCGTGCGCGCTGATTTTCAGAAAACGCTGGGTGAGGAATAGAGCCGTGAAACCTTTCGTGATGCCGGGGTACAGATCGAACTCACTACTAGTCCTCGTCTTGCTATCGATCGCGGGGATGTTGGGTGGATGTCGTCACGAATCGCAGATGCCTGCGCAGGCGCCGAAGGCCGTCCGCCTCGCGACGGTAGCAGCGTCTCAGACGAGCGGAGAGTCACTGCGCTACTCAGCCTCCATTCTGCCTTATGCACAAATAGATCTCACGTTTCGCACCTCTGGTTACGTGACCGGAGTGAAGCAGGTGCGGGGAGCGGATGGACGGAGCCGCGATATTGGGACCGGTGACTACGTTGAAAAAGGGACGATACTTGCCCACATTCGCCTCGAGGACATGAAGAATCAGGTAGCGCAAGCGCAAGCCCAACTCGACCAGGCTGTGGCCCAGCATACGCAAGCGGACCAGGACTTCGGGCGAGCGAAAGTCCTGTTTGCGACGCAAAGCCTCACTAAGCCCGACTACGACCAGTCGCTGCAAAGATTCAATTCCACACAGGCTGCCGTAGACAACGCCAAAGCCGCACTGCGTCAAACCGAATTGACCCTGGGAGACTCCGATCTGAAGGCGCCCTTCTCTGGATTCATCTTGAATCGTTACATCGACCTGGGAAGCCTTGTCTCTCCCTCATCGTCCGCGTTTACGATCGCTGACCTGAGCTCCGCAAAAGCGACGTTTGGCGTGCCTGACTATGCCTTGGGCCGCGTACGTCTGGGACAACAACTGGGCATCGCTCTACAAGACGACGTAACTCCATTTGTGGGGCGCGTCACAAGCATTTCTCCGAGCGCCGATACGCGAAACCGTGTCTTCACGATTGAAGTAACAGTGGCCAACCGCGGTGGTCGTTTAAGGCCCGGCATGATTGCCTCGCTGAGCCTGGGCGAGATTTCGCGTAGATCGGCTACTTCGGTGCCACTCAGTGCCATTGTTCCATGTCCGTCGAAACCCGGCTGCTTCGCTGTGATGGTGGCGCAAGAACGTGCCGGCAAATGGTTGGCAAGTCTGCGCGAAGTGCAGTTGGGTGCGACCAATGAAAGCTCGATTGCTGTCGCGGGAGTGCAACTCGGCGAGAAGGTGATCGCCGTCGGCGCGCAACTCTTGAAAGATGGTGATCCCATCGAAGTCATTCCTTAGGGGCAGGTGAGACGATGGCACACAGAAGCGACCAGGATCGGATCGAGAAAACCCATAACGTCCCCAGGTTCTTCGTTGAGCACCCCCAGGTTTCCTGGGTGCTCCTGGTTGGCGTCCTCGTATGGGGCTGGTTTGGCTACCACTCCATGCCGCAACGGAAAGATCCTGATATTCCGGTGAGGGTTGCTGTGGCCGCCTGTGCCTGGCCCGGTGCAACCGCCCAGCAGGTTGAACAATTTATCACCCACCCGATCGAAGACGCCGTCGCTCAAAACAAGACCATCCATCCCGGAACAGCCGCTGACTATGGAATCCGTTCAGTCTCGATTCCCGGTTATGCTTATGTGTACGTGCAGCTTGCCGAGAGTGTTTCTGATGTAAAGCGGCAATTCAGCGACATGAATCTCAAGCTGAATGCACTCAACAGCCAACTCCCGCAAGGCGCCGGTCCCATCTCTTTCCAAAGTGATTTTGGAGATACCGCTGCGCTCATGCTGACCATTGCCAGCCCAAAGGCGGATTCGGTCGAAATCGACATCCGCGCGCGGGCGATCCAGTCTGCCATCCAGGCTTCGCGCGCCGAGAAGAAAGCGCCTAAGGAGCAAGGCGCGCCAGTCACCATCGTCTACTCGTTTCCTCAATCTCTCTCCACAAATAAGACCGTCATCCACGCCGCACAACTCTTCGAGCAGCAGGCAGAACAGGCGGGAATCCTGCGCGAGCCGCGGCTGATCCAAGGCAGCGGATTTATCGCGGTGGATGGTATCTCGACCGGAGATGACAAATCGATCGACGACTTCATCCAGGCCTTCTTTCAGAAACAATTGCAGCGGTCCGAATTGCATCCCGATGGCTGGGACCCAATCGTCATTCGTAATCCCCAAGAAACTTTCGACCGATTGGCCAAGGTCGCGGGCGATAAATATAGCTACGCCGATCTTGACGACTTTTCAGACCTGATCGCCCGTACGGTTCAAGGAGCACCGGAAACTTCCAAGGTGGAAAGGCGAGGGGTATTGCCGCAGATGGTGTACCTGGAATACTCGCAGGACCGGTTAGCCGCGTACGGTCTGCAACCAGCAGCACTGGGAAGCGTGCTGAGCGCTCGCAACATCATTGCTCCGGGCGGCGCATTTGAGGCCGGCCAGCGGCAGGTAATCCTCAACCCTTCAGGTCAATTCGAAAGCGTAAACGCGATCGGCAATGTGGCTGTCTCCACGTCGTCTACCGGCGCTCCGGTTTATCTCCGCGACCTGGTCGAAATCAGCCGCGGATACCAGAGCCCCGCCCAATACCTCAATTACTACACGTGGCAGGACCCAAAAGGACAATGGCAGCGCAGCCGTTCGGTCACGCTTGCAATCTACATGCGCGACCAGCAACAAATCGCGTCGTTCGGTCAATCGGTCGACCAGAAACTTGCGCAACTGAGCAAGATTCTTCCGCCGGACCTGATTATCGCGCATACCTCCGATCAGCCACTCCAGGTCAAGGAAAACATCCATCTATTCCTGCGAGCTTTGTACGAAGCGATCATTCTTGTCGTCCTTGTTTCGTTAATCGGCTTTTGGGAATGGCGTCTCGCGTTGATCATGGCCCTGGCAATTCCGATCACGTTAGGCATGACCTTCGGTGTTTCGTACATGTTGGGAATTGATCTGCAGCAGGTTTCGGTGGCGACATTGATCATTGCGCTGGGACTGCTGGTAGATGTGCCCGTAGTCGCCGGCGATGGCATCAAGCGCGGTCTTGCTGATGGCTTGCCAAGTCAGGTCGCGGCATGGCTGGGGCCGACCAAGCTGGCGACGGCCATCTTTTTCGCGACACTGACGAACATCATCGCGTATGTTCCGTTCCTCCTGCTTACAGGAAACACCGGGGCATTTCTCAGAAGTCTTCCGATCGTGATGACAGCGGCATTGTTATGCGCTCTGGTCGTCGCGATGACGTTCATCCCGCTGCTGGGTTACTACATCCAGAGGCCGCCGAAAAAGAAAGAGCTGACGATAGAGGAAAAACGCCGGCAGGGTTTCTACGGTTTCTATAACCGGCTGGTAGGTTGGTCCATTCAGCACAGATGGTTAGTGTTGGCCGGTTCCTTTGTCTTCTTGCTGGTTGGCGGTTTCACGGCTTCGCACCTGAAGCAACAATTCTTTCCCGAAGACATCCAGTATTGGTTTTATCTCGACATTTGGCTGCCGAATGATGTGCCCTTGTCCACAACAAACGACGCTGCGCTAAAAGCAGAGCAGGTCATACGCGAGGTTGTGGAAGGTTCGGAGAAAACTGCCTCAAAGCAGGAAGCGGAGAAACATCTTCTCACTTCGGTAACAAGCTTTATTGGTGGTGGCGGCCCACGCTTCTGGTTCTCGGCGTCTCCGGAAGCATTTCAGACCAACTATGCTGAAGTCATTGTTCAGGTGAGCGACAAAGAGGCCACCCCAAGGCTCATTGGCCCCCTTCAAGAGGCTTTGAACAAGAAAGTGCCGGGCACATGGATCACGGTGCGGCAACTACAAACCAATCCCGTCGAAACGCCGGTTGAGATTCTCATTTCGGGACAAGCGGACGTGGATCCCCGAGCGGAAAAACAGGACATACAGACCCTTCGCGCCATTGCAGCGCAGGCCATGGACATTGTTCGACCGTCGCCTGGAGTCTCCGTCCTGAGGGACGATTGGGGGCCCGACAGTCCAGAGGTAAAGATTGAGATCGAACCGGACCGGGCGAACCTGGTCGGCATATCGAACGCGGACGTAGCTAATTCGTCCGCAGCCGCGATCAGTGGAGTCCCAGTTGGCACCTTCAAAGAAGGAGACAAAAGTATCCCGATCGTTGCCCGACTGCGCCCGCAGGATCGTGCACAACTCTCGCAGATCAAGAACCTCTACGTCTATTCCTCGCAACAGAACACCAGAGTTCCCTTGCTTTCTGTTGCAACAGTAAAGAACATTCTCGAAACGGGCCGCATTCGGCGCCGCGAGCATTTTCGCACAATCTCCATCTTGTGCTTCCCTGCGCCCGGGGTCCTCGCGTCGGAAATCCTGGGACCAATCGAATCCAAACTGAAGGACCTTCAAACCTCGCTTCCACCGGGGTATCAACTTCAGATCGCCGGTGAGAAGGCGAAGCAGGTTGACGGATTCATGAATCTCGCCGTCGTTCTCCTGATTTCTCTCGTCGGTATATACCTGGCGCTGCTTATCCAATTCAAGAATGCCGTCAAGCCACTGCTTGTCTTTGCTGCCGCACCGTACGGGGCGATCGGAGCGTTGATCGCACTAGCAATCATGGGCACGCCCTTCGGATTCATGGCATTCCTTGGAGTTGCCAGCCTCATCGGAGTCATCGTCAGCCATGTCATCGTGCTGTTCGACTTCATAGAAGAGATGCATGAAAAGGGAGAGCCTCTGGAGCGTGCTCTTCCTGATGCCGGGATTGAGCGTATTCGACCCGTGATGATCACCGTGGGCGCTACAATCCTTGCCCTGTTTCCTCTGGCAATCGAAGGTGGCCCTCTGTGGAAACCTCTTTGTTATGCCCAGATCGGCGGACTCGCTGTCGCTACGTTCATCACTTTGCTGCTGGTCCCGGTCTTCTACTCGATTTTTGTACTCGATCTGAAGTGGATTAAATGGGAAACGACGGGAGCGGGCAGCGGCCCTCTTGCAGAATCGGATGCGGGGATTCTTCCGAAAACGGGTGTTGCCTTGCCGATGCAAATCAGTTCTCAAAAAGGCGCAACAAAATGACTAATCCAGTGATAGCCGCACGAGTGGTCGCACACCCGGCTTGCACCCTCGAATGATCAGAAGGCAATCCTGGATTTTCTTTCAAATCTCGGCAGGGCTTTAGCGAGGAAAACAATGGCCTCTCGACGCGATCTAATTAAGGCTGGAGCAATGGCAGCGATAGCAGGAGCAGTCTCAACGTCGGTCACTTTCGCTGATACGGTTTCCGGCCAAAACAAACTTGACAGAGGACCCTACTGGCCAGATGGTGCTCGCCTAGTCATCTCCGTTTCCATGCAGATGGAGGCCGGCGCACAACCGGTCAGCGGAGCCGAAAGCCCCATGCCGAAAATCGATCCGGGATATCCAGATCTGCCGGCAAGCAAATGGTATGACTACGGCTTCAAAGAGGGTTTGCCGCGGCTCCTCGAAGTTTTTGAACGCCGCAAGATCAAGGTCACTTCCCATATGGTCGGCGCAGCAGTGGACCTGCATCCCGCACTTGCAAAAGAAATCGTTCAGCGGGGGCATGAAGCATCCGGACACGGGCAGAGCTGGAGCGCGCAGTTCTCCATGACTCCTGAAGAGGAGCACGTCTCATATCAGCAGAGTATTGAAAGCATCGAGCGGGCAACCGGCACGCGGCCAGTCGGCTTCAATGCTTTCTGGCTGCGCGGCACTCCTCATACCCTGGAGATTCTTCAGTCGCTAGGCTTCATCTACCACATTGACGACGTCAGCCGCGACGAGCCCTTCGTGATTAACGTGCACGACAAACCATTTGCCGTTGTGCCCTACACACTCCACATGAATGACATCGTGGACTACGAAACCCGGTACTTCAGCACGGCAATGTATGCCGACGATCTCAAGGGGGAATTTGACGCGCTCTATGCCGAGGCGCGAACACGTCGTCGGATGATGTCAGTTAGCGCGCACGATCGCATCGCCGGCCGCCCCTCTCGCGCTAAGGTGCTCGAACAATTCATCATCTATGCGCAATCCCATCCTGGCGTCGCATTCATGCGTAAAGATGAGATTGCGCGCTTTGCCCTGGAGAGTCCTCGGACGGTGCGCGAAGGCATTTAACGTTGAGCTTCGACACCGGCCAGGGGTATCTAACCATGTCGGAGACTAAACGGTCGAAGCAAGGAGATTGATGAATGGGAAAGCTTGAGGACAAGATCGCATTAGTAACAGTGGCATCGAAAGGATCGAAGCAGGCATCGCGTGGTCGCTTGCGAAGGAGGGTGCCGCTGTTGCTGTGAACTAAGTCTTTGATCAAGAAGGCGCGCGTCGTGTTCGTTGAAAAGATCAAAGCGACCGGCGGAAAGGCCATCTCTGTGCAAGGAAGCGTGACCTCGCCGGAGCAGATCGATCGCTTCTTCAGCGAAACAGAGAAGCAACTCGGCAATGTGAACGTCCTTGTCAACAATGCCGGCGTCTTCGCCTACCTGCCCTTGCAAGACGTAAACGAAAAGGAGTTTCATCGCCAGTTCGATCTCGGAGTTATGAGCAGCCTTTCCTCTTTCGCCGGTAAAGTAGCAGTTGTAACGGGAGCCAGCCGAGGCATCGGTAAGGGCATTGCTACGGTGCTAGGAGAGCAGCGCGCGACCGTTTACGTTACTGGGCGAACGACGGCCGCAACGCCCAACGCCACTTCCGGAACGATCCATGAAGTCGCGCAAGGCATTACTGCGGCGGGCGGTGTCGGCATCGCCGTTCAATGCGATCACGCGAATGACGGGCAGATCAAGGCTCTCTTCGAGAAGGTGAAAGCCGAGCAGGGTCATCTCGATATTCTGGTCAACAATGCGACAACGATCGGAGCTGACCCTTTTGCCCCGCCTCCATTCTGGAACAAGAGCCTTGCGATCGCCGACCAGTTTATCGTTGGCTTGCGATCGGCTTTTGTGGCGAGCTACTACGCTGCGCCTCTGCTGGTTGCGGCGGACAAGGCACTTGTGGTGAATATTTCCTATTATGGAGCGGTCTCCTACCATCTTGATCCGGCCTATGGAGCTACCAAGGCCGGCCTCGACAAGCTAACGTTCGACATGGCGCAGGATTTCGAGCCCTATGGAGTTGCGGTTGTTTCCCTGTGGCCAGGTCCGACAGCCACGGAGAGAGCCTCTTTTCTCATCTCAAGGATCCCCGGCGGTGACAAGATTCTGGAAAACTCCGAGACACCGAAATTTTCCGGACTCGCTATTGCTTGGCTCTATGCAGATCCCAAATTGATGTCGAAGTCGGGAAATGTCGTCATCGCAGCCGAGGCAGCTTTGGAATACGGATTTGCAGACTCCAACGGAAGGCAACCGCGTAGCCTTCGCGAACAAAAGGGCTCACCGCATCCATTCTTCAAGAAAGGCTAAGTACGTGTCATGCACAGACCGTGTCGGCAAACAGGTATTCAGGCTATTGCCGAAACACGCCATGTCGGATATCAGGCCAGAATTCCTTCAGCACATTGAATACGCCGTCGAGGCCGACTTGCGTTGCCCATTTCTGGCCGGTTTTCGTCCATGTGCGCTCCGGACGCGGATAGTAGAGATCGGAAATACCCACTGCTGCGCCATTGCCAATAATCTCGGAGAAGTTGAAAGTTTCGCCGCCCGAGTCGGTGCGAGTCACGAAGAGTCGGCTGACCGCATAGCCTGTACGTTTGACGAAGCCTCCATGGGCGCGAGTGTAGTAGCGGGGATCCTCGCGCGTTGCATAAGGCACAATGAATTCAGTGAAGTAGTTGCCTACGGCCTGATCGGCAAATGAGTGCCAGAAGTAGCGCGCGTAGCCTGCGCCTCCCTGATGGAACGAGGGCGTTTGATTCTTGGCCTCGCTGATTCCTGCCATGAACCCGGCCACCAGCAAAGACGAGTAGTCAAAGCTATCCTCGGTGGCGAGCTTGAACTTACCTTTGAATGAGAGCGGCGGTAACTTAGCGTCCGCGCTGACCGCCGGTAATTGGGGATGACCCCGAGTATGCGCCGACTGTTTGCCTTTGGGTTCCGACTCTTGGCGTGGCGAGTCAGCCTGCGGCCTGGAAGGCAAAGAGGAAGAAGAAGTTGATTGCTTGGGCGGATTTTGCTGAGGAACGCCTGGATCCGAAGACTGCGCCAATGAAGCTGCCACTAAAATCACCGTCATGCAGACCGCAGCAACTGCTCGATATGGCGGCAATAAAGCTCTTGCATCTTTCATAACACTCCTGATTTCGAGACACACCTTGACCCCTCGTTACAGATGCACATGGCAGGCCACTCGATTCGCGCGGAGTCTTCTCAAAGCCCGGACAACGCAGGTGTGATCTTAGGTTGCTGCCCGCGCTTCCGTGGGGCGAGATGCTAATCGGTTGGTAAGCGATAACCTGTTATCACTCCGAAGCTGGCGTCTAGCATTCATCAAGGCCGCCCGTCTCTCTATCTCTCCGCACGTCAACCACTTGCGTTTGCAATCAATTCGCGGACGGTGGCGAGCCCCGTGCAAAAACTATCACAGGTGTTCGAAGTCAAAAGGAGAACATATCGTGTCTTTGAACAAGTCAGTAGATCGAATTGCAATTGTCGGGACCGGCCTAATTGGTGCGAGTTGGGCAGCACTGTACCTGGCACGCGGCTTCGATGTAATTGCAACCGATCCAGCGCCCGACGCGGAGGCAAATCTGCGTCACTTCGTTGACTCAGCTTGGGAGGAACTTGCAGTCCTCGGCCTCGCGCCGAAAGCCTCGCGTGACCGCCTTGCCTTCACTCTCAACATGAAGGAAGCCGTATCATCGGTAGACTTCATCCAGGAAAACGGGCCTGAACGCCAGGATTTCAAAATCAAGCTGTTTGCAGATATCGATGCCGCGGCTCCGATCGATTCGATTATCGCTTCGAGTTCGTCAGGGCTAACCATGAGCGTGATGCAATCGGCTTGCAAGCATCCGGAACGCTGCGTTATTGGCCATCCTTTCAACCCTCCCCATGTGATTCCCCTGGTTGAAATAGTGGGAGGCGCAAAAACCTCGCCGGAGGCAATCCAGCAGGCCATCTCCTTTTATTCCTCCATCGGTAAGAAGCCGATCCATCTTCGCAAGGAGGTCGCGGGCCATGTAGCGAACCGGCTTCAGGCGGCGCTCTACCGGGAGGTCGTGCACCTCATTGAGCAGGGCGTGGTCGACGTTGCTGACGCGGACACCGCCGTATGCTGGGGGCCTGGACTGCGTTGGGGAGTCATGGGCCCCAGTCTGTTGTTTCACCTGGGTGGTGGACAAAACGGAATACGTCACTTCATGGAGCATTTGTCCGGGCCGCTCGCCGCTATTTGGAAAGACCTGGGCGCGATTACAGAATTCTCTGCTGCCGCGAAACAGACGATTATCGAGGGAGCGCTACAGGAAGCTGGAAATCGCTCCATTGAGCAGCTTGAGCAGGAGCGGAATGATGCCTTACTGGGACTGCTGAATTTGCGGACCAAACCGGCTAAGGCGTTTTCGCCTGCCAAGACAATCGCGAAGGCCAGGTAGAAATGGCGCCTTCCCCTTTAAAGGCGTCTGCGCAATTCCAGCAAACTGCGGAAAGCTCAGGCCAAACCGATTTCGATGTAACTTTTTCCCATGAAAGGACCGCGAAAATTTATGGCTACGGCTATCCCAACGAATCCCCAAGACACTAAGAAGAGCAGCCCGCCGCTTCCAGCTCCGAATAGTGACTTCTACGAGGTCTTTGAGACCTTGATCCCCAAGGAACTGGCGATCCTGAAGCAGGTCCGCGCGTTCCTGGACACCAAGGTTGCGCCGATCATCAACAAGTACTGGGTCGAGGATTCATTTCCATTCGAATTGCTGCCGGCGCTCAAAGAGCTGAACATCGGAGGAATTGGACTCAAGGGTTACGGGTGCAGAGGCGGAAGCGCACTGCTCTTTGGCTTCATCGCCATGGAGATGTCACGCGTCGATGCTTCCTTCGCCACATTCTGGGGGGTCCATAATGGCCTGGCGATGGGTTCCATCTACCTTGGCGGATCGGAAGAGCAAAAGCAGAAGTGGTTGCCGCCGATGGCCCGGATGGAAAAGATCGGCTGTTTCGGCCTGACTGAGCCGCTGGTGGGTTCCGGAGCGGGCGGCGGCCTCCTGACGACGGCTAAACGAGAGGGCGACACCTGGGTCCTCAACGGTCAGAAGAAGTGGATCGGCAATTCGCCGTGGTGCGACATTTCCGTCATCTGGGCACGCGACGTCGAGGACAACCAAGTCAAAGCCTTCGTCATAGAGAATAAGACCACGCCTGGCTTCAGCGTCGAGAAGATTCAGAACAAGATCGCGCTCAAGGTGGTCCAGAACGGCTTGATCACTCTGGACAACTGCCGGGTGCCCGAAGAGAACCGTCTCCAGCTAGACAAATCGTTTCGCGACACCGCGAAGGTGTTGCGCATGACGCGCTATCTCGTAGGTTGGGAGGCCACAGGATGCCAGATGGGCGCTTATGAACATGCGCTCACGTATGCACAGCAACGGTTACAGTTCGGAAAGCCGATCGCCTCTTTCCAACTCATGCAAGACCTCCTCGCAAAGATGCTCGCCAATACCACGGCTTGCCAGTGCCTGGTGACTCGGTTGGCGCAACTCGAGGCTGAAGGCAAGCTGACGGACCAGCATGCGGCGGTCTCCAAGGCGTTCACAACGGCCAGGATGCGCGAGACCGTGGCGTGGGCCCGGGAGTTATTCGGAGCCAACGGCATTGTCGTAGACTACAATGTCGCACGCTTCTTCGCGGATGCCGAAGCGCTCTACTCGTACGAAGGCACGTACCAAATGCAGAACCTGATCGTGGGCAAAGCTATCACGGGCTTTAGCGCATTTGTGTAACGTGACTTGGGGTTGATCCGCGAAATCCAGGATCGAAACCGTTGATCATGGCATTAAGCACGAACAACGCCACGCTATGACCGTGAAGGGCTGGGTGACGATCGATCTCTCTCCCACCTTGCGTGACCGGCTCCTTACCATCCTTCGCCTGGAATCGGGGCCACCCGCTACGTAACTGCCTGGTTCCGTCGGCTTTAGTGAAATAATTGTTAGTAGGAGGTAGGCAATGTCAGAGAGTGCGATACCTGCATATATCGTCAGCCTAATCCGCCACTTTGAGGATCTTCGCGACGGTACACACGGCGGCTCGGCAAGTCGAAAAGACAAAGAAGCCCATTTCGACAAGGCAGTGCAACTACTGGCTCCTGTTGCCCGCCAGGTTCTCACCGAAATAAACACGTCCTTGCTGCTCGACTCCGGGCAGCTCAGCGAGACGGGACTCCGACGCACAGCAGATGGAGGGCTGGATGCCTCCTGGGCCTTGAGTTGGCCTGAACAGCGGGCAGCCGGGGTCCAGCCAATCTTGCTCCAAGCCTATTTCGGAGGCGGGTTCCACCATCCCCATCTTCGAGGGACGACAGTTCACGACTGGCCGCTCAACGTGTTCAGCGATGAGGATGCCGCGGCCCAGCTACCCGTGCTCCGCGCCATCGCGTCTAGCGATCTCCATAATCTGGTATTTAGCGTGGACTATCGGATCGTCCCTGCGGTGACCGCAAGTCCCGGCACCCCGCGCACCCATGGAGTCAAAGCCATGTAACAAGTTGTGTGCCGATCAAGGCAATCTGATACTTAAACGAATCGAGACATTCAATGATAGCGACTTGCAATCACCGCCCACGTTCTCGATGACGTTCAGGTCTTATCCACCACCATCAAAACAAACACGACCGGCAGATAGATGATTGATGCAAGAAGCAGACGGCGTGCCACAGCATTGTTCCGGCGAAGAGCAAGCTGTCCCGCGCAATATAAGAAGCCCACGTTGCACAGCAAGGCGCCAATCGTGTAAATCAAACCTTCGTTTCCCAGCAGCGTACGGCCAAGACTCAATGGAGCCAGAGCAAGAGACGGCACGATGCTCTGCCACGTCATAAAAGCGTTTCTTCGCTCGCCATGCGGAAGGACAAGGTATCCAGCCCGCTCGTAGTCTTCGCGGTACATCCATGCAATCGCCATAAAATGGGGGAATTGCCACAGGAAGACCAGGCCATACAGCACCCATGCCTCCGGGCTCAATGTTCCCGAGGCCGCAGCCCATCCTATTAAAGGAGGCATGGCGCCGGGAAAAGCTCCGGCCAGCGTGCACATGGGAGTTTTTCTTTTGAGCGGGGTGTACACGATCAAATAGCTCAGCAAGGTAACCACCGCGAGCAGGCTGGCAAGCAGATTCACGGCAGTTGAGAGGTAAATGGCGCCCGCGGCTGAAAGCAATATCCCAAACCAGAGCGCGTGTGTTGGCTCTATTCTGCCGGCAGCGAGCGGCCGTCGCTTTGTACGGCGCATTTGGGCATCGAACCGCCGTTCGACAAATTGGTTCAGTGTTCCAGTACCGCTGGCCACAAGCAGCGTGCCTAACAGAGTATGAAGCAGCAGTAGGAGCGGAAAGCCATGAGATTGAACCGGACGGGCCAGGCAAAATCCGGCGAAAGTGGTAATTAGAATCAGCAGGTTTACATCAGGCTTTGTAAGCGCCCAGTAATCAGCGAAGACCTTGGAAAGCGTGAATCCCCGTTCAGAGGCCACCGGGGCTTTCAAGGCGGCAATGCGCTCACTTGACATGCTACACGACCTGGATCTGACTAGGCTTAAGACGATCATTTACAACATCTTGAGAGCCTATCAGTGTTAGCTGGGCGGGAGTCTCGAGGGGCGAAAGGATTCTGACCGCGATGACCGCGGCCGGCACCATATATATAAAGGTTATGGCTACCCACATGAACACGCCGGCCCACTCCTGGTCCTGGAGCGCTGAGATGGGCAACGGACGCGGCGCGAACAGATAGGACGTATAAACCACGCGGTCGCAAAACGCGAGAAAGGCCGACAGCGCATCGCATGGCAGAGTGGCAAGAAAGAGATAGATGGGAGCGGACCATCTGGACATTCTCGAAACGGTGGGCCATGGCTGGATGACAGGCCACCAGAATAAAAGTCCGGCCGCCAAGAAGGAAGCATGCTGCCCTTCGTGCCACGAATCGGATTGCAAACCCAGGGCGAAAACGGCAGGAATATGCCACACGATCACCGTGACCGTCGCAGCCAACCAGGAAAAGACCGGTTGCGTAAGAACTTTTTCCATCCAGCGCGCCGGGGCCCAGCGAAGAAAAGGACCGGCAACGACCTGCACAAAAAGTTTTGGCAGTCCGTGCAAGAGCGGCAACGCCGGCGTTCCCAGCAAGATCAACGCAGGCGCTACCGCCATCAGCAGAATGTGCTGCATCATGTGAACAAACAACAACTCGTCATCAAACTTGGCGAGAGGTGAACCCACGGCGATCCACACTGAAACGAGCCCGCTAACGAAGGCGGCGATGTGTTTAACTGAAATGAGGTTTGGAAATGTCTTCCGAAGACGAAGCCATCCTCGAGCGTAGATAAATGTCGCAAGTATCAAGAACAGGGTAACCGGTATCGGCAATGACCAAGATTCCAAAGTGGCTTCTCCAGGAATTACATTTGTCATCTAACGCTTCACAACGAAAGGTCGCTCTTGACCTGCATTCTTCGCCACACCCCGCGAAGCATCCCGAGCCGGTGCCTGCCCGGATGGATGCAGTGTTTCGAGGAACTTTACCAGTGCGGTGGTCTCTGCCGGGCTCAAATTCTTGCCATACGCCGGCATATTCCCACCACCCTGGATCACCTGGCGGACGAGCTGGTCCGGCGTGAGACGTAGAGCAACCTGATCCAGCGCTGGTTCACGCTTCCCGCCTTCGTCGCCCAGTGAATGACAGTTGTGACACTGCTTGGCCTGAAACACGAGCGCGCCCTGATGCTCCAACGGCGTGCGGCCCTTCAGATATTCTGCGGGGATAGGCTGGCTACTCCAAGCATCCATCACCGGACTCCACGGTGTGTGCTCACCCAATTGCGTCAAAGTGCCAAGAGCTACGGCGGCCACCAAGATTATGAGGACGGCAATGGGCCTGCGCCTCCAACTCTTCTCTCCTTCACCCGCGAAGAACGGGAGCCCCAACAGCACTAGAATGCCGATTACTGGTCCAATCAATAAAATTGGTGTCTCAGCTGATGGAGGCAGAAAGGAGAGCACTGCATAGATCCACAGGAAGAACGAATCGGGACGCGGCGCAGTCTGGATGATTGTGGGATCTGGCTGACCGCCTGGCCCAAACGGTCCGAGAAGCGTGGCGCATGCAGCAATAGACAGCAAAATGAAGCCGGAAAATACGATGTCCTTCCAAATAGCGTTCGGTACAAAGGGCACGCCATCTTTTTTCGTCAGTTCATGATACTCACGAGCGTAAGTCGCGCGCCGAACGATTCGTCCTGGCATCGGCCACTCGTTGACTCCCAATTTCAGCACCATGAGTACGTGTAAGCCAACTAACGCGATCAAGAGCCCAGGAATTACAAATACGTGCAACGCGAAAAAGCGTGAAAGAGTCGCGCCGGCAATGATGGGTCCGCCCAATAGCAGCTTAACCAGCGCCGGCCCCACGAGGGGAACGCGGCTTGAGATCGAGGCCCCGATCCCCAGTCCCCAATACGCGTCCTGGTCGAAGCGAAGGACCTGGCCTGTGAATGCCATACCCAATGTGATCAGGAGAAGAAAGACGCCGATAATCCAGGTGAGTTCTCTCGGGAATTTGTAAGCCCCAAAAAGAAAAACCTGCACCATGTGGATGAGGACGATCGCCAGCATGAAATTCGAGCCCCAGCCATGCAAAGCTCGAATAAACCACCCCAGCGCGATTTGGTGATTGAGGGTCTGCAGGCTGTTCCATGCCTCTCCAGCGGATGGCACATACACCAGAGCCAGGAGAATTCCGGTAACAACCTGAAAGAGAAATATCGTCAGCGCCGCGCTGCCAAACACGTACCACCAGCTGGCAGTTTGCCGCGGTACTGGATGCTCCATTACCTCGCGAATCGGCCGGCCAAGTTGAAGGCGCTGATCGAACCACTGACCGAACTTTCGAATTACACTCACGTTGACCCTCCTTTCGAGCAGTTGGCCGCGCGCCCGGGTGTGGGCATCTCGCCCGCCTGAATCAGCAGCTTGCCTCCCTCGACTTTGTAGGGGTATTCAAACAATCCACGCTCTGGTGGACCGGACGCGCGGGAGCCATCCTGGTAGTAAGCGCCGCCGTGGCAGGGACACATGAAAAGATTCGATTGCGCGAACCAGCGGACCGGGCATCCCAGGTGCGCGCAATTGATGGCAAACACCTGGAACTTCTCGCCGTCAACGTTTCTTACCCAACAAGCGATGTTCGCGGTTTCCCCGTCCCAAGAATTCACCATTGGACTGCGATATGTGGCCAGCCGTGTCTGGCCAGAGGGGAACTGATCAAGCGGGCCAAGCGAGAGCCAGGATTCATATCCTGGTTTGCGCTCGCGGGTGACCGGTGACAGAACATAGCGCAGAATGGGAACGCCCAAAGCCAATCCGACGGCAGCATTGAAAAAGAGTCCTAATTTTACCAGGAAACCGCGTCTCGTAACTCCACCAGATGACATCATCGAATGCCTTCCGCGGCAGATTTTCCGCTCGAAGAGAGCTGGTTTGGGGTTTTCGGGCGTTGCGCTGAAAGCCACGCAACGACATCTGAAACGTCCTGTTGCGACATGGGCTTTCCAAGCACATTGTCACGCCAATCGGGGGCTCCCATTTCTGGCCGCCCTGCAATCACAATCGTACGGAGATATTGATCGCTGACCTGCGTCAGATACGATTGATCCACAATCGACCCGGCGCGTGGTCCCCCGCGACCTCCAGATCCATGGCAAGAAAAGCAGTATGTGCCGTATACCTCGTTGCCCTTCTTCCAATCGCCGACGGCAAGAGCAGTGTAGGACGGTGGGGAGATGGTTAAGGAATCCGCCTTCCCCCAGCGCACTCGAATTCCCTTCACAAGGGCCGTGACCTGTTCATCCGTCAGCATCCCGCCTGAACTCTGAGCAAATGCAGGCATAGCTGTACCCGAAACTCCCTCCGCAATGACCCGACGAATCGTGGCATCGTCGGCGATCGTCAGGTAAACCTGGCTGCTCAGCGCACCTGCTGCTCCACCCCTTCCCTGGGCACCATGACATCCCGCGCAATTTTGTTGGTACAGGATGTCGAATTTCAAGACTCTGTTGGGTGCAAGTACCTGAGATTCGAGTGCAGGCCGTCCGGGTGCGCTATTGCAGCCACCGCATCCCGCCAGGGCCAGCGCCACTGCAAGACCAGGAATGATCAGGTTTCTCATTGTTCTTCGTACTCCTCGTCCTTATCCGCCATGACTCCTGGCGCTTCGATTCCGGCTCGCAAAGCAAACGGAAACCCCTGCCACGTGCGGATTCGTTGCTGGCGTGAGACAACAAGCCCTGCGACAATTCCAAATCCGACCTGCGACAGAACAAACCACAGCCAGCTGATGCGTTGATTGAGCACGGGATTGATGATGCCCAGCGTGGTGAAGAGCAGACCCGACCAAACGATAGGAGCGACCAGGCCGCCCAGCAGAATCGGGCGGCGAGGAAACATGGGGAGCATGGCGCCGTATAGCAACCCAACCATGAGCGAAGTGAGCAGGTGGATGGGAATGGCGATGAGCAAAGCCCTCAGGTGAAAGGCCGCTATTTGGGCCGTGGTCGCATTGATCGCGGCTGGAAAAAAGCCGGCGACAAGTAGGTTGATGGGATACCAGATGCTGTGCTGGTTCAGTAGACCGTAAAGGATCGCCAGCGCAGCCATGGCGACGCTTCCCACAAACCCGCCCTTGATCCCTGCGGAAACTGGATAGATCTCAAGCGGCAGCCAGGCCCGCTTCAATTCGGGAGCAAGGTCCATTCGTGCGACTTCGTGCCGCGTCGTCCCAGGCGCGATGGGTTCCGGCATCACCGGCACAGATTCGTGCACTTCGTGAGGCAGAACGTTGCGAAACCAACCGACCGCACCGGTGAGAGTCAAAAGCGCTCCAAGGACGCTAACGGCTGCACTCGTAACCAGACCAGCAAACAGCAACGTAACGCCAAATGCGAGCACTACGGGCCACGCGGTTGGCGCCGGCAATTGCAGGGTGCCAAGCACCGCCAGTTCCATCTTTGTCGCTGGCTCTGAATTCATTCCCTTCACCTTTCACCGTCCGATGACGTAGACCACCAGAAAAACTACAATCCATACCGCGTCCACAAAATGCCAATAGAGAGCGAGAACATCAACACGATCGGCGTGCTCGGCCGTCACATTTCCAAACTGTGTGAGCACGAGGACCGTGGAGAGACCAAGCAGACCCATCACAACGTGGAAAGCATGCAGTCCGACGAGCGAATAGTAAGTAGTCCCAAAGAGATTCGTTTGAATTGTGAGACCTTCGTCGTAAATCAAGTGGCGCCACTCGAGCGCCGTTCCAAAAAGGAATGCAGCCCCAAGGGCGACCGTCAGAAACCACCACCGGGCAAATATGCGGAGCTTTCCGTTCTTCAGGGACCGCACAGCCAGGTGAATCGTTGCGCTGCTCGAAAGGAGGCAGATCGTGAAGAAGATGGGGACGTGGAGAACCGTTTGTGTTGGGCCGGTGAGACTCTTGCCCACATAGAAGAGGTAGGCGACGACGAAGATTGTAAAAATTGCCGCCTCGGCCGCAATCAGGCAGTACATCCCGAGCCGCCCACGCTCGGCGGGGGTCCACCCGATTTCGGGTTCGAACATCGTAACCGGTGTTGCACTCATCAACATATTCCCTTCTACTCGTATTTCCAGTCGGGGTCTTCCGGATGTTTGAGGTCCCACAGCGGACGACGGCTCTTAACTGACGGAATCACAGCAAAGTTGTATGCGGGTGGAGGCGAACTGGTGGCCCATTCCAGAGTCCATGCGTCCCATGGGTCGTTGCCTGCGATCTTTCCTCTGAAGTAAGACCAGAACAGATTGGCCAAGAAAACCAATATGCCAAGTCCTTGGAAGAAAACACCAATTGTCACGATCAAGTTCCACGTGTCCCATCCGCGGCCTGGCTCATAGGTGTAAATTCGCCGCGGCATGCCCAGGATGCCCGGAATGTGCATGAAATCGAAGGTCAGGTGAAAGCCGATAAAAAATAGCCAGAAATGCAGTTTTCCGAGCGCCTCGTTGTACATTCTTCCGGACACCTTCGGGAACCAGTAATAGAACGCGCCGAACAGGCAGAACAGGATCCCACCGACGATCACGTAATGGAAATGCGCAACGACAAAATATGAATTCCCAAGTTGCCAATCAAACGGCGCTGCGCCCAGCATGATCCCGGTGAGTCCGGCGACAAGAAACTGGAATAGAAATCCGGTGCAAAACAGCATGGGCGACTTGAACTCAATCTTTCCTCCCCACATGGTCGCCAGCCAGTTGAAGATCTTAATTCCGGTTGGAACCGCAATTGCCATCGTCGACAATACGAAAAACGTATTGGCGTTGGAACTCATTCCCACAGTAAACATGTGGTGGGCCCAGACGCTCATCCCAATGAATCCAATGCAGATTGTCGCGGCCACCATGACCGGATATCCGAAGATCGCTTTGCGCGAGAATACGGGAATGATTTCGGAGGCGATGGCGAACGCTGGAATGGCGAGCACGTAGACTTCCGGATGCCCAAAAACCCAGAAGAAGTGCATCCAGATCACCGCCGAGCCTCCAGCTTGTGTATCAAAGAAATGGCCGCCGAGGTAACGGTCGATGAGCAACATAATCTGTGCGGCGGAAAGAGGACTCACGGCCAGAATCACCATTCCCCCCATCACTAGGTTCAACCAGACCAGAAGCGGCATCTTGCCCAGCTTCATGCCCGGACAGCGCATGCACAGGATTGTCACAATGATGTTGATCGCCGTGCCGATACTGCCAAATCCGGAGACCAATAGGCCCAGAGTCCAGAAATCGGTACTGTGGCCCGGTGAGAATGTACGGGAGGTCAAAGGCGCATAGGCGAACCATCCAACGTCAGGAGCGTTTCCAGCTCCGTAGAGACCGTTCGCACCAATGAGACTAAAGTAAAGAAGAATGCCTCCAAAGGCCGTCAACCAGAAGCTGAAGGCGTTGAGCCGTGGAAACGCCATGTCCCGCGTTCCAATCATTAGTGGGACCAAGTAGTTCGCCAGTCCGAACACCAGCGGCATGACCACAAAGAAAATCATGGTGGTCCCATGCATCGTGAACATCCGGTTGAAAACCTGCGGCGAAACGAAGTCCTTGTGCGCAGCCATAAGCTGGATGCGCATGACCATTGCTTCAATCCCGCCGATCATAAGAAATAACAGGGCGTATCCGATATACATGACGCCGAGCCGCTTGTGGTCGACAGTCGTTACCCATTCGTGAAGCCTGTCCACTAAAGGACGACGCGCCTCCTGGGTCACGGGCCATGCAATCAGATCAGTCGACATCAGCCAATCTCCTCAAAATCTCAGCGAAGGGTTTCCAAATATGCTGTCACTACGTCCAGTTCGTGCTCGTTTAATCCCATGGCCGGCATGAGAGCACCGGGTTTGATCGTGCTGGGATCGCGAATCCAAAGTCGAAGATTCTGGTGGTTGTTCGCGGCTACACCGGCGACAAGAGTGTCGCGGCTCATCAGGTGGGTCAAATCCGGACCGAAACGTCCGTCTGCGGTGGTGCCTGCCACGACGTGACAATTGACGCAAGCAGTCGCTTCAAATACGCGCCGCCCCTCGGAAGCCGCATGACTCAGCTGCGCAGGCTGGCTCTGCTGTTGTATCCAGCGGTCGAAATCACTTCGCGATTGCACATACACCCGCAGAAGCATCTTGGCGTGCTGCGTTCCGCAGTACTGGGCGCACTGTCCGAGGTAGAGTCCAGTCTCCTGTGGTTCAATCCACATACTGTTTGGGTGGTTGGGGATTAAGTCAGTCTTGCCGGCCAGCCGTGGCACCCAGAAGCTGTGGTCTGTATCTGCGGAAAGCAGCTTGATTGCAGTGGGGGTTCCCACTGGCACGTGCAATTCATTGGCAGTCACAACCCCTAGACCGGGGTAACGATATTCCCACCAGAATTGATGACCGACGGCGATGACCTGGACAGCGTTGTCAGGAGCCGGCCTTTGCACGCTCGCGATTACGCGCGCCGTGGCCAGAAACAAGACGACGACGATTAGGATCGGGATGACTGTCCAGGCGATTTCCACCTGGTTGCTGCCATACACCTGGGCCGGTTCGCGGCCGTCATCATCTGATTTCTTCCTGAATTTCACGACCGCGTAAGTGAGCAGAGTGACAACCACAACGAAGATGGCCGCCGTGATCAGCAGTACAAAGAGAGAGAGACCAAAAATCGAATTGGCAGGCGTGGACGCCGGCGCAAAGATATTGGTTGGGCTCAGCGAGGTTCCCGGCTCAGCGCATAATGTCCCCGCCAGACAAAACAATAGAACCCCGACTATGAGCGGCTGCCATCTATTCGAATCATTCGAGATCCTGGTTTCCATTGATAATTGCTCTCGCTGAAGGCACATGCCAGTGAGGTCAAACAGCGCTGTACCAACGCGAAGTTTCGTCCGGTCAGCGCGGCGCAGCTACTTCCGCCGTTTTGACCTCAGTTGTGCCGCGACGATCGGCAACCTCTTTATTGAAGTTGAAGTCCGTGGCTGCCGTTCCAGTAATGAGCCGGGCTCCGCGGCTAAAAGTCAAATCCTGAATTGCCCACTGGATGAAAACTAAAATCCGGCTCTGGAATTGGACTATGTACATCAAGTGGATGAAGGCCCACACCAGCCATGCTGGGAGCCCTGAAATATGGAAACCAAAGACGTCGGCCACTGCTGCCGCACGTCTAATCACCGCCAGTGAACCTTTGTCGAAGTACTCAAAGGGAGGCAGTGCCGCTTGACCTTTCACTTTTCGCAAGATTGACTTCGCTGCATGGATTCCTCCCTGCATCGCTACTTGCGCCAGTCCCGGCAAGGGTTTTCCCTTGCCGTCCAAGGCTGACGCCAAATCTCCTACAACGTAGATGTCTGGATAGTTGGGCACAGTCAGGTCAGATTTAACTTTGACCCTTCCTCCCTTGTCGGTCTCGGCGTTAGTGCGGGCGGCAAGAATCTTTCCCAGCGGCGAAGCCGTTATACCTCCAGCCCAAATCACTGTCTTAGCGCTGATGCGGTCCGGGTGTTTGTCGACTTCAACGGTTAAACCATCCTTATCGACGTCCTTGACCATCGCGCCACACTTCACCTGCACACCGAGCTTTGCCAGCGAGCGCTCCGCCCGCTTCGCCAGGTCCTCCGGAAATGGCATGAGAACACGTGGGGCAAAATCCATCAAGATAATGTGGGCTTCCTCGGGATGTATCGAGCGAAAATCATTCTTGAGCGTTTGCCGCGCGATCTCGCCAATGGCACCCGCGAGCTCTACACCAGTTGGGCCGGCGCCCACGATGACGAAAGTAAGCCAGGCCCGACGCTGAACTGGATCGGAAATTCGCTCCGCGACTTCGAACGCATACAAGATCTTGTGCCGGATATCGGTGGCGTCTTCAATGCTCTTGAGTCCGGGCGCCCATTCTCGCCACTCGTCGTGTCCAAAGTAGAAACTTTGCGAACCAGTTGCAACAATCAATGAATCGTAGGGCAGGCTTGCGCCATCGGCGAGAAATACGTGCTTGGATTCAGGATCAATATCTTCTAGGGTGCCCAGCAGCACACGGGTATTCTTCTGACGCCTCAACACGCTCCGCAAAGGAGCCGCAATCTCTCCCGGAGAAAGTGAGCCGGTCGCAACTTGGTACAGGAGTGGCTGAAAAAGGTGATAGTTGCGGCGATCAATGAGAGTCACGTCCACTAATTCTGATTTCAAGGCTTGAGCCGCACAAAGCCCGCCAAAACCACCACCGACAATAACCACCTTCCACGGCTCGCTCATTGACACCTTTCGCTCATTTCAGAGTTCTTCATCAATTCGTCCGCTTGCTCAAAAAGCAATCCGCATGCCGACCGGTGGAACGCAGCGTGGAGCCCTAAGCAATTGAATGACAAGCCAATGACCCAAACAGCATTGCGGTCGGACCTGAGCGTGATTCTGTGGTACTGACAGCGGATTATCTGTTACCAACCTGTTAGCACTTCCCCGCCAAACGTTTGTCAGAAATAGGAGGATGCCGACATCAAAGTCCCGCAGATAAGAACTCGTAGCCATGGAGGAGAAGATGAAAGGTGAGTCGATCCAGAAAGGTGTAGGACGTTAGTGGGCTCAAAAGGCCGACTTGCCACGATTACCTGCCTGACAAGTGTGGCAAGCATATTGCAAGGTATCTCAGGGTTCGCGTCGAAATTCCGCAAAGGAGCAAGCAATTCAATGTCGTCTACTGTTGCGAAACCAAAGATCACAAAACCAGTGGCTACGCCCACCTCGGGACGCCTGTTCTTTTTGGACTTGGGCGGCGGCCGAGTGTTCTCCTCAAACCCCGATGGCTCCGATTTGAAAGTTATTGTCAATGAGGGTCGAAGACTTCCAGACGGCATCGCTATTGACGTCGCCGCCGGTCACATCTACTGGACCAACATGGGCAACCCAAGCTCGAATGACGGCTCCATCGAACGCGCGGATCTCGACGGGAAGAATCTCACGAACATTGTTCCGGAGGGCGGCACGTTTACTCCCAAGCAACTTCAACTCGACAAAAAGAACGGCAAGCTCTATTGGTCGGATCGCGAAGGCATGCGAGTCATGCGTTCGGACCTGGATGGTTCGGATATCGAGACGCTCGTAGAGACGGGCCATGGAGAAGCCGACCGGCGTGATGCGAGGAATTGGTGTGTAGGCATGGCTCTCGACGTGGAAGGCGGAAAGCTCTATTGGACCCAGAAAGGCAATGACAATGCCGGAGAGGGCCGCATCTTTCGCACAAATCTGGAAATTCCCAAGGATCAAGGTCCGGCAAATCGCAAAGACATCGAAGTCCTTTTCAAGGATCTACCCGAGCCTATCGATCTGGATCTTGATCTTGCCACCCGGATGATCTACTGGACGGACCGCGGTGACCCGCCGTACGGCAACACGGTGAACCGGGCGTCCATGGAGGCGACCGTAGGCGATGGCAAAAAGCCGGAGATTCTTTTCTCTCACCTCATGGAAGGAATTGGCTTGGCACTGGACCTGAAGGGTGGGCGCATGTTTATTACCGATTTCGGCGGCTCCGTTTATAGCGCGAGTCTCGATGGATCGAACAAGAAGACCCTGCTTGTCGCCGAAGGGAACCTCACCGGCATCGCGTACGCTGAACTTCCCATGAGTTTGTAGAGGAACGCTTCGGTGTGAGCATGATGGGAAATGCCAACTAACTAGATTGGAGTGGGAACTCATGTCCAGACAAGTAATCGTAATCGCAGAATGTCCGGCCCTCCAGCAGAATATAACGATAGGACCCCATCGGCTTAGAGCGGACGAGCCAATCACCTTTGGCGGCACAGATGCCGGCCCAGATCCTTACGAATTTCTTTTGGCGGCACTGGGGGCATGTACCGGAATCACGGTTTGCATGTACGCAGAACGAAAAAACTGGCCGCTCGCAGGAGTGCAAGTACAGCTGGCGCATTCTAAGATCCACGCTGAGGATTGCGCTGACTGTGAAACCAGGCCCCGGACTCTCGATCGGATTGATCTAACGATTTCTTTCACGGGTAAATTATCCACTGACCAACTTCAAAGACTGGGGGAGATTGCAAACAGATGTCCGGTCCACCGCACACTGAGTCCCCAGGTACAGATTCACACCTCCCTAGTCTGAGGAAGTTGCGACCACGTGAGCAGCATGTTTGTTTTAACCAAAAACCGATGCGAGGGCGGACGGAGCAGTGAGTACGCGACCTGTTCCGATTTCTGTGTGATCTTCATTGAGCGCCTGGAACGGCTGTATCTGCTGGCGCTGCTATTGACTGGAGATCAACGAAGCGCAGAGCAGTGCTTTATCGCCGCGTCTGAATTGTGCGCGGAAGGAAGCCACGCGGTCTTCAAGGATTCGGCAGCTTCATGGAGCCGGCGCAGTGTTATTAAGACTGCTATCAGCATCGCCTCGCCGGTGCCTTGTTTGGAGTCCCGCCCGCATTTACCTGGAAATCACAGCGAACTTGATCCTGGTTCAGGTGCTTCGCTCAAACGTATACAGGAACTGCCGCCCTTTGATCGCTTTGTCTTTGTGATGTCCGTACTTGAGCGCTACTCTGATCGTGAGTGTTTCGCTCTTCTGAGTTGTGCGGTAGCCGACATCCTTCCTGCGCGCATTCGGTCGATGCGGCAACTATCGATGAACGTTGAAAGCAACAGGTCGACGTACCCCACTATCGATCCTTACAGTGTCGAAGCCGATTGGCTGGAATGCGGATGAGTGTGCTCGAACCATCAAACGTGAAACACACTCCGAACAAGATACTCATGTTAGACCATCATTCAGCCATGAGCCAACCAGAGAGATCCTCGAGCATGTCTCAGGAAATGATATCTCGAACGCGAAGGCACGGATTAACAGGAGATATTTAATAATAATGACGATCGCAGAAGAATCCCTTCAGAAAAGAATCGCAACAATTTGTCGAGTTTCCGCATTGCTGCTTGGCACGGCAATTCCAACAGCGGTCGCATTCGCACAAGATCAGCCTGATAGTGCTCCTCCCGGCGATATCGTCAGCCCACCTCCCCCTGCGTTTGCGCCAATGACGAGCGGCGAGCGATTCAGAAATTATCTAGGTGGGATATCCGATCTCCAGTCGGTTATTCGGGCTGCTGCCTCCGCCGGCATCGCACAAGCAAGAGACACGCCGAAGGAATGGGGCGGTGGCGGCGAAGGCTATGGCAAACGCGTTGGGAACGCTTACGCCGAACACGCCATTCGCTCGACTTTACAGTACGGAATATCCGCCACCCTGCGCGAGGACAATCGCTACTTCGTCTCAGGTCAGACTGGCGTTCTGCGGCGAACCAAGTATGCAATAAGGAGCACCTTGCTCGCACGTCACGACAATGGCAACCAATCTTTCTCTTTTTCTCGCGTTAGCAGTGCCGCCGGTGCGTCCTTTATCTCCCGCGAATGGCAACCCCGTAGCGCCACCACCGCGGGAGACGGAGCCGTCAACTTTGGCGTAACGATGAGCTCCGATGTCGGGTTCAACATTTTTCACGAGTTTTGGCCAGACCTGAGACGTCGCTTTCGGAAAGCAGTGCTACGATGATGAATTATCGCTATGTTGGGGCACGGGCTCTGTGCGCCTTCGTGAATGTTTGCGCGTCGGTGCAGGTGCTCTGGAGAAAACCAGAATCAGCCTCCGTTGCCGCCTCGAGATGGGGTTTCGGTTGAGAATAACCCTCTACATTATCGTCTTGTACGGATTCCTTCTGTGTGCATCATCGCCGGTGAGCGCTCAAAGCGCGGGGCGAACTATTGCATCGGGCACCAGCGTACTGCCGGAGTCGTCGCTTCCTGCTTTCGGACAAGAGCCGGCAGTGGTTCATCGTCGGCCGACAATTGCCATCGTGCTCGAAGGAGGAGGCGCTCTTGGCTTCGCTCACATAGGAGTTCTGCAATGGATGGAGGAGCACCATGTTCCGATCGATTATGTGGCGGGCACCAGCATGGGTGGTTTAGTTGGTGTGGCATACGCCACAGGTATGCGACCAACAGAGGTGCGCAATCTTGTAACAAGCATTGACTGGGATGCGGTCCTCCGCGGTTCCATTGAGTACTCGAGTCTGTCGTTACGGCGCAAGCAGGACAGTCGAGAATACCCGAATTCGCTCGAATTCGGGCTGCGCCACGGCGTTCGCTTTCCTGCTGGTTTCAATTCGGGGCAGCAAGTCGAATTTATTCTGGACAGAATTGCTTTGCCCTATTCGACCGCGAAGAGTTTTGACGATCTCCCAATCCCTTTTCGGTGCATCGCAACTGACCTGGTTTCTCGCAGCATGCACGTGTTCGAAGATGGCTCCCTGTCGCAAGCCCTACGTTCAACAATGTCAATTCCCGGTTTTTTCATGCCCGTCACGGACCAGGACAAGATTTATGTCGATGGTGGTTTGCTGGACAATCTCCCCACGGATGTGGCGAAGGACATGGGTGCGGATACCATCATCGCGGTTCACCTTGAAACAGCGCCAATCAGTCCTGATGCCACCCTTTCATCAATCGCGACTCTCGCACAATCTTTCAGCGTTGTCATAGGAGCGAACGAGCGGCGCGGGATGGACTTGGCGGACATCCTGATCCGAGTCGATGTAACCAAGTTCAGTGGAACTGATTACAAAAAGGCGGACAAGTTAATTTCTCAGGGCTATAGGGCCGCGGGTCAGAGCGCATCCGCCTTGTTGAAATTCGCCGTAGACGACAATGCCTGGCAGGAATACCTGCGCAGACGCGAAGCACGAATAATCAAAACGGCTCCCGTTTCTTCCTTTGTCCAGGTGAACGGGACAACACCGCGACGCGCGGAAGCGATTGAGCGGGACTTGCAGAGCCATCAGGGGCAGATGATCAACGAAGCCCAACTGGAACAGGAATTGACAGTGCTCACCGGGACAGGTCGTTTTACCAGTATGGGGTACAGCTTTGCGGAAGTAGACCGCCGCTTTGGCCTGCATATCAATGCGTTGGAAAAACAATACGCACCACCGACGGTGAACCCTATCGTGCTCATTGACGGATCTCAATACAATAATGTTCTCTTCTCGGTGGGGGCACGTTTCACCCTTCTGGATGTGGGAAAGACTGGAGCAGAGTTGCGTTCGGATGTACTCGCTGGTTCGACATACCGAATTTCGTCTGAATATTTCAGACCGCTTTCCCGCTCCGCGCACTGGTTCATCGCACCACGGATTACTGCCGATAGCTTGTCCCTCAACCTTTACGACCGCAACACGCAACTAGCCGCATACAGACTTTCCCAAGTGAAGGGCGGGCTCGACTTTGGCTATATGTTCGACCGCTTCAGTGAGCTCAGGTTGGGATATGAGACTGGTTGGCAGAAATACTCTCCTAAAGTCGGGAATCCGAACGTGCTCCCGTCGGTTTCAGGCAGACAAGGTTTCTCCAGCGTCCGCTATGTCTTCGATCACCTCAATGACCCTATCGTGCCAAGACGAGGAGTTGGCATAGCGAGCGAATTCGATTTCTTTGACAGTAGGCCGGGCGCCCAAGAGAAGGTTCCAGCCCTGCAAACGACGATGCAGTTCTTCAAACCGCTGCGTCGCCTTGATTCCATTTATTTCAGAGCATCCGGCGGAACAACATTTGGTGTCGCCAAAACCGGCGTGCCACCGTTTACTCTGGGCGGTCCATTGCAGTTGAGCGCGTATGGAACGAATGAAATATTCACGAACCAATACAGGCTGTTCCAACTGGGATATCTGCGCCAAATAGGGCGGCTGCCCCCAATTCTTGGTAATAAAGTGTACTTCAGTTCACTTTACGAGCTCGCAAGAACTTATAAGACACAAACTCCAAGCCTAAACGGTTTTCCCGAGCTGCCGATGGATGTCGCCGGCGGCATCTTGGTGGAAACTCTCTTTGGGCCCGCGTACAAGGCGGCAGTTGGGGCGACTCAGGTCACCGGAAGATATTCTTCAAGGTGGGACGGCTTTTTTAGCCATGGGGCAAGCCAGCACATCGTGCTAGAGGGGTCAGGCATTCAGGGTTGGTATCTCCGAAAGTTGATAGCCGGCTGGCAACTGCCAGCCGGCTGTCACATCCATATTCGTTAAGGAGAACGTCGCGAGGTTCTGAGGTTTACGGTAATGCGATGAAGCACGGAATGACTGGGGGTGGAAGAGTCAAAGTCATGCTCAATCAACCGCGGATACCCGAGAGAGGACCGATTGAAGACCGACAACAGCCCTTAGGAGCGGCCTGTACAAGTGCACCGGGGAGAGAGTGCGGAGAGGGTAGTACAGAGCCCCTCAAGACTTGACTACAGCCTTGTTCTGGCCTCAGTCGTGATCTGCTGAATGCACGTGAGAGGCCGTTCGATTGATTCCAGATGCAAGGGGCTCGCGATGCCTTTGGCATGTTTCTTGCATTAGAATACGGTAGGGCGTAAATAGGTGCAACATGATGATCGCGCTGCAATGGAACCCATTTCCAATTCATCATCCCGGAGCACACCACGGGGGCGAGGTGGATGGTGGAAGTAATCACAATGTGATCTGCCAGGACGTGGGCGTTACTCGCTGGGCAAAGGTGCTCGCTATACGCGGCGGTTCTTCATCTGTGGTCTTACTTCGTACTCAGTGAATGCCGGCTGATGCGGCGGTATCTTCCGTTCCAAAATGAGATTGTCCACCAACCTCGCGCTCGCTACGATGCGTAATGGGGCAACTCCTCAGAACGCAAGTGCACTTGCTGGATTGGTGTATCAGGGCGTCTAATTAGGTCTGAACCTGCGCGATAGGAGGATTCTCAATGGCAAGAAATAATGCTTCCACGAGTCGCAATAAAGTCAGCGCCCAGCCGCGACTTCACCAACGAGCGGCAGAGATCCAGGCATACGCCACGGTAAATCTTCTGCTTCCGCTTGAGTTGGAAGAGCCAGTTCGCCTGGAAATGACTGCACAACTGAACCAGTTGCTCGCGGACACCATGACGCTCCGCGACCTTTACAAGAAATCGCACTGGCAAGTGGCTGGGCCCACCTTTTACCAACTTCACTTGTTGTTTGATAAACATTTTGGCGAACAAGTAGAACTGGTGGATGATATTGCCGAGCGTATTCAGCTTCTCGGTGGGGTGAGCATCGCCATGGCTGCGGATGTGGCCGAAACCACTCAGATTGAACGCCCGCCCCGCGGACGAGAGGAAGTTCCGGTACAACTCTCGCGCCTGCTGGATGCCCATCAGATCATTATTCGTCAGTGCCGCACGTTGGCGCGCCGCGCTTCGACGATCGGCGACGATGGCACCAATGACCTTGTGGTCAGCGACGTTCTCCGTACGAATGAATTGCAGATCTGGTTCCTGAGCGAGCACCTGGTCGACATGCCGCTTGTGCATGCCGCTGAGCCTTCGAAACAAGCAAGAAGGACCGCTTAAAACGCCACCGAGCGCGTGGTGACGCCGGTCAACGAAGGACGGCGGACGCTCCGGTCGGCCGACGGCGACTATTTCCGTGCTCGTCGTTGCTGCCGCGATCTTTTCTTTTCTTCCGGCGCACTCAGAAGCAGAACACCAGGGTCTATGCGGCGATCACTCGATTGCAGACAGGCGTGCTGACACAACAGCAGTTGATGGAACGCTCGCGTCGGACAGGGGAAGCCGGGGAGACCCGTCAATCTCTGGCGGGCGATCCGCAAAAGCTTGAACTTCAGAAGAAGAGTCAAGACCTGGATCGCAAATTGCAATCAGCAAGACCGAAAACGCCTCGGCTCTGCAAAATCAATTGACTGCGGTGGAGAACCGCCTTCAGAAGCTCGAGACGGAGGGCAAGGTTGCGCAAACAATTATCCAGTTCCTATGAGCCGAGTGTCTGTCTTATCCACGTTGTGCTGGCCTTCCGCGACCACGCCACCGGATTGAGGTTGCACTATGTTGGCTTGACAAGCAGTGGCGAGCCAACGACCGATGAACACAACAATCCACTCCTGAGCCTTACCGGCAATGGTCTGGAAGTACACCTGGATGTTTTTGGTACCGGGTTTCTCGTTTCCGCCCACGGGCAAATCCTCACCAATCATCACGTGGCCGAACCTTAGTGGCAGAATGACGATTTGAAGGAAATGCTTGATCAAGGCCTTGAGCCAGTGACTTACTCACCCGTATGGTAATCGATCCGCAGACAGTGGTTTTACGTTACGATCATTAGAAATCCGCTTGAGGCTAAAGACTTCCAATGAAAAAGCAGCCCAACTTCCATGCCGGAAAGGCTGCTTTTGGAAACAGTCGTTTATCCCACCTTTTGCGTCCCAATTTTCAAGCAGTACTTCCCATTGCATTCCTCGATTTCTTGAGAAAGTCTTCGATTTGTTTAACATCTTCCCTGAGCGGTGTCAGGTCATGCCGATTTGTCTCACAAGTATTTCAGCGGTCCCCGTGATTTCGTCTTCTTCTAGTGACGCAACGTTCGCCTAGCTAAACCTCTCCGCACGCGATCAGCTTTGACAGGCATGCATCTCGTACCGACCTTACCGTATTTGATGCGTCGCAATTCATACGGCTGATTGCGGGGTCTTGTTCCGGCTTCGAGCTCTGGCAACGGTCGATTCCGCGTCTACGTTTCACCTTAATTAGTGGGCTTTTTCAGCTGCCTCTCCGAGGAGTATGACCGCAATCGACTTCAGGGCCGCAAGAGAAGTCAACTAGCCCTGCGTAAAACATTGAAAAATAAGCCAGATAAGAAGCTTGACTGTCCGCCCGACCAGAGCGTGAATGTCACTGACCGGTATATCCCTCTATATAAGGATGGCGACTGGGAGAAATGGACGTCTCGGAAAAGCTCAATTCTCTGCCCGAAATGAACAAAGCTGCGCTCGGTGCGCTCTGGCGGGAGCATTTCGGAGCGCCACCGCCTGAGCAAACTCGCCGAGACCTGATCATTCGGATACTGGCCTATAGGATTCAGGAGCAAGCCTTTGGCGGCCTCACTTCCTCGATTCGCCGCCGCCTCCGGCAGTTTGCCAGCGCGTTTGAGAGAGACCCACAGGCGTCGATTCCCCACACGCGTACCATCAAACCCGGCACGCGCCTCATCCGGGAATGGCAGGGAAAGAGCCACAAGGTGACCGTGGCCAACTCCGGCTTCGAGTATGACGGCCAGTGGTACGCCAGCCTGTCAGAAATCGCTCGGCTGATTACCGGCACCCGGTGGTCAGGACCCTTGTTCTTTGGCTTAAAAGTATCCGCCGGACGGAGAGGTCGATGAACGCTGAACGCAAAGCTCCGGTGCGATGCGCTGTTTACACCCGGAAATCGTCGGAAGAAGGCTTGGAACAGTCCTTCAATTCTCTCGACGCCCAGCGTGAAGCCTGCCATGCCTACATCTTGAGCCAGCGCCAGGAAGGGTGGCGTGCCATCGATGCTCAATATGACGATGGCGGCTACTCCGGTGGAACGATGGAACGGCCCGGGGTCAGACGCCTGTTCGAGGACATACGAGCCGGCAAAGTGGACGTCATCGTCGTTTACAAGGTGGATCGTCTGACGCGCAGCTTGGCAGATTTCGCCAAGATGATCGAGATTCTGGATGCGAACAAGGCTAGCTTCGTCTCCATCACCCAACAATTCAACACCACCTCCTCCATGGGACGATTGACCTTGAACGTGCTGCTCTCCTTCGCGCAGTTCGAACGCGAGGTGGCCGGCGAACGCATCCGGGACAAGATCGCTGCTTCTAAGCGCAAGGGAATGTGGATGGGCGGCACCGTACCGCTGGGCTACGATATTGAGGATCGCAAACTGATCGTCAATCTCGCAGAAGCTGCCACCGTCCGAAAGATTTACGGGCTTTACTTGGAACTGGGGTGCGTGTCCAAGCTGAAGGCGCAGCTCGGCAAACGGGAGATCAAGAGCAAGGTCCGCGTCAGCAAAGCAGGACGGAAGTCCGGAGGATTCTCCTACTCGCGCGGGGCACTGTACGAACTCCTCAAAAATCGAGTGTACCTGGGCGAGATCACCCACCGGGGCAGTTCCTATCCCGGGCAACACGAAGGAATCATTTCGAAGGATGTGTGGGACAAGGTCCAGGCCCAGCTCAGCACTAACAATGATGCGCGCCGACACGGGGTTAATGCCCGCCATCCCAGTCTGCTATGCGGCCTCATTCACGATGAACAGGGGAACCGGTTTACACCCTCGCACTCGGTAAAAGACGGCAAACGCTATCGCTACTATGTTTCACAAGCAGCGATTCAACACCTTCCGAATACGGGAAGAGCTCCGGTCAGGATACCGGCCCAGGAGGTGGAGGCGGCGGTCGTAGCCAGACTCCAATCTTTTCTGGTCAAGGACCAGGAGGTTGTCGACCTACTTGTTTTCGACACCGACGATGCGTCGACCACCCAGACCCTCCTGGCTGCTGCTCAACGAATGGCGAAGACGCTCGAGACGGCCCCAGCAACAGAAGTGTGTCGCTTCGTTCGGTTGCTGGTCCGCGGCGTAGTGGTTCGTGAAACGTCCATCGAAGTGAAGCTGGGAAAAGAAGCGACCCGGGCTGCGCTGGCCGGTGGGTGGTTAAAAGCCCAGGATCCGGCAGCGGTCATTCACGATTCCAATGCATATGAAGAAATCTTGCTTCTCAATATTGACGGACGGGTGAGACGCTGTGGTGGGGAGGTGAGATTGGTTCTTGAGGGCGCCCGCGAGCACGATCCTGCTCGACCTGTCCCGGCGATGATCAAAGCCGTGGCGCGCGCGCACGAGTGGTATGAACAGATTGTCGAGGGAAAGTCATTCGGCGGTCGGGCGATTGCTGGCACGACAGGCCTGGACGAGCGTTACGTTAGCGTGATCATTCGGTGCGCCTTCCTTGCTCCGGACATCGTCGAAGCAATTCTTAATGGACGCCAACCGCCGAACTTTACCCTGGCCAAGATCACATCTCGACCTTCGATGAACTGGGCAGAACAGCGGTGGCACCTCGGATTCCCAGCAAGAATGTAACGGAAGCCGAGCATTGCGGAAGAATCAGGAAAGGGTCGAATCAGGTACGGATAAATGAGAGAAACAAGTCGAGGAACGACGAATGTTCGCGCAGCAGGCACAACCGATGGCTACCAACTTCGGACACGCGCCCTAACCGAAGTTGCCTGCCAAAGGAGGCACCTGTGACTCCAACACAACCCTCATGCTGTCTTCTCGAGGCGCACCCCTGTCATCCTGCACCTCATTTCCACCCCCTTTGTCCACAGCAATCTCAAACGATATTGCGTAACACGGGAGGTCACTGATGGATGCACCTGACAGTCCACCTACCTGGAAAACCGTCCCCCAAAAGCTCCAGGTCTATGAGGCGCTTTATTGGTTCAATCGCTCGATCGAGGCCACGCTGGAAAGCCTCGACGGCCTGGAGCGCCTTGGATTGCTGCGTGCTGAAGACTTGAACGAACACAAAATAAGGATTGAACACGCCCGGGCACAGGCCAATGAAGATCTGACAGACCGCTTGCAGGATTACGAAACCGAGGAATCGGTTCGCTTGGATCGCATGGAGCTTGAGTTGGAGAAACGCCGCCAAGATCCGAATGATGTTTTCTTTGCCGCCAACGACCGCAAGCGGGAGATTAAGCAGCAAATCACGGAGCTGCAGCAAGCCTTAGAACGTCAATATTCACGCCGCGCTGCTGGGAAAAAGCCGGTGCGGAAGTAGAACCGCCTGATCTATGTCCCCCAGTGCACCGGCTCTTTGACTCTTAGCGCATGGCGCATCTCGTTCGGTCCAACGGCAGGACGCTTCTCATGCTGCGGACCGACATCAGCCGACTATTGTCAGAACGTTGCCGTGACAGCGGTGCGGTTATAGGTTTTACAACAACTTACAAATACGCGGGGACTGCCAAAGTATGCGTAAGCCGCACAATACAGCACATTGTGTGGATCGGAATGTGGGTTGTCGCCGAAGAAAAGATCTTAAGCTGCCTCTGCGCCGGGAAGCGTAGCGCAATCCTGCCTGTTTTAAACGGTCACGACGCTAACGGCTGTGTCGCTGGGAGGATGCCAAAGCCCAGAATTGCAGCGCGTAGCAATATCACAAAAATACCCGAGTCGCTAAAAAATATTTTAGAGAAAATTCCTGAAATTACGTCCTCTAAGTTGTAGCCAAGACTCCTGCCGGTTTCAAATTCTCTTCTGGAGGCAGACAGCATGCGCAGCAGGTTAAGTGAGAGATTTCTTATAAACGCGGAGCTATGCCCAGAGGTTCTATATACCAAGCTTATTCTGTTCAACGTGGGTAACAGCAGTGTTGACTATTACCTCGCAGACTGAGCTGGATCACACTATCCGAAGCATTTAGAGATTGGCCAGTATGGACAAGCCACAATACGCGCTTCCTCCCAGCAGCAATAATGGAACAGGATCTGTCTCATCAGCGTCTGCTTCTGCGGTTGAGCCGGTAATAATTGTTGATCTGCCGCGGCCTGAAGGTAGAATCTCCCCTGGCCTTTCCATGGACATCAAGAACATCTCTTTGCGCGAGCTGGTGGGGTGCTGCCTCAAGGAACATGACGAAGACGCATGGCGCGAGTTCGACCGAAGAATGCGGCCAACCGTTCGCGGAGTGGTGGCGAAACGGCTTCGTTGCTGCAATGTCAACGCAACGAACGAGCTTGTAGGAGAAATAACGCAGGATACATTCCTTAACCTACTTAACCACGATCGCAGGGCGCTGCGGAAAGAATGGGCGGATGACCATTGTATTTTCAAATTCGTTAAAGTCGTGGGAAATAATGCTGTCGTAACCTGGCTGCGCAAGAACAAGGTCTTGAAGGACCCAGACGAGCTTGATGACCAACAGGAATTTCGTGTGAAGCCAACGCCTGATACAGCTGAGAAAGAAATCCTTCGTAGCCAGGTGGAGAGGTGCCTGCAGACACTCGCATCCGACCACAACTTCAAGAGGAACCACGCCATCTTCTGGCTGTTTTACCGTCAGGGGTATCGTGACAGCGAGATCGCGGCGCTTGTGAAGCTTCCTGTCAAAACTGTGCAGAATATTTTGCAGAAGTACGTACGCGTGGTGAGACTCAAGTTACGCAAGGATAAAGGGAAAGGCGCGCCTGGAGAATGAAACATCAGAGTTTGTTTCGATGTGTGCGTTCTTACATTCAGGAGTTCGAGAGTGAATCACATAAGGCATTTGACGGACGATCAGATTGACCGCTACGTGCAGCAGAGCAGCGACTTTTCGGAACACGGGCCTTTTGCGGCGCACCTCGCCGAATGCGAGCCTTGCCGCTCTCGCCTTCTTGAAGCCGAGAGGAACAGCCTGGGTCTCAGAGGCCCGGTCAAGCGCCATCTAGCCGCTTCCGACACGTGCCCACCCGAAGACGAGTTGCAGGCATTTGCCGCCGGGGTATGCAATGCCGGAGATGTAGCCAGGATTCTTGGCCATGTGGCTAATTGCGACTACTGCGCCCCGCTTTTGCAGGACTATCTTGCCGCCATCGAGGAAGATCTTGAATTGGAAGAGGAGCCGCAGTCCGATCCCGATTCCAATCCTTCTCCGTCCGTTGACCTTCGCAGAAATACCGGATTGAAGAAAATGTCTTCCGTATTCGAAAAGATAGGTGAGGCCTACCGTCTGCGGCCGGTCTTTGTCCGAGCGTCTTTGGCGGGAGCAGCTGTCTTATGCGCAGGCATTTTCGCGCTACCTCCCGCTTTCAATTCGTATATGTTGCATAAAGCGGATACATCGATCTCTGCCGCCGCACAAGAGGCCCCTTTCAAGATGCGGCTGAACTGGGCGCCGCATCCGCAGGCGGCCTTGCTCAAGGACCCCACCAAAGCTCCTTCGGCCGCGGACAACCCGGCCCTGTCGGTGGCTGCGGGGCTGGCGGCGAACAAGCAAAATTTGATAGATGCCCGATGGATACGCTTCCGGGGCCGCGTCAAGCTGGTTCTGGGAGAGTATGAGGATTCCGCCAAGCTGCTGCAATTGGCCACCGAGATGGGGTTGAACGATTCTGAGACCGAGCTCGACCTTGCCGTGGCCGACTTTCAGCGCGACACGCTGAGCGAAAGCCTTGAGCTACTGGCTAAAATCCTAAAAAACCCCAAGTTGACCCCGAACCAGCGCGCCATGGCGACATTCGATCTCGCCATGGTTTATCAACAAATGCAGAGCTGGGACCAGGCCGTGCTCACCTGGGAAAAGTATCTGGAACTCGACCCTGCCGGCGCATGGCATGACGATGCCCAGCGCAGTCTTGAAGAGGCAAAAAAGAAAATCCCCCCATCCAAACCTCAGGGCTATAGATCGCCGGATTTTTTCCTGCAGCATTTTTCCGATCCCACAGTTCTTGCCAGCCTTGAGGAGTACGTAGATATTGCATTGCGGGAATGGCTGCCTGCGATCGACAACAAAGACGGTCGCGAAGCCTCTCTGGCTTTTGGCAAGCTGGGCCAGCTCATGCAAGACCAGCACGCGGATCCGTGGGTGCGCGATTTTTTGCTCGCACGGCGCGCCGGCGACGGGCCTGCCCTGATTGCGCTGAGCGAAGCTGTCCGCAACAACAAAATCGGCTGGTATGGGAAAGCCATCCGTCAGGCCCAGGAAGCGGAAAATCTCTTCGCTGCGGTCCAGTATCGCCCGGGCCAATTGCGCGCCAGATTTGAAGCTGTATATGCGGACCAGCGTCTTCTGCAGCAAAAAAACTGCCTGAAGAATGCCCAGGCACTCGATGAAAGCCTGCTGCACACACAATACCAATGGCTGCGGGCCCAGACAGCGATGGAACTGGCGGCATGCCTGAATTTCGCCAACAGAACGCAAGACGCGCAGGGCCAGATCACCAAGGCGCAACAGATCGCCATCGCGTCGAACTTCCCCCTAGTCATCTTGCGCGTGCAGGGTTGGGATGCGGGAATTAACATCTCCGAATAGATCGCCGACTGAGAGGTCGGCGTCTCGACTCAGTGGCACGACCAGCCTTTCCATCAATGCGTGCTTCCCGCTACCGTGAAGTCCAATGATCAGTAACGCATCTGACTGGGACTGTTGCGCGGTCACAGAATCGATCATTTTGTTGAATTCGGATTCGACTTTTTTTTCAAAACCTAATTCGATCTGGTAGACGTCAGTGAACTCAGCAAAAGCCCACCGTCCATAGGTCCCCAGATTGTTCACTCCAGGCACCCAGTATGTCTCCATCGTGGCTTTCTTTTCTTTGGCATCCTCGCGGCGGTAGCCTTTGATCTCAATGATCAAGTGCAACAGATCATCGTCGCCGTGGCCATCGTCCACCAGCACAATGAAATCAGGGAGGTATGTTCGCGGCTCCGATCCGTAGAGATAAGGCACTTCCAATCCCAGGTTGCGGTTCTTGACGTACGACCTAACCCGGGGATGTGACTCCGCCACGCGACAGAACTCCGCTTCCCAATCGCTATCGAGGATGATCCAGTTGATATGGCAGCGGCGCGCGTCGGTCTCCCACCGATCTGCTTTGGAAGTATTGAAGTTCACGTGGATCGTGGAACCCGTGGGATTGTATGAATCCAGCACAGCCTTGACGGGGCGTTTGCCCTCCAGCGCACGAGTAATGCCGGTGCTGATGCGTCCGCAAGCCATGTCTGCCAGCTCTTGATACATGAGCTGAGCAGGATACGTTCCGCCCTTGCAGACCAGACAGGTATCAAGCCATTGCTTGGTGATGCGCTTAAGCTGTCCAAACAGGTAAAGTTTGGGCGCTTCGCCGGGATCTCTCCATTTGCTGTAAAGCAGACGTTGCGTGAGATGAAACAGCAAGGTGGAACGGCGCATGTCACCCAGATGCTCCAGGCTGAGATCAACATCCTGGCCGATGATGCCTGCGTTCTTGGTAACCGAAGGGCCCACGAGATCTGGCGTTAATTCCAGCACCGAATCAGCATTGAACGTTGCGCTGAGTCTCTCTTCAGGCAGTTCCACACGGTAACCCTGCACGCGAGGAAACCGGATTTCAAGAGCATCGCGTTCCGGACGAACCGCCTTTACCTGAATTGTCTCTCGTGGTGTCTGAGGGGGCGCGACAACGGGCTTGGCCGTGAAATCGAAAGGAATACCCAGCACGTCTGCATATTCGACATTAAAGAGTCCTTTGCTGGGACCGTCCTCATTGAGGTCATACGACTGCCGGCGCAGAGCGCGGCCAATCACCTGCTCGCAAAGCAACTGTGTACCGAACGCACGAACGCCCAGGACGTGGGTGACTGTGTTGGCGTCCCATCCTTCCGTGAGCATGGAAACCGAGACTACGCAGCGAATGGCCCCACCGAGACGGCCATACTTCCCAACCGTATTCATTACTTCGCGGAGAAGATCCTGATCGGTGATCTTTTCCGATTGGTCCCGGTCGCCGGTGCGCTCCATGATCTCGCGGCGAAAGCGTTCAATCTCATCGGAGGCCATGCTGCGGAAGTTGTCGTCCAACACGTCGCCGGATTCAAGTTGCTCGCTGTCGATCAACAGCGTGTTTGGGCGCGCAATCGCGTTTCCATGCTCATCAAAGTTGCGGAACAGCTTGAGCCGTCCGTTTTCCAGCGTGGTGGAACCGTCTTCGTTCTCGCGGTGAAATCCGGAAATGAAATCGTAGACGAGTTTGGAGATTGAAGTGTTTTGGCAGACGATGATGAAGCAGGGCGGAACACGAATACCGGCCTTCTCCCACAGGTCGTATGTTTTTTCGTAGTGGCCATACAGAGCTTCCAGAGCGGTTTGGAGTCGGACGGGCAGCATTAATGGATCGAGGACCGCGGCCTTGCCCCTGCCCTTCTTGGGCATGTCCTTGCGGATGTGCTCCCAGAGGTCACGGAACATGGGCATCTCGCTGCCAGGAATGTTGTCTGCAACGGGCACTCGCGGCAGTTTGACAATCCCAGATTCGATTGCATCCATCAGCGAGAAATCACTCATTGTCCAAGGAAACAATGTGCCTTCCGCGTAGCCCGAGCCGCGCAAGAAGAACGGCGTTGCCGACAGGTCGATGACCTGGGTAACACCTAATTTGCGGGTGACAATCTCCAGGCCGCTGATCCACAGGCGGGCGGCCTCGTTGTTTTTTTCGGCCTCCTTCTTCTCATCGCCCTTTAGGTCTAATTCTTCAGCCTGCTGGGGCTTTTCGCGATAACAGTGATGC